>Ga0315535_1000790_pt1 | contig 21801 bp, 25 predicted proteins | sample SalMarSW160220MG_2_FD_203092 | JGI IMG/M metagenome (GOLD analysis project Ga0315535, IMG submission 203092) | Salt marsh sediment microbial communities from the Plum Island Ecosystem LTER, Massachusetts, United States - Salt Marsh Sediment SW1602-20 ... | reverse complement strand
TTCAGTTGCGGTGAAGCCCCTAAGCTCTTTCGTTAAACCCTAAGCCCTGCCGGTACGAACTTAAGCATGTTCCATAGTTATCACATCTTTTCATCTTATACAATATTGTAACCTTAATACGGAATGGTTAAAGGTGCCATCATATGTTTAAACGATGAATTCTCTGAGCAGCTGTTTTTTTCTTAAGGCTCCCTTAACTGCTCAAACATTCAGACCTTTTACAGTTTATCACCGGCAGGCACATAATTTATTGAGATGTTACTTGATATTGACTTAACTTAATATTTTATTTATAAAAACTATTGAAGCCGGGACACTTTTTTTTAATTCTAAAGACAGGAGCAACACATGGTTAGAACGGAACTATCACTTTTTCTGAAAAACATTCCCGGAGAGCTTGGGAGACTGGCGTCGCTATTTTCTGATGAAAATGTTAATATTGACGCGCTTAGCATACAGGACGCATCGAGCTATGTGAAGAATCTTTTTGAAGCCAGGGGAAAATCCCTAAAGCGGATCGCTTCCGTGGCCAGCTATAACTCAATGCGAAAAGACTCGGCCGAGTTCGCCCTGATCCGGATGCTGGTTGACCAGACCGACAAAGCGGTCAATCTATTGTCAAAAAACGATTTTATTTTTGATACCCTGCCGGTCATAACTCTAGAACTTGAAAACAAACCGGGTGCACTGGCTGCCGTGGCAAATAAGTTCGGAGAGCAAGGGATTAACATTAATTATGTTTACGGAACGGTTTCTTCACCGGATGAAAAATGCCTTTTTGTATTTTGTCCCGAAGATTTCGACCGGGCAGCTAAGATTTTCAAAGCATAATGAAATCACTTCCTGCAGAAGGGATGTAAGAGGTTCTTGTGAAAATGCAACTGAAAAGGTGTCCCGGCGCAAATGCGCCGGGATATCCGTGTTGGAACTTTTTTAAAACTCAACAGCAAGCTGTGTGGTAATCAGATCCCTTTCATCATCATTTTCGAATTCTCCATGAAGATATTCAAACGCTATGGATGTATTTTTAAACAGACCATAGGTCACTGCCGCGCCATACTGATCTTCGGGAAGAATATTACCGAGGTCGTCGCCGCCTTCATACTTGACGGCAACTTCGAGCTGATCCGTTGCGGCATACGCCAGTTCGAAATTCCAAGTCTTTGGCTCGAATTTAACACCGGGGTCTAAGCCTAAATCACTTTCTTCAAAATTGTCAGTGGCACCCACGTATTCGGCCTCAAAAAATAATTTGTCCATGAAAGAAACACTTAAAAACACACTCCAGCCGGAAATATAGTCTTTGATCTCGTCAACGCCATACTCTTCATCCAGATAATCCTGAAGCCCGTCGCTATCCGCAATATTGCTGATGTAGGATACACCGGCCCGAATACCCAAATTGGAAACCGTTTCCTCGGGAAGGGAAAATGAAGCACTGGCGACATAGCTCTCTATATGATTATCTTCTCCGGTTTCATCGATGTCCCCGTTAAAGGCACTTACGGACACGTCCATCCATTCATTCACATATCCTACGGTGAGTGCGCTCTCCCGGGTCTCCCCAAGCTCTAAGGTTAAAGGATCGCTGATAAAATGGCTTTCAAAATTGCCGAAGGGAACATAGAGCTTGCCCACATTCAGATACAGGGGAACCACATCCTCTCCATCCAGGGTGATAAACCCCTCATCCACCACCACTTCTTCAGTATCATCCTCTTCCCATAAAAAAAGCACATGCCCTTTGACATGTTTTACAATATCCACATCAACGCCTAATTCCACTGTGGCCAGGGCAATATCGCTGGAGTCCTCATCATCTTCCCCGGGATCATCATAATCATAATCTTCGTAACCGGCTTCGGCCTCGATCACTCCGCTCAGCGTTATTTTATCCGCCCATTTTCCCAGCACGCCCTCTTTTTTCTGTTGCAGTTCTTCTTCAATTCGACGGATTCTTTCAGGCAGGCCCTGAGTTTCGGGGCCGGTGGGAATCCCTCCGGAAATTTCTTGTTTTGACATTTTATCACGCTTATTCAGCTTTTCTTCGAGCATCCGGGTCTTCTCTTTGAGCGCTTTTAGTTCTTGCATGAGTTCGTAGTTAGACATTTCCTCGGCAAAAGCAGGGAATGAAAACAAAGAGCCGCACACAAGCAAACACAACATTCCCTTAATTATTTTCTTCATCGGTTTTTTTCCTCCTTTTCTCACTTCGTCTGAAATGAGTTATTATGGTTTTATCTATCCGGTTGAATTGACACTCGTGTAGGCACAATATCTGCCCTGGTTTTGCACCTCCTTTCCGGTTCAAATAAAAAGGCGCAAGGGACTTGGTATTGCCACAAGTCCTGTTGCGCCTTCACTTGTTCCGACTTGTACCGGAACCTGTAAGGCAATGCCGATCCCGCAGATCGACATTTTTTAGACCATCTGTTTACAGAGATTGACTACTTGCCCATCCCCAGCTTCACCGATTCCTTTCCCTGTGTATTTGTGGGAGAGGTTCTTTGCCTCCCAGCTTTTCGGGCATTATCAACCCATTGTTGTTTTTGCAGGTGGAAGGCTCTTTTCCGCATTGGGCTCCGCAACCGCAGCCGCTGCAAGTCGTATTCTCATTTTTTAAAACCCGAGAAAAATGCCGACTTAAATACCCGACTGCCAGAGCTACGATAATGGTGACAAGAATCGTTTCCATTGACTGATCCACTATTTTCGAAAGATTGGGGCGGCCATCCGTTATGGATGGCACAACGCTGGGGAACTATTTCATCTCAAGGGCCTGGACCCAGATAACCGCATCCTGGGAAAGTTCTTTGCTATTGTGTTTGAGGTCCCCCCCGGCTCCCAGGGCTGCAAATCCCCACCAGCCTGCTTTGGGAATCCCAAAGGCAAACACGCCGTTTACGTCAGCCTTTATGGTCATGGTAATGAGCGCATCGTGGGGCGCTTCTACTTTAGCCTCCTTGGCAAAAGCATTTCCCACCACATCATGATTCAGGTACTCCACCTCGATTTCTGAATAAGGAACCGGTTTTCCTTTGCATGTGACGATCCCGCGAAAGACATTTCCCGCCCAGAGGGCATACGGTTTGTCCAGCGGAACAATCTCCACGGGCAAAGGATCGCCAACCGGCCGGTCCCAGTCCGTGGGAGCGCCTGCCACATTAAATATGACCTTGGTGCAATGCTGAATGTAGATGTCCTCGGAGCCTTCATAATAAGGTGAAGGGACAAAATAAAAAATATGATCTCCCATTCCTTTGAGTCTTACATTGGCCTCATATGCTCGACCACTGTTGGTCAGGCTGGTAAATCTGATGGGTTTTAGTGTGTTAAGGAGATCCTTTTTCTTTTCCTTATGCATTTCACCAAAGGCTATGGGCGGATGAATATTGCCTTTTTCATCTTTGCCTATGTCCATGGTATGGCCCGCCTCAAATGGATGAGTAAAGACCAGCTTAAGGTTAAGTTTTTTTGATTTTGGAACACTGTCCGGCGAATAGATCATTTGAAAATGGGCCCATGCGGGCATTGCTAACGCCAGAACCATCACTCCTGCCAACACAACAACTGCTTTTTTCATTGAATGAACTCCTTTCTTTATTGAGGTTTTAATTTTCTAATCGGTTATTTGACATTCATCTCACTCTACAATCTCCTTCCCGTCAATTTCCACGACATGTCCTTCCCCGGCGTCAAATACAACCGTGTAATGACCGGAAGGCTTGTCAAAGGTAAACTCGCTGTCTTGATCCATTTTACCTTTGATCAACACCTTGCTGTTCTTGTCCTGAACGCGCATCTCTACACCGGCGGCCGAAGATCCATCTGAAAATCCTCCCTCGCAGGTCACCGTGCCGTTTGCATTGTCATAGCAGGAGCACAGCGGCGTATGGGCAAGCACCTGCCCGGATACAAAGATTCCCAACGCCAGAATTCCAGTAATAATAAATTTTTTCTGAAACATTAAACTACCTCCTTTTTTTTATGTATTCCGATTTGTTTTTAAGAAAACCCGTGAAAATTGTCAGGGCCAGGGCCAGTCCATAAAAAGCAAACATGGCCTGGAACCCGGACAGATCCAAGGCACTGCCAAGGGAAAACACCAGGATTGCGACAAACAACCCCAGCACCATAGGGTAGATCATGGAAAAAAGCATCCATTTGACAGAGCCGGCCTGCAGTTTTACCGCAATGGAGGTTGCCAAACACGGGGGATAGAGCACCATGAACAGCATCAGCGCCAGAGCATGCAATGGAGTAAAGCCCGCCTCTCCTTTGGCCATGCGCTGTTCCAGGGCTTCGCCCTCTTCTTCCTGTTCGTAAAGCGCCCCTAGGGTGGCCACACTGCTTTCTTTGGCGGCAAATGCGCTCAAAAGCGCCACGTTAACCCGCCAGTTAAAACCGGCGTAACGAGTACCGGGCTCCAGCCATTTGCCCATCCTTCCCAAAAAGCTGTTGTCGATACGCTCCTTTCGCATTTCCCGCAAAAGTTCCTTGCGGGCCTTGAACAGCTTTTTAAAGTCCCGGTTGACCTTCTTGGCAACCTTGTCCTTTTCCGGTTTTACGATCTTGAAAAAAACCGGGTTTCTCCCCTCAAATTTTGCATTCAAGGCGGCCATGGCCCTATTGCCTTTGGTTCCCATCTTGGCATTCTTGTAATCGTTCCAATATATGATCAGAGCCATGAGATTATCGCCCCGGAGTTGGTCCGCATAGGGGGTCCCCATTGTTTTATTTAAGAAAGCAGCTGTTGCTTTGTCTTTTCGATCATTGTAATGGGCCATACGCGGGTCGCTGATACCCGGAAACTGCAGCAGCGCGAAGACGACCACCGCTACGGCTACGACAATGGTGGTAATTTTGCGGACAAACAGCCATACCCGCTCCATGGCTCGGCCCAGCACTCCCCGAATGGTGGGAATGTGATACGGCGGCATCTCCATGACAAAAGGGGCCGTCTCCTTGTCTTTAAGAACGGTCAAGGTCAGTATTTTGGAAATCGGAAGCACCAGCAGCATGCTGATGGTTGAGATAAAGAACATGGCCCAGGCCTTGTGCGCGGCAAAGTAGATATTGATCAGCAGGACATACAGCGGCACTTTGGCCAGACAGTTGAGCAGGGGAATGATCAGGATGGTGGCCAACCGCGAGCGCTCGTCCGGAATCCCCTTGCAGGACATGACCCCCGGCACCGCGCACCCGCCCACGTAAATGCCGCCCAGGACCATGGGCAGGGTGGACTGGCCGTGCAGGCCGAAGCGGCTGAAAAGCCGGTCCATGATAAACGCCATTCGAGGCATGTAGCCGCTGTCTTCCAAAATGGCGATGAGACCGAACAGAATAAAAAAGATGGGAATGTAGTTCAAAAGCGCGTTGACGCTGTCCACCAGCCATACGGCAAATGAGCGGATCAGCGGGACTTGGATAAATCCGGGATTCGGGGTGAGTGCTTCGGTAAGACTGCGCAGCTTGGCCAAAAACGGCCAGGTGTAGTTGGTGATATTGTAGCCCTGGACAATGGAGAGATAATAGAGCAGCCAGATTACCCCCACCATGATGGCCGGACCCAGGAAACGATGGCAGACAACGCTGTCGATTTTGTCTGAAAGCGGTCGTTTGACACCCGTCGGCAGCTTGAGACAGGAACGTGCGATATCATCCGCCGCTTGATACCGGCGGTTGGCGATATGCATCTCGGGAACTTCGTCATACCGTTCCTCGAAATCCGCTCGGGCCTTTTCGATATCCTCTACAAACTTATCGGCATCCGAATGCTTTTTCCGGATCAGCCGCTGCACCTCGTCGTCACCTTCCATGAGTTTGATGGCTACCCATCTTAAGGGATATTTGGCTGCCAGAACGGTTTCCGATGAAAGCCTCTCTATAATTTCCCGGAAAAACGGCTCCATTTCGCCATAGTCGATACGTATGACTTGAACCGGTTTTTGCGATGAGGCCACGGTGCCGATGGTGTCCAGCAGGTTCTTTTTTCCACGCCCGCTTTTCATGATCGTGGGCACCACCTGGATGCCCAGCCGTTTGGCCAGATGCTTCACATCAATGTCCATACCGCAATTTTTGACCACGTCCATCATGTTCAGATTCAAAACCACTGGAATCTCCATCTCCAGCAATTGAAAGGTCAGATAGAGGCATCGCTTGAGATTTGAGGCATCCATGACGTTAACCGCCAGCGAAGGCTTTTCATGGAGAATGAAGTCCCGCGATACCCGCTCCTCGGGGGAATAGGAGGTCAAGCTATAAGTGCCGGGCAGATCTACCACCTCCACTCGGGTGCCGTTGTGCTTGTATCTGCCGGTCATCTTGTCCACGGTTACGCCGGGATAGTTGGCCACATGCTGGCTGGCCCCTGTCAAGGCGTTGAATACCGTGGACTTGCCGCAGTTGGGTTGACCGGCCAAGGCAATAAGAATCGTTTGGTTCTTCACGTTGTTTCTACCTCCACGAATCGGGCTTCATCGTGCCGCAGACTCACAAAATAGCCGTCCAGCTCCACCTCCATGGGATCTTTCAGCGGTGCGTTGCGGATGACTTTTAAACGCAGACCGGGGTATATGCCCATATCCACCAGCCGCTGACCCAATTTGTCTCGAACCGACAACCTTTTAATGTGTCCTTCGCTGCCCGGTTTCATCTCATCTAATGTCATTTTTCATTCTCCTCTCAAAAAAACAAAAAGGCGCAACCAAAGTTTTATACAAAACTTCGAGTTACGCCTTCACTTTCTCCGCACCTGTTAACGGCCAGAGACCGTAAGATATCCCTTGTAAATTTTAAATTCCTAATTAAATTAGGGACCCCTAATATTCCAACAACAAAACGATGTCAAGTCTTTTTTTAAAAAAAATAGATCTCACGCTTTGCCTTTGTTCTCTTCTACAGCCAGTACAGCCAGGAGCCCTGAAATCTGCGCTGGTATAATCCGGTAGATATCGAGAATCCCATTTGTTGAATCATAAAAAATATATTAAATCATATATGTTATTGCGGTGATGCTGTTGGGGTGGATGTTGAAAGTTTGCCTATACAAGACCGATTTTTTCGAGAAAGGTTTTGTGTATTCTTAACGGCAGCTCGCTATACGGATAAAAGCCACTGGTCATCTGATCGGTTTCTATTGGTCGTTGCCTTAGTGTGTGCGGACACTCGGAACAATCCCAATTTTCCCAGCGAAGTTTGGCTGCATGATTCAGGCAGTCTTTATAATAAGGACAAAAAACGTTTTTTTCTCCATTTTTACGAATATGTGTGGGATTTTGATCCATGGTTTTCAGCTCCTTTGATTTACTTCCTGACATTCGGAAAGGGCCTGAGAAATAACGCCCAGACCTGAACCGGTAAGCATCTGAACAGATTTCCTATGTTTTTTACCCATTTTCTTTACTGCCAAACAGGCGTTGTGGCTGTTTATGTTAACCGGGCAAAGGACAATATCAGCCCGCCTGATCCGGTTTTCAAGCGGTTTTTTGCCTCTCTTTATGTGACCGTCATGGTATTCAAATATTCCCCCATTTTCTTCAATCAATCGACGGTAAAGGGATTCCATCCTGTTTATACCCCCTACGATCAGGATTCGTTTCCGGCAAAGATCGAATGAAGGGCACGTCTCATCACACCGGGTCAGGGCTGAAAACCGGGTGAAAATCTCTTCCATCTCCTTTTTCAAATGATCGTTTATTTCACGCTGGCTCTCAAGTTTCGACAATAACTTATTATTTTGACCCCGGAGATCCTCCAGGCGCTGTTGGTAATCCCCGATCTCTCCTGACAGGTTCCCCAGTTCGTCCAGCAATTGTTGATTTTCGGTCTCAATTTCAAGGATTCCTGTATTTCCGCGCAGTATGGACAGCTCCTTTTCAATGGAAAGGTTTTCATTTTCAAGAAAGGCATATTGTCTGCGTAATTCCGTCTGATCCCTTTCTAAATTTTCATTTTCCTTTTTTAATGTTTTCCTGATTCGGGTTGAATCTTTGAGCCTTTGAACCAGTTTTCGATTCTCTTCCTCTTGAGAGAACAAACGGCGTCGTAGATTGAGATTGTGCTCGGTATTCAGATGCATCTGCATATGGATTTCTCCGAAAATCAAGCTGATATCCTCTTCCTTAAGATCGGCTCGCGTGGCGGTAACCCAGAGAAGACCGGCGATTTCACCTTTCTTAAAGTGTGTTTCCCAGGCATCTAAAAAGAGAGACCTGTCAAGTCCGAAAAATTCGGATATCTCGTATTTAAATTTTTTCTGCAGGTATGCATCTATACGCTTGGAGAGCCTGTTTTTATTTGAGAGGCTGTGTACAAATATTCCGTGGATCTCATAACCGGTCCGATTTTTGACGGAACGTCCGGTTTTTTTTAAGATCCTCTTCTGTTCTTCCAGGCTCAAACATGTGCCGACAACCGGACACTTGAAATGGCTGTGAATCATCCATGACCGGCGTCGTGAAGGGTTTTCAGTACACTCCGTCTGAACAGGATCGACAGGCATGAAAAGGTTGTCCGGCTCTAAATCCATGTGCATTATATTTTTTACACTTTCAGTTTCCATGTGGGTACTCCTTTACGAATAGGTTTTTTCATGCCGTAAACTTGCAAAATAACCTTCTATTCGACCTCCAGAGGGTCTTAAAGGGTTATATTACGGGGTTTGGGTGTAGAACCGGCAGAGATTTTCGTGAGCGGATCTCCCTGATTTGCTCGTTTTCAACCTGCCTGTGGAGTTTATGAGACAAAGCTGCCAGATACATTGTTTTGATTCACAATCCAGGCAGCGGAAATCCGCTGCGCATACCTGTCCCGATGCCAGCAGACGGTTGAGCGTATCTGCGTCCACTTCCACCCGTACCAATTGTTCACCAACGAATGCCATATCCAAATCTCCGCACATATCTTATTGCTTTTCCATTTATTTCAGGGCCCCCGGATCATACATTAATGATATTCTGCCCGACCTATTTATTTGTTATATTCCCCAATTTATTTCTTTTGCCGGTACAGGTACATCCCTTGCAATTTCCATTGTACCGGCAGTGATTTTTTTCGGGATCAACAATGACCCGGCTGCCGTTTGGCGCAATTTCAAAGCCCTTTTTACCTTTGAAGCAAAGTCGATCTGACGGCATGGCTCTGAGATTCAGCCGGCACTGAAACGTGTTGTAGCCGAACGGGTGTATTTTGCCCAGGTTACGGGTATCAATAAATACGCGTCCTTTGCCGTCGTATTTATCATGGATCAGATTGATTAACTCCCAGGCGGAACTCCCGTCAAAATCCCCTTTTGTTTGAATGTGCAGGTTGCCGTTGCTTTTTTTGAATTGGAGTTGAAAATTGGTGCTCATGTGCTTTGCCCTCAAAACATATTGACCGCCAAGACACGAAGAAAAATTGATGAATTTATGTGTTGTATATTGGCGGCGATTTTTTCCGTCCTGTCCGGGTTAGGTTTTCGTTCAAAATTATCGCCTTGAATGTACGACAGTTTATTCACTAAAATCCCTATGCCAAGCAGGAGGCTCCGGATCAGGCCCGCTGTCGCATCTGAACCTATCCATGAGAATCTGTTGAATTTCCTTTCTGATGGAATTCCGGGCTCCCAAGCAGGATCGACAATTGATCAGGCCGCGGCCTTTGAGTTTAAGGTTGTTACTGAAATCCGGAGACCTTGGTATTGATTTTCGACTGGACTCGCTATGCATGATTTTGCTCCTTGTTTTTTTAAATCGGTTAGTTGATACTCGCCACTTTCCTGATGGCCACTTTTACATTTTACGGCCAAATAAAAAGGCGTAGCTCGATGATTTTTCGATCTCGAGTTACGCCTTCACTTTCAGCCGCACCTATAATAGGCCGGAGGCCGTAAGACATTCCTGTTATTTAGATTCTATCAATACTTGTGTAAGTTTTTTGCGCAACACCTCCAATCTTTTGGATTTAAAGGCCTTTCTGCTCTCTTCCAGAACATCTATGGTTTCCATTATGGCCTGTTTTAACCTGTTTTCATTAGGAAAATAGGTGGGCAAAGCGAGCTGCTTTATCGTCTCATCACCCACTTTTATTTCCAGTAAAGTGGTCATGAGATTGAGATGCATATCTATTTTCTGGTGAAGCTCTTCAGTGCTCCTGTTAATGACAGTGACAAGATCTTTCTTACCGCCGATTTCCATATTAGAAATCCTTATCTAAATTAGAAAGCTCTAACCTCAATGGCAAAAAAAATTATTCTACAATAATTTTACCGGCCATGCCGTGACCGATGACCAGCCTGGAATCTTTTAGACCAACGATCAGCGGGCCGTGTCCATTCCGGTTTAAGACTCTAAGAGTTACACCCGGTACAAGCCCCATGCTGTAGAGCTTTGATCTTATTCCTCTTCCTCCGGTTATATCTATAAGCGTTACCTCTGTTTCCGGATCAATCCTGCTGAGAACCATTGTAATTTTCCTCCCTGTTTTCTATGGCGTCTATTTTTTCTTTGAATCCATCGGCAAATTCTTTCATGTGCTCCAAACATTTTGCTCTGTCTTTGCCCTGTACGGTGTACTTATCAAAGCGATCAATCCAGTTTGCGCCGGCCCGGGGACAGGACTGAACAAATTCCATAAATGCTACGAGTCTGTCCAGTGTCGAGGTACTGACGGCATGTTCCATCATACAGGCTTCTTTATCAGCTATTGCGGCATTAATGTTTAGGATATCCGTCAGAAAACTGCGCAACACACAGTGTCTTCGATGAATTTCCTTGCCAACAGCCCTTCCGCTATCCGTCAGTTCCAGATACTCATATTTCTCGTAGTCAACCAGTTCCCTCTTCCTAAGTGTCTTGAGCATACTGGTCACCGTAGGCATTCGGACGCCAAGCTTTTTAGCAATATCTCTGACCCGGACTACCCGCTTTTCTCTATCTAAGTTAAAGATGGCCTCCAGATAATCTTCCATGGCCGGGGTCAGTGGCTTTGGCATGGTATTTTTTACTCCTTTATTTTCCATGCAACGTCGACATATTTATTAGAGTAGTCTAATAATATTTTTTCCTTCTAATTAACGTTTAAAAAATCCTTTGTCAAGCTTTTTTTATCGAATTTTCATTTTTTGCCATATTTTAATCTTAAAGTTGAAAATATCAATGAAATTAAATGGTTGCTATTTTAAAGATTCTGAAGACCCTCTGGTGGAGCTTTGGAGATTTGGCTAAAATTCTTGATCTGAAAGATAGATAGTCCAAGCTTCCCTTTCTTTGGATTTTAAAGTGCTCCTTTCGATACTTTTAAGGTTGTCTCATTAGCCGGAAACAGTCCACCTCTGAGCTGCATAGATGGTGATTTCAGACAAGGCATCCTCTTGCATGAACCCGCTCCTTTCGCAGGGTGCCGTCCGGGGTGATCAGATAAAAATGACCGTACAGATTAACGCAAAGGCTCACATTTACCGGGATAATACTCAGCCGTTGCCCGATTTTTGGTGCAGGAGTGCAACGGCTGATATCCATCCAGCCGTGCTCTTCGTGCAGGCGGGTTATCCTGGCATCCGGGTATTCGACGATAAACCCCATCTCAAGGGTCTGGTGACGTAACAACTGTTTTGCCGAAAGGGCCTTTGAACCGGCGTCGATAATTGCTCGGCCCGGGACCACATCCGAAATAACGGTCGCCACCACACGGACGGCACAGTCTTTTCGGGCGCAATGCCCGAACTTGAGTACAAAATAATCGTTCAGAACGGCGGTTCCCACCCGGATTTCGGTGACATGGCGGATAAGGTGGGTGTTTTCAAGAGACGGGGTCGAGCCTGAAGATACGGTTTCAGGTTGAAGGCCGGCTGTGCATAGAGCTTCATATACCGGCTCCCACAATTGATTAATCTGTTCAAAACTATGCGGATCCCTGGCCGGGTCTCCGTACAGATGTCCAAGATACATCTGGATGCCGTCAAAACGAAGTCCCGGGTGTGTTTTTGCATTTTGAGCGAGTGTTACGATTTGCCCGGGATCGGCGGTTCCGCAACGGCCGAGTCCGGCGTCAAAAACAACCAGAATTCCAATGCAGGTGCCGTGTTTGAGCGCCGCACTTGCGAGCTCGTTGAGGAGATATTCGGAGTCAACCGCAACCCTTATATTTTGTTTCAGAGACAGCTTAGCAATACGCTCCGTGCGGACTGACCCGACTGCAGGATATGCCACCGTGATATCGACAGGTCCCAGCCTTGCCATGACTTCGGCTTCTTTGACTTTTGCAACCGCCAGGCCCACTGCACCGGAATCGAGCTGCATGCGGGCGATTCTAAGGGATTTGTGGGTCTTGATATGGGGGCGAACCGAAAATCCGTGCCGGTTTGCATACTCATGAATACGGCTAATATTTTTTCTGACGATTTCCTCTTCTATAATGAGAAAAGGGGTCGGAATCGATTCCGTGATACTCAGCAATTGTTCAGGCATTTGATCTCCAACGGAAATTTGAGCTTGAAACTCGGAAAGACATTCAACCTATCGGTAAAGAGCTATAAACCGGATAATTAGGTTTTCCATGTTTAAACAAAGATCAAATCTTTATTCCCCCGGTTTACAGTTTCCGGTTTCAATTCGTTTTGATCAGAAAAGCCGAAGTATTATTCACCGGTGGTTCCGGGCGGATGCGCAGATATTCCTTAAACTCATGAGGAAGATCCAAAGCAGCTCCGTCATCCATAAGACGTCTTAAACCTTTTTCATAGATTCGGTAAGAAACTCTTGCTCCGTTTGGAAGCGTTTTGGCAAGATGGGTAAAGATTTCATCCTTGGGACTTGCATCGGCGGCCACCATTACCAGCATGCATTCTTTATCAAGGGGCAAAGAAAAATGGTTGCCTTGGACAATTTGAATGTACCCGGTTAACTCAAGGGCTTGAATAAGCTGTTGGGAAAGCGTTGCATATTCCGGAACCTGTTCGATACCCATGCCCTCGACACCGTATTGTTTACAAAGACAGATAAGGGAGAGGGGCAGGGGGCCGCTTCCCAGAAACACCACCCGGTCCCCGGGTTTCAAGTCCGCTCCCCGGCATTCCATATCCGCCAGCCGGAGATAATTAGGATAATAGACAAAATCCCGGAGCACGGTCCACGGATCCGGGGCGGCGATAATAGACTGTGCAAATCGGATCTCCATTCGAAGTCCGTTAAGTGTTTTCAGACGGGAGATGCGTTTTGTGATCCACCGGAATTCCCGGTCGCAAAGCAGCTCCTTTGCCAGATGGTCATCAACATCCTTTGCGATTAGGATTTGAAGTCTTTCAAAATGAGAACGGAACATATCTTCAGGACCGTTAAGAATTTCATCATCCGTTAGATTACAGATGGCGGCATAAATGTCCAAAAACTCATTTTTGATTGACTCGAATTCGTAATTCTTCATTCATCCAGCTCCGCAAAGACAGTTGTATTATTCACCCGTCCTGTGGGTAAAATTTCCTTAACAATCGAGAATCCTTGGATATCTTCGGGTTGAACCGGTTTATACAAAACGGCGCGCATCCCGGTGTATGTCCGGAAGATAACGGGAACATGCTCTTTGCGTTCTTTCAGAATCTTGCGAAGCGTTTGAAAGATACGGGCCTTGGGCTCCGCCAGGGCCGCAACCAGCACCAGATCCCAGTCCGAACCCCGAAGCCCGGACTCATCTCTATGAATTATCTCAATTTGTTTTCCCAGTCCAAGGCACTGGATTACCTTTTTTGACAAATCCACGGTTTCCGCAGAGTTGTCCAGGCCCATGGAAGGGATGCCGTACAGGCGGCTCATGAGAATCAACGTCATGGGCATAGGTCCGCATCCGATAAACGCCAGCCTGCTGCCGGGCGCGGGATGCACTGCCCGGATCTGATTTCTCACCAGTGCTTCATATCGTGGATAAAAGGGAAAAGATTTCAGGGTTTCCCAGGGGTCTTTGGATTTGCGCAGCTCCTCTGCCAGATGTTTTTCATGGATATTGAAAAATTCAGAATAATAGGAGCGGATGGCCGGAAGTTCCCGCCGGATATCCGGCTCATTCAGGATCAGCCCGGCAAGATGTATGCCGGTCTCCATGTGGGCCAGATCATCTATAAGTTGATACAAACGGTAAAGATCTGCGGGCTTAAGTGCTGCCAGCATGTTTCGGGTATATTTTTTAATCCGTTGGGCAAAACCCATGATGTGGGGTTTTATAATATTCAGGCTGGCCCGGCAGTCCTTGCAGCAGCCTAAAAAATCATGTTCTTTAAGTTCGTGATCGTGGCTAAAATTAATATCATGCATGGGTTTTCTTTAAAAAATATTGACACGATGTTATGAATATATTATTTATCTTTTTACTTATCACCCGAAGGTGATGGTTCGTCAATCAACTTTGTTACAATATACTGAAAATATATAAAGACCATTGAGCTAACAGCCTTTTTCAAGGGTGTCAGCGGTGGTTTTGCCGTTAAAAAAGCCACGAAGGCATTTTGCTCCGGAACCGGGGAAAAACCTTTCTGGCTTTTTTTATTTGGGAAATTTACCATGGATAAATTAAAAACAGCGATTCAAAAATACTGGAACTGGAGAAGCAAGAGTTATCTTACGGATCGATCCGTAACCATTGCAAAAAAATGGGAGTCCATCTTAAAAGAACTGGTTTCAGGTCCTCCGGGAAGGCTCGCCCTGGACATTGGAACCGGAAAAGGACATGTTGCCGTTTATTTTTCCCGATTGGGTTTATCCGTAACGGGCATCGATCTTTCCGAAAACATGATCTCTTATGCCCGGCAAAATGCCGCAGAGCATAACCTTGATATTGATTTTCAAACCGGCGATGCCGAAGAACTTGAGTTTGAGGACAACACGTTTGATGTGGTGGTGTCCCGCAATCTACTATGGACGCTTTCTTCACCTGCTTTGGTATGAATCCTTACGGTTTAAAAAAACGAACGAAAAAAAGGGAACCATCTTTTTTTATCGCACATGCAAAAGTATAAGGGGATGGAGAAACACATTGCGGAAACGAATTTGTATTGTCGACGGTCAGGGCGGCGGTATCGGTGTAACCCTGATCAAATATTTGAAAGAAGCGTATGGAGAGTCAGTGGTGCTTATTGCTTTGGGAACAAATGCCATTGCAACGGCTCAAATGCTCAAAGTCGGGGCAAATAAAGGCGCATCCGGAGAAAACGCTATTTGCCGGACCCTAGCAGAAGCCGATTGCATTGTCGGGCCCATCTCTATTACCTGGGCCAACGCCATGCTCGGCGAGGTGACGCCCCGGATCGCCGAGGCTGTGATGTCCAGCCCTGCGCTAAAGATTCTTTTGCCGCTTTCTCAGGAACGAGTTGAAATCGTAGGGGTGCACAAGGAGCCCTTGCCGCACCTGGTGCAAGCCGTGGTTGAAAAAAACATCAAGGCGGTTTTGAAAGATGGGTGAGGCCGATATCTATATCAATAAAAATGGAAATGAAAAAAGCTTGACTTCTCAAGATGTCTGAAGTAAAGAAGCAATTTTAAATAATGGCAGAAGCCACTCGTATTTGGTTTAGTTTATAGCAGCAAGGCCTGTAACCTGCCAAATGGCAGAATAAAAAAAATGATTCTCCGCAGGTATTGGCGGAGCTTGTATAAAACAAAGAAAAAGGCCACGAAGGTCCACGCTTCCGGAAGGGAAGCGGCTTCGTGGCCTTTTTTTGTTGCCGGCAAACGGACGGTTGCAATCTCTCTGCAATGGAACGGCGTTATGGAACCCAAGGGAACACAGGAGGCATTTTGTTAAGATTTGCGATCATTTTGCGGATATTGATGGGGGTGGCTATATGTGCCCCGCTACAGTGTTGGGCTGCGAACAGTGAAGTCCGGGATCGTGTTGAAAAACCGGTTCGGGATGCTATCGACATACGGCAGAAAACACAGAAAGCGCAAGAGCACTGGCAGGAGGAGCGGCAAAAGCTTGTGGATGCTTATGAGGAACTGCAGGGGTTACAGAAGCAGATGGCGGCGCAAAAGGACAGCCTCACGCAGACCTCTGCCGCCGCCAGAACTCGTATTGCGGCCAAAGCAAAACAACTGGCCGATATCGAGCAAATTTCCGTTCAGATCCAACCTTTTTTGGGTGAGTTGATCAAGGGGCTGCGCCAACAGTTCAACGACGACATGCCGTTTTTAGCCGACGAGCGTGGACAGCGCCTGGACAAATTGGACCGTTTGACGGCGGATCCCAATGTGGAGGTCAGCGAAAAATTTCGCAAGATTATGGAGGCGCTCATGGTGGAGGCGGAGTATGGGCGGACCATCGAGGTCTACCAGGAGACGATTGAGGTGGAAAATCGTGCGATCCTGACCAACATTTTCAGGCTGGGCCGGATCACTCTTTTTTATCAGACCCTGGATCAGAAGCGTTGCGGATTTTATAACGTGGCCTCAGGCGTATGGAGTCCTCTGCCCAAATCTTACAATTATGCGGTTCAGACTGCTATGGATATCGGGCTCAAACGGCGGCCGGTGGAACTGCTGACCCTGCCGATAGGAAGGATGACGGTAAGATGAAACACTTGCTTTGCCGGGTTCTAATGGGAATTTTGCCGTTGCTGTTTTTAAATTCTCCACTGTACGGCCGGGATATGCGCGAGCTGCAGGTTCGGGCGCAACAAGCCAAAGCGGTTCTGATGGAAAAATCGGCGGCGGAACTTAAAGCGGCCCAACAGGAGGCCGCCCAAAGCCGGGGGCGCATCCTTAACGACAAGTCGGCACTGAAAGCTGCCATTGCCGGGTTGAAAGCCCAAAACCAACGGCTCCGGAAAGAGGTTGACGGGCTTACGGCGGAACATGACGCCTTGAACGAAAAAGAGAAAATATTGTCCCGGAAGCTGAGTGAAATCGACAGCATGGTTCGGGAACTTGTCGGCGTGATCCGGATCAACGCAAAAGACATATCCGCCATGATGAACCAAAACCTGCAAACCGCATGGATAGAAAAGCCCTCGAATTTTCTGGAAGCCATTGCCGGCCAGTCAAAGTTTCCCGGAATGGAAGACATCCGCAAAATGACCGAAACGCTTTTCCATCAGATCAAAATATCCGGTGAGGTTACCCTTAAAAAAGGGATCATGGTTAACCGTACCGGTGAGGAGGTTGAAGCCGACATCCTCGCACTGGGATGTTTCACCGCCGCCTATCGACTGGGCGGCGAAGTTGGTTTTCTAAACTATTCCGAAGCCGGCCAAAAACTGTACGCCCTTTCCCGCCTTCCATCAGGCCGCCTGCAAAAACAGATCTCCCGCTACATGGAGGGACGGGATGAAGCTGTGCCGGTGGATATCTCCCGGGGAGCCGCCCTGCGCCAACTCACCCACGAGCTGAGCCTGTGGCAGCAGATTCCCAAAGGCGGCCCCATTGTCTGGCCGATTCTGGCGATCCTGGGCCTTGGCGTTGTTATTGTGATTGAACGGGTGATCTTCTTGCTGCGCAGAAGGTTTGATGCCGACAGTGTGATCAACCGTATTGATGCCCTGGCCGCTCATCAGGACTGGGATGCCTGTCAAAAGGCATGCGCGCCTTATGCCGAAAAAGCAGTGGTTCGTGTGGTGAAAGCCGGCCTTAACTGCTGGCACCTGGCCCGGGAAGAGATGGAGAACGCTTTGCAGGAAGCCATTCTCAAGGAAATTCCGCCCATGGAGCGCTATCTATCCACGCTGGGAATGCTGGCCGCCATTGCTCCTCTGCTCGGCCTGCTGGGCACGGTCACGGGCATGATCGACACCTTTCATGTGATTACCCAGCACGGCACCGGTGATCCGCGCATGATGTCCGGGGGCATTTCCGTGGCACTGGTAACCACTATGCTGGGGTTGTCCGTGGCCATCCCCATTATGCTCGCCCATACCTTGCTCAGCCGGGCGGTGGACAACATGATCGGGCAGATGGAAGAAAAAGCCGTTGCCCTGGTGAACATTGTTCATAAAAATCGAGGGGTCTGATGATCAGCTTGCTGCAGAGCCAATATTTTCGGCTGGAGGATTACCTTATAACCGGTGGGGTGGTCATGGTGCCGCTGGTGGTGCTGAGCCTGCTGATGTGGCTGCTGATCGTCAACCGGACCCTGTTTTTCAGACGGTTGCATGTTAAGAATATGAATGCCAAGACCGCCTGGGAGCATATCCGGGACGGCTGTATTCCGGATCCTGTCCAGTATCGCGGCGCCATCTCGCTTTTGGTGGCCGAATTTGTCAGACGGCGGAGCGGGGACCCGGAATTGGACCGTCATATTCTGGATGAAACGGTCATGAAAATCAACCGGCAATTGACAGATTATCTGGCGGTTATTGGTGTACTGGCCGCTATTGCTCCCCTTTTGGGGTTGTTAGGGACGGTGACGGGCATGATCGCCACGTTTGACGTGCTGGCCGTTTTCGGCAGGGGCAATGCCAAAGCCATGGCCGGGGGTATTTCCGAGGCCCTGATTACCACTCAGACGGGTTTACTGGTGGCGATACCCGGGCTTTACATGAAGGGATTTCTGGATCGCCGGGCGCGCAACCTGTGCCAGCGCATCTCGGCAGTGGGATTTTATCTGAGGCGACACTTATAATTTTTTGACCGGGATCGGCGGCGGCCGGGGCTGATTGCCGGTTTACAGAAAAGGATCGGGACATGTTAAACATTGCGGCAGCAAGACGGAACCATCGCGGTGTGGCTGAACTGAATATGGCGCCGCTTATCGACATGGTGTTTATTTTGTTGATTTTTTTCCTGGTGACCACTTCTTTTGTCAAAGAGACGGGGATTGATGTGAACCGGCCCACCGCCTCCACGGCCGTGGCCAACGCCAAGGCCATGATCCTGATCGCTGTTGACCAACAAAACCGAATTTTCCTGGATCGCCGTGAAATCGATGTAAGGGCGGTGCGGGCCAATATTGAACGGGCACTTGCGGAAAATCCCGATGGCGCGGTGGTTGTGGTCGCCGACAAAGCCAGCAGTACCGGTACGGCCATAATGGTCATGGACGGTTGCCGCATGGCCGGCGCCAAAAAGGTCTCTTTGGCCGCCCGATTGCCGGAGGGCCCATGACCCCTTCAATATTTAACTGTGTATCGTCTCAGTATCTTAGGTGGGGCGGATGACCATGCAATCGAACTATTTTGATTTTTTATACCAGCGGAATTGGATGACGTGGATATGGGCCGGTGCGCTGGCTTTGGGAATGAATTTGATATGGTTCACCTTGATGCCCAATTTGCTGCATCGGTCCGTTTCTCCGCCTGTCTTTGACACCCTGATTCCCGAGATCAATGTGATCCGCATCAAACGGACGGATACACCGGTGGAACATAAAGCACCGAAACCTGTGGCTAAAAAAAACAAGCGCCCCGAGCCGACCCTCCATCAAACACTGAACCAAAGGCTGAGCTTGCCCTTTGAAGTCAATATGAAACTGCCGGTGGGTGGGTCCGTCCTCAAGCTGCCGATGGCACTGACCCTTTTGGATAATCTGAATCTGAAGAATATCTTTACCGTGGGAGATCTGGACCAGCCTTTGATTACCTTGACGCGCATTCCGCCGTTCTATCCGATGAAGGCCAAGCGCAGGGGTATTCACGGCTGGGTCAACGTGAAATTTATTGTCAATGAGCAGGGCAGGGTTGAAAATATCACCATTGTTAAGGCTCAACCGCCCGGTGTATTCGATGAGAGCGTGATGCGTTGTGTGTCGGGCTGGCGTTTCAAGCCGGGAACCGTGGAAGGTCTGCCGGTTAAGGTGTGGGCGGAGACGACCATCCGGTTTGAACTGGAATAGGTGGGATATGAAGGCTGCAAAACATATTGCATATGGATTATTGTTGAGGGGCCTGCTTCTGGCGGCCGTGGTCATTATGAATCCGCATTCGGTAGAGGCCGGTTGGGACCCCAACGACTTGCCCACTTCAGCAAGGCGGGTGCTCATAAAGGTGAGAGACTTGATGAATCGAAAGGATTACGCAGGGGCCGTTGACAGGATCAAGGCGTTCCAGGCTCAATCCGCCTCACCGGCAATGAAGGGCCCCGATGCCGAGGGGTGCCGTCATCCTGTGCTCTATTTTGCCCTGGGCAATTGCTGCTTGCTGAAAGAGGATTATGTGCAGGCCAAAACGGCGCTTCTGGCGGCTGTGGAACAAGAGCCGGGGTTTGTGGATGCCTGGTTGAACCTGGCCAAGACGAATTACGAACTCAAAGCCTATAGCGAAGCCGCAATATGCTATGCCAATGCCTATGAACGGTCCGATCAAACCCATCCCGATTATCTGTATTTCAGTGCCGCCGGCTATCTTATGGCCGAAAAATATATGCCGGCCCTTGCTGCATTCGAAAGACTTTTTAAGGAGCACGCCGACCGGATTCAACCCCAGTGGCGGGAAAATTATGTCAATGCGCTCCTGGCCGCCGGTCACCCCCGTCGTGCATTGCCGCTGATCAAAGTACTGGCGGAGCAGTCTGAGGGAGACAAGAGAACCAGATGGCAGGAGACGCTGCTTTACCTTTATCTTCAATTGGACATGCACAAGCAGGCCCTGTCTTATGCCACCGATCTTACCCATGAGAACTGTGTTATGGCAAAGTGGTGGAAGGCCCTGGTACATGTAAATCTATCCTTGGGCCGCTACAAAGAGGCCCTGGCGGCGTTGAGCATCTACGGATATCTGACGCCCCTGTCCGGCGAAGAGCGGAAATTGTGGGCGGATTTGAACCTTCAACTGGACATTCCGGTCAAGGCCGCCGCGGTTTACGAAGCCATGATCAAAGACAAACCCGATAAGCGTTTACTGCAAAAACTGGTGACGGCCTATCAAAGGCTCGACCGGTCCGAGAAAGCCCTGGAGCAGTTGAATCATTTTGCTTCTACCATCAACGATCCGGAGCTTTTGATGCTCAAGGGAGACCTGTTATATGCGTTGAAACGCTTCAATGATGCCAATAATGCCTATCGCCGGGCCGCGCAGGGCGATTTCCGGCAGGCCGGCCGGGCCTGGTTGCTGGCCGGGTATGCCGCCTGGCAGACCAATGATTTGGAGGCCAGCCGCCAGGCATTCCGGAATGCTGCAAAATACAGCGGGCAGCGAAAGGCCGCCCGGCTGGCCATGGCCCAGTTGGAGAAGGCGGAATAGCCGCGTTTTTTCAGGAAAGGATTTAAACAGTGTTGGAATTAGGGGAGGTCGACGGGTGACTTCATGAAATATAAAAAGGCGGCCGCTTTCCGGGCAAGGAGGAACGGCCGCCTTTAAAGGTGAACCCCCCGGTTACAAATGTGGGAGATTCTATATGTGATTATATCACCGGAGTATCCCCAGTGTCAATTGTTCCGGCGGCCGTCGGCCATTTATTTTAATATCGCATTGATAGCGGAATCGGAAGAAAGGGATACGCAAAATGAGAAAAATGAAAATGAGACGGATCGGAGTGGGTTTTTTGTTTGTTCTGACGGTGATTTTATTAATGGCCCGGGTGCCTGCGGGTCATGCGGCGGATCAGGAGTCGGAGGTCAAGCACCTGGAGGATATGGTGGTCAAAGAAAAGGGAGGCGCGCCCGGTATTGAGCAAAGCCCCAGTCAAACGGTCATCGAGATCGACAAATTTACCAGCATCGGCCCGCCGAGCAGCATTATCGATGTGCTCAAGACACAGGCCATCGTGGATTTTCGAGGGGCATCGGACCTGGAGCCGGGGGTGGATAGCATTTATTTGCGCGGTTTCGGCGCCAACCGGTTCGTGACGGCCATCGATGCGCTGACCATACAGAAAACCGGCGGCCGTAAGTCCACCAATATCG
>Ga0315535_1000789_pt1 | contig 21847 bp, 20 predicted proteins | sample SalMarSW160220MG_2_FD_203092 | JGI IMG/M metagenome (GOLD analysis project Ga0315535, IMG submission 203092) | Salt marsh sediment microbial communities from the Plum Island Ecosystem LTER, Massachusetts, United States - Salt Marsh Sediment SW1602-20 ... | reverse complement strand
TCTCAGCATATATGTAGCCTCGTGTTTTCTCAATTGTATTCGTAATCGAAAAATTCTATCTAGAAAATTATTGAAAGACATGTGAGTGCACCATCGCATTTTTCAAATTCGCTCATATCTAGATGAATTACATCGAAACCCGCTTCTTTCACCATTTCCGCTGTCTTCTTATGTCGAATAGACATGACAATGACGCCATCAATCGCAACTGCATTTGCAGAATGAGACTCCTCAACTGGTAGTACGATTTTATCGTACAATTCCAAATTTGGATTGCGAACATATCTTTGATTCAATAAGATTGTGCTTTTTCCCAAGTAAGTAAGATGACTCTTGATGTGCATGATTGAAAGGTCTTCAATGCGATGTACTGGAACCTCCAACCACTCCTCCATCTGTGCCGCCCCCTCATGGTTACTTCGTTTGGTGATTCCACAGATTAAGGAATCGGGAAGATGGACCACATCGCCACCTTCCAATAGACCCGGTTCTACAACGGATTTTATCTGTTTGAATTCTGAAAGAACTTCCTCAACTTTTTGACTTTCACCTCTCCGACAATCTTTAGCCATTCTTGTAATAATTACTCGATTTTCATGTACTACAGCTGTATCCTCAACGAAACAAGCATCTGGGAACATATCATCTGGTTCAAGTTCAATCAGCTCTAATCCTAAATCGATAAGAGTCTGGCAGTATAATTTATGCTGTTCTAATGCAAGACCTAAATTGAGTGTATGATGCAAAGGATGAGATGACAGGCAACTCTTGAATTTAGCTCCTGGTGGTCTAACAATGGCACGTTTTGTCATAATGTGAATCTCATTTTTTAGGGTGAGATTTTTGCCTCTTAAGGTATTCAGTCAGTTGAGTCTGATGACTTGGAGCGAACTTCCATCCTTTTCCTTTTGTATTGTGAACAACAATATCTTCTCTTTCCATATTCCGAAGATGATATGCAACAGTCGTTTGAGTAATTGGCATCTCACTAGCGATGCTCGATGTAGATTTCCACATCTCGAAATCCAATGCATCAATTATCATAGAACGTGTAACAAGTCCCCTGTGTACATTTCTCAGCCGTAATAAATAGGCAAGTCTATGAATTGACAATTAGTTAATCTCAATATTATTGGGTAACAAAGGACTTTGTATCTTATGGTCATTTCAATGGATTACCAATGAGATGGAGGAATGCCGCAGGCTCACTTCCTTCGGTAATCGGACGAATTCTATAGTTTTGATATTTGTGACTTAATTTTGCAGCAACACGTGTGCCCATCAATTTCTCAGAAATGCCTGCATTTTTTCCGCGCCAGAGATAGATAGTATTTGATTCATGAACAATGAAGACGAGAACTTTGTTTGTATCAACACTAACTATATCGCTCTCAGATTCGACCATCTTGGCTTCTATGATTTCAAACGCTTCAACCATGATACTCGTCCCTGCGTTTGATTCGAAATTCTCGCTTAATAGGTTTGGGTGGAAGTATCTTTACTATCCAAAATAGCGTTAAATACACTAATCGCTGAAAGAAAATAAGTAAGTTGTCTTACACGGTAAGAAATGGAACTTACACAAATCCACCTATGGAGTAGCCGCCGTTGTCTGAAGAAGGAATCTCAAAAATCAAGTTTATTGACAAGGATAGAAGAAGGATTGAGATTATCCTCGGGGGATTATCGGTAGAGTTTCCACTTAATGCAATACCAGATTCAGTGTATGAAGCAATGGCAGACGCTGTAAATAGATCTTCAGAAGCCCCTGAAACATTGAATGAACTTTATGTTTCAAATCTAATGAAACCAACCGTTTCATCGTTAAACGCTTCTAATATTTTTCCAATTAATTCAGCTACGAAGATAATACGATTGACTTTGACAGATGATGCGTTGAACAACTTAATCGATGAACTTGAAGGTGCAGAACTTGCTTTTCAGGGTAGGCCATTCGAAGAAACTATTGACGAGAGAATCGAGTTGTACCAGAAGATTATGATTGACGATAGCAAAATTGATAGATTCAGATTTGGTTCAGTCGAAATGTATGGAGATAAAACGTACCAGAATATCCTCAGAGACCCCAGAATTACATTGAATATGTTTTGGGTACAGGACCAGGTTCCGCAAGCAAAGAGCTATCAAATCAATTGCATCGCAGAGATAGTTCCACCAGGGGATCCATTTTTCAAATACATGAGACTGATGCGGCGGCTCTTTAGCAAGACATTGATTGACTTAAGGGGTACATCCGATTATGTCTGTGCATACAAATTCTGGGTCTGCGAAACCAAGGAAAAATCGCTTTCTGAGAAAACAGATTTCGTCCCGAGCTAGTAATTTGTTACTCGTAGTAATTTTGCAGGAAGCTCATCTATTGAGTCAATATCAAGTACAACTCCGTGCCCTTTCTTAGCCAGAGATTCTGCAGCTTGAGGATTGTATTCTCCCGTGGGACATAAAATAATCAACTTGATATCCAAAGGTTTCATCTGTTCAACAAGCTCTTCACATATGGGTTGATCACTCAGATACATATCTGTTGCAAAGATGAAGATTTTCTCCTTAGCTTTAGAATCCTCAAAATTTCGAAGAGCCAGTTTAATAGATTCCTGACCACCAGTTCCACCGCCTGCTCGTGCCTCTAAGAGATCAGCTGCAACTTTTTCAATTTCAACTGTTTTCTGTGCAATCTCCTTAACTACATGTGTTTCGTTATCAAAAAGAACAACTCCAAAATCATCTTTCTTTATGCCATAGAGACCCGCCATTACAGATATTGCGAGCATTCCTAATTTTTTAGGTGCATGCATTGAACCACTCTTGTCTAAAGCCCAATAGAATGCTCTGTGACCCTGGTATGTTTCGGTCACCAGAAAATCATCGGTTTCAATGATTTTGAAACTGGTTCGTCCTTGGGAAAGCAATGCATCTACGGTTTCTTCAAGATCGATTAGATCGATGTCATCACCAATTCGAAATGGACGTACAGTTGTTGATTCTTGAATACCGCCTAGCATACTACTTCCCATGGTTTGACGAGCATATCGCATACCTAAATCGATGAGTAAACGTTTAGCAATTTCCATCAAGCGATTCTTTAATTCAGGTGGAAGTTCATCTCTATAGGTGTACCAAATCTTGATGATGTTTGTTGCAGGACCTCCGAGTAATCCACCAAATGCCAAATCAACTCTATCTTTGTCAATAGGTTGATTATCTCCAGGTCTTCCTTGAGCACCATAACTAGGACGCCCATAACTTGGTCTCATTCCAGAGCCGCCCGTACCTAACGCAGCGTGTAGGTCTTCATGTGCTACAGCGCCAAGGGCACCTTGATTTCCTTGTTGAGCAGCCATGTCGCCAAGCTGCCGTAATTGCTGAGAAGATAGGCCTGCTGCTGACATAAGATTGTGGAGTCTATCAAAGTCATTTATTCCAGCTTGAATCAGTTTCTTAATGACCTCAAATGACGGATTGATTAGTTCGAGGATTTCCTCTTCGGTCATGTTGAGACGTTCACCAGCTTCCCTGATAGCTTTCTCAGAGGGCACCTGACCTAACCGTGATACATGCTTGACAGTTTGTCTGAGATGTGATTTAGTAGGAGATTTTTCAATGGCACCGTCAGCAAATTTCTGCATTGCTTTATCCCACTGCTTCTGAGCATCTTGACTTGGAAGATTCTTTTCGAGAGGTTTGTTTTGTGCGAGTGCTGATCTCAAGAAATCTGACGGTGAGGATCTTGAATCCGCACTATCCAATACACTCTGAGCCTCTTTTTCAACAAGATTCTTCCAGCTATCATTCTGGCGGGCATTTTCCGCTAGTTGACGCATATCTACGTTCTTGTCAGCTCCTGATTCATACTGCTCATCATATTGCTTGAGCAGGTCGTCCATTATATCAGTACCAGTAGATTCCTTAATCTTTTTTGCAAATTCTGCAGCATCGCTTAGAGAGAACTTCTGAGGTGCATCTTTGATGTGTTTGTCAATATTATCAGGAACTCTTCCCAATTCTTTAGCATAATCAGCAACTTCACTTAGGTCATCAAGGTCATCCTGTAATTTCTGGTCCATTGCTTTCTGTTGTTCAGGAGTAAGTGTACCCATCTCTTCCATATGGCGCAACGCACGTGCTGCAGTTGAGGTATCTATGCGAGACAAGTCAGAGAATTTCTGCTGTACATCCTTATCACCCCTAAGAGAGCTTGCTGCGATGTGCTCTGCGGCATTAGGTGAATCGCATACTTTGTCGAGACAATCAAGAACCTGAGAGTTCTGAATATCTTTTGAGGAGAGGTCTCCAAATTTATCCATTAATTCCGCACTAGCTGTTTCTTTTAGCTCATCATTGCTTGTAATTCCTCTGAGAACGATTTCTCCATCAGTCAAATAATCCTTTGAAGCATTGTAGAGAGATTTGTCCGCTTGTTTTCGGAGTTCTAATAGATACTCATATCCTGCTTCTACTTTATCTTTCTTGATTACTTTGGCAAGTTCCTGCTCGCGCTTTATTTGTTCCATTACTTTTGCAAGAGCATCAGTCGGCACAGCTGTAGCTTTACCAACAACAACTTGGTCATCGGGTTTCTTAGTTTCCTTCTCACGCCCAAGTAAGATATCTTCAGCAATCTCCCGTGCGATTCTCTGATCCGATGGATATGTTGTATATACAGCAACATCAAGAAAATCTTCCAATGTCAACTTACCATTTCGAAAAAATCTCGCTGATAGTAACATTGGGATGGATTGCGTTTGCCGCACACTTGGTTTCTTTGCAATGTCTTTTCTGCTACGCATTCTCTTTGTGAATTCGTGTGCAAATGGAGGCGCGTTACTAGGAAGTGGGGCAATCTTGGGTTGAGCTGCCATGTTAATCAGCTCCCAAGACTCCTCCGAACAAGTGCATTGACCGCGGGTTCAGTATCGATTCCAGGCCTAAACCTGAGTGCTCCAACAAGTACGTATGTTGAAGCCTCTGAGAGAGTCGCGTGACTCACACTCTTCTCTTTCTTCCGCTTTGTCATCTCAGCGGATAGTCGCGCAATGGATATCCCAGCACGAATTGATGCTGGAATCTCAATGTCAGTACTGACACGAGTTGCTGACACAAGACCATAGATCCTCTCAAGTGTTGCATCAGAAATTGTGTACTCAGGACTGTTCATCTTAATGATTTCCAGTTCAGTCTGCTTTCGCGGATATCCAAGTTTTATCCAAACCCGAATTCTATCTCGTAACGCCTCACTTAGTCTATGAGCTCCAGACATCTCTTCGGGATTCATTGTCAAAACGGGAAAGAACCCTTCTGCTGCCTTGATTCTACCAAGTCTCTGTACACTGATCGAACCTTCCTCAAATGGGTCAAGCAGAGAGTTCTGAACGTACTCGCTCAACCGATTACCTTCATTGAGACCGAAGACTCCTCCATTCACCATGGATTTGAGCAGCGGTCCCGGCTCAAAGGCCTCAAGACCAAAGCCCTTGTTCAGTACGATACTCGGGTTAAATGCACCAGTAAGATGAGAGGGTCTTACGCCTTCATCACCAGTTACCCAATATAGGTCCCTCCCAGTCTTTTCAGCGTAGGCTCGCAGAAGTAACGTCTTACCGGTCCCAGGCGGGCCAATGATTCCAGGAATGAGATTTGCGTTCTCGCAATCCTCAAGAACATCAAAAGCATCAGAGTACTGTTCTTTGAGGACAATCTTCACTTTTTCTTTGCTGGCTGCAGCTAAGCGTTCCTCGAAATTCTTTTTGAACTCTACCATTTCTTTCTGCATAACAACGCCCCCATTGTTAGTACTTAGGAGTACCATTCGAGGGTATATAATCTTCCCTTAAAACTCACGAGTGCTTACATAAGGATTGCTTTTCAGTGAATGGTTCAAATCCTGCCGAGTTCTGGATACGCAAAGAGGCCGGGTGAACCTCCAGTGTGCCAAAATACAGTATGAGCATCTGATTTGATATTACCATTCATTGCCATCCTCATCAGTGCAAGACCAACCTTTCCAGTGTACACGGGGTCAAGAAAGATACCATCCATCTTCGCAAAGGTGTCAATTGCTGTTTTCACACCATCAGTGAGAATTCCATATCCTGGTTCGAGAAAGCTATCATCAATGTGGATTTTTGGTTCAAAGTGTTCAACTTCAGGATACCTGTCAATCACACGGTCAATCTGGTCACTCACGCGGTCTCTTACTACATCAGCCTCACTCAGAACACTCACACCAATGATGTCAACTTCTATGTCAAGCATGTGCGCTCCAATGATTAGACCTGCCAGCGTTCCACCAGTTCCAACTGCCACCAGAATTTTATCGGGAGTGAATCCTTCTTTCTGAGTTTGCTCTTGAAGCTCTTCCATTGCAGCAGCGTATGATATCACACCTACCGGCATGGTAGCTCCGGCAGGCACTGCGTAAGGATTCAGTCCAAAGTCCTTCAGGGTTTCTATGACTTCATCCAATCGTGAATGCATTGTGAGTAAGTGGTCATCGGGATAGAACTTTATCTCTGCACCTAGCATGCTATCAAGTAGGAGATTGCCAGTGTACAATTCAGGCTCTTCTCCTGCTAACAATAGGATGCATCTCAGTCCAGCCTTTGCACAAGCCACTGCTGTCTGACGACAATGATTACTCTGGAGACCACCAACAGTCACTATTGTGTCAGCTTTGTATGCTCGGGCATCACCCAAAACAAACTCCATCTTTCTGGTTTTATTTCCTCCAAAAGAATGTCCAGTTAGATCGTCTCGCTTGATCCAGAGTTCATCGAGCCCGATGGAATCTCCCAAGTGAGGTAGTCTATGAAGTGGAGTTGGAAGGAACGCCAAATCTTCACGGGGTAGTTTATTGAACATCTCAACCAGATACTCCAGTTAGCCATGAAACAAGTAACATTAAGACTGCGGTTAGGATTCCAGCGAATAACGTCTTAGCGCCATATGACCACATATTCTTCTTCGATACTGCACCTAAGAAGAGACCTAGAATAAAAAGTAACGACATACAGATAATAATGCCCATATAGAATGCAGTGTGATACTCAAGAATACCGAGTGGCACAAAGAAGAGGGGAATAACAACTATGAAACCTGCTATAGCTGGTGAGGCACCATCGATTATTGCAACGACGATAGAGGTTGTTCTCGTTGCTTTTGCATACATCGACTCACTCATGTCAGTTAGCATAGCTCGTCCTAGATCATCTACTTCACGGTCTCGCTCTGCACTTTCAGCTAGATAGGATCCGCTAAAACCGGATATTGCCATTGCGATACTTGTGCCTGCTCCTGCTAATAAGATTGCATTGAAACCGGGTCTATAATTAAGTGGGTCAATGGTGAATAAGCCACCTAAAATTAGTCCAAGCATAGTCAATGCGCCATCAAATGCATTCATCGCGAGATATCGACGTGCAATCTCAACACCATGAGTGAGTTCAAGTGCACGCATTACTCGTGCGACACGTCCACCACTTTGGGTGGGATAGGGTAAGTTGTCTTCGTCTGATTCGGTCACAGAGGCCGTTACTCCGTGTAAGGATAATCGGTCTTTCATCGAGGTTAGTTATAAGTTAGACGGATTGGTTGTCTGACATTATTTATCGGCACAGAGGTTTTAATTCCTAAGGCGAAATTTGGTATATTCGTATGTAACGATTAGTAAGTATGCGACCAGGTATGGAGTGTTCGAATCTCATTCAGGTACTTCAAAGAGGTCAATCAACCTGAAACGCTCTACGTCGACCAATCCAAGGTCTGTAATCTTAAGTTTCGGAATGACTGGGAGTGATAGGAAAGCCATTGCCATAAACGGTTCATCAAGTGTTGTACCAAGTTTCTGAGCGGCTTCCTTCAAATCTTTCAGTTTCTCACTTACATGTTCAATGGGTTGGTCACTCATAAGACCTGCAATTGGTAATGGTAATGATTCCAAGACCTCACCATCCTTCACAATTGCAATTCCTCCGTGCATTCGTACTATTTGAACTGCACCCGCAATCAAATCTTCATCGTTTGTTGAAACAGTCACAAGGTTATGGCTATCATGTGCTATTGATGATACCAAGGCACCTTCTTTAATCCCCATTCCTTTAACAAATCCTACTGAGCGAGGATTTGATGCATTATGACGTTCGATGATTGCTATTTTTACAATATCATTATCAATATCTGAAACGACAAACCCATCGACAACCTTTGGCTCTTCAATTAAGCGATCCGTTACAATTTGGTCCTTTATCATTCCAATGACATTCATATGAGAACCTCTGACTTTGACTTGGAAGTCTTCTGGCTCGAGATACTGGATATTAACTGAGCGACGTAACCGTGGCTGTTCTTGAATTCCAAATTCCTGAACCATCTTGCCATCTTTTGCAACGAGTATTCCTTGCTTGTAAACTCGGTGCACATTTATATCCTTCAAATTGTCCAGAACTACTAAATCCGCATTATAGCCAGGTGCAACCGCGCCAATATATCGGAGCCCATAATGTCTAGCTGTGGAATGTGTTGCAACTTTAATAGCGATTACAGGGTCAACACCCATTGCGATGGCTTCACGAATCATGCTGTCGATGTGACCTTTTGTGATAAGATCAAGTGTGTTTCTATCATCAGTCACAAAACTACATGACATCGAAGTTAACTCGTTAATCATAGGTGTTAGAGCTTCAAGATTCTTCGCTGTTGAACCTTCTCGAATGTGTATGTGCATTCCCCGTGCTAATTTTCTCTTAGCCTCTTCTAGAGTGGTACATTCATGTTCTGACGTAATACGAGCTGCAGCGTAGGCATTCAAATCCAATCCATCAAGGTCAGGAGCATGTCCATCAATCCGCTTATCCATTCTGAGAGCTACAGCGATTTTTTCTAAAACAGCGGGGTCTCTATATATGACTCCGGGATAATTCATGACCTCAGCGAGACCTAATACGTAGTGCTCTGTGAGCAAAGGTTTGATATCAAGAAAATCGAGAGCGACCCCGTTGGTTTCTAGGTCCGTAGATGGTACGCACGAAGGTATCATCATATAGAACTCGAGCGGCCCTCCGCGCATGCTCTTGCTCATATACAGTATTCCTTCCATTCCAAGCACATTTGCGATCTCGTGAGGATCAGCAACAACAGCACCGGTTCCATGAGGAACCACTGCTCTAGCATATTGAATTGGCATGACCATGCTCGATTCGACGTGAACGTGCCCATCGATAAATGATGGAGCTACATACTTTCCTTTCAAGTCTGTAATTTTCTTGCCAGCGTAATCACCAATGCCAGCAATGTATTCTCCGTGAATAGCAATGTCGCCGGAGATAATATCACCGTTGAACACATCGACAACATTTGCATTTTTCAATACTAAGTCCGCACGCGTTCTGCCTGAAGCAACGTCAATCATTTCAGCAAGGGGATAATCGTCGGACCGTTCAAGAAACATCTCTAATCACTTCATTAGATGAAGTAGTCTACAAACAAAAGGCTTTCCTAACATACTCGATTTCTCCGAGTGAGAGATAAAAAAGGTACATTCAATCTTTACCACAAAATCCAAGAATAAGCCCATCTACTCAATTCAGAGGAGTATATCTGATGTGAAATATGAATGTGTGAAAGCAAAATCACTATTATCAAAAAAAGAGATGACAGCAGACTCATGGTTTCACATCAATAGGTCTCTAAATGCCTACAGAGGATGCGAGCATGGATGCATCTACTGCGATGGTATGAATGAGTATTATCATGTTGATAATTTTATGAGCCATATTAGAATCAAAGAAAATGCTCCTGAGATACTCAAGAAAGAATTGAAGAAACTTGGATTCACATCACAGCGGGAGCTTGAAACAGAAACACTATGGTCATTTCTACCAGATGACGATGCAAAGCGTCTTGCTATGAAAAAGCCACGTCGTATTGTCATAGGGGTTTGTGGTGGGGTATCTGACGGATTCCAACCTGCAGAGAAAGAGTATAAGATTACACAACAGATTCTAGAAACCTTAGTTGACTTTCGACTTCCAGCTATGATTCTAACTAAATCAGATCTTCTACTCAGGGATATTGAGCTTCTCAAGGAGCTTAACGAAGTATCTTTTGTAAATGCAGTTTTTACGATTACGTTGCACGATGATGAGAAAAGAAAGATAATCGAGCCAAGAGCTTCGTCCACTCCAGAAAGATTTGCAGCATTGAAGGAATTGCGAAACACAGGTATCTCTGGAGGAGTTATGGCAACACCCATTATACCATGGATAGGGACCGATTACGAGAATATTGAAGGATTAGCAAAAGAGGCAAAGAGAGCTAACGCTGAGTTCATTCTTTTTGGAGGAATGACTCTCAAACCAGGTCGACAAAAAGAGTACTTCATGAGGGTCGTCAATCGCCATTTTCCAAAGTATGCAGAAGACTTAGAATCAGCTTATGCAAACGACAATAAATACGGGCAACCAATATGGCAGAAACTTCCTGATAACACAATGCTCGTTGGACATCAGATATGCAAGAAGGTGGGTATATCCGATCGGTCGGTAAGACACACCCTTCCTTTTGCTCATGAAATCAACTATAAGGTGCTTAGAATCCTTCTCGACATCGAATTCTATCAAAACTATTTGATGGCTTTGCCTTGGAGCATAAATAAGCCATTCCATGAACTCTCAGTAAAAATCGAGAGAGGTGTCGAAGACCTTGGAATTCTCAAAGAAGAAGGGAGGTTGAAGCAGACACTCCTTATTGACGATTCTCTGGCTAAAATTCTTGATCAGATTATCGATACCGGGGAATCTGATTATCTAAAAAACATCCTTGCGCGTGTCCAAGAAGAACCTTCAGGGAATCAGAAACTTGGGATAACCTTTGATGAGGTTATTGATTAAAAAAGTAAGGAGCTGACCCAGAGAGCCTGGGTCAGTCTAAATGTTATATATTACTTGAACTTCTTCACGTAGATAACAATTACAACCGCGACAATGATTCCACCCACAACAATTATTGGTAGTGCCCCAGCGAGTGCTGCCAATAGGTCATAGCTTACCTCTAATGCGGGGAAATCTTCAACGAGGTTAGTCAAAAAGGGCTCAATTCGTATTGTAAGATTACCTTCTACTCCTAGAGACCTGACTATGTTAAAGAAGAAGACAGGGTTCTCAATCATCGCACCAAATTCAAAGATAAGTTCGGTTCCTATAGAACCAACTTGGTTGTCGTTCAGATCGGACCAAGGAGTTAGGTGTATCCTACCCCCTATATTTTGGAGCAGTTCAGCATTGAAACCAGTAACATCTTCTGAAATTATTGATATATTATACCAAGTTCCGGGTGTTGCATTCAATTCAAGGTAGTAGTATTCATTGATATCACCAGGGAGAGCTAAATCAAAAACGTGTGTGGCACCATTTCCTATGTTCATTGTTGACATGCCAGTGAAGTATTCATCTGTGATTACATCCCATTCTAGTGCATAAGATACATTATAGAGAGGATAGTAATCAGTTAGAGGCCCTTCAGTGTTATTCGCAACATAGACCGGACTCACCGCAATCAGTGTGTATTCATCAGACGTCAGCGTGTAGACTGGAAGATTCAATGTGTTTGCCCAAGTTGGATGTTCCATCAAGCTACTGCCATCCCACCAGTTGGACATGGGATAGTTAGTGGCGATCAGTGACCTTCCTGTTCTGTCGAAAAGTTGGACTTTGGTTGTGGCAGTAACATTATCATGATTTAGTAATGTCAATGTCATGTTGAAGAAATCTAGAGCATCAGTTGGAACTCTGAATCCACCAACTCGTGTTATGAATGCAGTAGCATCGTCAGTGATTGGGCCTATATTAAATTCGAACTCTCCCAGAAGGCTACCGTCCATATCCACAAAGATTACATATTCTCCTGCTGGCATGTAGATAAAGGGAGCATCAGGATAGTAATCGTTGTAGTTGATTGTGAATTGTCGCATTACCATATCTTCAGTGACGGTATAGGCATACCAATCACATGAATGATCATAATGAGTGTAATTCACTTTCATAAATGAATCCTCTTCTACAGTAAGAAGATATCCTTTCCATGCACTGTCTTCATTGAGATTCTGTAGTAGAAACTCCTCATTAAGAGGTAGTACATCATCAGTAACTATCGAATTATACAGAGCATATTGGACATTATCGCCACCTTGTACTGTTAAGTAGTATGTTTCACCTTGGATCGACTTGTAGAAGTAACTGTCTGATAATGGGTTCAGAAAATTGTACAACATTCGTGTTTTCTCATTCCCATACGTATAGGTATCAGAAGTTAGTGAAAGAATTACTGGATACTGAGTTACAGGATAATAGACTGATAGCTCAGGATAATTGAATGAATATGAGACCATGGCCAGATCTGTTGGCGAATTATATTTGTATGTCTTGGCAATTGGTGCTTTTTCTGTTTGCACGATTGAACCGTCTACAATTGTAAGTTCACTGCCGGGGAGTGTGTCTTGCAATATAGTGCCAGCAGGAATGGTTTGTGGAGTTACTGCTTGCGGAGTGATATCAAACATTACCAGACCCGAATAACCAAACCCAGCACCAATCCACATGTAATGAGTTCCAACTCCTGGCTTGAATGGAGTAAGTGTAATGTCGCCATTCATCCCACCACCTTGAGCAATTATGGTATCCTCAGAGTCGATGATTACGTATTCCCAATCGATATCATCTTGCAGAGACTTGACTGTGAGATGAATGAACTCAGCACCTGCAACATCTAGAGTTCCAATATATGATAATTCAGACTCGATTGCAATGGTTGTTGTCTGTCCCAATGCAAGAGAGAAGGAACGTCGGTTTGCAGTCGAGTTGGTCGCATTGTGAAGGTCCCAAAAGGTTGGGAGAATAGTAGGTTCACCCCAAATTCCATCAGTGGTTAAAGCATCGTGATTGTGCCAATTAACCGAAGATTGACCAGGGCTTGACCATGTACCTGTAGTTCGGGTCCATCCATTGTTACCGTTTGTGTATTCCTCATAATCTAAATCTTGATTGAGAGTGATATAATCGCTGGTAATCAGATCGAATGGTTTTGCGTCTGCATACAAGTATGTATGTCCGTTTTCATCAGCTTCGAACACTCGTTCGAAGGTTTCATCTTTCATTGTGACCTGCACGGCTGAAGCTGGCGCGACTAAAAAGCTGAGAGTCATCGCTGCAACCACAAGCAGACCTAGTAGTGTTTTTCTATTTATGCGCGTCAATGCACATCCTCACCTTATGCGATTTCTAAAAATGAAGGAATATAATAGATACTTGCGTGTAGTAGGAACGAGAAAAAGAAAAGGAAGTTGGTCAGTTTATGATTGAATTAATTCGACCTCATTTCTAGTGGGTTAGGCATCACTAACAGAAATGAAATCGTATTGGATCGATAATTCTAAGTTCAAGTCCTACGTTTGAGTACTAGCACTACTACGACTACTATAACAATAATTGACCCAATCGAAACAGCAAGAATGACCATTTCTAGTAGATCTCCAAGAATGTACTCTGCGGTTGGGTTAGTAGTTGCATTAGAAGTTGAAGTAGTTATGGTTGTTGTGATCACTCGAAGAACTTCAACCATGACTGTATCAACGGTCGCTAACAGAATCTTATCATGCACACAAATGGTGTAATTGAAGGTACCAACTGGAAGCTCGCCAACAAACTGCGACACCAATGTGACTCATCAGGAAACCAGTAGTGAGTTAGAATTAATTCACCATTCTTGAAAATCTCATAATAATATAGGCTCAAATCGTTAGGTATCCAAACTATTTTGCTTTCATTATTGCCCTCATAGTATGTGATGTCCCTGGGATGATTAATCGTCGGTGGATTTGGATTCTGAACGGTAACAATTACTGAGTCAGATGTGCAATTATTATCTTCGTTGTACACCTGAAGTGTATAGTTGTAGGTTCCCGCACTCAATCCATCAACCATGATACTTATGATTTCGTTTGAAGAATTCCACAATCCGTCTTTAAGCAAGACATCTTTGGAAGAGATATTGTATGACTTCGGATGAGGGTCAAATGCTTGCCATTCAATGACATTTCCTATTACACCCTCTTCATACACCATGTCACCAGGAGAAGTTATAGTAGAAACGCCAAGTAATTTTACTCCATGATCAATTACTTGGATAACGAATTTATCTCCTTCTAGAATCCTATCATAATAATAAAATACAGACATCGGCATGTAGTCACCATACGGGGATGCTCCTGATACAACCACAATATTAGAGTTAGTTACTCCAAGATGAGTTTCTATCTTAGCACAAACAAAGGATCTAATTTGACTATCATAGTGTGCTAATGGTGATATCAAATCACTATCAATGATAACAGCAGTTTCACTATAGTAGAGCAAGGGATATACATTTTCAATTGTAATAGACTCTAAGGACACTGGTTCAACACTACCGCCGGGATTAGACGTGCTATTACTACCATAGAGTAAGGTGGGGCCATGCATCAAAACACCAGATACACCTTCAACCATTGGTGAAACAAATACACTATCACCTGTTCTATTTGCTACGACTCGGTAAGACGCATTGCAGTTGTATATGGGATCCTCTACTGCTGATGGTTCAGGGTAGACATGAGAACCAGTAATTTCTAACATTGCTGATGCGTTTGCGTTGATATATGCATATCTACCGAAGTCTGAGTCGGCTGCAATCCAGAGGAATCTTTCACCGGAGTTGAACCAATTGTCAAATGCTGTGTATTCTGCTGCTGTGAATCCTTTCGTTATCCCTGAAATAGCACCTATTACAAGACCAGTAGCATCCTCAAGGATGGTATCATTTAAACCACCCCAAGCCCATATTACATTATAACCCAAATTGGTTAGATTACCTGCTAACCAAGTGTCTTGATAAATAAAGACACTCTCCTTATATTGTCCATGGCTCATATCGAAAACAATTGTGAGTGGTTCATCTGAAATCCCCATTCTCTTGGATGTAGCTTTTTGGTTTGGTAATTCATGAATGAATAGGATATACAAATTCCCTACGATTACTATCACTATCATTATAGAAATAAAATATTCCCGCCTCCTCACGAACATAATTTTTCTAACATCGAATTCTGTCATATGTTTTATTATTAGTATTTGTAGTAAAATTAATAATTATTACTAACAATAGTTAACTTGAATTATTATGAATAAAGAATCAGACAAGTTCGAATGTAAGTTCTGTGGTCATCAATTCAACTTTAAAGAAGAGATGAAGGAACATGCAATGAAAACGCATCCAGAGAAGATGGAGAAATAATTCCCCAATATTAGATATCCCTGTCGTTAAGGTATCAGGAACTCCATTCTTTCTCAATTAAAAATCATATGCAATCAGCTTTTATTGGAGTCTGTATGAGTATGAATCAGGAGATTTTACTATTATTTCGATAAACTGCGGAGATGTTAATCTAGGATGAACATCAGAAATGATTCGAAAAGTATAGCAATTTTAGCAATATTCTCAGCAATCGTTATTGTGTTGGAAGTATTTCCAATTGTTGGCATCACTGATTTGAAATTCTTTCCTGGAGGTACTCCTTTTACGATAGATTGGACTGGAATTCCGATTGTGATTGTTTTTGTAGGTCTTGGATTTATCTCAAGTGTGATTTCAATCGTGGTCATGTTTGTAGCAATAGGATATCGAAACTTTCCAGGAGCAGTCTTCAAAGGAGCAGCAGAGATTTTTACTATTCTTGGTCTACTGGTAGCAAGGTTGATTATTGGTAAAAAGTCGCTAAGTAAGAGAATGAGTGTATCTTTGTATTTAGTCTTAGGAGCAACCGTTCGAGCTATAGGCATGTTTATTGTTAACATTCCCTTGCTCCCCTTTTTCTATCAAGGGTTTTACACAACAGAAACTGCGATTATAGTATCAACTGTCTTAATTCCATGGAATGTATTGCAAGCAGCTATCAATATTATTGGAGGCTTGGTTCTCTATTATCTCATTCCCGAGAACTTGAGAATGCAAGCTGGACTTGGATTCAATATTGAGAAAGAATCTATAAAGGAACTACCAATGGAGGAAATCGATCAAGATTCTGATACTGATGGTGATAATTCTAATTGACGATTTCATGCTTCATACTCGGTAGATTTCGAATTAATTGAGTAAAGCACGAAGAATTATCAGAAGAAGTACGCAGAGAAGAGAATGAATAGACCAATGCCAAAAAGAGAAATTCAGATAATTCCGATTAGAGGATATCCACTAGTGAAAGAAGGAGATGATCTTAGCGAGCTTCTTCTATCAACAATGAAGCGAACAATGATTGAATTTGACGTCGGTGATATAGTTGTTATATCTCATTCAATTGTTTCTGTTGCAGAAAGTTGCTTGTATGATATTTCATCTGTAAACCCATCCGAAAGTGCAATTGAGATTGCATCTAATCAACATGAAGAACACTCTGCAGAATTAGTAGAGATTGCTTTACACGAAGCTTCAGAAATCATTCGAGAATATCCAGTTCTAATCACTAAGACGCATCAAGGAATAATCACTGATTTCTCCGGTGTTGATGAAAGCAATGCTCCAAATGGAAAGATAATTGTCCTTCCCAAAAATCCTGATGCAACTGCAAGAAAAATCCATGGATGTATTTCTAAAGAAGCGGGATTCAATATTCCGGTTATCATCACAGACACACAGGGACGACCATGGAGAAAAGGGGCTGTTAATCTGGCAATTGGTGTTGCAGGAATGTCACCATTTGTCGTGAATATGGGGAGAAAAGACATCTACGGTAAAATACTCCGTTCCTCGCTTGTCTGCTTAGCGGATGAAATTGCAGCAAGTGCAGAACTTGTCATGGGGCAGGCTGATGAGAAAGTACCAATAGCAATCATTAGAGGATTATCTCCAGAAAATACATCAGGCTCATCTCAAGAGATTCTTCGTGAAGGATCTGAAAATCTCTTTGAGTGATGTATCACGCCAAAGATTGCCCGAAGAAATCTGCTAGTTTTTTCAATAGAACTTTCTGATTCTCTTCACGAACAATTCCATGTCCTTCATCCTCAAATACAAGTTTTTCATACGTAATCTGATACTTGTCTAATCTTTTTTCAACATGAGCTACATTAGCTGTTGTAACATTAGGGTCTCGTAAACCCTGAACTATGAGAAGAGAACCTTTGATATTCTGAACATAATTTATTGGAGACCGTTCGTGGTAGATTTCAGGAACATCCTTTGGAGACCCTCCGAGCATCTCCTCAGAGTATGGTCGTAGGTCGGGTCTTGTCGTTTCGTAATCTACAACTAAATCAGTCATTCCACAAATCGGTGCAGCTGCGGCTATGATTTCTGTTGGGAAATGGACAATAGCATTCCAGCTTATGTATCCACCATAGCTTGTTCCGTATATACCGACCTTGTTAGGATTAGCGATTCCCTTTTCTATCAACGATTGGATACCAGTTCGTACATCTTCTTTGTCATTTCCACCCCAACCATCCTTCTTAATCAATTCTCGAAAATTGACGCCATATCCAGTCGACCCCCGGTAATTTGGGTCTAATACAGTGTAACCGAGTGAGCAAAAGTATTGAATCCCTACTTGCAGTATATCACGCGAGTGAGCGGTTGGTCCTCCATGAACATACACAATGGTTTTACCATTAGATTGATCAGGATTATAGAGCCAACCATGTATCATCGTATTATCTACTGATATCCACCGATAATCAGTAGCAGGAGTAAGTTCATCTCTCGAAATTCCACTTCCGCTTAACATATTTGTAAGGTAATCGAATTCGTCTATATTCGGTTTGAATGGATTGAACCTAATCAAGTTCATCGGATTAGTAGAGCTATAATAAAGCCCGAGCCACAGAGTAGGAGTAAGTGGAGTTACCGGGAAAATGTTGCCATGTAAGGGAGTTGTGTTTGTCAGGGTCTCATGAGTAAGGTCATAGATATAGCACTTACTTCTTCCCTCTCGTTCTTGAATCATAGAGACATGCTTACTGAATTTAGGTACAACAACTCGGTCATATGGTTCGTATGTTTCTGGTACAGCTAACCATTCAATCTTTTCGGAACCAATATTATACAAACCAATACCAACTGAATCATGACGTTGTCCTTCAATAGTATCGGTGGAGAATGCAATTTGCCCATCATACGTCCACTGAGCTGAAACTTTAGCCTTTGAACCGAAGTTTAATATTTCTCTATCTTCATTTCCATCAGGCGATACAATCCACCATTGCTCTCCTGATGGATCTTCATCAGAACGACTATAGAGAATGTATTTTCCCTTTGGATCTACAGAGAGCTCAATAAATGCGGGTTTGTCGGGTCTAGCAACAACAGAACGAACACCAGAATCAATATCTTGCACTACAACACGAAACGTTTCTGTTTCCTTCTTTCTGTCATAATCATAATTGACTGCATAGGTAATGAAATCTCCATTGGGACTGAAATATCCCCCTCTCATGAAATGTTTAGGATCAATTGGAGTCAGAGGATTCATTTCAAAAGGATTGTCGATGAATATGCGATAAAGCGTAACTCTTTCATTTCTAGATTTATCTTGGGCGGCAATAATGGACTTTGAATCAGGTGACCAATCCGTCATGTATGTATATTCAGGAGTTCGAGTTAATGGCGTGATTTCAGCACCCGCACTTGTATTACCAAGAAAGATATCATAGTTCTCCTGAATTCGATTTATCGTTGCCGCAAAATAGTTTTTGTCAGGAGATGGTATGACTTGTGCAATATTTGGAATCATCATCAATGAATCCAAGTCCAACTTTTTCGAAACATGCATAGGCATTCAAAGTACAATCATGATTTTGCATCTTTTTACTATTTTCATTCCTAGAATAACATATAGAGCCCGAACACAGGATGCTGAAGTATCATAAATAATCCAAGAAGAATCAAAATCACACCTGTAACAATCTCTATAGTTCTTGCTTTGTTGCTGATTGACATTGCGAGTCCAGTTCTTGCTTCACCTGCAACGAGAGCTATGGCAAAGTAAGGTATTGCTATGATAAGCGAAACCATGAGGAATACTAGTAATAGAAAGAATGGGTTTGTCAATGTGCCAAAGATACCTACTAAGCCAATTATTGCCGGTCCAGCACAAGGAGCTGCAAGAAGAGTATATCCAAGTCCTGTAAGAAACACTTGACCCAAGTTTGAAGGTCTGCTTGGTTTCCCATGCATACTTAATCGAGAGAGGTGAAGGGCATTTCTGAGTTTATCCGATAATATAACAATACCAAAGAATAGAATGACTACTCCCAGTATTAATTGTAGGTCTCTGAAACTTGATGCAAGAAAAATACCAATCGAACTGATTGTGAATGCAATTAGTGCATAGAAGCCCACAGAGACCAAAATGCCTGCCACAAGAGCGGATGTTACTAATAGACTTCTCTTCCGACTATCTGATGCTTGTAAGCTGTTCATTAAGAATAGTGGAAGTAAGGGAAATAAGCAAGGAGATATTGCAATGTATAATCCCGAAGTTAAAGCACCAATCAGCGTCACGCCTAATTCAATGATTCCCTGCATGATTTCCATCTTCTATTACAGTGATGTAACCAAATCTGTGATAACAGCTTCACTCCAAACTCCAACATGCACATACCTGAAGTAACCATTACCATCAATCAATACTAATGTCGGAACACTGGTTATACTGAAGTAGTTCGTGAAAGACGCACCTGTATCTAATCCGTGATTCCAAGGTAACCCCTTGTCTGATTTATAGTCAGCCATCATTGCGGCAGTTTCACTACGATCAATAGTAAGAGATAGAATAACCAATGGGCCGCCCAAGGTTTCATGTATGGATTCAAGGATTGAATTCTGTGTAGCGCAATAAGTACACCATGTAGCCATAAGGTCAACCAGAATGATTTTTCCGCTCAAATCAGAGAGTGCTAGAGTCGATCCATCTGCCATAGCAAATTCCCAATCCGAGGGAACTTGAAGATCACGTTCAAGTAGGTCTGTGTCAGACGGAATTCCAGAATGTGTTCCATTAACAGGTTCTTGAAAAGCTAAAACGGAAATACCAAGTGTAATGCCAACTGCAACAATTATAAATATGACTCCGGTAATTACCTTTTTTTCTGATTCCATATACCAACCTCGAATTACATAGCGGTTGTGTGGTTTATCTGGATAACTTTATAACGTTTGTGCAACGTTTGTGCACAATCGCACAACTGCTATGACCGCTCTATTCTAGACTCGTATTGCAATACCGTAAGAGTTGGCTCCAATGTGCATTGAACCTCAGGTTCACGAGTTGACCATGGAGTTGAAAGATATACAATTTGATGTGGACGTGCCTTTTTATCAATAGCAACATAACCTCTTGCCATTAGTTCTTTAGTATATTTACGTAACTTTGTCTTCGTAAGACCTGTAGTTTCTACAAGTTCTTCATAAGTGGATCTTCTATTCTTTTGAATGACTTGCAGAAGACTGAATTCAGGAACTAAAATTAGAGCATAGCGAAGTGATTCGTTCTCTCTTCGAATCATGTTGGCGTCTCCTGAGAGAGCACGAGAAAGTGATTTTCGGAGATCATTAATTTCCTCCTGTAAGGAAGCTCGTTCAGCTTCATAGCGAGTGATAATTCCATTCGAAGAATGAATAAGTTCTGAACTCAAATCGTTGCCAAGTCCATCCAAAGCTTCACGAGATGCGAGCCGAGCCTCTCGAATGATTCCAGTTAGGTCTTGAGCATCAACCCAGTCCCCTTCAGTGAGAGACTCTAATTGATTGTAGTAAGAATCGAGTCTACGCACCCAACTATCGCGTATCTCTTGAAAGACCCCCGCAATTCTAAGAGTAGTTCTTGCAGCTATAGCTTCATCAGGATTAGTCATTTCACTCACTATGGATTCTCATTAACAAGACCAAATGAGGGCTAGTGTCACCAGGATATCACGAAGTATCTATATGGAAAGTCCATTTATATATCAAGACTCATGAGTCCACTCTATTTTTTCGAGTAAATCCTTCACGGGTTCGGGAAAATAAGAGAGATGTTTTAGCTTATGGTTTGCTAGAAGTGATACTTGAGGGTCGATAACAAAAGATTCTAGGTTATCACATACGAAAAGGATAGAGATGTCTATTACTAGTAGCGAGTTTTCATTTAGGTGAAGATAGCGTAAATCGCGTGATTTTCCAAGAGGAGCTAAATCAATTTCCCCTAAATGATTGCCTGAGAGGACGATGTACTGAAGATTAGTATGCTCGGCTAACGGCGTGAGATCAATTCCCTCGAGACTATTATCTGCAATATAGAGCCATCGTAGATTCTTGCAATTGCTCAACGGAGAGAGATCAACGTAATTCAAGTGATTGTCTGATAGTTCCAGTGCTTGAAGCTCTCTGCAATTGCGTAAGGGTTCTAAATCTATGTGTTCCAATTCATTAGAAGTTATGCTAAGAATCTTCAATCTTGAGCAAGTGGATATCGGAGTCAAATCAAGTTCTGAAATTAGATTAGTATCAAGAACAATTTTTTCGAGTCTTGTACATTGACTAATTGGTTCTAGACTGACAGACACAATCGCCAAATCAGAGAGATCAATCTCAGTGTGATGACTGTCTTTCTCAAGTTGGTATCGTTCGCCATCTTTGTCAATGTACCGCATGGTGAATCTGCTCACCTCTTACACATCTCCTAGATACTACCTGTGAATCGTGAGGATATTATCATTGGAGTATAAAGATTTGTTCACTGTACACTAACCGCGTTCAATATGATGCCACG
>Ga0315535_1000788_pt1 | contig 21877 bp, 18 predicted proteins | sample SalMarSW160220MG_2_FD_203092 | JGI IMG/M metagenome (GOLD analysis project Ga0315535, IMG submission 203092) | Salt marsh sediment microbial communities from the Plum Island Ecosystem LTER, Massachusetts, United States - Salt Marsh Sediment SW1602-20 ... | reverse complement strand
ATTACGTTGACAGTTTTCTTTCAAAATCGTAAGTTGTTTTGTAACATGTTGTTTTTAAATTAAATTCTAACTTCTACGGCTCAAACTGACTTTTTAAACAATTTTAAACGGTTAGGTGGACTCACAACATAAGGCAAGAAAGCACACGCTTTTAAATGATTCATTTTCGTGCTATAGTCTCAATAGATCACAGGTCTGACATACCCTGTGATATTGGTATGTAATCACATCTTTCTCAAAAATACACCCGATCACAATATGTTGGATTCTATTGTCTCTCTCTCAACAGTTTCAGAAATCCACCATCCATGCAATTTTATGGATATTGATAATTGAAATGCGATTTTAAGACAGGAAATTTAGAGCAATGAGAGTTTGGAATGATTATAGGTGACTGCCTTATTAAACGACCGTTTGATGAGGCTGTTATACCACAGCTTTATTGTTGAAAATGAAAACGTATTGAAATGGCAGTGTTAGCAATCATTTTTTATAAGGCTGTTCAGCCGATTTGACTTAAGTCATGTATTATTCTTGCCGGACGGATATAAAAGTATCATGCTATTCATGAACAAAATTCATGCTTACGCTGAGAGTTAGAAAAGACCGACTGATACGTAACAACAAGAAAAATCGTGGGATGAATCAATTATGAGAAAAAAGGTATACATTGAAACCGAAGAATGCATCGGCTGCGAAAGTTGCGTTGAACCTTTGGCCTGCGGTTTTCAGTTTCGATGACGAGACTGGAAAGGCTTCCGTGATTTTATCCGAGGGAGGTTCCGAAGAGTGTATTGATGAAGGCTATAGAAACCTGCCCGGTCGAATGTATCCATTGGGAATAAGAGGCTCAGGTCGTGCTGCATTTTTACCCTCGTTTAGTTTAGTATTCGGCTCCATACCGACTGATTGCAAGGCCAAGAGTGGTTTGTCCGATTTTCAAAATTCATTTCATAAATTTTACCTTATAGAAACTGGAGGCAACAACCATGCAAACGCAATCATTTAAACATCCGGGTCTCTCGCCATGGTGGCGTCGCAGTGTCGCATTGGTTTTTATTGTGGGCATGATAGGTTTGATCTTCATGTCGGTGCAGGCATACAAAAAAGCCCCACCATTACCTGAAATGGTGGTGGATTCCAATGGCGAGCTGATCTTTGACAGGCAACAAATCGAGGCCGGACAGCAAGTGTTTTTAAAATATGGCCTGATGCAAAATGGCTCGATCTGGGGTCATGGTTCGTATATGGGCCGTGATTTTTCGGCCCAGTATCTGCATGAGCTTTCAATGGAAACAAGCCGTTCTATTGCAAAGCAGGAGTTTGAAGCCGATTTGTCTACGTTGACTCTGTCACAACGAATGCTGGTTGATGTTCGGGTTGCGACTATTCTAAAAGAAAACCGCTATAATGCCGCATCGAAACAGTTAACGTTTACAGATTTAGAAATTGCATCCTATAAAAAGCAGCTAAAAGATTGGGCTGCATATTTCAGGCACCCTGACACAAACATGGGCCTTCCAAACAACTACATCGAGGACCCGGTTGAGATCGGGCAGCTAACGGCTTTCTTTGCCTGGACGGCCTGGGCCAGCGTTGCCAATCGCCCTGACAAACCCTATTCTTATACCAACAACTTCCCCTATGACCCGAGTGTTGGAAATCGTTTGACCAGTGATGCGATTCTTTGGAGTGCATTGAGCGTTGCAATGCTGCTGGGCGGGTTGGCTGTGGTGTTGTTTGTTTTCGGAAGATTTGATTATCTCGGATGGAAAGGTGGTCCCGAAGGTAGCTATCCGCAATTGCTGGAAGGTGAAGCCACTGCAGGACAAAAAGCGACCGTCAAGTATTTTGTCATCGTTGCGCTTCTGTTTTTAGCTCAAGTCCTGATCGGCGGCGCATTAGCGCACTATCGGGCTGAACCGGGGAATTTTTATGGCATCGATCTGGCCCAATATCTGCCAAGCAATATTCTGCGCACCTGGCACCTTCAACTCGCCATTTTCTGGATCGCAACGGCGTATATGGCCGGTGGACTGTTGCTGGCATCCTCATTGAGCCGCAAGGAACCGCGTGGGCATGCCGTTGGTGTCCATGTGCTGTTTTGGGCATTGGTGGTGCTAGTGGTGGGCAGTCTGCTCGGTGAACTACTTGGCATCCATCAAATCTTTGGGCGTTTTTGGAGCTGGTTTGGCCACCAAGGTTGGGAATTTTTGGAACTTGGACGATTTTGGCAACTTATCTTGGTGATTGGATTTACATTTTGGCTGGTCCTTCTTTACCGCGTTGTAGCACCGGCCATAAAGGATGGTGAACGCAAAGAAATTACGCTGCTTTTTTTAGGCGGAGCTGCGGCTATTCCATTTTTCTACATACCGGCATTCTTTTTCGGGAGCACATCGAATTTTACCGTTGTGGATACATGGCGTTTCTGGATCATCCATCTTTGGGTGGAAGGCTTCTTTGAACTCTTTGTGACGGTTCTGGTTGCGGTCACATTCTATCAATTGGGCGTGGTCAGACGCATTAATGTTGTGCGAGTCATTTACATGGATGCCATTCTCTTTTTAGCCGGTGGCATCATGGGCACTGCCCATCACTGGTACTGGACAGGTCAGGCCAACTTTACTATGGCCTTGGCTGCCATGTTCTCAGCACTCGAAGTGGTTCCGCTCACATTGCTGACACTCGATGCTTGGGACTTTATCAAGATAACAGGATGTGGAGAAGCGGCGGGAAAAGCGAAAAAAAATATCCCCCACAAATGGGCCTTCTACTTTTTAATGGCCGTTGGATTCTGGAATTTTGTAGGAGCAGGCATTTTTGGATTCCTGATTAACATGCCGGTAGTCAGCTACTTTGAGGCCGGCACTATTTTAACCTTGAATCACGGACATGCTGCATTGCTTGGTGCATTCGGCATGTTGGCTATGGCACTTTTGGTATTGGGATTACGACATGTGTTGACAGAAGATCAGTGGGTGCTTCCTCAAAAATTTGTAAAGGTGTCCTTCTGGGGTATTAACATAGGGCTGGCCCTGATGGTGATCACCAATTTATTTCCCGAAGGAATTTTACAGATCTGGGATGTGCTTGAAAACGGCTATTGGCATGCCCGCAGTCTCGAGTTTATGGGCACCGATCGAATCCGATTTATGGAATGGATCAGCATGCCATCACACTTGATTCTGATTATCTTCGGCGTGGTTCCAATGGTGATTGCCTCTGGATTAACCTACTTGAGAATCAAAAAAGCCTGATTTTCTGATTTCTTTTATAACAAATTGAATTAGCAAAATGGAGGGTGATCATTATAAATTTCAGTTTGTATGGGAACTAAATATGCTGCGAAGGTACAGTTGCCGTGCAAACCTAAATCCAGCAATATAGTTACCTGAAATAATGAGACATTTTAAGACAACTTTGGGTTCGACTCGCACCGCCACCACCAGATCGGCGGCGGCCAGTCCCAGACCGGCGCCCATGGTAATACCGTCGGCCAGAACGATCACGGGTTTCGGGAAATGGTGAATACTCAAGAGGAGATCATACTCTTCCTTCAAGATAAGGTCGGCACCTAAGGAAGATTCCTTCTGAACCGATTGAGCCAAGGCCTTGATGTCTCCACCGGCACAAAATCCTCTGTCGCCCGTGCCGTAAAACAATACATATCGATAGCGTTGTGAATTTCGAACTTCGTCCAGAACACTCCGAATGGTGCGGATCATTTCGATATTCAGGCTGTTAATCGCCCGGGGGCGATTTAACACGATGCTCATCATATGCGCCTTTCGATGGGGCAGAACTAAAGCGCGGGATTGTGTTGTCATCGCAAATTTACCCATTTGTTTGTTAGGATATCCATTATATTATCAGTATGATATGTATTGCGGATGCCGTATCAAGTCTATCATGACATAACAACTTTAGACTTTCAAGTAAAACTGATGTAAATTATTTAATAGTAACCAATGTTCGAGAAATGCAAGCGATGAATTTCTTTTTTTTGTGTTCACCACTTGACAATCAAAGATTCTATTATTTAAGATAATTAAGAAATTGAACCGTCTTATTGATTTAGTAGAAAGCATGCCCTTGTTTTTAGAGCTTTAATTATATCTATGACATCCATTATGGGATTTGATAATGGTCAAAGTGGCGGACGACGGCAGAAATCTGGATATCGAACACCTGGCCGGATTGAATCGCCGTTCCCCAATTCTTGCCATGGCACTAATACCGTTGCTTTTCGATCTGGCCGGAATTTCGACCACCATCGGATTTACGGGCAAACTTCTGATACCCGGAAAGGAATTGCCCGATCTCAAAGTATCTCCTTCCATAAAAGTGTTGGCCGGGTTAGTGATTTCTGGGATGGGGGGATCTTTCCCAACTATATTATCGAGCTGTCCAAATCCGCCACCTTGAAGTTGATGTGATAAACTACAGGTTGTTTCGAGAGTGCTGCAAATGTAACTCCGTGTGTATTTATTCATGAACGAAAAATCATTTCATAGATTATCTTCGGATCATTGTGCCCGGGAAATCGTAAAGTCTTTTGATAAATTTCAGACCAATTTCAGAATCATTACCCAACGGGCCAGGGAACGCTTCGAGAATCAGGATTGGCCTGGGATGAAAGGTGATGCTAACGAAAGGCTGGATCTTTACAAAGCCGTAGTGGATGAAATTGTTGCCAAGGTCGGACGGATGTTGGGCAGTCGAGTCAAGGACGAGAGCGTCTGGATCGACATCAAAAGCGTCTATTCAACCTTAAGCAATGAGCTGGATGTATGGGAGTTGGCGGAAACTTTTTTCAATTCGGTGACCCGGAAAATATTTGCCACGGTGGGGGTAGATCCGCAGATAGAATTTGTGGACACGTGTACTCGGACACAGCCCCCCCGGGTAATCCGGCTCCCGTATCGCACCTATGCCGGAAACCGCTTAACCCCGATGCTGATGGAAGCCATACTCTGCGATTACAAACATCAAGTGGGTTACGAGGATATGCAGCGCGATGCACGGTTGCTCGCTGAAAAGGTTGATAACCATCTTCGAAGCAGCGGGGGTTCGCCGTATTTCAATCGTGCAGAGATGTTGACTTCTGTCTTTTATCGCGGCAAGGGCGCCTATCTAGTGGGCCGCATTTTCATGGGTTCTGATTTCTTCCCCCTGGTTCTTGCGTTGCTCAATACGCAGGGGGGAGTCGTTGTGGACGCTGTACTCTCGGATGAGGATGACGTTAGTATTTTATTCAGCTTTACCCGTTCTTATTTCCATGTCGATGTCAAAAAACCTTCCGAGTTGATGAGTTTTTTAAAGACCATCATACCTAAAAAGCGCATCGCCGAACTCTATATTTCCATCGGTTACAACAAACACGGAAAGTCCGAGTTATATTGCGATATGCTTCGTCACCTGAGCCGTTCCGACAAAAAATTCGAAATCGCCGAAGGAGAAAGAGGCATGGTTATGGAAGTATTCACTATGCCTGACTACGACCTGGTATTCAAGGTGATCAAAGATCACTTTGCCTATCCCAAGCATACCACACGGGATGAAGTTATGGGCAAATACGACCTTGTGTTCAAGCATGATCGGGCCGGTCGTCTGGTGGATGCGCAGGAATTCGAGTATCTGAACTTCAGCCGAAAACGGTTTTCAGACGAGTTGCTGGACAGCCTGCAGCGCAATGCCGCTCGAAATGTGATGATCGGCCATGAGCAAGTTGTGATCAGACATGCGTATATCGAGCGCCGGGTGGTCCCGTTGAACATTTATCTTAAGGAAGCGGATGAGGCCCGGGCGCGTTCAGCCACTGTGGACTACGGCAACGCCATCAAAGACCTGGCAGCGTCAAACATTTTTCCCGGAGATCTGCTGATCAAGAATTTCGGTGTCACTCGCCACGGCCGGGTTGTCTTTTACGACTACGACGAACTTTGTTTGTTGTCCGTCTGCAATTTCAGAGTCATGCCTCAACCCCAAACCTATGAGGAGGAAATTTCTTCCGAAGTTTGGTTTGGTGTCGGAAGCAACAACGTGTTTCCCGAAGAGTTACAAAACTTTTTGGGTTTAAAGCGAAGTTTGAGAAAAATTTTTATTGCCCACCACAGTGAGTTGTTCGATGTGACGTTTTGGCGGAAAATCCAGTCCCGTATCAATGCCGGAGAGCTCATCGAGATCTTTCCATATGCAGAAAGGAATCGACTCTCCAATCGAGGCTTTTAAAAATGTTTCTTTTTGCCCAATTTCTATGTCCGGCACTTTCCTTTGGTTTACCCCTTAAACTGTTCTTCTTCGGTGGAACCTTTCAAGGCGGATGTCGTGGTCTCGCCCCCGGTGATGACCATTTGAACTTCGTCGTAATAGCCGGCCCCTACAAACGATTGGTGCTTCACCGCACTGTAGCCCAGCTCACGTTCCATCTGGAATTCATGCTCCTGGAACCGTGAATAGGCAGCCATACCTTCCGCTTTATACTCGTGGGCCAATTCAAACATGGCGGCATTTAAGGTATGGAAACCGGCCAGGGTGACAAATTGAAATTTATACCCCATAGTTCCCAGTTCCTCCTGAAATCTCCGGAGCATGGCATCATCCATATGAAGCTTCCAGTTAAACGAGGGTGAACAATTATAGGCCAGCAATTTATTCGGGAATTTCTCCAGGATTGCCTGGGAGAATTCCCGGGCTTCTCCCAAATCCGGCGTCGATGTTTCACACCATATCACGTCCGCATAGGGCGCATAGGACAGGGCTCTGGCAATGGCAAGTTCCAGGCCGCCTTTTAATTCGAAAAACCCCTCCACGGTTCTCTTTCCGGTCAAGAACGGCTGGTCCATGGGATCTATGTCGCTTCGGGTCAAACGGGCGCCTCTGGCATCTGTTCTTGCCACCATCAGTGTGGGTACCCCCAAAATGTCGGCGGCAAGCCGGGCCGTCGTAAATTTGCGCAAAAATTCAGAGGAGGGTGCCAGAACCTTCCCTCCCATGTGACCGCACTTTTTCAAAGAAGATATTTGATCTTCCAGATGAACCGCTGCTGCTCCGGCCTCAATGCATGCTTTGACCAATTCAAAGGTATTGAGGGGTCCGCCGAAACCGGCCTCTATATCCGCGACAATGGGGGCGAGCCAATAGATATTGCCTCTGTTATGCAAGTGCTGAAGTTGGTCGGCTCGAATCAGCGCATTATTTATTTTTCTGACCACCGTCGGGACGCTGTCGGCGGGATACAGACTCTGATCCGGATAGGTCTGTCCGGCAGTATTTGCGTCGGCCGCCACCTGCCAGCCGCTGAGATAAATGGCTTTCAGCCCTGCCAATATCTGTTGCACGGCCTGATTGCCGGTCAATGCGCCCAGTGCTTGAATATAAGGTTCCGAGCGCATCAGACGCCAGAGTCTTTCAGCCCCTAAACGGGCGAGGGTGTATTCGATCTGAACGGAACTGCGAAGTTTTACCACCTGGTCAGCGGTGTAGGGGCGTTCAATTCCTTCCCATCTTGGTTCTTTTTTCCATGATTCTTCGAGTGCCTCGGATTGCTGCTGTCTATCCATATTAATTCCTCCATTGCATTAGTCGGGATGGTCATATGCCCCTAATATCAAAAACTCCCGTAAATTTTCGTCGGTGATCAGCTCGTCAAATATTCTGCCGGCCGGTTCGAATTTGCCGGAAGCTCGGCAAGTTCGTCATGACGGAGTTACAATAAGCCCATGGCTTTGCCGGGGGGCACTTAATTACGCCATATCTTGTCCCACCACCGATCGCTATTCTCCTTCGATCCCCGGAAAAATGTCATAGACATAATCGTGGGCATCCAACGCGGACTTGTTCAGCGTGCCTTCATGAACGCGCTCGACGACATCCTCGCGGGAGAGGGTAAAGATCGCCTCGAGAAGCTGCATGCGCTCCTGCTCGTTCGCCGGTGCCAGGACGAAGAGCACGCGGGCGCTGTGCTGAACGTAACGGGGCGATAGAAGCTGGAGCTTCAGGATCTCCATAATAACGGGTGCCTTAGCGCGGTCAAAGCGCCCCGGATTGCCGAGGCGGTCCAGCTCCGCAAAGAACTCCGACGTCCATTCGTTGTGGTAGTCCCACAACCTCTGGAACAGCTCCTCGGTGAAGCGGGTCCCGGCCTTGACCTCGAAGGCGTCTTCAGCCGGCGTGAGCCCATCCTCGGTGAGAGCAGGCCGTTTTAGGTAACCATCCTTAGTGATGACGGCCTGGTTATGGAGAAGGCTCCACAGCCACGACACATCGATCCGGTAGGTAGCAAGATCATTCATGAAACGCAACGAAAGCTCATAGTCGTCGATGGCAGCTGCGAAGTTACCGTTGAGAATCTGGAAGCCGTAGTTCGCCGCCATATAGAAGGCGTGCTGGATGTGCTCAATAGTGATATCACCCTTGGGTACACTGTAGATACTGTCCCAGAGTTCTTGCTTGAAGAGCTCTTCAGGCATGCTGAACATGTCCTTGGTAACGACCCAGGGCGTAATCTTACCCTCTGGATTCAATAAGCCGCAGGATTTCAGCAGGAGCCGCTCTGCCTCTACAAGACCACTGCCGACCGTAGGCACCGATTTGTCTTTCATCTTCACTTCCTGTGGCGGCGCATTGAGGATCGCCTGGAGCTGCGTTACGGGAGCCTGCAAAGGTGCATTGCCGGCAGCGACATAGGCCGGATCGGGGCTGGCAACCCAACTTTGTCGATAGGCATCGTAGAGTTGTCCCTTCACCCCTCCAGCGAGGATTTCTTCCAGGGTGTGCTGTCGACCTGCGGGCAGCTGCTCCTCGGGCACAAAGATGAGACCCAGCAAACGCTCTCGTATCTTGTCGATGACCATCGCACGCAGTGCCAGTGGGTTATACTGCGAACGCCCATAGGGATCCGCGGGTTGGTAAATCATTACCGCCGCCATCCCGCCAATGGGCCCCCCCTGGCTGAACTCGCCATTCTTCATGCCGGCCATGAGCATCATCAGCGCGTTATACCGCTGATATGCAATCATGTTCGGGCTGGCCATGCCGATCAACTGCGGGTCCGGAAACACGCCCTGTGGATCATCCTTCCACATTTCAATAAGGCTGGCCAGGTAGTCCCAACGGCCGACGTTCGTTCCAAGGAGCCTGCGTCGAAATACCCAGGCAATAACAGGCAGAAACCGGCCCGCATTCCCTTCTTCGTAGAGGACTTTGATCTTAATGGTGCCGGGCTGGACACCGATCAAGCCTTCCACCCGTACCAGAAGCTTTTCTACAATGAGTGCTTCCTGGGGAGTCTGAATCTTTGGGATGTAGTAGTATACACCGGTACCGGTCCGTGTGAGAGACTCATAGTTGTTGAGCGCCCAGAGGAGAGTGATGGCAATTATACCATGCACCGGTCGGCCTTGGACTCTTATGTGGTCATACCGCACATGGATGCTCGGAGGCCGGACGAACCGGGTCGGCCACTTCGCCGGGTGCTCTTTGATCTTATACCCGCGTGTTTTGCCTTTCCTCTTCACTTCATAGGCGCGGTCGGCCCAAGAGCCTTCAAAGATCTCTTTCGCGTTCTCCAGAGCCGCGAAAATCGCTATCGGCTGATTTTCGAGCGCGCCGTCGGGCCGGAAATGGGTCGGCGAGGCGTCTTCAAAATCCGGCATATTCATGGGCGCCGGGCTATTCAACGCTTTGAAAGCCATGTCCAGCGGATGCCACGGCCCGGTGAGTTCCAAGCCGGGATTCATCAAGGGGTGGGCATCCTTCGGGATGGGCGCTTCGTCATTGAGCCGCCAGCACCACTCGCTGTCCCGACCGAGAAAGTTATCAATCAAGCCCTGGACGATCTGGCGATATCTCCAGAACTGCTCCGTTACGGGGTCTTCAAACGTGTCGTTCCACTTGGGCCAGGCATATTTCTCGCGGACCGGCGTGGGAGAATGCAGTAGCGCCCGGCGCGCGGTGAGGGCTGTGGCGATCTCGGGATGCAACTCTTTTGCGAGTGCGGCAATCTCGCGTTCCACATTTATTTTTCGACCGTTTATCTTTTTGGTCCCGAAAAGCCCTGGAAAGTTCTGGAAAATATCTTCTCGAATGATGGCCTTATCCACATCGTTTAAAGCTCTTGCTCTCTCTTCTGAAGTTTGTTTTGCCATTTGCTCAACTCCTTGACTCCGAATGTTTCTATTGCTCAGTCATTACGTGAATGAAATAACCTTAGTATTAATAATAAAAAATAACTATAAAAAAATAATAGTCAATACGGAAAACCACTATTTTTTTTGGATTTTTAGCTCAATTAGTAAATTCCTTCAACCGGTGAGCAACAAGGATATAAATCGGGTTATCAGCATGAAAGGATAGGAACGGACTGTGTATTAGCTCTCTTCATTTATGCTCGATTAAGTTTCACCCATGTACAACATTTTGTAGGTTGGCAAGACAAGAGCACAGAACGAAGTATAAAATCATTGCCATATTATCCTGAAGTGCTTTTTTGTGACATCAGCTGATTTTCAAGGAATTTCAATTTCTTCTTTAACTCCTTTTCCTGCTCCCAGCGTTCTGTTACATCCCTTATAATTGACGCTGTACCAATAATCTCATTCTGGCGGTTCCGAACAAGCAATATGGTGAACTCTACTGATATTGTCCTTCCATCCTTTCGTATGGCAGGTACTTTAAGAAGTTCCTTCCCGTACCTGGTTTCACCGGTTCTCATGACCCTTTGGTAACCTTCCCAATGTCGTTGACGTAATTTTTCGGGGATAACGAGGTCTAAATTTTTTCCCTGAATTTCCTCCGCTTTGTAGCCAAAAATTGCCTCGGCCCCTGAATTCCATAAATTGACAATTCCGTCCCGATCCGCAAAAAGAATAGCGTCTTGAGAATTTTCTATTATCTGTTGATAGATCAATCCAGTATCAGTCATTATCGTCTCCATTTCATTTATTTTCAAATGATTCGACCAGTGAAATATATTTTTCATGGATCATTTTCCCGTCGAATTCCCAAAACTCATTGAGCATGGCCTGGTCTTCCTGCTCAGAAAAATAGCTTCTGGCTGAAGGGAAAAAGACCTTATCCTCTTTTTTAATGTGTTTCGGGTAAAAGTCCGCTATCAAGCGAAGATTAGATACAATTTCTGCTAATGCCGATTCATCGCCGTTTCTATAACGGTTGTTGGCTTCTACCAGTTTTTGGGTAGTCTTACGTCCCAACATGTGTTCTTCAATCAGATCATTCATCAACAGTTGATCTCCTTCAGACAAATCCCTTTTGCTAAGTTCTCTGAAAAGAATATCCTCCTCCTTTCCGTGATGAGTTCTGTCAGCATATGTACGAATAAAGTCAACAGTTGTGTCAACGAATACTGGATCAATTTTTTCTTCCTTCTCAATTTGAGACAGGATACGTTTGATTATTCCAATCATTCGTTCGATCAAACGGTGTTCTATCATGAGTGGTGCACGTGCCTGCATTTTAAACCTCCTTTTTATAGGCCCCTTTTGAGACCCTAACGGTATATTATTACTATCCACGGATCATAACCAGTAACATTTTAAACGGTGCTTTTGCATGAAGAGCATGGGCAATATTGGCCGGCATAATCAGCATTTCACCGGCAGAAACATTTTTTGGTTGGCCGCCAATGGTGATTTCAGCCTCACCGTCCAAAATATAGACTACTGCGTCAAATGGTGCCGTGTGTTCACTTAGTCCCTGGCCCTTATCGAACGCAAACAGAGTGATATTGCCGATATCCTTTTTTAGTAATGTTTTGCTTACCACAGAGCCATCAGCATAATTTACATGCTTTTCCAGATTGAAAGGGATGCCTCTGAGTGTTGCGGCTTTATTGTTCATGAATGCCTCCTTTTTCGTTTTGATTTGCCACCAAATATAGAAACGGTAATAGTCACTAAAAAACAGCTCAGAATTTATTGGAAGTCTTACCACCTGATTTATAAAAACGCCAATTTTTGTTCACAATCAGGCGCGCACCCTTTCTAAATGTTACATATGAATACGCCCATTGAAAAAGAACGAAGACTCTATTTTTAAATCCTATTAAATAGTAAATATGAATAAACAACCATACGAGCCAGGCGATAGGTCCGCTCAATTGCACTTTACCTATTTGTAGAATTGCTTTACGTCTACCAATAGTGGCCATATGTCCTTTGTCAAAATATTTGAATGTTACCCTTTGTTGTCCTTTTATTTCTCGAAGTATATTCTTGGCAATAAACTTTCCCTGCTGAAGCGCTACAGGTGCGATTCCCGGAAGCGGGATTCCGGTTTGGTATGAAAAATGGGCTTGATCTCCGGCTACAAAAACTTCGGGATTTCTTTTCAAGCTCAGATCCGGTTCAACTATGATTCTGCCCATATTATCAAGTTCAAACCCCAGTTGTTTGTTAAGATCAGAAGCCGTGACCCCTGCCGCCCAGATTATTGTAGATGCATATATTTTCTCTTTGCCAATTTGAACGCTGTCAGTATCAATACTCGTTACCTGACTGGAAGTTTTCACTTGAACCCCTAAACTCTCTAAATCCCGGGTTGCCCGAACAGATAGTTTCTCAGAAAAATAAGGCAAAATTTGTGGGCCGGCTTCAATTAAAATAGTCCGTGCGAGTGCCGGATCAATGTTTTTGAAATCTTTTAATAAAGTGTAGCGACTGAATTCACCGATAGCCCCTGCCAACTCAACTCCTGTGCTGCCGCCACCGATAACAATAAAGGTTAAAAGCTGTGCTTTTCTTTTCCTATCATCTTCGGCCTCGGCCTTCTCAAATGCCGTAAGAATTCTTCGTCGAATTTCAGTCGCTTGTTCAATGGTTTTGAGTCCCGGTGCAAATTGCTCCCATTTTTCATTGCCAAAATAAGAAGGTCGTACGCCGCAGGCTAACACCAGGTAATCGTAACTCAGTTCTCCAGTATCGGTTTGAATAGCCTTTTTTTCAAGATCAACAGAGGCCACTTCACCTTTAACGACTCTGACGTTTTTATATTTTGAAAATATGTTGCGGATGGGGACTGCAATTTCCGCCGGGCTCAAACCCGCGGTTGCCACTTGATAAAGCAACGGCTGGAAAAGATGGTAATTGTTTCGATCAATTATCTTCAGACTGATATTTTTTCTACCGGCAAGCGCTTTTGCCGCATTAAGACCCACAAACCCGCAACCTACAATCACTACATTATTCATATGTTACATCCTCACCCTAAGGGAAAGGGTCCGAACAAAAATGCCGAGGGCCAAAAGCTTTAATGTTGCGATACGGCCTTTGGCGCCCCGACTATTTTTATTAAATACAGTTAGTTAACAGCAGCAAAGATCGACATTACAACCGCAGGGATCAACATAACAGCCGCAAGGATCAACCGTATAGCAGCAATACGTATCAGCTACATAACAACAGGATTCAGAGACCTCTCCATCCACACTTTCTGTATTTTCTGATTTTATATCATCACTCATATGATCACCTCCCTTTATCCCGGTAATTTAATTCAGATTATTTTTGGTACCGGAACACTGGATTTCTGTACAAGATTTTTTATATATTTTACACCTCCATACGAGAAGTGTGCCATATAAAAAAAGCATAAGAATGATTTTTCTAAATGCAACTATTTAATATCGATAACCAACCGTGTTTTATAAAATATCGCTTACAAATAACCACCCGACAGGATTTTACCTAATTGGAATGCAACCACTATATTTATCATATTTTAAAAAATATGACAGCATTCAGCAGCCCTGTACCATTCAGCATGTCATGCCTAACCACAGCAAGATCCCTTTCTGACATACGGAGGGCCAACATTAGGTGCCACGATGGTGGTAATGGTCGGCATTATCCTTCGACGAATGCTCGGACTGCGATCCAAGGCGATCACGGCAGTATATCCGACAATCAATCCGGTTATGGCGCCCCCTATCGACCCGATGATTTCGGTCAGGCCGAACGCTGTTGATGCCAAAACTCCGGCAAAGGCACCTAACAGTATCCCAACAATCGGTAACAGATATAGAATGGCTGCACCGGTAAGCAAGTTTGCCGAGGATAGACGTATTTTGACCAGATCACCGGTTTCAGCGTTCACGGGGTTGGCCACGCGGCTTTCAATTTTAGCGCTTGCCAAACAACTCCGACAACCACCCGGAGTTGACTGACACCCTCCGCAGGCGCCTTTACGATCCGCGACGACCTGGGCATAGTTACCGGGTTCTGTTTTTATGACGATTCCAATGTGTTCTGCCATTGTAAAACCCCCCTTTTATTTCTGGTTAGTTTTGGACTGCACTGACTCTGTTTAGGATCAAAAGCAATTACCGCTTGCTCCGCAGCAAAATTGACATTTGTAGTGAATTCCCCGGATAGCTTTTTTATGCCTTTTTCAATATTCATTGCTCAATTGGCACAGGTCATGCCTCCAACCGGTAATATTATCGTCTGATTTGCCATGTAATCATCACCTTTCAAATAACCGATAAGAGCACCCGATCACGAGGATACCGGGTAGCTGACATCTTTTAATTTCTGCTCAATATCTTTTAGGGTAGTCGGCTCTTCCCATTCAACCCTAATGATTTTGTTTTCCGGATTACCTTCCACTGATTTGACACCTTCCAATTCGCTCAATTCTTTTTTAATGGTTATTACGCAGTGTCCGCATGAAATATTCGGTATCGAAAAAGTATGTTTTTCCATTTTATGTGACCTCCTTTTTTAATACAGCAGCCGATTAATTCCTGGAGCATTTAAATTTTAAGAAAAAGCAACAAGGTAATGATTAAAGCTGCTGTAGGCATTGCCATAAGACATCCTTCTGTTTTATGTCCTCAATATAAGTACCACTAAGTGGTAATGCAAGCGTTGTGCCAAGTCTCGCCAAAAAAATAATTATTTATATGATATTAAACGGTTTTTCTAAGCATTAATTTATCGGGGCTCGGCTCATTTTGAGAATTGATTAGAATGTCTCCATCTTTCAAAACATATTCATTCAAAAGCAATATTTTATTGACTTAAAAACAGGATGATATCACAATACCGGCCATAGCTCATATCCCGAAGATCACTTACGTTTTATAAAACGAAATCTTTATGGTATTTTTTATAAATAAAAAGTGTTATATGATTTTATTTTACCGGGAAAATACTAATATTTCATTATACTATGTATATTTTGAATCAGATCGTGAGCATTCATGAAGATTTTTTCGTCAGTAAGCCTTAGGATGCGATTATATCTGTTGGTTTTGGCTGCATTCATACCAATGTCTGTCCTGATATTTTATACTGCCGAAGAGCAAAAACGCATCGAAGTGGATGCAATTTTAAATAATGCAATATTACTCGCGCATGCCGCCGCTAATGAAGAACACCAACAACTAGAATCGACTCACAATCTTCTGACTGCCATATCAGAATTTCTTTTGCTGACCGACCTTCAAACAGCCAAAGAAAACAACTTCTTTGCTAATCTTCTAAAACAATCCCAAGGGTATGTCGATTTAGGGGTTTTAAATCCCGACGGAAAACTTTTAAGCAGTGCGCGCGGCGTTCCACCCATCAAGGGATCTATCCAACCGTCATGGTTTGTTCGGTGTGTTGAGGAAAAGAATTTTAACATGGGTGACTATACAGTTGAGCATATCTCCCACGAAGCGGTGCTGTATTTTGCTCTGCCGGTTCTGGATAAGCATAATCAGATAAATGCCGTTGTTTTTGCGGCGATAAATTTGAACTGGATGAATCAATCAATTTATAAATCCTTTGCAGAATTGCCGAAAGGCTCAACCCTGATTCAAATCGATGATTCCGGGGATATTCTGACATATAAACCGAATTTGCATAAATGGACTGAACCGGTTAACTTTGATCAATCGCTCCTGCAGTGGATTTTAAAGCGAGAAACAGGTGTAAAGAAATTCATTGGGGATGATGGAGTTTCCCGTATTTATGCCTTTGCGCCGGTGCCCAGTTCTCTGAAAGCAAGACGCTTATATATATCACTGGAGATTCCTCAAAAAATTGCGTTTGCTGCGTCCGAACGGATTTTTACCCGCAATATAGTTTTGTTTGGCTTTTTCACAATGTTGGCAGTATTTATGGTCTGGTGGGCCAGTGATGTGCTGGTTCTTAGACAAGTCAATACAATAGTACAGGCCAGCCAAAGGCTCGCTAAAGGCGATTTTACAACCCGCATCGAACCCATTCGTGGTAGTTTTGAACTAAGCCATCTGGCCTGGGTTTTTAATGATATGGCGACCGCTTTAGAACTGCGCGAAGCTCAGGAACAGCAGGCCAAGGAAGCACTCGAACGATCCAAAAAACAACTCCGGGATCTTGCCTCCCATTTGCAAGATATTCGCGAGCAGGAAAGGACCCGAATAGCTCGTGAAATACATGACGATTTCGGTCAATCGCTGACGATTCTAAAAATAGATTTGTCATGGCTGAAAAACCACATGATTCAATATCAACCAGAGGTTCAGAATAAAATTGACTCCATGTTCAAGCTCATTGATGTGTTACTGCAAACCCTCCATGCGGTGTCATCGGAACTGCGACCGTTAATATTGGATGATTTCGGCCTTGAATCCGCCATCGAGTGGCAGGCCGAAGAATTCCAAAACCGAACGGGTGTCCGATGCCGGGTTCATTCCAGTATCGCTGACCTGGATTTGACCAAAGATCAGTCCACTGCGATTTTTCGCATATTTCAAGAAACCTTGACCAATATTATGCGGCATTCCGGTGCTACCGAAGTTGACATCCGATTGGAAATGAATGAGGATACACTGATACTGGAAGTAGCGGATAATGGCCGAGGAATTACAGAAACCGAAATCAGCAATTCACAATCCTTTGGCTTGCTGGGTATACGGGAACGGCTTTACCCCTGGAACGGGCAGGTTGATTTTATCGGTCATCCCAACAAGGGAACACGGGTAATTGTCCGTGTTCCCATTTCCGGGAAAGGAGAGTTAGTATGATTAAATTGATCATTGCCGACGACCATCCCATCGTTCGCGAAGGTTTAAAGCAGATTATCGCCCAATCTCCCTATTTTGTGGTTTCTGATGAAGCCAGCAACGGTACTGAACTTTTAAACAAAGTCCGTGAAAAAGATTTTGATATGATTTTGTTGGATCTGAAAATGCCAGGGATGGATGGTTTGGATGTATTAAAACAATTGAAGATCGAAAAACCCCGGATCCCGGTAATCATTTTGACGGTTTATCCTGAAGCCCAGTATGCATTGCGAATTCTTCGGGCCGGAGCTTCCGGATATTTGACCAAAGAAAGCGCTTCCTCCGAATTGATAGCAGCCATCCGAAAAGTCCAACGCGGCGGCAAATATATCACTCCCAACCTGGCTGAAAAGATTGCTTTTGCGTTAGATGCCGATTCCGAGAAGATGCTTCATGAAACCCTATCGGACCGAGAGTATCAGGTTTTGCTTATGATCGCTTCAGCAAAAACGCTTACGGAAATCGCCGAAGAACTTAACTTAAGCGTTAAGACAATAAGTACTTATCGGACACGTATTTTGGAAAAAATGAATATGAAAACCAATACAGAGCTTAACCGTTATGCATTGCAAAATCGTCTCATCGATTAATCCTTTAAATACTCAATTATATTCCCCCCGTTTTCTTCGAAGTTCCGGAAGTAGTACCGGGATGGTTGATCCGCTGAAGATCGGTGGCCAATCACCTTCCTTTTCCTTATTCGCATACATTAACTTATGTCAGACGATGACTGACATCCAATTTTCCTGATTTCCTACAATAATTTCAGACGATCTCTGATTCCCGAAATTTCCGCCGCTGCTTATAATAACTAAAAAGAAAAAATATAAGTCATGAAAAATCCCAGGGAGGAAGAATCTATGGAACCCGTATTATTAAATACCGAAGAGTCGAAAAAAACTCCTATTTCTGAATTGTTTAAAAGGCTCGATTCCGATGAAGGCGGTATTTCCTCTTCAGAAGCTAAAGAGCGTCTTCACCAATATGGTCTCAACGAAATCGAAGAAAAGAAGGTCAGTTCGTTACGCAAGTTTTTGGGATATTTTTGGGGCCCGATCCCCTGGATGATTGAGATCGCGGCTGTTCTTTCTTTAATGGTCCGGCATTGGGCTGATTTTGTCATTATCATCACACTTCTGATTTTCAATGCGTTTGTGGGTTTCTGGCAAGAATACCAGGCAGGCAATGCCGTTGAAGCGCTAAAGAAGAAACTGGCGTTAAAAAGCCATGTTTTAAGAGATGGAAGATGGCAGGAAGTGCAGGCCAAAGAACTGGTTTCCGGTGATGTCATCCGTTTGCGTCTGGGAGAAATCATACCCGCTGATACCAAACTCTTTGAAGGCGACTACCTCAGTGTGGACCAGTCTGCGCTTACCGGCGAATCCTTGCCGGTGAACAAAGAAAAAGGCGACATTGCTTACTCCGGTTCGATTGGAAAACAGGGGGAAATGGTCGGTCTCGTCACCGCCACCGGTAACAATACCTATCTCGGAAAGACCGCCAAACTCGTGACTGGGGCAAAGTCCGTCTCTCATTTTCAGAAAGCAGTATTGCAGATTGGTGACTACCTGATTTATATCAGCCTCGGCTTGGTCGGGATACTCATCCTTGTACAGTTATTCCGTGGTACGCCGTTTCTTGAGGTGGTTCAGTTTGCCCTCATTCTTACCGTGGCATCCATCCCGGTAGCCATGCCGGCGGTGCTTTCCGTTACCATGGCCGTTGGCGCACTGGCACTTTCCAAGCTTAAGGCCATCGTGTCCCGGCTGGAGTCCATTGAAGAAATGGCCGGTATGGACATTTTGTGCTCTGATAAGACCGGGACTTTGACACAGAATCGGCTCACGCTGGGCGAACCTGTGACATTCAGCGCGCGGGACACGCAGGATCTGATTTTAGCTGCCGCCCTCGCATCAAAACCCGAAGATCAGGATGCCATCGATCTGGCGGTAATCGGTGGAGTTCAAAACACAGAAACGTTGCAAATGTACAATCAAATTAAGTTTCTACCCTTCGACCCTGTAATCAAGCGCACGGAAGGAACCATTAAGGATACTCAAGGCAAGACCTTCAAAGTCACCAAAGGGGCGCCTCAAGTGATTCTGGGAATGAGCGATGTGGATGATGATACCAAAAAAAAGGCAGAAGAGGCGGTAAACGATTTTGCCGCCAAGGGATATCGCACGCTGGGTGTCGCACGATCTGAAAATAATGGACTGTGGCAGTTTCTCGGCATCCTGCCACTCTATGATCCCCCTCGTGAGGATTCGGCGGACACCATTGCCCAGGCCCAGGCTCATGGCATTCAGGTCAAAATGGTAACCGGAGACAACCTCGCCATTGGTCGCGAGATCGCCGGGCAGCTTGGCCTTGGAAAAAATATTAAATTGGCGGACAGGCTTCTTGCCGCCAATCAGGGAGAAGGACAAATGGCCCCCGATACGGCGGAGCAGGTCGAGAATGCGGACGGTTTTGCCCAGGTTTTCCCCGAGCATAAATACGGTATTGTCAAAGCCCTTCAGGCCCGCGGCCATATCGTGGGCATGACCGGTGATGGCGTGAATGATGCGCCGGCCCTGAAACAAGCCGATGTGGGTGTAGCGGTAAGTGGTGCCACCGATGCGGCCCGTGCAGCGGCGGATTTGGTGCTCACGGCTTCCGGACTATCGGTGATTATTAATGCGGTTGAAGAAGCCCGCCGGATTTTCGAACGGATGAACTCATATGCCATCTACCGTATCACAGAAACCATCAGAATCATGATTTTCGTGGTGCTGGCGATGCTGGTTTTCAATTTTTATCCCATCACCGCTATTATGATCATTCTGCTGGCGTTTCTCAATGATGTTCCGATCATGACCATTGCTTACGACAGGACGTATCTCGATCCAAAACCGGTACGCTGGAATATGCATCGAGTTATTGTGGTTTCCACAGTCATGGGTTTAACTGGGGTAATGGGAAGCTTTCTTATGTTATATCTGGCGATCAACTGGCTGCACTTGAGCATCCCTCAGATACAAACCTTTATTTTTCTCAAAATGGCCGTAGCCGGACATCTGACGCTATTTGTCGCGCGAAATAAGAATTTTTTTCTCAAAAAGCCCTATCCTGCGCCGATTATGATCTGGTCGGGAATCGTGACCAAGCTGCTCGGAACCCTACTGGCAGCATATGGCTTCGGCCTCATTACGCCGATAGGCTGGACAGAGATTGCCCTGATATGGGGATATTCCATTGCCTGGGCTTTTCTTACGGACTGGGCTAAAGTCAGCGTTTATCGTCATTTTGCCATGGAGGGTCCACGCCATGACGGATTTCTTAAACGGGCTCACCAAATCATCACACCCCATGCGGGTCAACACCATGGAACGGTTTAGATGACATAATTTATTTCTCAATTGATCGTGGACTAAATGAAGAAAGATATTCAGAGTTATAAAATCATTCATATTTAAGGATAACCTTCTGGATCCGCTTAGTTTAACAACGTTTGTAGGAAAATCGCCGACAGCCGATTGCGCTGAACGCCTACACCAATATCAGACGATGTCCGATTTCTATAACGCACGGCATTGATTATATTTAGATAAAAACAGGAAGGAAGGTCACCATGAAAAGAATCTACATTGTCGACGATTCCGTCAAACTGAGAAAACGATTGTACGAACTGCTGTCTGACGTTGATAATGTCCAAGTTGTCGGGCAAGCCGGCAATGCGGACCAAGCACTTGATGATATTCGTGTTCTCAAACCCGATACCGTTCTTCTTGATATCCGGCTACCCGGCAAAAATGGCATACAATTACTTGGCAAAATTAAAGAATGGCAGCCCGAAATTAAGGTCATTATGATGACCAATTATGATTATCCCCAATATCGTCACAAGAGTTTTCGGGCTGGTGCCGATCACTTTTTCAACAAGAACCGGGAATTCGAAAGCATCATCGAAGTTTTAAAGCGGTGATCGACGGATCATTGAGGTTTGATAGGACCGATGTCCGCTGAATTTCATGGAGAAATTCAGTATGAATAAATTAATAAGAAAACTATCAAAGGAGGCAGATCATGAAAACATTTAAAAACATTCTCGTTGTCAGTCGATCAACGAAATACTGTCATGAGGCGGTACAGACCGGCATTTCGCTGGCACATCAATATGGATCACACCTTTATCTTTTGCACGTTATTCATGACCCATTCAATTTGGACGGCTGGAACTTGCCCGTTCCCAGTTTCCACGCCGAATATGAAAAAATGGTTGCCGATGCCCGCAAGGCGTTGGATCACATGGTAAAGGTTGAAAAAGACAAAGGATTGCCTGTTACGGTATTGGTGAAAGACGGCCTACCGGCAGATGAAATCAAGAAGGTTGTGGAAGAGGAAAAGATCGATCTGATTGTTATGCTGGCTCATGAAGAAGGGCGTTTGGAACATTTTCTTTTTGGCCGAACCAACGATGCCATTTTACGCCAACTGCCCGCTTCCATTCTGCTGGTCAAAAAGGATGGATAAATCGGATCTATAATGGAGGCCGGATTTCATTTGAATGATGGCCTCTAATCTCAGAAAAAAATCGATACCTGCAGGTTGAAATACATGTGCAGATTGATTCGAAGCAAGCTACCATCAGTATTGATCGGAATGATAATATTGATCATAGCTGTGCTGGGGGAGATGTCTGAGAAATGAAAAAAGAAAATGTAACGCAAACCAAATATATGGTCACTGCCTATATGTTGACATTGGGCTTGCTATTTATCGTTGTTGTTACCACGCCATTATTTATCAGAGGCCACGTATCTTTGACCAAAAAAATCATTC
>Ga0315535_1000785_pt1 | contig 21961 bp, 17 predicted proteins | sample SalMarSW160220MG_2_FD_203092 | JGI IMG/M metagenome (GOLD analysis project Ga0315535, IMG submission 203092) | Salt marsh sediment microbial communities from the Plum Island Ecosystem LTER, Massachusetts, United States - Salt Marsh Sediment SW1602-20 ... | reverse complement strand
GGAGGATGGCAGGCAAGACGCGTGGTTAATAAAAACCGATAAAGACGGGAATGAAGAATGGAATCGCACCTATGGGGAGGTTGGATTCCTGAATTGGAGCTATGGGTATTCAGTCCAGCAGACCCAGGATGGTGGTTATGTCTTTGTTGGACGTAGAAAGATATATCCTGAAGATGCTCATGCCTGGGTGGTGAAAACAACAGCGGATGGGACAGAGCAATGGAATAAAACGTTCAATACCTCATTTCGAGGTTTTTCTATACAACAAACCACCGATGGAGGATATATCATTACAGGTGATTCACCTGTGATGGATGCCTGGTTATGTCGGATTGATGAAAATGGAGATACGCTCTGGGAGCAGATATTCTATGAGTCGGATAGTTCAGTAGGGTTCTCTGTTCAGCAGACCCTTGATGGAGGTTTTATTGTAGCTGGACGGTTATATTATCAACAGAATGATAACGAGAGCGGTTTTCTGATTAAAACTGATGCGGATGGACATGAGCAATGGAATACAACCTATAGTGAGGTAGCCCCCTTCAGTGGGTTCTTATCCGTTACAGTACTTCCAGATGGATACGCCGTTGCAGGTTTAATCACTCAGCTCGGGTCAAATGGTAAAGCATGGCTTGTGCGAACAGATGAATCAGGGGCTATGGTCTGGAATAAATCATATTCAATAGGGTCAGACATAAGTTTTAGCGCTCGTGAGGTAGCGTGTACGTCTGATGGTGGTTTCATTCTCACGGGCTGTGCGAGTGCCCCTGTTCCGTTTGGCTGGCTTCTGAAAACCGATGCGGAGGGAAATCAGGAATGGGAACTCTCTTTAACTGAGACGTACCCTCAAGAATTTCTTTCGGTCCAAGAAACAGTTGATGGTTCGTATGTTATCGCAGGCTGGGGTACTGGAGCGGGACATGGTGATGCTTTGTTATTGAAAATCGGTCACGTGCCATATGTAACAATCATCAAACCTCTAAATGCACTGTATCTGTTTGACAAGGAGCGACGAGCACTACGTTTCCCCTTCATCATCGGACCAATCACCATTGAAGCAGATGCCTATGATACCGAATATACTATTGACCGTGTGGAGTTCCTGGTTGATGGTGTCCTCAAAAACACGGTCACCACTGCACCGTATAGCTGGCGTTGGGTTACTCCCTCGTTATTTACTCACACGCTAATGGTGACTGCGTATAACGTTGTAGGCAACTGTTCCAGTCAAAGTCTCAAGGTACTGAAGATATTCTGAAGAAATGAGAGGAAAGAACCTTATTATAGGGGTGGATGTTATTAAAAATCATGGATGTGAACGGGGGAATTGAAATGAAGAATATTCTTGTTCCATTGATTGTTTTAATCTTACTAGCGTGTCTGATTCCTGTGCAGGCATTGAATCAAACAGAGATGTCTCCAGATAATGATGAGCAGGGTCTGTCTTCGTTGGAGGTGTTCCTTCAGCGGAATGCATATCCTTATGAGTACAAAGCTTTGCATGACCAAGAATATTTTTACATACGGCAGACGAACTCTAATGTTAACATACAGAATTTACCAAAATGCTTATTAGGTGCATCGTTCCTTGATTTGAGTGTAGCTGGACCGATGAACAGTTCCTGGCCGATGAAAAGTTACAATGCACAGCGGATAGGTCGTACAACTTCCAGTACTGCTGATAATCCTGGTATTGAGAAATGGCGTTTTCAAACCTGGATAAGTGGTGTTGATTCTGGGGCGGTAGTCACCGATGATAATACAATTATTTTCGGAAGTAAAGATTACTACATATATGCAGTATATCCTAATGGAACTCTTCATTGGAAGTACGAAACAGGTGGTCAGATATATTCAACCCCAGCAGTTGCTGCTGACGGCACCATCTACATTGCTTCCTGCAATAATTATCTCTATGCTTTACGTCCTAGCGGAAGCTTGAAATGGAAATTTAACCTACAATATATCTCATATTCCTCACCTGTGCTTGCCAATAATGGAACAATTTATATTTGCACTGCTGAGGGGGGAAAACTATTTGCAGTCAACCCGAATGGGACATCCCAATGGTGCTATGATGCGATGAGCGGAATGTACGGTGATCCAGGGTTAGGAACTGATGGTACTATCTATGTTGGAACGTGGGATAATTATCTAAATGCTATAAATCCAAATGGGACGTTAAAATGGCGATTCCCTACTGGGAACCATGTCAAAGGAGTCCCCTCAGTTGCACCTGATGGCACCATTTATTTCGGCTCCTGGGACGGCTACCTCTACGCCCTTTATCCGAATGGGACAATGCGCTGGCGCTGCAATGTCGGTTCTGGGTCGGAAACCACCCCTGCAATAGCAGAGGATGGAACTATCTATGTTGGTGGTGATGAGTTGTATGCGGTGTATCCGAATGGGACGATGCGCTGGTCATTAGCATTAGGCTCTGAAAGATTTATTTTCATGTCTTGCCCTGCGATTGCAGCAGAAGGCACTATTTATGTGGGTGTGAGTATTGGTAATGGCGTTGGTGGCGAGATTCTTGCGGTGAATCCGAATGGGACAGAACGCTGGCGGAAAATCATATCAGATGAAAAGGTGGATTCCTCCCCGGCGATCGCCGCGGATGGAACCGTCTACATCGGGTCAACAGGTGGTTATTATGGTAACGGTCTTCACGCGTTTGGTGCAATCGAATCCAATGAGCCGCCATATCCCCCAATCATCGAGGGACCTGCAAAGGGAGATGTCGGTACTGAATATGATTATAAATTTTTAATTAATGATCCAGATTATAATCCGGTTCAGGTTTTTGTTGACTGGGGTGATGGAACAAGTGGTTGGTCGTATGAGGGTACATCGGGTCAGCGCATTTGGCAGGGGCATACTTGGACAAAAAAAGGAACTTACATCATAAAAGCGAAATCACGGGATGTACTTGGGTTGGAGAGCAACTGGTCGACCATGGAAGTCACTATGCCCTTTTCCTATGAACCACCACATTTCCATTTCATTGAATGGTTGTTAGAACGGTTCCCAAATGCGTTCCCGATGCTCCGATATCTGATCGGGTTTAATCAATGAGGTAATAAACATATTTAAGAGACATCATATATAGTTTCTTTTAAAGGGACTGTTAGAATTATGGAAAAACTATCATGTATACCATTGTTGTTGATTCTTACCCTTCTATTTACTCTGATGCCTGTTCATGCAATAGTTACTATGGATACGACTTTGTATGAACCACAGCAGCAGATGTCATCCGATGAGATTTTTTTACTTCGGAAGACGTATCCCTATGGATATAGGGCATTAGTTGCTCAGGAAGATGTTTCTTTTGAGCAAACGATATTTGATTTGGCAGAACAGCAATCGTATCCCTCATCTTCAGATACATCATCAATGTTGATGAGTGAATCATTGAACTCGTCCTGGCCGATGAAATCGTATAATGCGCAGCGTATCGGCCGAACGACCTATAGCACTGCTGATAACCCGGGTCTTGAGAAATGGCGTTTTCTTACTTATGTAAGTGGTGTTGACTCTGGTGCAGTGGTCTCCGATGATAATACTATTATTTTTGGTAGTAAAGATTATTACATATATGCGTTATATCCAAATGGGACACTTCATTGGAAGTACAAAACCGGTGGTCAGATATATTCAACCCCGGCAGTTGCTGCTGACGGCACCATCTACATTGCTTCCTGCAATAATTATCTCTATGCCTTATGTCCTAGCGGAACACTGAAATGGAAATTTAATCTACAATATATCTCATATTCCTCACCTGTGCTTGCCAATAACGGAACGATATATATTTGCACTGCTGAGGGGGGAAAACTATTTGCAGTCAACCCGAATGGGACAGCCCAATGGTGCTATGATGCGATGAGCGGAATGTACGGTGATCCTGGGTTAGGAGCTGATTGATGGTACAATCTATGTTGGAACATGGGATAATTATTTTAACGCTATCAATCCGAATGGGACCTTGAAATGGCGGTTCCCCACCGGGAATCATGTCAAAGGTGTTTCCTCCATCGCACCTGACGGCACTATCTACTTTGGCTCCTGGGATGGATACCTCTATGCACTCTACTCGAATGGGACGATGCGCTGGCGTTGCAGGGTCGGCTCAGGTACGGAAACCACTCCGGCGATCGCCGCGGATGGTACTATTTATGTAGGTGGTGATGAGTTGTATGCGGTGTATCCGAATGGGACGATGCGCTGGTCATTAGCATTAGGCTCTGAAAGATTTATTTTCATGTCTTGCCCTGCGATCGCTGCAGAAGGCACTATCTATGTAGGTTTAAACATAGGTAATGACGTGGGTGGTGAGATCCTTGCGGTGAATCCGAATGGGACGGAACGTTGGCGGAAAATCATATCAGATGATAATGTAGATTCCTCTCCGGCGATCGCCGCGGATGGCACCGTCTATGTCGGTTCAACCGGGGGTTCAGGTGGATATCTCCATGCGTTCGGGACAATCGAATCTAATGCACCTCCATATACTCCAAGTATTGAAGGACCAACCAATGGTAAAGCAGGTACAGTATATGGATTTCATTTTACGGGTATAGACCCAGATAATAATCCCGTCCGGATTTTTATTGACTGGGGAGATGGAACAACATATGAGACACGATGGGGTGCATCAGGTGAACGGATCGGATGGGGTCATAGTTGGGCTGAAAAGGGTACATATGTCATAAAAGCAAAAACACAAGATGTGCTTGGTTTGGAGAGCAACTGGTCAACTATGGAAGTTACAATGCCTTTTTCCTTTGAACCACCACAGTATCCTTTCATCCATTGGTTGTTGGAACGGTTCCCGAATGCATTCCCAATACTACGGTATCTTTTTGAGAAATATTATATTTGATAACGGGTCTCTAATTGCTTCTAAGAATTTTTAATTAGACCGAATCCATCCAAATAAAATCAAGTTGTCAAGGTATAGAAAAAGAAGAAAGAAGATTTCAATAAGATTGTGGAAAAAATATCGCTGAGATTCTTGTCAGTTTTCTCATTGAAATATGTAGAGAGTATCATAAATAGAACCCATTAAATATAAATCAATACGATTCTATGTTGTTTTTTTCAACGTCAATAATTCTTTGTTGTTCTAAAGGTAATGTAATTTCTTTTTCATAAGATTTGATGAATTTCATTAGCTGCAAGCCATTTGGTGTGAGATCATACTGATGTGTATCTCGATTTTCTGATGTTATTGGATTTTTTTTAATAATGTGAAGCCCAAGAAGCTCTTTAATCACTCTTTCTAATGTTGAATTAGGTAAATCAGTTTCTAAGGTTAACTCTTTGTATTTTTTTGGCCGTTCTTTTAATGCATGCAAAATATCTGTGACTCCTTCATGACTTAAAGTTCTACCAAGTTGCTTTGTTTTTCCATATAAATGTATTTTTACAACAGAATTAGAATCGATATTTTTATTATACATTTCATATTTTAGATGGAATATAATTATTTAATGTTTTGGTAGGCCCAAAGTTTGGGTCCACCAAGAGTTGGGGGCACCAAATCGTGGGGCTCCCAAGGGTTGGTCGAAAAATCATTTATAAAAATAAACGCATGCTATATCCCCGTGAAATTTATTTATTTGGTGGGGAGTTTGCGGGGCTTATCCCAGTATGGGCTCTTGCACTTCGGACAGACCCTTGGATGTTCTTCCTGGTTTCGTGGAATCCATTCATGTCCACATCGTTCACATTTGAATCCTTCTAAGGTGATTTTAATTTTTCCCATTCGTATTACGTATATTATTTCTTGGTATATAAATTTTAAGTATATTACATGGAAATATTTATATACCAATATAATATATTCTTTATTAGTAATATACTAAATAAGAATAAGCCAAGGGAAGTTTGGAAGCTCCCCCTTGGCAGGAAACATCCGAATGCCGCAAAGCACACGAGACATCTCCTACCAAGCAATTGAAAAGGAGATATATAATTCATTTGCAAAAATCAAAGCCTCCAAGAACATAAGAATAGCAGACCTGCTCAAAGAACTCGACCTCTCTTCAATCAGTCATCAAAAATACAGAAAGATCAAATTCTCCTATGAGTCACTTTTTAAACTCCTTTTACTCCAACGGTTAAAAGGAATAAAATTCCATACCAGACTCACAAAATACATCAAACAAAACAGAAGAGAACTCCTTGCACTTGGATTCAGTGAAATACCTGACCGACGAATAATCGGGTATTTCATTTACCATATTTTGGATAATGAAACCATAGAACTCATTGAGTTCATAGCAAAGAAAATCGAAGAAATCTCTGAGAAATTCGGAATCATCCTTGACATTAACACCTTTGAACCAGAGAAACCACAGAAAGAAACCAAGGAGCGAAACCAATATCTGCAGAAGAATGAAAAAACCAAAGAGGTATGCAGATTATTCAAGAAGCGGTTCTCCCCGTTCATCAATCTGAATTTGAAAAACAACACACTCTACAAGAAAAACCAGTTCATCAATCTCTTAATTCATCTAGGAATGACCAAAGATTTTGCAGAAAACGGATCAAAGACATACAAAGAACTACGAGGCCTTCGTAACCCAGATGCTGATACCTTACTCTATCATCTCAAGAATTACACAGATACCAAAGAACTCCACAGGATGTTTACCACCTTATTCGAGATCGTCTGGGAAATGACTCGGAAGATTAACTTGTTCGACATCAGGAAACACTATGATGTCGCCATCGATTACACAGATTGGTATTTCTATGGAGATCGAAGGACCCCAATGGTAATGGGAAAGGAGCCAGATAGAGGCACAACGAAATGTTACAAGTTCGCAACCATCAATATCGTGGAATCAGGGAAACGATTCACGATGCTAGCGTTACCAGTCGGACCCTTTAGTTCTAAAGAAGAAATACTACGTGGACTATTGAATTATGTTTTAGAACGCATAAAGATTCGCAGAGTATATGTCGATCGTGGGTTCTGCGATTCAAACTCAATAAAGCTATTCAATCATCTACATCTCAAATATCTCATGCCAGCGACAAAGATATCCACAGTCAAAAGCGTCATGGAGATTACACCTGCACCCTGTGTCATCAAAGATTTCCAGATGAAAGATATCACCTTCAATCTTGTAATCGTGGAGGAGAAAGACAATAATGGATTTATGGTAAAACGGGCATTCGCTACCAATGAAGTGTACAATGAGAATGATGTGGACTTGGCAGATAGGTTGTTCTTCCTTTATGGAAAACGATGGGGTATAGAAACCAGCTATAGGGTCAAGAAACACTCCTATCTTCCGAAGACAACCTCCAAGAATTATTTCATCAGATTGTTCTACTTCATGTTCTCAGTCTTGCTTTATAACCTTTGGATTCTGGCTGATATCCTTCTCTGTCTTGCCTTGTTCGGTTTCGTAAAAGAGTATCATTTAGTGACATCGAAATATTTTGGGACTGTTCTGTATACGATTGATCCTGGGGGATGAAATCTTGATTTTTTTCCTATGCTTTAATGCAATTCTTTAGTGTTGAATAGTTTTTGTTATTGGTTTTGCTATAGGTAATCCTGTTTTTCGTCTGATTTTCTATGTTTTTTGGTCCATCAACACGTCATTAAAGAGTACATGAAGTTCATTTTAGTAAGATTTTTAAGACTTCCCTCCTTACTTTCGGAACTACTGTTTTGGAGATAAGTTATTTATAAGACCAGCAATTTACGGTTGTAACCAACCAAGGGTGAAACGTATGCGGAAACGAGCACAATTTAAAATGCCAAAGCAATCAGAGTCAGCTTCAACTCCACAATCAGCGACTGTGGCAAATGCTCCGGCACGAAAGCGATTACGATTGAAAAAAAACTGGTGGATTGGAGTCTCACTGATAGCAATATTCTTCTTGGTTTTATTTATGAACTCCTATTTCAATATCGTATCAAACGTAGACATTAACCCAGATGGAACAAACCTCACTGACACATTTTATTTATCTGGACCTGACCCCTACTATAACATGCGACTCGTTGATACGACTGTACAGACTGGTCGCTTTCCTTATTTTTCTTCAAATGACCCCTTACTCGCCTATCCCTTTGGGAAATCAGGAGGACGTGCTCCGTTACTCGTTATGTCTGCGATCGGCTTTAGCAAACTGCTTACTCCAATGATGAGCGAAGCAGATGCTATAGGATATGCAATGCAATTTGTGCCAGCATTATTTGGTGCCCTACTTATATTCCCTATGTATTTTATAGGAAAAATATTATTCGGTAAAAAAGCAGGGCTTATCGCTGCGCTTCTAATTGCTCTAATACCTATACATATTAGCTCAGGACATGGCTCTGCGTACGCCCTGTTTGACCACGACTCGTTCAACCTGTTATTATACTTCCTCACCTTTTTATTTTTATTAAAAAGCATCAAGGAAAAAGACAACAGACGATCGATACTCTACGCCCTTCTTGCAGGAGTCCCACTTGCAGCACTCTCCATGGTTTGGGTAGAAGCACAGTTCCTCTACACTGTTATCGCCGTGTACGCAGTCGTTCAACTACTGTTCGATCTTTTCACCAATAAAGTAGAAGAACGATTCGTCATAAGCATTGCCATTGTGCTGTTCACCGGATTTCTTATATCCTGGCCCGTCTCATTTGCAAGAGGTGTCATCGTAGACCTCCCCTTCTATTTAGCACTTGGTATAACGATATTTGGTGGTATCTGCGTTCTTTTCAAACGAAAACAGATACCCTGGGTCCTTTCTTATCCACTCATCGCTGGTATTGGTGTTGCTGCCGCAGGATTTCTCTATATTATTTATTACAATCCAAATACATTCTCGGTGTTTACGCCATTAAACACCATCGCTGAAATCATCTATGGCGCTGGAATTTATGGGTCAAAGGTATCTCTCACAATCGCAGAGGCAGGAACCTATAGCATGAGCAGAACCGTCATGTCTTTTGGTCCTGCGTTATACTGGCTTGCCTGGGCCGGCTTTGCGTTACTGATTTACCAATATGTGAAACAAAAAGGAAGACGAGATTACCTCATGATCCTTACCTTATTTGTCATTAACATCTGGTTAACTTCAACTGCGGGTCGTTTCCTTAACGACATGGTGCCACTCATCGCCCTGCTCGGTGGTTGGATCATTTGGTTCATAATCAGCAAGATTGATTACAAACAAATGGCACGAAATATAAAGAACGCTGGGGGCGGTCTCCGCGGTATTCGAAAAGGCGTGAGGATCTATCACATCTTCGGTGTTCTTTTTGTTGCTTTTCTTGTCTTGATCCCTAATGGGTACCTTGCACTCGATGCAGCAGTACCATCAGCAGCATCAAAGAATGGAACGAGTAATTTAAAATATGATTTCTTCGGGCAAAATCATTCTTCAGCCTTCGGCTCAAGTTCGTACAAGGAACAATACTGGGTCGCCGCTTATGCGTGGTTAAACAAACAAGATTCAAACATCACCGACCCATCAAAACGACCAGGATATATCTCCTGGTGGGACTACGGTTTCTATGAGGTCGCTGTCGGCGGACATCCGACCGTTGCAGATAACTTCCAAGATGGAATTCCGCCTGCTGCTAATTTCCAAACAGCAAAAAGTGAAAAAGAAGGAATCGCAGTCTGGATTGTTCGATTATTAGAAGGAAATCTAAAAGATAACAACGGTAAAGGTTTTTCTGATTCTGTTATTAGCGCGCTACAATCAAACCTTGGGAGAAATAATACAACAGCAATCACGTCCTGGATGCTGAATCCTGCGCTTTCACCTTCGCAAGACAAACCAATCGGAGCGCAATATGACCCTATACTTAGTAAGATTATGCGAGTAGGAGTCCAATATCCTGAAAATGCTTATTATCACGATATCGAACAACTTTTGAACGATACCTTAACTGATGATCAGATCACCTGGTTGTACCATGATGTCCAACAAGCTACCGGGTACAGTATTCGATACTATGGAGTGGAAGGGTATGACGAGCAGATTTTCAATATCTTCGCATTCCTTGGTGACCAAAGTAACATATTAACCGCGCTTCGGACCACCGGAAAGCAGTTCTATAACCCTGAGGATGATTTCATCCAGGTTCAATACACAGGGTATTCGGTAAACACCGATGGATCGAAGGGTCCTGATGGTCAATGGACCGCACAGGAACTCAATGATATGCCCCAGGAACAGCGAAACCGAATCGCTGTCACCGGAACAACAACCATCGACAAACAGGATTATTTCAATACCATGTTCTATCGAACATATATAGGGACCCCCCCGCAGCAAGATTCAAGCGGAAATTATCAAGCACCCAGCCGACAAATCCCCTGCTATGCCATGAGGCATTTCGTCCCGGCTTATATATCACCGTATCCTTATTATGGGCAGGGCAGAAGCGCAGTGGTCATCGCGAAATACTATGAAGGCGCATTCTTCAACGGAACAATTAATTGCAATAATACGCCACTCCCCTATGTGACCGTCGCTGTTCTTGATGAATTTGGTTTCCCCCATGATTATATAGCAACCGATGATAATGGGAGTTTCAACCTTCTGGCACCTGGTGGAAACATTACCTTACTTTTTAGCTACGCTAATGATGTTTTCCTAAAAAGTATCACGTTTAACAGTACGAGTAATAGAATATATTCACCAGTGACTGACGCTGAAGCCATGCGTCTCAACGGGTCAAGATATTCACGGGATTTTAACATTAATGTTAACCTCTCAACTCTTGAAGGGTTTGTGTATGAGGATAACAACAATAATGGCTCTTACGAACCAGCCATCGATACACCATTATCTGGGATCACCATTGAATTAGACGATTATTATTTTGGTAGACCGATCGAACCAGTGAACACTGATCAACAAGGACACTACATCTTCCATAATTTATACTCCAGTAAATACAACGTCTCGGCAGTGGAAGATGAATATACTCTCCTAAACAGACAAGGGATCAATGTTGAACCAGGTAATACCTCATTCAATATTTCAAAACCAAAACCAGCTGACATCAAAGGAGTTGTCTATAGCGATGCCAACGGCGATCAGCAATATACTACTGGTGAGGAAGAAAACGGCGTACACATACAACTCACATACACCAAGCTTGATGATTCGCAATTAATAGTCACCAATGTTACTACAGGTAGCTCAGGAGCTTATTCCTTCTCCTCGTTAATTCCCGGAGATTACACCATAAATGCGACAAAGATTAATACAAGCACCGGAAACCTTGATTATTTAACAGAACAAACTGTCACCCTTACTGCGAACAGGACATCCTGGGTCAATGTCTCACTAACCTACGCACCGGTAAGTGTAACCGGATATGCGGTCTACAACACAGATAAAATTACCGGGGTGCCAGTGATATTCGTCCCAGACAATTCTGTTAAAAACAACACCGCAAAAGCACAAGTTGCTGCGACATCCGATGGCCAAGGATTCTATGAAGCAGAATTGACACCAGGAGCCTATAATGTCACGGTCAAAAAAACAGATGGAGCAACCACAGTATACACATATGCCGGTAAACTATCAATATTCGTCGGAGAAGGAACTACCTCTTATGACCTCCTTCTAACTAAAGTATCGGTCACCGTCAGCGGAAGTACAACCTATAATGGAGTAGGAAAAGCCAATATGACTGTTTTCTTCACGAAGGATTTAGATATTGCGAACAACACGGCAGTAACCAAAAGCATTATAACCGACAGTAATGGAAATTACACTGTTGAACTGACACCAGGCTCATATAATGTAAGCGTTGAAGAACTGGTCAATGAAAGCGGACAAAATATAACTTATCTCGGCGACGGAGGGCGCATCAGGCTCAATTACGGTGATGCACCAAGGGTACTAAACATCGTGTTGGCCCGGGAGCAATCACTCTAGACAAGGAGAGGTTCTTTCCCTCTCCACCACATTTTATTTAATGCTTTTCTTTATACTGTCTCTGATGTTGAGTCTTGAAGAGGGAATGAAAGCTGTTCAGTTCGCACGTCAAAGAATCCAAGAACATGTAATGCATAAGAAGAACTCATCGCTAGACCTTGGGCGTTCGTTTCATGAAAAACAAGGAGTTTTTGTCACCCTTCATACTTTCCCAGGCCACGAGTTACGAGGCTGCATTGGCATTCCACTGCCCATCATGTCTTTACAGGATGCAATTCTTGAATCCTCTCAATCAGTGACTCGGGACCCGAGATTTCCAGCGTTGAAAGAAACAGAACTTGAAACAATTATCGTAGAAGTTACCGTCCTTACAAAACCAGAGCTCATTACTGTGAAACAACCGAAAGACTATCCTTCCTATATCAACATTGGAAGAGACGGGTTAATCGTTGAACAAAGTTTTTACAAAGGTTTATTACTTCCACAAGTTCCTGTCGAACAATCATGGGGCAAAGAAGAGTTCCTTTCACATACCTGCATGAAAGCAGGATTACCTCCTGATGCATGGTTTGAAAAAACCACGAAGATTTCAAAGTTTCAGGGACAGATCTTTACCGAAACAAAACCACATGGATCAATAAAGGAGATACGCCTTGATGGATCTCATTGTTGAAGGGAAAATTTACCACAACGGAGCATTCGAACAAGGCTGTCTCGTTATCGAACAAGGAAAAATCGTTGCCATAAAAAAAACTCTTACTGCAGAACCCCACCTCGATGTCGGCAACCACCTCATCCTCCCAGCTGGTATTGACCTTCATGTTCATTTCCGGGACCCTGGTTTCACTCATAAGGAAGATTTTTCAACCGGGTCACAAGCAGCTGCTTTCGGCGGCATTTCCTGTGTCTTTGACATGCCTAATACCCAGCCTCAAACCACAAGCAAACAGACACTGAAAGAGAAAGCACAGATCGCTTCAGAAAAAAGCTATGTTGATTTCGGATTATATGCAGCCGTAAGCGATGAGAACGTCGGGAGACTTGCAGATCTCTCCCCTTTTTGTAATGGTTTTAAAATTTTCTTAGGCGGTAGTACCAATTCTCTGGAACTCAGCACTAAAAATCTGAGACTCGCATTACTGGAAACAAATCGAACAAAGAAAATTACTTTAATTCATGCAGAAGATGGCCCCTGTCTAAAATTACATGAAGGTCAAGAAAATAATCTTGTTGATCATCTTCGATGTCGATCCGCAGAATGCGAGGAAACCGCTCTTCGAGCTATACTGAACAACTCTCGTGGTCTTTCCTCACCCATTCACGTCTGTCATCTCTCTTCCTGCGAAGGTTTTGAGGTGATTCGTAAAAGACCAAGCAACATTAGTGTTGGAGTCACGCCTCATCATCTATACTTTGATGTTCATACCCTCAACACGAAACAAACATTCTATAAAGTAAATCCTCCGATTCGATCGAGCTTCGATCGCGATACCCTCTGGTATGGCGTGCAAAACAAGCTCATCGATATCTTCGAATCTGATCATGCCCCGCATACCGAAGAAGAAAAAAACGTTAATTTTGATAGTGCACCTTCAGGTCTGCCTGGAGTTGAAACCCAATATCCTCTTTTACTTTCCGCGATGAAAAAAGACCACTTCAATCTGGATACTCTCTTAGCTCTACTCTGTGAACGACCTGCACAGCTTTTAAGCATACCTAAAGGAAAAATCGAGGTTGGACGAGATGCTGATTTCATTATCGTTGATATGAAAAAAACGGAACCGATCACCGCAGAGAAATTACATTCGAAATGCGGATGGACGCCGTTTGAAGGATTCCCCGCGATTTTTCCCTCCATGACATTCATCAGGGGGGAAAAAGTAATAGACGACCATCAAATACTCGTAAAGAAAGGATTTGGTTCGAGTGTCGGAGTGTAATGTATGCTTGACTTCTTACCCCAATGGTTTCAAATCTTCTTTTTTTCAATGGTACCATGGTTCGAAGCACGATATATCATACCGTTTGCGATGCTCCAATATGGATGGGAATGGTGGCAGGCGTTCCCAATTGCGATTGTAGGAAATATATTACCCATACCATTTATCCTGCTCTTTTTTGGGTATATTGAAAAATATCTTCGAAAGTACCCCTTTTGGGTAAAGGTAATGGATTGGTTATTTACCCGGACGCGTAAGAAAGCAGACGCCCGCATCAAAAAGTACGAGTATCTCGGTTTATTTGCGTTTGTCGCGTTGCCTGTCCCTTTCACTGGTGCATGGACTGGCGCATTGATTGCCTATCTTTTTAATTTAAAATTCTCTCGATCTCTTCTCGTTATCTTCATAGGGTTAATTCTTGCGGCCGTGATAATGATTTTTCTCACTCTTTATATCAGTTGGGCACTCGCCTATCTTGGTATTAACATCAAGGGATAATGTATGGAAGAAAAACTCAAACAGCTTGCGTATACGGTTGTAGAAAAAATCAGCAGAGCGGTAAAAAAGGAATCGAAGAACAATTTTTATAAACTTGGAAAAACCATCGGCATTGGCGCTGATGGAACACCGACATCCTATATTGATAAAGTCGCTGAGGACGTAGCACTGAAGGTATTAGAAAAGTCAGAGATAAAAGTAAATCTCCTCAGCGAAGAGAAAGGCTTTGTTGATTTTGGTGGTAAGAACGTATTCGTTTTAGATCCTGTTGATGGCACACGCAACGCGTATCGTGGCATTCCGTTCTACTCTGTCTCTTTAGCTATCGGAACATCAAAGATTAGTGATATTAAATATGGTATTGTAAAAAACATCCCTTCGGGGGATATTTTTACAGCAGAGAGACATCATGGTGCGTTTCTTAACAACACACCAATCCGGGTTTGTGAGCTGCCTTCTGCTGAGATGCTTTCATCGATTTCCCTTGGCAAGAATCATACCTCGAAAGCTGATTTGTTATCAAAAAAAGGCAATGTGCGCTCATTAGGGTCAGCAGCTCTTGAGATGTGCATGGTTGCTATCGGTGCGCTTGATTACTACTTCGTTGGAAAAAAAATTCTTCGCGTCGTTGACATCGCTGCAGCAACCTTGATTGTTCGGGAAGCAGGAGGGTTTGTCAAAACAACCAACGGCGACGACCTTGACATGGAGTTTAACTTAATAGAAAGAACAAGTGTTATTGCTGCCTGCTCGGAAAAGTTAATCTCAGATATTCTCCCTAAGGCATAAAACATAAATACATCCGGTGTTCTTTAACCCCTCAATGACTATCGCAGAAAAAATTATTGCACTTTCACAGAAAAAGAAATTACATTTTTCATTACTTGACCCTGATAAACAAACACCACAGGTTGCCGGGCACATTGCACAGACCGTTACTGATGCAGGAAGCAGCGCAATCATGGTTGGAGGATCTACCTTGCTATCCCAAAAACAGGTAGATGAGACCGTTCAATCAATCAAAAAAAACTCAGATCTCCCTGTTATCCTTTTTCCCTCTGGTGCCAAGTTCCTTAGCAAGTACGCTGATGCAGTCTTCTTCATGAGTCTCCTTAACTCTAATAATTTAAATTATGTCATCAGGGAGCACGTCAAAGGAGCACCATTTGTCAAATACTCCAGGCTTGAACCGATCTCGATGGGATATGTGATTGTAGAACCAGGGATGACCGCTGGGCGCGTCGGAGAAGCTGATCTAATTAAAAGAGAGGATCCTCAAACCGCTGTTGGATATGCCCTTGCTGCAGAATACCTTGGGATGAAGTTTTTCTATATAGAGGCTGGTTCTGGAGCACCAACACCTGTTCCCAATGAGATGATTCAGGCGGTGAAGAAGAACATTTCGATTCCGCTCATCGTCGGTGGGGGCATCCGAGATCCGGGCACCGCGAAAGAAAAAGCACAAGCGGGAGCAGACATCATCATAACAGGTACTGCGATTGAAAAAGACAAAAATTTCAAGACGACCCTAACCGATATTATAACCATGATGGAGGGATTATAAAAAATGAGATATTTCGTTAGCATAGGAGGCGCTTCTGGTAGTATCTACGGAATCCGATTACTAGAAGAATTAAACAAAGCCGAACACGAAATACATCTTGTCGTTTCCGAAGGAGCAAAAAAAATTATTCAACAAGAAACCACATATACGTACACGATCATTAAAACAAAAGCAAACGTCGTCTACGACAACGATGATTTATATGCTGGCCCAGCAAGCGGCTCATTCCTTTTAGACGGTATGGTTATTATCCCCTGTAGTATGAAGACACTCTCTGCTATTGCGAACGGATTTGGAGATACGCTGACATCACGAGCAGCGAGCTGTTGTTTAAAAGAAGGAAGAAAATTAATCCTGGTTCTCAGAGAAACACCACTTGATTTACCCGGGATTAAAAACATGCTTGCGGCAAAAGAAAGCGGAGCGATTATCGTTCCTGCAATGCCTGCATTTTATCATAAACCAGAGCGAATCGAAGATCTCGTTGATTTCATGGTTGGGAAAGTCTTTGATCAGCTCGGCCTCCAACACTCTTTGTTCAGACGATGGAAATAATTATTGGTGTAGACAATGGAAATTACCGCATGTCCGATTTGTGGAAGCAAAAATATTGGTATAGGGACCCTTGGTGACGGTATCATCTCTGGGTTGTCCTCATGGAAAGAGGTCTGTAGGGAATGTGGTTACCAGGGAGCATCTCTTCTCTTTGAATCTGAATCTGAATATAAAAAATTCCTCGAAGCGCTTTCTCAACAAAAAGAACAAACCGGAAAGCAAACAGAGCAAGCAAACCAAGGAAACACAGACCAAGAATCAGATGAACCGTCAAAAGATAAAAAAGAGATTTTAGATTTTTTAGATGAAACAAAAAAAACCGCGAAATATCCTGAAAAGAAGAACTATTTCTTTGAATTCACCCTAGCAGTCGTCCTGTCCATCGTCTTCTTTGTTATCCTGTTTGGAAGTAACTATATTGGTACAAATAATGGTCTTTTCTCCCAAAACAATCTCTCGGTTTTCCTCCTGTTTATATTCGGTAGTTTCATAGCGATAATGATTTTCTTCTTTCTTTTCATAGTGTTTGTTGAAATGATATACCGCAGTATACGAAGAAAAAAGAGATAATGAATTACTGTTCACACAAGTGTATAAAATTCTGAAAGATTCTCTCTCCGTATTGTGTATGCTCCACCTCAGGATGAAACTGCAAACCATAGAACTGTTTTTTCTTATGTCGCATCGCTTGAGTCTTGCAATTCTCACTTTCTGCAAGGAGAATAAAATCCTTTGGCAAAACAGTCACCTCGTCATTGTGTGATTCCCATACAATCGATTTTTTAACCACACCTTTAAACAGAGGGTCGTCCGCATTACAGAGCGTCAATTCAACCTGCCCAAACTCAGGTATTTTCGATGGTTTCACCTCACCACCAAAATGACGTGCCATGAACTGATGGCCTGCGCATATCCCAAGAATCGGGAACTCTGCATTATCCAAATATTCCGCACAGTTCCCAAGCTTACTATCAAGTCCTATTCTCGGTGCACCACCAGATAGAACAAGACCTTGTATGTTCTCTTTCTCTAAATCCTTAAGAAGTGTTATGTTAGGTACGATGTTCGTCTCAACATCAAGGTCACGAAGGGTCCGCCATTCACGATGCGTCCATTGTCCGCCGTTATCAATGACATAGATTCGCACCATAGGTTCATTCCCACTCAACAGTCCCTGGAGGTTTGTTGGTCACATCGTAGACAATACGAGTCACATTCTCCTTTAGGGTATTGGTTATTTTCGTTGAAATCGTATCAAGCACTTCATGAGGAATCGTGCTATAATGGCAGGTCATCGCATCGACACTCTGTACTGCACGGATTGCAATGGTGTTACCATAAGCGCGTTTATCGCCATGAACTCCCACGGTCTTTATCGGGATCAGTACCGCAAAATATTGCCACGGAAGTTCCATGAGCTTCTGTTTCGACGCACGTTCGATTTCTGTTTCAACAATATCACATGCGTCTCGTACAAGTTCTGTACGTTCTGGAGTTGCTTCACCGATGATGCGAATAGCAAGCCCTGGGCCAGGGAACGGCTGCCGTTCTGAAACACTTAACTGCAAGGCGCGAGCGACTTTCCGCACCTCATCCTTATACAGATCACGGAGCGGTTCAACAAGTTTCAATTTCATATCCTGTGGTAACCCACCGACATTATGATGAGATTTAATGGTATCACGTAAACCTCCACCAGATTCAATCCAGTCCGGTGCGATCGTCCCCTGCACGAGGTAATCGATTTTTTCCTCTCGTGCAACTTTTTCAAAAATTCTGATGAACTTTTCTCCAATAATTTTACGTTTCATTTCTGGCTCTTCTACCCCTTTTAAAGCAAGATAATACTCATTACTTGCCGTAACGAAACGATAATTTAACGACAGATCCTCCATCATTTGTTTCACTTGTTCAGGTTCATTCTTTCGCATATACCCTGTGTTGACATGGACAGCGATTAATTGTTTCCCAATAGCCTTGTTTACTAAAGCAGCACATACCGTACTGTCGACCCCACCAGAGAATGCAATCAATGCTTTGCTCTTGATTTCGTTCTGAAGATTTGAAATTGTTTTTTCAACGAATTTCTCTGCGTTAAACATCTGACGCCCCTATTTTGACAGTGCCTTCTCTTGCATCTTTTTCCGATAATTTTGTAATTTTTTTGTCAGTTTTATATCCCTTACAGCAAGGATTTCAACTGCTAGTAATGCTGCGTTCTCCCCTCGGTCTAGACCGACTGCTCCGACGGGAATACCTGGTGGCATTTGAATGATGGAAAGAATAGCATCGAGGTTTACCTTCCCGCTCACTGGAACCCCTATCACTGGTTTGATTGTATGAGCGGCAATGGTCCCTGGCAATGCAGCAGAAAGACCAGCGATCCCGATAAATAGGTCTGCATCGCTTTTTTCAACGATTGTTTTCAGGAGGTCGGGTGTTCGATGGGCAGATGCTACTTTTATATCATAGGCAATCCCAAATTCCTCGAAGATGGTTTTTGCTTTCTCCACAACAGGCATATCGGAAGATGACCCCATAATGATCTGGATTTTCATAGTCTCATTTCAGGAAATACTGTCACCATATAAATAGTTTCAACCTACTATTTTCTGCTATCGTAAACTAATTATATCCCATCTTAATGTTGAGTTCTCAAACTGGGAACGACCATGAAATTAGTGATTTGTGAGAAAAACATTGCTGCGAGAAGAATCGCGTACATTCTCTCTGGTGGTCAGGTAAAAAGTAATCATCTAGGAAAAATCCCAGTGTATTCCTTTACAAAAGACAATGAACCTTGGAACATTATCGGGTTAAAAGGTCACATCATTAACCTTGACTACCCAAGTGATTTTAATCAATGGACGAAGATTCCTCCTCATGATCTTATCGAGGTAGAGCCCTGTAAAAATGTGAGTGAAAAAGGAATCGCCTCAGCATTACAAGCTCTTGTTAAAGATACTCCTTCCCTCATTGTTGCAACTGATTTCGATAGGGAAGGAGAACTCATTGGTGTCGAAGTCGTCAACCTTCTCAAAGGTTATAACCAAAACATTACTCAAATAAAACGAGCCAGATACAGTGCAATAACACCCTTTGAGATTAACACTGCATTTGATAATCTTACAGAGGTAGACTATAATCTCTCCAGCGCTGGTGAGGCACGTCAAATCATTGACTTGGTGTGGGGTGCTGTCTTAACACGATTTATCTCTTTGACATCTCGTCGACTTGGGCGAGATTTTCTATCCATTGGACGAGTACAATCACCGACCCTTGCAATCCTTGTTGAACGAGAGAAAGAAATTAAAAATTTTATCCCAAAACCATACTGGACCCTCATAGCACAGCTCAAGAAAGACAAACCTGTAACAGCCACGCATGAGCATGGGGTATTTCGGGAGGAACAACCTGCTCAAGAGATTTATGCGAAGATTAAGGATAGCAAAGAAGCACTTGTTAAAGAAGTAAAAAAAATCACAACTAATGAAATTCCTCCAGCACCATTTAACACAACAACGTTTATACAAGCAGCGTCATTTCTTGGTTTTTCCGCAGCAAAAGCAATGAGCATTGCCGAAGAACTTTATATGATGGGGTTGACGTCATACCCACGAACAGATAACACGGTTTATCCACCATCGCTGAATATTAAAGGTATTTTACAGAAATTATCAACAGCTCATTTCTCTAAAGAAGTCCAGGAAGTTCAAACAAATGGGCGAAGCTACCCGACCAGAGGAAAACAGCAAACGACTGATCATCCACCGATTCACCCTGTTGATGCTCCGTCAAAAAACCTCGGTAATGATCAAAGTAAAATCTATGAGCTTATCTGCAGAAGGTTTTTTGCAACGCTTGCCAAAGACGCAATTTCTGAAACAACCGATGTTTGGTTCGATATCTCTGGAGGGAAGTTTATTACAAGTGGATACCGGCTTATCGAGGCAAATTGGAAACAGCTCTATCCGTACTTCAAAGATAAAAAGAAGGCGCTTCCGGAGCTTGTTGAAGGGGAAAGACTTGAGGTTGTCGCAATTACCGTAAAGGAGGAGACCACAAAACCGCCTCAACGATACACTCAAGGAGCATTGATTGCCAAGATGGAGCAGCTCGCCCTGGGGACGAAATCTACTCGTCATGAAATCATCAGCAAATTGTATGGTCGTAAATATGTCTCAGGGGGAACGCCTGTTCCGACATCGACTGCGATTGCAGTCGTCGATGCGCTGACAAACTGTGATGTTGTTAAACCAAAGATGACTGCCGTGTTAGAAGCAGATATGAATGATATCGCAGAAGGGAAAAAGACGCTGGAAGAAACCGTGAAAGAATCTCGACTGATGCTTACAAAGGTTATGGAAGAACTTGAACCTGAGAAGGAAAAAATCAAGGAAAACATCAACAATGCAGTCAAAGCACAGAACACTATTGGGCCATGCCCGAAATGTGGTAAATCGATGGTCGTACGGGTTTCTAAGAAAGCGAAACGATTTGTCGGCTGCACCGGATACCCTGATTGTACGAATACCTATTCACTTCCTCAACAAGGTGGGTTGACGATGACGACGAAACTATGCGATGCCTGTAACACCCCCATCGTTCAAGTTAAAATGAAAGGGCGACGTCCTTGGGACTTGTGCATCAACTCTGAATGTCCGAAGAAAAAGAAAAAGGCAGACTAAGTTATTTTCTCCGTTTCTGTTTTTTCTTCGTCCCAGGTTTTTTCATCGGTGTTTCCTTGCCTTTTTTAGTTTGGATGGTCTTTGTTTTACTTTTTTTGCTTTTTTTTGTTTCCGGATTATTTTTTTCGGTTTCTTCGCTGATTTTGCTTTCAATTTCCTTATTTTTACTGGTTTTTTCGGTCTTATTTGTTTCTTCATTTCAACTGTTTTCGGTTTCTTTTTCTTCAGCTTGGTCTGTGTTATCGTCATTTTCTTTGGTGTAAGGATTTTTTTTACTTTCTTGGGTGGAATGATTTTTTTCACTGCCTTGATAGGTTCTGGTGGACCCAGAGCAGGCTCTTCTGCAAGTCTTGGTTCTGTTTGTTTTACGAACAGTTCTTCTCTTTCCTCTGCTGCTGGTTTTTCTTCAGCGTCAGCGATGCCAATAGGCAGAGACTCGATTGATTCATCTCGTCCCTCTCCTTCAAGCGGTTCAGCAAGGACTTGTGTTACGGACACAACCTTATCTCCTTCATTGAGTCGCATGATCCGGACACCCATGGTGTTTCTCCCCTGCTCCCTGATATCTCGCACAGGGATACGGACGGTCATTCCATGCTCTGTCGTAATGATAAGTTCATACTCATCGGTCACCTGGCTGACGAACACAACCTTTCCATTGCGTTCATTCGTCACAATCGTTCGTACTCCTTTGCTTCCTCGATGGGTCATCCGGTATTCGTCAATGGGGGATCGTTTCCCAAACCCGTTTTCTGTGATGGTGAACAAGGATCCTGTGATCTCAACGACGGTCA
>Ga0315535_1000784_pt1 | contig 21969 bp, 16 predicted proteins | sample SalMarSW160220MG_2_FD_203092 | JGI IMG/M metagenome (GOLD analysis project Ga0315535, IMG submission 203092) | Salt marsh sediment microbial communities from the Plum Island Ecosystem LTER, Massachusetts, United States - Salt Marsh Sediment SW1602-20 ... | reverse complement strand
AAGATGGCTTCCTGATGGTAACCTGGAATTTCGTGGCAGGAAAGACAATCAACTGAAAATAAGAGGTTTTCGCGTAGAACTCGGGGAACTGGAATCCGTCATTTCAGAAATTGAAGGAGTAGTTGAAACAGTAATAAAACCGTTAAAAACAGATAAAGGAGATGTAAGGCTTGCAGCTTTTCTGAATGTATCTGAATCTTTTAATATTGATACCGCGGAGTTTAAAGAAAAATTAAAGGAAAAGTTACCATCCTACATGATTCCTTCAGCATTCAGGTTTTTTAACGGGTTCCCTAAAACAATAAATGGAAAAACTGATAAAAGCAAGCTGGCAATTGATTTGGAAGAGTTAAATGACAAGCTCATCAGTAGTCCAAAAGTATTCTCCAGGGTTGAACAAACGATTTACAATATTTGGACCGAGGCTTTGGGTACAAAGGATATTTCTCCGGAAGATAACTTTTTTGAGATCGGAGGAAGTTCTCTTACAGCTATATCTGTTTTTTCAAAAATTGAAACAGCATTCGGAGTTGAGTTGGGGTTACGTGTTTTTTTTGACAGTCCCAGGATCAGTGAACTGGCAGAAGTTGTTGAATTTGCCATTGACACAAAATATGTTCCCATCTCAGGTAAGGTAAAAAAGGATAACGGATCAAGAATCATATCAGGTGATATTTAGTTGTATGTAAGTATTGCTTACATGTTCATTAATCAGTGCTTTAGACTCATTTTTTAAACCGGAATAACGGAGTTTATATTTGGTGTTTATAAAAGCATTTAATATTTTTATATTATGAAACCACCATGATTTCCAAATACCGGCAGGATATTAATATTTACTGCATTGTAGTTCCATATGATCCTTAATCCGCAAATTATATTAATGTTAAAAATCTGATCTGAAACCAATTACCAAATTATTTTGAATAAAATAAATCCTTACAAATTTTTAATTAGAGAGTAAAAACATGCGACACAAGAAATTAAAGTTAAGTGTGGTACTGTTGTTAGTGTTCGGATTAACAACAGTGCATGCACAGGAAGCCATTCCGGCCTCAGGCGGAAATGGTTCAGGCACCGGAGGTTCGATAAGTTATACTGTCGGACAGGTTGCCTATGTGACTAATTCCGGATCCGGAACATCGGAAGCTCAAGGCGTTCAACAGCCTTATGAAATATCTATTGTAACTTCTATTGAGGATGCCAGAAATATTTCATTAGATTTTGTGGTTTACCCTAATCCGACTACCAATTTTGTCATCCTTAAAACAGGGGATTACGACGTAACAAATGTTAAATATTTAATTTATGATGCAGGAGGTCAGCTTATTGAGAGCAACCAGGTAGCGGGTAATGAAACCAATATTTCGATGCAGGAATACAAACCTGCTATCTATTTTCTTAAAGTTGTTGACAAAAATAACGTAATTAAAATATTTAAAATCATTAAAAAATAAATACTATGAAAAAACTCTACACTTTATTAGCAGCAGTATTAACCACTGTTGCCGTAGTTGCTCAGGCACCTCAGAATTTAAGCTACCAGGCAGTTATAAGGAATAGCAGTCATGCTCTGGTAACTTCAACTCAGATCGGGATGCAGATAAGCATACTCCAGGGATCCGAAAGCGGATCATCAGTTTACGTTGAAACACAGACTCCTTCAACTAACGAAAATGGACTTGTTTCGATTGAGATAGGCGCAGGCACTCCTGTTTCCGGCGATTTTTCCACAATTGACTGGTCATCGGGTCCTTATTTTATTAAAACAGAAGTAGCAACTGAAGCACCTCTGACAACATATACAATTACAGGCGTCAGCCAGTTACTTAGTGTACCTTATGCATTAAGTGCAAAAACGGCGGAAAGCTATACAGAAACAGACCCTGTGTATACGGCATGGGACAAGAGTACCGGAATTAGCATTACTTCATCACAGGTTACAGATTTTGAATCCAGTGTAACCGCTAATGCTGCCGTTACTGCTAACACTGCCAAGGTTTCCAATGCAACTCACACGGGAGATGCAAGCGGTTCAACCGCACTGACCGTTACGGGTATAAATGGTACCTCCCTGGCTGGTCTGTCAACTGGCATTCTGAAAAATACAACTGGAACAGGTGTTCCAACAATTGCTGTTGCTGGTACTGATTATCTTACACCTACAGGTAGTGCAGCGTTACTGACTGATTTCCCCGATCTGAACCAGAATACAACAGGGTCTGCTGCTACATTTACAGGTAACCTTGCAGGTGAAGTAACCGGACCAATGGATGGAACTGTTGTAACAAATGCAGCAGTTATCGGAAAGGTGCTGACAGGTTATACCAGTGGAGCCGGAACAATCACCGCTACTGACAATATCCTTCAGGCAATACAAAAGCTGAACGGTAATGATGCTACTAATGCTAACCTTACAGGTGATGTTACCTCAGTAGGTAATGCAACAACCATTGCCAACAAGCAGGAGCTGAATGTCAGTGCTCCTCTCTCCGTGACAGGAACTCCTTATGTTGTTGGAAGTGATGTTGTTACATTATCAATTGCACCGGCTACCACAACAACTGCCGGTAGTATGAGTGCAGCAGATAAAACAAAACTGGATGGACTTACTGGTGCAGGTTCTCATTATCTTGGAGAAGCCTACCAGGGAGGCATTATCTTTTATCTGTATACAGATGGTACCGGTACACAACGTGGACTTATAGTTGCTTTAACTGAGACCGCAGCAAGCTCTATAGCCTGGGGCCCGGTAGCAACTACTACAGGTGCTGTTCGTACATGGGACGGAGCTACCAATACAAGTCTTATGACTAAAGATCCGGCTCTGCAAACTTATCTTGACGGCCTTACAGGTACAGGCTGGTATATTCCTGCAATAGATGAGCTTAACCTCCTTTTCAATGGTCGGTTTTTTGTTAACAAGGCTTTACAGGGAGGTGGCGGAACATTAGTGGAATATAATGATTACTGGTCAAGCACTGAAGTTTCTGCGGATAACGCTACTTCGTTTTATTTCGGAGAAGGCCAGGCATATCAGGGTGCAAAGACAAATCTTGGTACCTTCCGGGCCATTAGATCATTTTAGTATTAACAGTTTTATTGAATCATAGAATAATCATTGTCAAATTCCCGGTTCAGGTTGCAGAGCATGACATTGAAAGAGGAAATCAGCCATGTTCAGTATTTCCTGCCGGGAATTTGATATTATACGTTTTAAATTGTTCAAATAATATAATAATAATTTTGCATTCTGAGCCTGTTGTCTATTGTTCAGACTCCGTTTATAAAGCATTTATTATTTCTTCCGGAAACTGAATATTATTTAATACTCCCTGGTTTTTATATTATCTTTCATGTGCCTGTTATTATGGACTATAATAACAGACAAGCAAATAATGCCTGTAATATTATGACTTTAAAAGAATTTATTGAGGAACTTCAGAAAAAAAATATTGAAATCAGTTTTTCAGGAGGAAAGCTAAAATACAGCGGGCCTGAAGAAAACATTACTTCGGATTTGATTGAAAATCTTAAGAAGTTCAAAGGTAAGCTTATTAAGCATTTCTGGCCAAAGGAGTTTACCAATTTCATGCCAATTAATACAGAGGGAACTCAAAAGCCTATATTCATTGTACATGGCGATAATTCAAATTACATCATTAGTGATTATCTTGGATCAGATCAGCCTGTGTATGGATATTTTCATCCTGGCTCCGAAGGGGAAGGAATCTCCTACAAGAGTGTCCCGGAAATGGCTAAAGCTTATCTTGATATGCTTTTGAATGTATCTCCCGAAGGTCCCTATTACATTATGGGTTTTTCTTTTGGCGGAGTTATTGCCTACGAAATGGCTGTTCAATTACAAAAGGCAGGAAATCGGGTCCCTTTCCTTGTAATAATTGATAGTATCAGTCCTCTGGCAAAGGAATCATTTGGCTGGAAAGGGAATATTTTTACAGCAATCAGAATGAATATTCTCCGACCTTTACGCAGAGGACTAAAAAGAAGAATAAAGCTTTGGATCTGCAATTACTATTTATTTATAAAAAAACCAATTCCCCCTGATCGCAGAAGTTATTATATGTGGGACAGGTATTTTTCAATGACTCACAGGTATCATCCTGATAAGTTTAACGGTGATATCCTGCTCTTCAGGACGAAAGATAATATATCTTCCTATAAGTACCTCGGCTGGGAAACACTTGTGGACAGCCTTAGACTGGTGGAGGTTGAAGGTGCACACCTTGAGCTTTTTAAAGGTAAGGAAAAAGTTGAAACGCTTCAGAAAGAAATCGGCGATTATCTGAAGAAAGCAAGGATATAGGTCCGGGATACTGACAAGATGATAATAACGGAACCCGAATATATAAGCTGCAGATTTGGGAAAGGATCTGTTTCTATTCTGACTCCGGATGAATACTGTCTGGATATTTTTTATGGAACAACTAATGATTTTATTCCAAAATACACCTTAATTTCTTCCTGCCTCAGCGACGGAGAGCGGGCCAGGGCTGACAGGTTTTTAATTGAAAAAGACAGGCAGACATGGATTGTATGCCACTCGTTGCTTCGTATTTTTATTGCCGACTACCTGCAATCTGATCCCGGGTCACTCAGTTTTGGGACAAATCAATTTAAAAAACCGCTTATTAAGGGAAATCCGGTATATTTCAATCTTTCTCACACAAGAGATGCATTTATATTCAGTATTTCCGAATATTTCCCGGTAGGGGTGGACCTTGAAAGTTATCGCCAGGATATTCAACTAAGATCAATAGCCAACAACTATTTTAGTAAAAGGGAATGTGATTTTATCTTTTGTGAGAAAGAGGGACAGAATGAACGTTTTTTTCTTGTCTGGACACGCAAGGAAGCTCTCTTAAAAGCAATTGGTGTTGGTATAATTGATTATCTCCCCGATATAGAGGTTTCAGAAATTGAGAATGATATAGACATTAACATATTGAGGAAATCAGGAGTGGCTAATGATGTCAGTGATATATATTTATATTCGGGAATGACAGAAACTTACTGCTTCAGTATCGCAATTCCGGTCAAAGTAGGCTTAAAACTGAATTTTATGGGAATGAATGATATTGATCTAATTCCATATACTAACTGTTGATATATGCAACCTGCTAAAAGAGTGATCAAGAACACAGGTTTCCTTTATGGAAAAATGTTCATAACGATACTTATTTCTTTATATTCCACACGTCTTATCCTTAGTGCACTGGGTGAGGTGGATTATGGCATTTTCACATTAATAGGCGGCGTTATTTCTATGCTTTCCTTTATTAATGGTGCCATGATAATAGCTACTCAGCGTTATCTTTCCATATCACTCGGTGCGGAAGAGGAATTTAGGCTTAAATCAGTATTTAATTCGAGTATTGTTCTTCACCTTATCATAAGTCTTATCATTGTAATTGTACTGGAAATAGCAGGTATTTTTTTGTTTAATGGGGCATTAAATATCCCGGCAGAAAGAATCCCTACGGCAAAGATCATATACCATCTTATGATCGTAAGTACTTTCTTTTCAATAAATGCTGTTCCCTACTATGCTTCGATCAATTCACATGAAAATATGTTTGTTGATGCCCTGCTCGGTATCTTTGAATCTGTTTCAAAGCTGGGTATTGCAATATGGCTGATTTATTCCAGGGTTGATAAACTTATACTCTATGGGGTGTTAATGGCCGGCCTCACAATTATAATAAGAATAATAATAAGCATATATTGCCATCGTAAGTATGCCGAGTGCACAATTAATTTCCGTAAATATGTTCAGAAAGATTTACTAAAAGAGATGCTGGCTTTTGCAGGATGGAATGTGTTTGGGCTATTCTGTTCAGTGCTTAAGAGTCAGGGCCTGGCCATATTGCTTAATGTGTTTTTCGGGGTAATCGTAAATGCAGCTTATGGAATTGCGAATCAGGTCAACTCCAATCTTAATGCTTTCTCAACCAATATGATAAGGGCTGTCATGCCACAGATCACAAAAAGCGAGGGGAGTGGAAACAGGAAACGCATGCTGAGTCTTTCAATGTTTGCCAGTAAGATGTCATTCTTTCTGCTTGCCTTTTTTGCTATACCCATAGCGAGTGAAATGCATTTTGTCCTGTCCATCTGGTTGAAGACGGTACCGGAAAACGCTGTTATTTTCTGCCAGCTTATTCTCATACTTAGTATGCTTTACCAGATAACAGTTGGTACGATGGCATCCGTCACCTCAGTAGGCGACATCAAATCATTCCAGATTGCTGTGGGAGCAGTGGAGATATTTAACCTTCCTTTTGCCTTTTTGCTTGTAAAGATCGGATTGCCCGCATATATTGTTTTCGTAAATTCAATATTCTGGGAGTTGGTGGCAGGCAGCATCCGTACATGGTATGCACATAAAATTGCAGGACTTGACTTAAGGGAGTTTATTGTTAGGACCTGGTTATTATCGATTACAACAGGTATAATTGCTGTTATACTTGCCACTATGATACGATTTGTCCTGCATGAAGGATTTGTAAGAGCAATCCTTGTAGGGATTACTACAAGCACGACTCTGGTATTGCTTGGGAAGTATCTTGTCCTGTCGGAAGAGGAGAACAAGAAAATAACCGAGATTGTTAATCCTGTTTTAAACAATATGAAAAAGAAATTATTACCAGGTTAAAAGAATCTGTCTGCATTGGTTTGCATCGACATGATTTGTAATTATTTCTGATTAATGATTTTTAACACCTGTAACCGTTTTTATTATGAGAAAATATATATCCATTTTTATAAAGAAAATGCTCTATAAGCTGCGCCATGGAAGCATGCAGAAGAAACTTGGATTTCCTGCCGGTACAAAATTGCTGGTAATCCATGCAGACGATATAGGGTTATCATCTTCTGAAAATAGGGCAAGCTTTGATTCCATAAGCTTTGGAATGGTAAACTCAGGAAGTGTGATGGTACCATGTGAAAAGACGGATGAAGTTGCAGAATATCTCAGGAAAAATCCTCAGACTGATCTTGGCATACATTTGACAATTACAAGTGAATGGGATACTTATAAATGGAAACCTGTTTTAAACCGCGACGAGGTAAATAGTCTAGTAGATGAGCAGGGATACTTCTTTAGCAGCAAGAAGCAAATGTTTCAAAATGCTGATCCTGAAGACGTGGAAAAAGAATACCGTGCCCAGGTTGAGAAAGCACTCGAATCAGGAATTCATCCTACTCATCTCGATAGCCATATGTACTCGGCTTTTTCAGGTACCGAAATAACAAAAAGATATATTGACATTGGGAATGATTATAAGCTACCTGTTCTTCTGACATATGATCTGCCCCTGGGAGTTCTGAATTATAGTGGTATGGTAGTTGTAGATGAGCTTTACTGTGCAGATTATGAAGATTATAAGGCAGGATTAGAGGAATATTATAAAAGGGTAATAAAATCAATAAGACCAGGTTTGAACTGTATACTTGTTCACGTTGCCTATGATAATGAGGAAATGAAGAGTATAATGCGTGATAATCCTAATTTTGGAGCGAAATGGAGACAGGCTGACTTTGATTTCTTTACCAGCGATGCATGTCATACGTTAATAGATGAAAATAATATCAGGCTTATCACATGGAAAGAGATAAAGGACAGGATCTATAATTAGTATTTCTTTTGAATTTTAATAATGGTTAGAAACAAGAAATATGCTGTCATAACTTTTGATTATGAAGTTTTTCTGGGAAGAAAGACCGGAACAATAAACAAATGCGTAATACGGCCAACAGAAGCAATACTCGAAATATTGAAAAAGTATAATGCAAAGGCAATATTCTTTGTAGACACAACATGGTTATTATTTATTAAGGAATACTATCCGGAAGATTTTGATATTGTTGTCACTCAGCTTAGGAATATTATTTTATCAGGGTCTTCTGTTGAACTGCATCTTCATCCTCAATGGATTGATGCAGAAAAAACGGCAAAAGGTATAGTGTTCAGGACTTATAAACATTATAAGCTTCATTCGCTCCCCCGCGATGAAATAAATAATCTTTTCAGTAAATCTGCTGACTTGTTACATAATATTACAGGCGTGAGACTAACCTGCTTCAGAGCTGGCGGATGGGCTATAGAACCTTTTACCGAATTAAAGGAGGCTTTTGTAAATAACGGTCTGAAATTTGATTTCTCTGTTGTCCCTGGTATGGTTATCAGGGAAGGCAAATCATATGATATTGATTTCTCAGAATCCCCTTCCGGATTATTTTATCGATTTGAACATGATACAGGCAGTGTTGATCCGGATGGTTCCTTTGTGGAATTTCCGATGAGCACATTTCGCAATAATCCGGTATACAGGGTATTAAACAAGGTGTTTCTTAAAATAAGTAAGGACGGTCCTTTTGGTGACGGAGCAGGGAGCAAGGACCGGACATTCAGAGGAACACTGACTCATCTGTTAAGCTTCTCGGTGGAAAAATTCAGTCTTGATAAGACTATGAACATTTTATTCCGGTTTATACTCCGGGTACATCTGAGAAAGAGGAAACTGATTGTGGCAGTGTCACATCCTAAGACTGCTTCTCCGGAAGCACTCAGGAACCTGAAATTCCTTGCTGAGAATTATGTTACACTGAACTCATATGAGCTTGGCGAATATATTAAACATGTTCATGGCCTATGAATTGTTCATTAATAATATAAGATTGATTTACAAAAGGAATATTACCTTTAACATCTTAACCATTACTGGCTACGGGGATTATTTTTTCTGTGTGGTGATTACGGAGCAGAGCGATGCCTGCAGCCGGTCAGTTGTAACCTGAAAAATTATTTAAATACTTATGAAACAGCTAATTCAAAATTTTAAGACAGGAGAACTATATATTGATGATGTTTCTGTACCTTCTGTCTCCAATGGCTTTGTGCTGGTTGAAAATGACTTCTCACTGATTAGTGCCGGAACTGAACGTGGCACTGTAAAAGTTGCACAGGCTAACCTGATTGGGAAAGCCAGGCAAAGACCTGATCTGGTCGCACAGGTGATGCAGAATATTAAGAAGGAAGGATTGGCTGCCACATTATCCAAGGTTAAAACAAAGCTTGATTCTTTGAAAGCCCTTGGTTACAGTACGGCAGGTAAAGTATTGATATCATTGGATAAAGATGGAAAATTTAAGCCTGGTGACAGAGTCGCCTGTGGTGGGCAGGATTATGCATCACATGCTGAGATAGTGTCTGTACCACAGAACCTGGTGGTTAAGATTCCGGACAATGTTAGCAACCAGGAAGCTGCTTTTACAACCCTTGGAGCTATAGCAATGCAGGGAGTCAGGCAGGCAGATCCGGACATAGATGAAAAGGTGTGCGTCATTGGGCTGGGTTTACTGGGTCAGATTACCTGCCAGATACTAAGGGCCAGCGGTTGTGCCGTATTTGGCATTGACTTAAATGAAGGACTTGTAAACCTGGCTTCTGAAACGGCTGCCGATAAGGCTATGGTCAGGAGTGACAGCAACCTTATTACTGCCTGTGAAAATTTCACCAATGGATATGGCTTTGATTCGGTTATCATAACTGCGGCTGCTCCTACAAATGATCCTGTTGAACTGTCAGCTGAGATACTTAAGAAGAAAGGGAAAGTAATAGTGGTGGGTGCAGTAAAAATGGATGTGCCACGCGATCCGCATTTTTACCGCAAGGAATTGGATCTGAGGATGTCGTGTTCGTATGGCCCCGGAAGGTATGATGTGGGTTATGAGGAAAACAGCATAGACTATCCATATGCATACGTCAGATGGACCGAGCAAAGGAATATGGAATCATTCCTCGACCTGCTAAGCAGGAAAGCGATAGATATCAAACCTCTGATAACAGATATCTTTGATATAACCGATGCTGAGAAAGCTTATGATATAGTGCTTGGGAAGACAGGTGGTTTTCATATTGGTATATTGCTGAAATATTCACCTGATCCTGAAAAAAAGAAAACCGCCATTCGAGTAAATGATTCACCTGTCGGTGAAATAAATACAGGTTTTATTGGAGCAGGAAGCTTTGCGCAGAGCTATCTTATCCCGGGGGTTAAATCATGGGGAGCCTCTCTTGATGGCGTTGTGACTTCAAGAGGTATAACATCGAAAAATGTTGCTGATAAGTTCAAATTTAATTTTAGTTCCTCAGAACCGGATGATGTTTTGAAAAATGAAAATATCAACACAATATTTATTGCAACTCCGCATTCTTCTCATTCCGAATTGGTGGTCAGGTCACTCGCTGCAGGCAAGAATGTCTTTGTAGAAAAGCCCCTTGCAATGAATTACTCCCAGCTGGATGAGATAATTAAGGCTAAAGAGACAAATAATGGACCACTTATGGTTGGTTTCAACAGGCGATTCGCACCTGTTTCAACAGAAATAAAAAAGGAATTCAAAAACATAGGAGAACCGCTTGTTGTAAATATACGTGTTAATGCGGGTCATATACCAAAAGATCACTGGACACAACAGCCTGAAATAGGAGGGGGGCGAATTGTCGGAGAAGTATGTCATTTTATTGACCTTATGCAGTATTTTACAGGTTCTGAACCTGTAAAGGTCTTTGCTGAATCCATTACTACGGGTAATTCTAAAATTACAGATGACGACAACATTGCCATTGTGGTGAAATTTGCTGACGGTTCAGTTGGAAACCTGACATACCTGGCAAATGGAGACAAATCGATGCCTAAAGAAAGAATTGAAGTGTTTGGAGGAGGGAAAATAGGTGTTATTAATGATTTCCGTGATGGTTCCGTTTTTCGTAACGGCAGAAATGTAAAAATTAAATCGGCAGGTAAAGGTCATAAGGAGGAGGTTGCAGCTTTCCTTTCAGCTATAAAGGATGGGAAAGACAGTCCTGTAAGCTTCCGTTCAATTTGTCTAACCACTATCACAACATTTAAAATACTTGACAGTCTTAATACAGGTTTACCGCAGGAAATAGAATCGGAAGTAGCATATGTTGAATGATACCCGGGAGTTAACTGAAATAAGGAATTATATCAGCTTTATCGGAAACATAATTTGATTTTAGGTTTTTCCAAGAAGAAGTTTAATCAATTTGAATATTTATGAAATTAGTGATCCTAGTTGCTACACTGCCGGCATACCGGAAGGATTTTTTTGAGAGCCTGAATGCCCGTCTTAAGGAGCATGGTACCGACCTGACAGTGATGCATGGCACAAGCTTTTTTAATAAAGCAATGAAATATGATGAAAATCCCGGGTATAAAGCTATCCCTTTAAAAACGGTTCAATTTAAGTTCTTTGGATTTGATATCTCCTGGTGGCAGGGTATTTTTAAAGAAATCAAAAAGATAAGGCCCGAGATGATGATAATTCATCCGGGCCCGGGTAACATAAGCCTATGGTTTGTACATTTCTATTGTTATATTCATCGTATTGTGATAGGTGAGTGGGGAAGCGGATATGTGCGGCCTGAAATTTCTGGCTTCAAAATATGGCTTCGCACAACGGTTAAGATGTTCTTCCTTAAAAAGGTGAAGTATATTATTACTTATGGATCAAGGTGGAAAAATGAGCTGGTGGCAAAAGGATTTGACGAGAAGAAAATATTTGTTTCACACAACACCATTAACCTTGAAAGGATACTTGATCTTGATTTTTCACGTAAGTTTAATAATCCTTCCGAGATGGTACGTTTTGTTTTTGTGGGGGCGCTTATCCCTCAGAAAAACCTTGATATTGCCATAAGAGCACTAGCCAGGCTGGTGAAAGAAAACTATAAGCTGAGCTATAATATTGTAGGTAAAGGTGATATATATGATAGCCTGAAACAGGTTGTTGCCGATGAAGGGATGGAAGAACATATATTTCTTCCGGGCCCCAGGTATGGTCAGGAACTGGCATCTTACTTTGTTGATGCTGATGTGTTCCTTCTCCCGGGGACAGGAGGCCTTGCAGTGAACGAAGCCATGGCATATGGTTTGCCGGTTATCTCCACCCTTGGTGACGGTACAGTGTCTGACCTGCTGTTTGAAGGCGAAAATGGTTTTTACCTTCCTGATAAACCTACCATGGAAGATATATACACTGTGTGCAAAAAAGTTTTTTCATTGACAGGCGAAAGACTGGAGAATATGGGTAATCTGAGCAGGGAAACAGCATCTGAAAAAGCTACTCTCGGGCATATGGTGTCAAGTTTCGTATCGGCCATATACCTGGTTGACCCGAAAAAACCGGGAAAAGAACGTATATATTCGCGGAAAAGAAAAACAGCAAAAGGTTAATAAGCCTGTACAATTTCAGCAAAACATGCGCACATTCATTATTATAGGGCTTAACCCTCAGGGATTGTCCATGCTCAGGATTCTTAGCAGGACAGGTTATAGTGTTGTTGCATTTACGAATTCTTCCGCAACAGTGGGATATTTAAGTAAGTACGGTGATAAAAGGATTTTCAAAGACATAAATGATCTGGAAAGGCAGGTAAAGGAAATCACGGGTTTATCAAATGAGAAGATAATATGCATTATAACATCAGGTGTATTACTGGCCATGATAATAGCGGAGTTCCCTGAATTGTACGAAATCTGTGATGTACAGTCCGGTCCGTTATCGTTGTTGCAGATTCTGGCGCATAAAAATCTCATGTATGGTTTTGCTTCAGAAAGAGGATTAAAATGTGCTAAGTATGAGCTACTTCAGGAATATAAACCAGGTGATTTGCAGTTCCCTGTGATACTAAAAAGAAACTATGAGATTCCTCTTTTTTTTAAGGTAAAGAAACTGACTTCGGAAAATGAGTTAGCACTTTTTATATCGGGAATTAAGGAAGAAGAACGGAGGCATGTAATTATACAGGAATTCATTTCCATGAATTCGTTTATTAATGTTTCATACCAGGCTTATTATATTAAAGGTAATTGTAAATTGACTTTTATTAGTGATCAGGAAAGGAGACTAAACTCGGGGATCACTTCATATATTAAGGAGATTACCGACCCCTTTTTGCTTACACTGATCAGAAATGAGGCAGATAAATTCTTTAACGGATCAGGTTACTCAGGATTCACGGAACTTGAGTTTCTCTATTCTCCCGATTCCGGAGAGTTGTATTTTATTGAAATCAATACACGCACCTGCGGTTTACACAGTGTACTTACCCGGAAATTCAAAAACATTGGGATTCTTTATGAGAATGTTAATGATCCTCAAATACCTGAAATGAAAGACAGTCAGGTAGCATGGATTAATATGGCAAGGGATGTGAGGGCAAGATTTCAGAACCGGGACTTCAGGAACCTACTGCAGTTCTTTACTTCTGAACATGATATTTTCGACTGGCATGATCTTAAACCTTTTATATTACAGTTTTTTAGTCGATGAGGAGTCTTATTCTGACATTTGATTATGAGCTTTTCGGGAATGGGTCTGGCGATGTTTTCAGGCATATGATTGAACCTATGGGAAAGATTCTTGAAATATGTGATGAATATGGAGTGAAGGTGACAATTTTTTTTGAAGTTCTTGAATATATCAGGATAAAGGAAGAGTGGGATAAGGGTAATACGATGGGTTATATGACTGACCCGGTAAAAGCCATTGAGGATCAGCTTCATGCTGCTGTTCTTAACGGGCATGATGTACAGGTGCATGTTCACCCGCAGTGGATCAGAGCCAGGTATAAAGGTGAAGGATGGGTGCTTGATCCGGATAACTGGCGCCTTGGCGATTTTAATGCTTCACCTGATTACACCGTGGATAACCTTTTGAAAGATGCAGTACATGTGACTGAGAACCTGATAAGACAGGTGGTTCCCGGCTATAAATGTCTTGCCCTGCGGGCAGGATACTATAATATTATGCCATCAGTCCATATTTTCAGATCCATGCGGTCACTTGGTATGAAAATTGACAGTTCAATATATCCCGGAGGGAAGGAAGATAGTAAGTTTCAGAAATTTGATTTTTCCGGTATAACGAACGATACCTCATACTGGTGGGCTGATGCAAGTGATATCAGGAAACCGTCAGATAACTCGAAGGAGATTCTGGAAGTGCCGATATTTTCCCTTCCTGTATCACCTGTACAACGGGTTTTTACATTATCGAAGGTAAGGTCACTGCTTTTGCATGGCAGGAAATCGATGAGTGCCGGCTCACAGGAAAAAATGGGAAACAGATCATTGCCTGAAAAAATTATATATTTGCTCAGGAAAGAAGCGACGCCATGGGATGTGTGTTCATTTCACAAGTCTCTTCACAGGAAGTATTTTAATTATCTCGAAAAGAAAGTGCCTTCCTCCAGAAAGGTTTTTGTTCTTATCGGTCATCCGAAAAATCTGAACAATGCAAAAATATTCCGTGATTTTCTCAGGACGGCTCTTGACAGACGAAGAAAATATACAATTGGACCACTTGTCAGTTTATATGAAGAAATCGGTTGAAGAATCTTTTCTAGCTCTTAAACGTTATTGTGAATCTGAAAACTATCGTGGCTGGGATCCTTATGATGGCCTTAATTCCAGGATTTTCCGGGCAACACCACTAAATAGGTGGAGGCTGGCAAGGCTGGCATGGATACAGCTTTTTAAACGCAGTCCCATAAATCTCAGGAAGCTGTTGCTTGTGCCCAGAGAATATAATGCAAAGGGAATTGGATTATTTCTTTCGGGGTATGTTAACCTTTACAGGATGAGTATAAAATCCGTAAAGGGCGAAAAATCAGAAAGTCAGAAATATCTTGAAAAAATAAATCATCTGACTGAACTTCTTGCTGATTTGAGGTCCGGAGGTTATTCGGGCGATTGCTGGGGATACAATTTTGACTGGCAGGCGAAAGCATTCTATCAGCCTAAGAATACCCCCACTGTGGTAGCAACATCATTCATAGGCAATGCTCTTCTGGATGCCTATGAGATTACAATGGACGAATCCCTTTTGAATTCGGCAAGAAGCGCATGTGATTTCATACTGAAAGACCTTTATCGAACCTATGATACTGACGGGAATTTTTCATTTTCATATTCTCCTCTTGACAAAACAGTTGTATTCAACGCTTCATTGCTTGGTAGCAGACTTCTTTCCAGGGTTTACAGTTATACGCGCGATAAGGAACTGGCAGAAGAGGCAAAAAAATCAGTGATCTTCTCATGCAAACATCAAAAGGACGATGGTTCATGGCCGTACGGCACTCTTCCGTTTCATCAGTGGATTGATAATTTTCATACCGGTTATAATCTGGAGTGCATAGCCGGATATACCAAAAACACGGGAGATTCAGGGTTTGAAGAAACTATCAGAAGAGGATTCGAGTATTATATACATACATTCTTCACAGAAGATGGGATACCAAAATATTACAATAATAGGATATATCCTGTTGATATTCATGCTCCGGCACAGCTGATTATCACATTAAGCAGACTTGAAAGGCTTGATATATACAGAGATTTATCGGACAGGGTGCTGGATTGGTGCATAGATAAAATGCAATCGGATAAAGGTTATTTCTATTATCAGGTAAACAGCAGATATTCCTCCAAAATACCTTATATGAGATGGGCACAGGCCTGGATGTTTTATGCTTTGAGTGAGTATTTGTTAAAAACCAAATAAATTAAAACAAAACAAACGCATATGAAGATAGATTTCCTGGGAATTCCTGTTGATGCTATTACAATGGATGAAACAGTAAATACCATCAATGATGCTATCATGAATGGTGACAGGATCAATCATGTGGTTATCAATGCCGGAAAGGTTGTTTCAATGATGTCCGACAAGGAGTTACACAAAAGTGTTGTTTCGTGTGATCTGATCAATGCCGATGGTCAGAGTATTGTATGGGCGGCAAGGTTCCTCGGTAAAAAAATCCCGTGCAGGGTGGCGGGTGTAGACCTGATGCAGGAATTGGTTGCCCTTGCTTTCAGAAGTGGATATAAATGCTTTTTCCTTGGAGCAAAAGAAGAGGTTGTGAAAAAAGTTGTTGATATATATACCGAAAAGTATGGCGCCGGGATTATTGCTGGATACAGGAATGGCTATTTCTCTGAAGAGGACGAACCTGATGTAGCACATCAGATAGCCGAAAGCAAAGCTCAGTTACTTTTTGTGGCCATTACATCACCAAAAAAGGAAAAATTTCTTCATAAATATAAGGATGTTCTTAAAAATGTGAATTTCACGATGGGGGTGGGAGGTACATTTGATGTTATCGCGGGTATTACCAAAAGAGCACCCGAATGGCTTCAGAAGATGGGCATGGAATGGTTTTACAGGTTTTTACAGGAGCCTAAGCGAATGTGGAAGAGGTATCTGGTCGGCAACTCCACTTTCATATGGCTTGTGCTTAAAGAGAGATTAAATGTTCAAAAGTAGGGCCAGATGATCAGCATAGCTCTTTGTATCTGCACCAGAAACCGTCAGGAAGGGATTAGACGTCTCCTTGAAAGCTTTGATAAAATGGAAATTCCTCCGGATACTGGTATCACTATTATAGTTGTTGAGAATGATCAGACTAACAGGTCAGAAGAAGTAATAAAAGAATATTCATCTTTCGGAAGATTTAAAATCAAATATTTCCTGGAAACAAAACAAGGACTGGTTTACGCAAGGAACAGATCAGTTCTTGAAGCAGGGAATTGTGACTTCTGCTGTTTTACTGATGACGATGAGATAGTATCACCTGACTGGCTTTCTGAACTTCTTCGGTGTCAGAAGGAGTATGATGCTGATGGTGTTGCGGGTCCAACATTTCCTCTTTTCAGCAAACCATTACCTTCATACATAAGTGATTTTCATTTGCCCAGGACAAATCCATACGGCACTGTTGTATCAAATGCTTATACAGGCTGCTTATTAATGCGCAAGCATTTTCTTGATAAGTTAAACGGACCATTTGATGAAAGACTTAACTTCACCGGAGGAGAAGATATTCATATGACACAGATAATCACCAATATGGGTGGTGTGATACGGTATAACCCTGAAGCTAAGGCATTTGAAGACTTCCCGGAAAACCGCGAGACTGTTAAATATATTCTTCAACGTTCTTATCGTAATGCCAACACCGGACTTTTTGCCAGGACATTGATATACGGGAATAGGTATCTGCTGAAGAATCTTCCACGACTTATTCTCAGGCTGGGTAACGGATTGCTTACATTTATCCCTTTTTACATCAAAGGCGGTAAAAATAAGCTGAAGGGCCTCATCAAGATTGTCAATGCTGCAGGAGGATTACATTTTATCCTGGGAAGAAAGAACAGGTTCTACAAGTAATACTGACTTTATTTATCCAGTTAATCCCTTATGATTAAAATGAAGAAGATATATCTGTATCCAAAAGTTTTTCCAAGTGAAAATCCATATATATCCGACCTGGAATCAGCACTTTCGGCAAATTTTAGGATTGTTAACAGGAATGCCAACACTAACGGTGTTCTGGATCTTTTCAGATTCCTGGTTAAGGCCGATATTTTTTATTTTAACTGGATAGAGAGTCTGCCATCAAAAAGGTTTGGCAGAGTGCAGATAATTGTATTTGTGTTATTTATGTTCCTGAATAAACTTATGGGTAAAATAAACATATGGACACTTCACAATAAGTATGCCCACGACAAGAAGGATGATCCATGGGTTGATTTTATGTACCGGTTCATTACACACAGGTCCCACCTTATCATTACACATTCACAAGAGGGAGTTGAGTTTATGAGGAATAATTACCCGGAGGCTGTAAAGAAAACTATTTACTTCATACATCCGGTGAAAGAGCCTTTTGCACAAAGAAATGACAGGATTATTTCATGGGATTTTCTAATCTGGGGTACAATATGGCCATATAAGGGAGTGATTGAGTTCCTTCAATTTCTGGCTGAAACGGACAGAATTGAAAATTACAAAATCCTCATTGCAGGGAGATGTATAAATGATGAGGTACGAAAGGATTTGAACAGCTATCTTTACACAGGCAATATAACTTATCGTGACGGGTTTATAGAAATGGAAGAATTGGCAGATATGGCTAATAGATCAAAGTTCACACTTTTTACATACCGTTCGGAATCTATCCTAAGTTCTGGTTCGCTGATGGATTCAATAAGAATGGGATCGGTAATCATTGGTCCCGATGTTGGTGCTTTCAGAGATTTGTCATCGTACAGCTTTATTATTACATATTCTTCTTTTGATGAGATACCCGGGATATACAACAGTTTTAGCGGAGATACTGGAAAAATACTTGATGAAATAAACGATTTCTGTATTGACAACAGCTGGGATTCCTTTGGTGAAAGATTGAACAAAACAATATCAGAATGTTTTAGTTTTTAAACAAAAAGTTTATATATTACTTCAGTTGATCGGCAGAGAATTGAAAAAGTAAACAGCTAAACAATTTTGAACAAAAGGTTATGAATTGTAAATCTGATATGAAAAAGGTAGCTGGATGGTAATGAAAATTAATGAAGAATGAAAAAAGCGACAGCAACTGGATCTCCAAATATTATATACAAAATAGTTTTCGTTTTTATTGTAGTGGTTTCCCTTCATTTCTGGGACCTGAGGGGCATCCCCCAGAAAGATACACCTGAAAATATTCTGGTATGGGTTTTTACTGGTTTCTGCTTTATTATGGTAAGCTATAAGAAGAATTTGAGATTCAGGGTACCGATTGTTGTGTTTTTGACAGGTCTGGTTCTTAATGCTCTGGCTTCCTTTCTCAATCTTAACCAGGGACCTGTACTTTCATTGCTTTCATATAGTTATTATTATTTTATCTTCCTTTATTTTTCCCTGCATTATTTTGAGATCGACAGGAAATTCCTTGAGAATCTGATCATAGTATTTGCGATTATTTATTCGATAATATTTACGATACAGTATAAAATATATCCTTTCATACTTTTTAATGATAATCCAAAGACAGCTTTGGATAGCAGCCAATATGAGATACTTGGTCACGGTTTTCTTATGCTTGCCTATTTCCTTGTGTTGAACCGGTATCTTCTGACTCATAAAATGATATACATTTTCATGGGACTTGCCTTTTTTATGGTACAGATGAAGAGTGATTTCCGTACCCTTATTGCCGGGGCTATTATTATTACATTCCTGATGATACTCAAGCTGGTAAAACTGAACGGACGTGATGTACTTATCCTTTTTGTTCTAATGATAATGTTTGCGGGACTGTCTCAGTACAAGGGTGTCTCATATATATTAAATAAGATGACTACCCAGACTGAGAGCAATATCAGCGAGGGAAAGAAATATGTAAGGATGATACAAATGGAGTACTTCTTCAAAAGATATCCCAGAAATTTTTCTTATTATATAATTGGTGGAGGCAAACCTGCAGGGGCAAAAAACCTTTATTCGTATAATCCTTATGCGATGGATCCAACTTATGCAGGTAACTATAATATAGTATGGGTAGACATTGGTCTGCTTGGTTTTTATATTGTTGTTGGTGGTGTAACTGTTCTTGGTATGTTATGGTACACACTGAAAGCAGTTTTCACTAAGGTACCCAGGGAGTATAGTTATCTGAGTTTTTATTTTCTGTACCTTTTTATAGTCTCATTCACAAACGAAGAGATCTTTAGAAACGGAATATTTACAGTTCAGGCTATAGCATTGTATCTTATTGACAAATCAGCTAATGATATTTTAAATCCTAAATCTGAAGATTCACATGAAGTGCAAAGAATCTGAAAAATATTATAATTATAATTACAAATTGACTTATTAGAATTTATCTAACTGACTTATAATTATGAAAATAAAATTTAGCTGGATTTTATCAATATTATTAATATGGCAATCGGTTATTGTAACTGGAACTAATTACTACGTAAGTAGCTCTTCAGGTAATGATTCAGGAGATGGCAAATCAATCGCAACTGCTTGGAAGACTTTGTCAAAAGTTAACAGCCATTCTTTTTCTCCAGGTGATTCAGTGTTTTTAAAAAGGGGTGATACATGGCGTGAATCATTGGTCATACCCTCATCTGGGACATCAGGTAATTATTTATATTTTGGTGCTTACGGAACAGGGTCAAAGCCGCATATTTTTGGTTCGGTTCAAGCGGTATCATGGTCTGATCAGGGAGGTAATGTCTGGAAATCATCAACAGTAGTTTCCGATCCATGGTCTCCTGAATATTCAGCATCTGACATCTTTTTTGAACATACTGACGGGACGGTTTCGTGGGGAGCTCATAAATCTGGGACATCATCCCTGTCATCAGAATATGATTGGGTTTGTGTTTCAGGTAATATATATGTATATTCTGCCACAGATCCTTCGACGAGATACGCATCAGTGGAAATACCACAGGAAGACATAGGCATAAATGTTAATACAAAGCAATATATAACAATTGATGGTTTAGACATAAGGTACATAAGATACAGAGGAGTAAATGGAGATGAAGTTGTAGATGGGAGTGGATTTACAATACAAAATTGTAACATATGTTATGTAGGAGAAAGGGAAAACACTCTTAGTGACAGTCCAAGTGGTTACGCACTTGCCGTGATAAGGAATGATTTACTTATAAGGAACAATGATATTCATGATGCAGGCAGGAGAATAGTTTCTATACATCTTTATGATTATTCAGGTATAACCTTTTCAAACATAATAATAGAAGGCAATATATTACATGAGGGGTTTCATGGCAGTGGTTTTGGTATTGCAATGGATGATGGCAGGTCAAATAATACTTTCAAGGACATTATAATAAGGAACAATATAATATATGACTCACCCTCACGCAATCTTACAAATGACGGATTTGATCCTACTACTCAAGGACATATTGCAGCCGGTGAATCTGGTGCGACAATAGCTAATGTACAAATATACAACAACATATGGATGTATAGTACAGCGTATGGTTTGGAGCTTTATAATGTTGACAATGTGACTGTATATAATAATGTTTTTTACAGTTTTAATCCCAATGGGTCTTCTTTAGGGTACAGGAATCAGCTCGATATATCACACGGATCGACCAATATAGATATAAAGAACAATATATTTTACAATCCTCTCAGCTATGATATTTTACATATACAGACTGCTATTTTTCTTGAAAATGACCAGCCGGTATCTGAAGTAACGGCTGATTATAATTTATTTTATGAGGCAGATCCAAGGATACATATACTTGCCATAGGTAATACGAATTATTATGAATCGAACTGGTCAGCAATGAAATCCGCAATTGGATGGCAGGCTCACGATCCTGGCTTTGCAGATCCCATGTTTGTTTCTTCAACAGATCTGCATGTACAGGAAGGATCTCCTGCGATTGGTGCAGGCGTTCAAGTTCCGGGGGTGATAACAGATTTTGAAGGGAATTCTTATACTAATCCTCCCAATATAGGATGTTATGCTACACCGGTTATCTCCAATAATCCGATTTATCTTAATTCGGTGATACAAAATGCAACTCCTTCATTGCTTGAAATGACCTATAATAAAACTCTGGCAAATGTAGTACCTGCAACCAGTGCTTTCACGGTTATGGTTAATTCAGTTGCAAGAGCTGTATCTTCAGTTGCCATTTCCGGTACCAAGGTAAATCTTACACTTACATCACCAGTCGCAGGAGGAGATGTTGTGACCGTTTCGTATACACAACCGTCAACTAATCCTTTGCAGATTTCAACGGGCGAAAAAGCAGCATCAATAAGCAACAAAAGTGTTTTAAATAATGTAGAAGCTGTTATACCGGAATATGTCAGTTCCATTATAGCCAATTCCTCTCCTTCCGTGATTTCAGTTACCTTCAGTCTGACTCTTGCCGACGTTGTCCCTTCAGCAACAGCATTTACTGTAAGGGTTAACGGAACAACCCGTTCAGTAAATAATGTCTCAGTTTCAGGTACCATTGTACGTCTTACTTTATCAAACTCTGTTGTTTATGGAGATGTTGTCACTTTGTCATATACGAA
>Ga0315535_1000783_pt1 | contig 21974 bp, 18 predicted proteins | sample SalMarSW160220MG_2_FD_203092 | JGI IMG/M metagenome (GOLD analysis project Ga0315535, IMG submission 203092) | Salt marsh sediment microbial communities from the Plum Island Ecosystem LTER, Massachusetts, United States - Salt Marsh Sediment SW1602-20 ... | reverse complement strand
CCCGGGCCCAAATATAACTCACAGTTGGGGGCAAATATCCGCAGGGCAAGGAAAGAAAGGAAGATTTCCCTCGAACAGCTTGCTGCCCGTACGGATCTGAGCATCAGCTTTCTGAGTCAGCTCGAGCACGGAAAGGTAAATATATCTGTTGAGAACCTCTGGAAAATAACAAAATCCCTTGAGATCACCATGGTTCGGCTTTTTGAGGGTCATGATGAGCAGAAACTTGGTTCCATTACCCGCAAGGGTCAAGGCGTCGTGCTGAACGTGGAAGGCCCTTCCTCATACTGTGAATCGCTGGTCAGAAAGAGCAGCGCTAATCTTCAGGCTACCCTCTATGTGAACCCCCCGGGGCAGGGAAAAAAGATTGCCAGCAGTCATGTAGGAGAGGAACTGGTGTACGTCATACGTGGGGAACTAGTCTACTACCTGAATGATCAAGAGTACCATCTCTATGAAGGCGACCTGATGTATTATCGGAGTGAGACCCTGCACCATTGGCATAACCCGGGGAAATGGGAGAACGTTATTTTTATCGTGAATTCCCCCCCAAACTGGTAGGGAGTTGCATCCTGCCCTCCTTTTTGCCCCTTCCTTTTTTCGGCAAGAAAAAACCCCATACCAGGACCAGTACGGAAATTGCGCAGAAAAGCAGCGCAAAAAGATCTCCAAAGCGTGTGTAGAAGGTGAGGGGAGAAGATGCAGGGTGCACATCCCTGATCAAGGTGTACTCCACGAAAAGAGGGGATCTCGCTTCGATTTTCCCGGTGGGACTGATAAACGCGCTGATGCCGGTATTGGCGGCGCGGATGAGCGGCCGGCGGTTTTCAACCGCCCGGAGCACGGCCATGGCCAGGTGCTGGTAAGGTGCACTGGTGGCACCAAACCAGGCATCGTTCGTGAGGTTCACAAGAATCTGCGCGCCTTTCTTTACCTGTTTCCGGGCAAGTTCGGGGAATATGGCCTCAAAGCAGATCAAAGGGCCAATGGTGATTTCGCCGTCTCTGAGAGGAGATACATCTTTTCCCGGCTCAAAATCTCCAGCACCCGCCACGAGGCGGTCAACAAAAAAAAGCAGGTGCTTCATGGGGACATATTCTCCAAAAGGAACCAGATGAACCTTGTCGTAGGAAGTAATCCGGCCATTCGTGCTGAGAAGGTAGGCCCGATTATAGTAGGCATAGCCCTTGCCCTTGCGGCGGTAGGCGGGACTGCCGAACAGCAAGTCACCATGCACTGCATGGACGAGCGACCGGACGCTCTCTGAGAGATCGGATGGATCCTGGAAAAAAAAGGGGACCGCCGTTTCAGGCCACAGGATCAATCGGGGATGCGCTGAAGAAACATTAACCGTCAACTTTCGATAGATGTTCGTGGCTTGCGCCTGGTAGGCGGGATCCCATTTAACGGACTGGTCTATGTTTGGTTGTATGACGGCACAGGTGATGTTTTTCCGTTGCTCGGATTCTCGTTGGGAATCTGTTTGGTAAAATCCGTAAGAGACCGCCGCAAACAGGAGCGCAACTCCCAGGAAGAATTGCAGGCGAAAAAACATTGATGCGTTCTCCGAAGGCTTGAACAAAAGAGAATAGAGGAGACCGTTTGAGAGAACGATCAAAAAGGAAACGCCGTATACCCCTGTAATATCGGCTACCTGAATGATTTGCAGGTGAGCGTACTGGCTGTAACCCAGCAGGCACCACGGAAAGCCGGAAAGAAAGTTTGCTCTGATATATTCGAGGGAGACCCAGAGGCCCGCGACAAAGAGCCACGGAAAAGGCACACTGCGCAAGATCCGTACAGATCCCCAGCAGAAAACAGCCATGAAAACGGATAGATAAAAAGAGAGAAGGAAGTAGGGGCCGAGACTCAGGAACAGCCCTAGGTTTCCGTAATGGTCGAGAACAAAGATGATCCAATACATGAGGGACAAGTAATGGGACATCCCGGCGAGCAGGCCCAGTTTCAGGGCCTGAGATGGTGTTGTATCTTTAAGGGAGATGAAGAGGGGGAGCAGGGCTGCCCAAGCAATCCAGGAAAGACCGGAGGGAGGGAAAAGCCCTGTCAGCAGGAGTCCGGCAAAGACGGCAAGGAGTTGTTTCTCATGAGTCTGATTTTCGCGTATTTCAGGCATAAAGAGTGGATGATGATCAGGAAGGCGACTCTGTGGGAGGAGGCTTCCGTTGGATGACTATCTTGTTGATTTTTCTCTGATTGGCATTTTGAATGGTAACATCAAGGTCTTCAAAAGAAAATGTTTCACCTCCATCGGGGATTCTTCCCAGCATGTGAATGATGAATCCTCCCACTGATTCAAAATCCCCTTCCGGAAGTTTTATGTCAAGGACTTCCTCAAGACGTTCCGCCTCAAGTCGCGCATCGACCAGAAAACGATCCTTGTCCAGCCTGGCAATAAGGGGGAGATCGTTATCATGTTCGTCTTGAATCTCCCCAACGATTTCCTCCAGGATATCCTCGATAGTGACAATGCCCGCAGTGCCACCGTATTCGTCAGTTACCACGGCAAGATGGGTCTTTTTCTCTTTCAATTCTTTCAGAAGATAATTTAACAGCTTGTTTTCGGGGACAAAGTACGGTTTTCTCAGGATCCGGGAGGGGATGATGGAATGGGGATCTTCTCCCCACAATTTGAGGAGATCCTTGGCGTGCAGGATGCCGACGATCTGATCAATATTTTCCTTGTGGATGGGTATCCTCGTGTGCCCGCAATCAGCCACAAGTTTGATAATCTCGCCCAGGCTGGCATCAACAGGGGCGGATGAAATCTCAATCCGAGGGACCATGATGGAATGAGCTTTGGTTTCCTTGAGATCCAGGACCCCGAAGACCATATCGCTTTCTTCATTGCTGACAAGGCCTTTGGCCTGACCCTCATCCATCAGGTCATGGATCTCTTCGGTGAGATCACTGCTGTCGCCCAGGTGCCCCCTTCTTCTGAGCAAGGATTTCAGCCGGCCCAGAAGGCCTTGACCAGAGTCATCTTCCAAATTTTCTGACTAGCTCCCAGCTGGAGTTGGTAATATGAAGATTCATTACTCATCCCAGGTTGCTTAAACTGCAGCCTGAAGGCTCTCACGATTTGCGCAGTGCAGGTCAAGCCGAGAATGCAATTGCAGCCTATCTCCCTGAATAGTGCGAAAAAGTTTATATGCAGGCGGAACATTTGTCAAGTCCTGAAGGCGGTACAAATTTAGCACTTGACTGAGGCAGGAGTTGCCCTTATAATGCATTTCCAAATATCCTCTCCCTTTGTTTATATATGGGGAAAAGGATGAATGGAACCGGGCGGGCATAGCTCAGCTGGTAGAGTACAAGCTTCCCAAGCTTGGTGTCGCGGGTTCGAACCCCGTTGCCCGCTCCATTCTCAGGCCTTTGAGGCCTGCTTCCCTTTTTGAGGTTGTCAATCCCCTTGTGGAAAAAGGCTTCTTCAAATTGCGGGCTCGACGTTGGCTAGCTCATATCGCCGAAGGGTATTTACGGAGATACTCCCTACAATCTAGTCTGCAGATGAGGAAGCGGGCCTTTAGCCCGCTTTTTGTATGTATAGGGCTAATTGGCTGTTTAGGTTGAAGGCGGAAGGCTGAGAGGGGTGTTGAATAGACGATGAATGTACCGGGTGGCATGATAATCGATCAAATAATCATGCTCGTGGAACCCGTCCTTGGCGAGATGGGATTTGAACTTGTTGATGTGGAATACGTTGCCGCAGGGGGGAGAAGGGTGCTCAGGCTATACATGGACAGGCCCGGCGGAGTGACTCTTGATGATTGCGCCCGTGTGAGCCGGGAGATTGGTGTTCTGATCGATGTAAAGGATCTCATTCCGGAAAGATATGTGCTGGAGGTTTCGTCTCCCGGGCTCAACCGGCGCCTGAAAAAGGAAAAAGATTTTGTGTGGGCCATGGGGAAAAAAGTGAAAGTACGGATGAAAAGCCCCATGGAAGGGCGCCGCAATTTCACCGGTCGCCTGAGCGGTATGAAGGAAGGAACGATTGTGGTCGAGGTTGACCAGAAGGAAACCGCGTTGCCGATGAAGGGAATTGACAAGGCGAACCTTGTCTATGAATAACTAGTGCCCATCCATAGAAGAATCAACCCAATGAATGGTGGAGCAGGAGAAAAATGTTAACGGATCTAAAAAAGATGATAGAGCAAGTGAGCCGGGAAAAGGGCGTTGAAAAAGACGTGCTTGTCCAGGCCCTGGAAGAGGCGGTGAAAGCGGCTGCAAAGAAGACATTCGGTGCTGAGCGCGATATGGAAGTAAGCTTCAACGATGAGCTGGGTGAAATAGAAGTCTTTGAATTCAAAGAAGTGGTTTCAGAGGTGACTGATGAACACCTGCATGTCTCTCTGGAAGAGGCCAGGGAGTTGGACCCTGAGTCCGAGTTGGGGGACAGCCTTGGCATGAAAATGGATATGGGCTCTTTCGGAAGGATCGCCGCGCAGTCCGCGAAACAGGTGATCATGCAAAGACTGAAAGAAGCCGAGCGCGATATCGTTTTCGACGATTTCAAGGACAGAAAAGGAGAAATTATCAACGGTATAGTTCAGCGCTTTGACAAAGGGGCTATCATCGTTAATCTCGGGCGTACGGAAGCTGAACTGCCCGGCAGGGAACAAATTCCAAGGGAGTCATATCGGCAGGGAGATCGGATCAGGGCATATATCCTCGACGTGAAGCAATTCAGCAGGGGACCTCAGATTATCCTTTCACGGACCCATCCGAATTTTCTCTCAGCCCTTTTTGAGACGGAGGTCCCCGAGATTTCCGAGGGGATCGTACAAATTGTGCAGGTCGCCCGGGAGCCGGGAAGTCGCGCAAAGATAGCCGTCTCTTCGAAAGAGTCGGATGTGGATCCCGTGGGTGCCTGCGTAGGGGTGAAAGGGAGCAGGGTCCAGGCGGTGGTCCAGGAACTGCGGGGAGAAAAAATAGATATCGTTACATGGGACCCTGACTCCGCAAAGTTCATTTGTAACGGCCTTGCTCCCGCTGAAATCGTTCGGGTGATCATGGATGAGACAAATCAGACCATGGAGGTTGTCGTCCCTGATGACCAGCTGTCATTGGCGATCGGGAAGCGGGGACAAAATGTCCGACTGGCGTCGAGATTGACTGGATGGAAACTGGACGTTACCAGCGAGAGCCACTACAGCGAGGCCTTGAAAGAAAACTATATGTCTCTGATTGGTGTGGAGGGCGTTGGAGAAAAACTGGCGGGAAACCTTTTTGAGGAAGGCTTTCGGTCGGCACGGGATTTGGCAGGTGCTACCGTGGATGAGTTGATGTCCATCGGTGATATCCCTGAAGAGGATGCACAGGCCATCATTCAGAGTGCCGGGGAGTACACGCCGGAAAAAAACACTGCGCCCGAAGAAGGCGCTGCACAAGAGAGTGAAAACACTGTGACCGAGGATGATGAAGAAGGGCAACCGGCCGATGAAGAGTCTGAACCGGAAATAGAGGAGAATCCAAAGGAATAAAAACTGTTTGTTCCCCGGTCAAATTACCGGGCGGTTTTCAAGGGGAAATGTTCAAGACGATATGAGTAAGGGGAAAGGGCATATCCCGATTCGCACATGCATATCGTGTGGCCGGAAGGGGAGCAAAAAGTCCATGATTCGTCTTGTGTTGAGTGAACGTGGGAGGTTGGTCATAGATAGAAGCGGTAGCGCTCCCGGTCGGGGAGCCTATGTCTGTAATGAAGCGCGTTGCATCGAGCTTCTCAGGGAGAGAAGACGCCTCGCCAGGGCATTCAGGAAAAGGATCTGAGATTGCACAGGGAACTTGGTGAGGTTGTAGGAATCATTTTTGGGGGATTGTATGGCTAAAGTGAGGGTCTACGAACTGGCTCGGGAGCTAAACCTGGATAGCAAGGAACTTGTTCAAAAGCTCCAGACCGGGGGTATGGATATTAAGAATTATATGAGTACGCTTGATGAGCAGAATGCTGTTCAGGCCCGGAAGATTGTTTCCGGTGCAGTCGCCGAGGTTGTCGAGGAAAAAAGGATCAAGCCCACGATCATACGGCGCCGAAAGAAGCGGGTCGAAGTGGAGAAGAAGGCTCCTGAAATCAAGGTGGAAGAAGAGCCCCCCTCTGAAGGGGTACCGGAAGAGGCAGGAAAAGAGACGGTGACGGTTCCTGAAGGGGAGCAAGTGACCGAAGTTCCCTCAGTCGTTGGTGAGAAAGCTGTCGATTCTGGAAAACCGGCGGTTGACGAGAAGCTTGAGGAATCCACAGGGACCAAACAGGCGGGAGAGGTGGAAGTCAAGACGGTCCTTCCGGAGAAAGGGGAGGAAGAAACTGCTGAGGAAAAGGCGCTGGGAAAAGCAAAAACCAAGAAGATAAAGAAAAAGAAACGGGAGCAACCCGCCAAGATAATAATGCGGCCCGAGGAAGGACCTCTTCGGGCAGTCATTCGTGAGATGAAAGAAGTCAAGGAGGCGGAGCCCGCTAAGAGAAAAAAGATTTCAGCCGTTACTCCGCTGGAGATTGCCAAGGAAGTGGCGGAGGAGGCAATAAAGGCAAAACCCTCCAAGAAGAGAAAGAAGAAAGGGAAGGCTGAAAAAGAAAAGGAAATCCCCAAGATCGGGATTCGGCATAAAAAGAAGGAAATTTTCGAACGTGCTGATCTCTACGAAGGGAAGGGGCCCAAAAGAAAGGGCAAGAAAGGCGCAAGAAAAGCAAAAGAGGCCCAGAGGGGACAGAAGCACACGGAAATTACCGTTCCGAAGGCCATTAAACGGCGAATTAAAGTGCAGGAGGTTGTTACTGTTGCTGAGCTTGCCCGTGCCATGGGCGCCAAGGGAACCGACCTGATCAAGACGTTATTGGTGTTGGGGGTTGTTGCGAATATCAATCAAGCCATCGATTTTGAGACAGCAGCATTGGTTGCTGATGAATATGGGTATGAATTGGAACTTGGGTCTTTTCAGGAAGAGCGCTTGATTGCGGAAGAGGAAGACCTGGAAGAGGACCTTGTTTCGAGGCCGCCGGTCGTGACGATAATGGGCCACGTGGACCATGGGAAGACCTCCTTGCTGGACTATATCAGAAAGTCAAATATTATCGGAGGTGAATCGGGAGGAATTACCCAGCATATCGGCGCCTATTACGTAAAGACCGAGAGAGGGGACATCGTGTTTCTTGATACCCCCGGCCACGAGGCCTTTACCGCGATGCGTGCCCGTGGTGCGAAGGTAACCGACCTGATTGTACTGGTAGTGGCTGCTGACGACGGCGTGATGCCTCAGACAAAAGAGGCTATAAACCATGCCCGTGCTGCAGGTATCCCCATTGTCGTTGCAATCAATAAGATCGACAAGCCCGATGCTGACCCGGAAAAGGTGAGGCGAGAGCTGGCCGAACTTGATCTTGCTCCGGAAGAGTGGGGTGGTGAGACTATTTTCGGGGAAATTTCTGCCAAGAGCGGAGAGGGCATCGATGATTTGCTGGGTTTGATCCTGCTTCAGTCTGAGATGCTGGAACTGAGGGGGAACCCGAACAAACCCGCAAGGGGAAGCATTATCGAAGCAAGGCTGGACAAGAGCAGGGGACCAGTGGCCACTGTCCTCATCAAGACGGGGAATCTCAAAACCGGACAATATTTTATCTGCGGCGAGCACTATGGGCGGGTACGGGCCATGACTAACCATCGGGGGGAAAAATTTACCACCGCCGGGCCTTCCTTCCCTGTTGAGATTTACGGAATTTCCGGGGTGCCCATGGCGGGAGATGAATTCATCGTCGTTCCTGATGAAAAAACCGCAAAACAGGTCATAGGACACCGGGTAGAAGAAAAGAAAAAACACGAGGTAATGAGAACCGGCATTGTGAGCCTTGACGATCTTTTTGAGCGAATCAAGGAAGGCGAAATAAAGGAGTTGAACATTGTGCTGAAGGCCGATGTGCAGGGGTCCTTGGAGGCACTGTCAAGTTCTCTGGAGAAGCTGAGCACTGAAAATGTAAAGCTGCACATTATCCACGTCGCCACCGGTGCCATTGCGGAATCGGATGTGATGCTGGCTTCGGCTTCGGGAGCTGTGATTATAGGTTTTAATGTGCGGGCGAATCCACGGGTCGTCACTATTGCCGAAAAAGAGAATGTGGATATCAGGTACTATGATGTTATTTACAACGCACTCCAGGACATCAGAGATGCCATGACGGGGCTCCTGGAACCGGTCTTTGAAGAAGATGTTATCGGAAGGGCACAGGTAAAGGATATTTTTCACCTTCCCAAAGTGGGGACCGTGGCAGGAAGTTATGTCACAGACGGGCATATTGAAAGGAATGCAAAGGTTCGCCTCCTGCGTGACGACGTTGTTGTTTTTGACGGGAAAATTGCATCTCTCAAGCGGTTCAAAGACGATGTGAAGGAAGTCCAAACTGGATATGAGTGCGGAGTTGGTCTTGAGAATTTCCAGGATATAAAGCCCGGGGATGTGCTGGAGTTCTACCATTTGAAAGAGGTCGAGGCTGAACTGTAGATCGTATGGTGGTGGGGATACTAAAAATAGTATTTTATCTCCCCGAGAATCGCTCTTTGAAGGGAAAGAGAAAAGTCGTCAGGAGCATGACTGATAAGGTGAAGGCCCGCTTTAACATGGCGATCGCGGAGACCGGGTCCAATGACAAGTGGCAGCGGATCGAACTGGGAATAGCGACCGTTGGGAATGATAGGCGTCACATTGATTCGTCCCTGAACCATGTTTTAGATTTTCTCGACTCACTTTGTCTGGCGCAGATGATCGAAACGGACATGGATATTTTGAACATCTGAGGCGGTAAGGCTCAGCATTGTTATTCATTCAGAGGGGGCTTAATCAGGCTGTGATTGTCCACCACGGAGCCACGGAGAGCACAGAGAACAACCTTCCTTGTTTGTCCCGAAAACTTTCGGAACAAACAAGGAGACAGCACGTTTCAACAGTTTTCATAGAAATTGATGAGGAAGAATGCAAAATAGGTGAATGAGTTGACTCTGGTTTTTTAGGAACAGTTTTCCTTTTGTCCGATCGGGCTCTCGCGATCGGACAAAAGAGGTAAACTCTGTGTTCTCAGTGACTCTGTGGTAAAGGATATTTTTTAGAATGAATGAGATGAAGTGAAAATGCGGAGTGAGCGATGTTACCGGGCAGAAGGGCCAGACAAGTGGGTGAGCAGATCTTGCATGAGATGGCGTACCTGCTCCTCGAAAAAGTAAACGACCCACGGGTCAGCAGTGTGACCCTGACAGGAATTCGTCTCAGCAATGACTTGAAACAGGCGAGGGTCTATTTCAGCGTCCTGGGTGAAGAAAACCAGGTAACGCTGGCACAGGCGGGAATGGAGAGTGCCAAGGGATTTATCAAGCGGGAGATCGGGGTCCGATTGTCTCTCCGGTATGTGCCTGAAATGAGATTTATTCACGACACCTCGCTTGCTGCGGGAAGTCATATGGAACAAATTTTGGACGGACTGAAGGATGATGAATAAGGAAGAAGCTGAAAGCAAGATCGTAGACGTTTTGCAACGGGGAAAAAGGTTCCTGATGACCACTCACGTTGACCCGGATGCAGACGGCATCGGGTCCATGCTCGGCCTCGGCACTTCCCTGAGTCGAGCGGGCAAAAAGGCTATCATGGTGACCCCGGAGCCTCTTGAGTCGCCATTGAGCTTATTGCCCGAAGCAGACCGGGTTGTCCAGGCTTTTGCTGCAGACAGTCAATTTGACGCGTTGTTCGTACTGGACTGCGGAGAGCTCCAGAGAATGGGATCACTCCGTTCTGTGGTCGACCGAAAGGAGCCTATTGTCTGCATAGATCATCACAAGACAAATGATTTTTTTGCTGATATCAACCTGGTGGATCCAAAAAGCTCTTCAACCGGTGAATTGGTCTACCAGATTTTGAAGCGTGCAGAGCTTCCACTGGAAGCCATGACCGCGAACAACCTTTTCGCGGCTATCCAGACGGACACCGGGTCTTTCAGGTATCAAAATACGAGTTCCCGCACCCTGGAGATAGCGGCCGAATTGGTGGATTTGGGGGCATCACCCTGGGAGATCTCCAGGATCGTCCTGGAAGGATATTCTGTTTCGAGATTGAATCTCCTTCAGGCGGTTCTGGGAACACTGGAATTTTACGAGGACGGAAAAATCGGGCTCATGACCATCACTTCCCGGATGTTCCAGGAGACCGGCGCGAGGAGAATTGATAGCGAGCGTTTTGTTGACTACCCACGGTTCGTCACCGGAGTGGAAGTTTCCGTGGTTATCCGGGAGGTGGAGAAGAAGGGATGGAAGTTCAGCCTTCGTTCCAATAATTATGTTGATGTGGCGGAGTTGGCAGTCCATTTTGGAGGAGGAGGACATGCCAGGGCAGCGGGTTTTGAGCGCAAGGGGCCTATCGACGTGGTGAAGAGAGAATTTCTGAATGAAGCAGCTCGGTATTTAGATGGGACACCCAGTTGACGGGATTCTTCTGGTTGACAAGGCGGAAGGGGTGATTTCATTTGATGTGATCAGGAGTATCCGTCAGGTCCTTCCTGTCCGAAAGGTGGGCCATGCCGGGACCCTTGATCCCCTTGCGACAGGCCTCCTGATCATCCTGTTGGGGCAGGGAACAAAGCTTTCTCAATGGATCATGTCGCAAGTGAAGGTTTATGAAGGAACCCTTCGGCTCGGAATAGAAACAGACACCCTCGATTCCACGGGAGAAATTCTCGCGGAAAGACCGGTGCCCGAATGGATTACCAGTAAACTGGATAAGGCCTGCCGGCAGTTTCTGGGAGAAATCGAGCAGCGACCGCCCAGGTTCTCAGCGGTGAGAGTAAAGGGACAACGCGCCTACCGGCTGGCGCGAAAAGGAGCATCATTCGATTTACCCAAGAGGAGCGTTTTTATAGAATCCTTGGAGGCGCTCTCTGCGGATCTTCCCTTTGTGACTCTCCGTGTTCGTTGCTCTGCAGGAACCTATGTACGGAGCCTGTTCGCAGACCTGGGGAAAAGCCTGGGCACCGGAGCCCACCTGACGGCGCTGAGGAGAATTGCAAGCGGCGGATTCCAAGTGGAAAGCGCCATCGCTTCAGGGACGTTCAAAAGGGGCTGCGATCCTGCAGTCCTGGAAAGAGAGGCGATTCCCCTGAACGAGGCATTACCCGGAATGACGGAAGTGGAAGTGGATGCGGCCCTTGCCAGGAAAATCAGGCAGGGGTATCAACCGGCCTGGAATGAGTTGCAGGATGGATTTTCTGCAGAGAATGAGGTGAGCGGATATGTGAAGATTACAAAAGAGAATGAATTGATCGCTGTGGCGAGCGTGTATGAGGAAAAAACACAGGGTATCAAAGCGAAATTGGTCAGGGTTTTTCTCTGAGAGTGAGCATTTTTGGCAGCCATTATTGATAGAAGGAGGAGCAAAAAGTGGTTCTAACGGCCGAAAACAAAAAGGAAATTATTAGAAAATTCAAACTGCATGATAATGACACAGGGTCACCAGAGGTTCAGATTGCCCTTTTGAGCAATCGGATCAAATATCTGACGGATCACTTCAAGGTACACAAGAAAGACCACCATTCAAGGCGTGGTCTCTTGAAGCTGGTCGGCCAGAGGCGCAGGCTTTTGAATTACCTGAAAAAGATCAATGTTGAGCGTTATAGAATTATTATCAAAGAACTCGGCATTCGAAAGTAATTCGCGAGCCCCGCGTGAACAGTTATTTTGTAAAGTGAAAGGAAGTACAGAAAAATGATACAAAATCGTTCCATGGAATTGGACGGGCGGAAACTCTATGTGGAAACGGGTCGCATCGCCAAACAGGCCAGTGGATCAGCAGTTGTAACCCTGGGAGAGACGGTTGTCCTTGTTACCGCTGTTTCCACAAATCAGGTGCGGGAAGGAATTGATTTCCTTCCCCTTACAGTTGAATACCAGGAGATGTCGTATGCCGGTGGGCGCATACCGGGAAATTTTTTCCGAAGAGATATAGGCCGACCAAGCGAGAAAGAGACGTTGACTGCTCGCTTGATCGATAGGCCCCTCAGGCCTCTTTTTCCCGATAATTACCATTTCGAGACGCAAGTGATAGCGTCGGTGCTGTCTACGGACAAGGAAAATGAGGGGGATGTACTTGCAATCCTGGGGGCTTCAGCAGCGCTTGAAGTCTCAGATATCCCTTTTAAGGGGCCCATTGCAGGTGTTCGTGTAGGTCGGCTCGATGGTCAGTTAATTGTGAATCCTACGGTGAGCCAGCTGCAGGATGCCGATATCAACCTCATTGTGGCAGGAAACCGTAGTGCCGTTGTCATGGTTGAAGGAGGTGGGAAGTTCGTCTCCGAGGCGGACATGGTCGATGCCATCTTCTTCGGGCATGAGGCCATTCAACCCATGCTGGATCTGCAGGAAGACCTGAAGAAATCAGTGGGGAAAGAGAAAAGGATGGTTCCCGAGGTTTCCCTTGATGAACCATTTCTCGAACAGATTTCAGAGGCTGCAACCCCTCTCATGCGGGAAGTGATCACTACGGCAGATAAGCTGGAACGCCAGAAAAAGAGGGAAGACACGCAGCAGGCTATCCTGGAACAGCTTGGGGACGAGGATGAGAACCGGCGCGCGACCATACGGGAAGCTCTCCACGATCTGGAACGGGACCTGGTGCGAAACATGATCCTGAAGGACAACCGCCGAATCGATGGGCGCTCGTTTACCGAGGTACGGCCCATAGAGTGTGTGGTGGGGATTCTTCCCCGTGTCCACGGTTCCTCCCTTTTCACCAGGGGTGAGACCCAGGCCATGGTCCTGACCACCCTCGGAACCGAGTATGACGAACAGAAGATCGAATCAATTTATGGAGACCGTTTCAGGTCCTTCCTCCTCCACTATAATTTTCCACCGTACAGTGTGGGCGAGGCAAAAAGACTCGGGGGACCCGGCCGCAGGGAAATCGGACATGGAGCCCTTGCAAGGCGTGCCCTGATACCGGTCATGCCAACCAAGGATGAGTTCGCCTATTGCACGAGGGTTGTCTCCGAGATCATGGAATCGAACGGTTCATCATCCATGGCTACTGTATGCGGCGCCTCCCTGTCTCTCATGGATGCCGGCGTTCCGCTCAAGGAACCGGTGGCAGGTGTGGCTATGGGACTGGTCTCCGACAGTGAGAAAGTAGTAGTACTTACGGACATCCTAGGTGATGAAGACCATTACGGCGATATGGATTTCAAAGTGACGGGTACCCGGGACGGCATCACTGCCCTCCAGATGGATATTAAAATGGATGGAATAACCAGTGACATTCTCAGGAAGGCCCTTGAACAGGCCCGGGAAGGACGTCTTTTTATTCTCGAGAAGATGAATGACATTATCCAGCAGGCAAGAACACAGGTTTCCCAATATGCACCGGTTGTTATCCGTATGGAGATTAAGACAGAAAAAATAAGGTCTCTCATCGGCCCGGGCGGAAAGATGATTAAGCAGATCACCGCGGATTCCGGCGCCCGTGTTGAAGTGGATGATGACGGGAATGTGGTCATTGCCGCGGCAGACCAGGAAAGTGCGGACGCGGCTGTAGAAATGATCAATGAGATTGTCAAGGAAGCCGAAATCGGGAAGCTTTACATGGGAAAAGTCCGGAAGATCATGGATTTCGGCGCATTTGTAGAAATTCTGCCCGGTACCGATGGGCTGGTTCACATATCCCAGCTGGATAACGGTCGGGTGGAAAAAGTTACGGATGTGCTGAAGGAAGGTGACGAGGTTCTGGTGAAAGTCCTCGATGTGGATGAGCGCGGGAAGATTCGTCTTTCCAGAAAGGCCGCACTGGGAGAGAATCCGGACGATGTATCATAAGACGGTTCTTGAAAATGGGCTCAGGATCATCTCCGAAGAGCTGGATCATCTGAAGTCCGTTTCCCTCGGGATCTGGGTCAATGTCGGTTCAAGAGATGAAGAGCCCAAGCAGAACGGCATATCCCATTTTATCGAGCACATGGTATTCAAGGGGACGCGCAATCGCTCCACGTACCAGATTGCAAAAGAGCTGGACAGCATCGGGGGTATGTCCAACGCCTTCACGGGAAAAGAGAACACCTGTTTCCACGCGCGGGTTCTGGGGAAGCATTTTGATCAGCTGGCCGATATCCTTTCTGATATTTTCCTCAATTCCATTTTTGACCCCCTTGAAATGGAACGGGAGCGACAGGTTATTCTCCAGGAAATCAGCATGGTGGAAGACAACCCGGATGAAAATGTGCATGTTCTTCTGAACCGCGGATTCTGGAGAAACCATCCTCTGGGCCTTCCAATCCTTGGAAGTAATGAGACAATGGCGGAGATCGGGAAAGAGACTATCCTCGAGTATATGGGCCGATGTTATGGCCCGGAAAACGTCCTCGTATCAGCTGCCGGGAATATTCAGCACGAGACCCTGGTATCCTATCTCAGGCCCCTCTTTGAGGGTCTGGAGCCGGGAGGTTTGGCAAAGGACCGGATACCTCCGTCTTCACATTCCGGGGTTTCATGCCAGGAGAAAGACCATGAACAGGTCCACCTGTGCCTGGGTGCCGATGCCCCGTCCATGAAGGATGATCGACGATACGCTTGCGCGCTTTTCAACATTCTCCTGGGAGGGAACATGAGCTCGCGGCTGTTCCAGGAAATTCGGGAAAAACGGGGGCTTGCGTACAACGTGTACTCGTTTCATTCCACCTATTGTGACTCAGGGATGTTTGGGATCTATCTCGCGACCGGTAACGAGAAAATCAATCCTGCACTTGAGACTGTTCAGAACGAAATCCACAAGATTCAGAAAGGCGATCTGACTCCAGACGATCTTGCGGCGGCGAAAGAGCATCTTGAGGGGGGGATCTACCTTTCGTCTGAGAATCCCGATAATAGAATGATGTGGATTGCAAAGAATGAAATTGTTTTTCATCGTTATTTCAGTTACGAGGAACTGTTTGACCGTATGCAGAAAGTAACTCTTGACGAGATCATCGCGGTGGCAAAAGATATTTTTCGCGACGGCATGGTTTTCCTGGCAACGCTGGGGCCTTTCAGCCGGGAAATGCTTGACGCTCAGCACCTGGCGTTTTGACAATCTTCTTTTTCGGGTTTTGTGGTGGACGAGGAACCAATCACCATCAAAGTAAAACAGTTGGACGGGCAGAATCATCTGCCGTTGCCGGCCTATGTATCAGAAGGGGCATCGGGCTTGGATATCCGCGCGGCGGTCCAGGAACCGGTGGAACTGAGGCCCGGGGATATCCGATTGATTCCTACGGGTCTTGCGGTTTCTATCCCTCCCGGGTTTGAGGCACAGATCAGACCGAGGAGCGGTCTTGCTCTTCGCCATGGAATCGGCATGGTGAACTCCCCTGGCACCATTGACAGTGACTACCGGGGAGAAATCGGCATTATCCTCATCAACTGGGGAAGGGCACTATTCGTGGTTCGAAATGGTGACAGGATTGCGCAGATGGTTATTTCGAGGACTTACCGAGCGAAAATTGTTGTGGCTGATGAACTGGATAGCACTGAGAGGGGGGCGGGTGGATTTGGCCATACCGGTAAAGAGTAGGGGGCAAAGTGAAGGCATCTGCTGCTGATGAGAATGGATTTCTGCAGTTCTGCATACTTGCTTCCGGAAGCGGGGGAAACGCCTGTTACGTTGAAACAGCAGGCACTAGGATCTTGGTTGACGCCGGTTTGAGCGGTCGCGAGATCACCAGGAGGCTCGCATCGGTGGGCATTGAGATCGAGGGGCTGGACGCCATCTTCCTCACTCACGAGCATGGAGACCATATTCGGGGCACGGGTCCGCTTTCGCGTCGCCTGGGGATCCCTGTTTACCTGACCATAGGGACTCTGGAGGGGGGAAAGAAGACCCTGGGAAAACTCCCGGACCCGAGGGTTATTGAGCCCGGAGAAACAGTGAAAGTAAAGGATATACTGGTAGAGACCTTCACCAAGTGCCACGATGCGGTTGATCCGCTCGGACTGGTTTGTTGTTCAAATGGAAAGAGATTCGGTATGGCAACTGATCTGGGCAGGAGCACACGGGTAGTGGAGGAGCACCTGAAGGGGTGTCAGGCGCTTCTGCTCGAGTTTAATCACGATCCTGTCATGCTGGAAGAGGGGCCTTATTCTCTTGATCTGAAAAAGAGGATCAGGGGTGCAGAGGGTCACCTGTCAAATGATCAGGCAGCGCGTTTGCTGGGAGTGATCGGATATAGTGGTCTCAGGCATCTGGTCCTCGCGCACCTGAGCGAGATTAATAACAATCCTGAAAAGGCGCGTGCGGAGGCCACCGGAGCCCTGCGAAAGTTCGGGCTCCAAGAAGTACACGTGTCTGTGGCCATGCAGGATAAACCGGGTCCTCTTCTCAAGATTTGACGACCTTCGGTCGGCCGTGCTTTCAACGCATCCAGCACCCTCGTCAAGGATCGCGGACATCCGGTACCATTTTGTCTGAAGCCATGGACCTCTATCGCAGATCCAGATGAATTTCCTGCTTCGCAGTATCTGCAAGAAAACAGACCTTCCCAAGTCGGGTGCGAAAATGTAAACCTAGGTGCACCAATTCGCAATTACACCAACATATTGAGCCGCTGCAGGCAGGGAACCGGCATATTCCCTCCGCCACGCTCGCTTCGCCCTCCATGGCTCCGCTCACTGCGGATGTCGACCCTTTCCCGCCCATGGCGGGACTCCAGGGCCGACATGACGCCGCTGCGGGAACATCCCATTCCCCTGCCTTCCCGGAAAGCCGCATTCTTGGCGGCATTGAAATACGTTAACGTATTTACGAATCGATGAACTAACCCGGATTTCTCACCAATAATCTACTACGATGGCGGATAGCCCCATGCCTACTGCGTTGCGCTTGAAAAATGACCTCGACGTACTCCAAGTATGCCTGCGGCCATTTTCCTGCACGTGCCTTGTATTCATGGGACTCTCCACCGTCTCGCGACGAAGATCGGTGAGAAACCCGGGCTAAGCTCCCGAAATGGATGTGGAACCCCACTGGTTGTATTGCCAACCACGATTTTCAGACAACGTGCGTAAAGATCCCTTTCAATTCACTTCAAAAGAAACTTGAGATTCTTGAGATTCAGGTCTATCCTCAAATCCACCCGCTCGCGGTATTCCTTTTCCAAATTGATCAGATTGTCATAAAATATGGCGGCGTGATTCTTCATGGCTTCGTAGGCCGCTTCTGGTTCACGCGATAACACAGCCTCGACAATAGGGCGATGCAGTCCCGGGGGATGAATGGAATAGGGGGGATCGGGCTTGATCTCCTCCAGGATCTTGGCGTTCAGTTTAATAACTGAATTGACTATAGCCTCCAAAAAGCGATTATCGCACATCTCCGCCAGGATGAAATGAATCTTGGTGGCGGATGTAATATCTTCAGTGAGCGAGGCTCCAGGCGGATGCTCGGCCTCAAAAGCATCCTGCAGGCGTTTGGCAAGATCATTGGTAGCGTTCAAGGTTGCTAAACGGGCCACCTCAGGTTCAATAATAATACGAACTTGCTGCAATTCATGGATTGAAATTTTATTAGCCAGGAACAGGTCAAGACAGGCATTGGCCAATTGTTCGAATGTCAAATCGGTCACAAATGCGCCTCCGGTGGCACCTTGGCGAATTGAAACAAAACCATTGTTTTCAAGTGTTCTGATGGCCTCTCTTATAGCAACGCGGCTGACCTGAAATTGTTGTGCTAAATCTCTTTCTGAGGGCAATTTGTCTCCTGCCCTGAACGTATTGGATAAAATGGCCTCTTTGAGTTGAGTAAAAACTTCTTCCGAAATTCTGGACTGTTTAATTGGTTTAAAGTTAGGCATCTTTTTCCCCGGTTCTTTTAATTGCTAAATCATCAAATAAGGTATGCATTTTACTCCAGTACCTCTTGTCTTTTGTAATTCCAATTTTCGTCGATAGGCTCAGGCAAACGATGTCCGCTTGTACAAGAAACGGATAGCCGAAGCGTGTTACTCAATGAAAATGGAAACTACATCCTGTGGTTACTTTCGTCAAGTGCATACTCCGGCTCCGGATACCAAGAATTCTTTTATTTTCAATACAAATGACTTGACGCAATATATTTTTTTAGTTAAATATTAGACCATTCTTGGCCTGTCAGTCAATATTATTCTTAACGCAACATGTCAAAACAGCCTTAGTATCTAATAATATTATAGATAAGGTGATATTCGGTGATCGGCATGGCATGTTCGCTCTCAATAATACCCACCATTAATCCTTGGGAAAGGAGAGAACAAATGGAGAAAAGGAAAAAAGTAGTAACAGCAAGAGTGAAGAAAGTGTTTATTCTCACGCCGTTGTTTAGTGTACTGGTGGCAGCTTTAATTTTCGGAGTTGGCGTCAAGTCGGCGCTATCAGAAAAAATTCCCACAGAGATTCGTATAGGAGATACAGTATCCTATACGGGCCCCTATGCAATTTTTGGGGGTGTTTCAAGCTTTGGGACAAAAGCTGCCGTTGAGGATATCAATAAACAGGGTGGAATATATATCAAAAAGTATGGAAAGAAATTACCCGTCAAGTGGATAACCCGAGATTGTCAGAGCGACCCTCTCAAAGTAGCAACACTTACTGAAGATCTGATTCTTAATCAAAAAGTGCACTTCCTGGGTGGGCATTTTGAGGTGCCAACCATGCGTCAGGGTACGGCTATGATGGCTGACAAATATAAAATCCCTGCAGTTTTCGGCGTCGGTACGTATGAGGCCTGGATGGGGATGCGTCAAGCAGCTACACCACCGTGGAAGTACAGCTGGGCCTTTGGCTTTTCCATCGGCACGCCGGCTTTGAAAGGAGATTTTCGAGAAGATAAGTTGGGGTATATGATGATGCCCACATGGTTCGGTGCGCTGGGTGCCTACGCTGAGAAGACAAACAAGAAAGCAGCAGTCTTTGCCTTTGACGACCCTGATGGTCGTGGTTGGTACATGGGATTTACCGGAGCTGCGCAAAAGCAAGGGTATGATTGTTACCGCGCCAAAGACCAATTTGGCATATATCCCCCAGGAACAACGGACTTCACACCCCTCATCCAGGAATGGAAGAAGCACGGCTGTGAGATCCTTTGGGGAAATAGTATTGCGCCTGATTTAGGGATAATGCTCAGACAGTGTAAAGTGCAAGGCTTTAAGCCTAAGTTAGTCTTCGCTACTCGGGGAGCCATGTTCTACCAGGAGATCGTATCCTGGGGAGGTGACCTACCGAACGGGGTACTGACGGAGGTCTACTGGACACCGTACATGAAAGATGCCCGCGGTATTGGTGGCACGACTCCTCAGTCGCTGGCTCAAAGGTGGTACGAGGTGAAGAAGGAACCACTCGCGCAGGGGATAGGATGGAACTATGCGGTGGCACAGACCATGTTTGACGCCATTGAGAGAGCCGGTACACTTGATTCAGATGCGGTTTTGAAAGCGTTAGGTGAGACCGATCTGAACACCATGTGGGGTCGCGTAGTATTTGAGAAAAACACACAGTTTCAGCGGGTACCGTGCCAAGTCGGCCAGTGGGTGAAGACTGATAAACCCTGGGTATGGGAGATGCCGATAGCCTTTTCTTATAATGATTTCATGCCTGCGACAGTTGAACTGCTGTTCCCCAAGCCGTGGAACTAAACCAAGTGTGGATGGATCAAACAGGGCTTGGGCTCCACCGAGCCTAGGTCCTGTTTTTGCATGTTTTTTGTAACCGTCATACCAATATAAGATTCTTGATATCCAACGCCCTTGACAGGCGGAGCGTTAGCGACGCCTGTCAAGGGCGTTGGAGTGGAGCGCAGCGGAACTCAACAGCCGGCGATAAGCTGGTCGCGATAGCGGTCAGCTTATCGACGCTCTTCAGCGGGCGCGGTTTTTTGCGATCCGCTGAAAGAGCAGGGTTATCCTCTTTCTTTATTAGGCAGAGGCGATAAGCTGAAGAAATACTCCTAATACGATTAAACCAAATGCGATTAGTTGCCAATTTTTTGCTAAAAATATTCTGATAGTCTCTGGTTTAATCCATTTTAGAGCTCTTTCCATAAGGAATTCTTCATCTGCCGGTGAAGTTCCTGTGCCGCCACCATCCTCAAGTTTTCTATAGGGTCTAATGGCTGATTCCCAAAATAGCATCACGAAACCGATAAAGTCGAAAAAAAGACCCAACTTATTCATTTTATTAACCTATTCTAAGACACTCGTATATTGTTGCGCTTCAAGCACATAGGGTTAGTAGCATCCCTTTGTTTGATGGGGAGAGATTCTGCCATTGCTTCTTTCCGGTTTTTCAGCCCGTTCATTTGTTCCGGCGCGTAGCGCCGGGGCAGGGTACTTGACCTAGTCAGCACCGCGATTCCCGGCGGCGGAGCCGCCGGGAACGGGGAGTTCACTTGCCGTAAGGGGAAAGAAAATGCTCAAGAATATTCCGATTTCTTCTATCGGAAACCGGGTAAAATTGCCCAGGCCCCTTGCGGTCAAGTGAAACGATTTGTTCGGTGATTCCTATTATTATCAAATAGATAGCACTATCTTACGATAATTCTTGCTTATGGTATTAAAAAATTGTTGACGATGCAATATAATTTTATGTATAAGGTTCATGTGTAATGATGTTTAATGTTTTATAAACTTTCATACCTTGGTACAACGCTATGGAAAATTACCTTACAATCAGCCAGGCCGCAAAAAAAATTGGGGTAAGCTCTGAGACTTTAAGAAGATGGGATAAAGCAGGTAAGTTCCCTTCCCAGAGACACCCTATTAATAATTATCGTATTTATAGCGAAGATCAGATTGAATTTGCCATAAAAGAATTAGAGCAACTCTATATAACTGATTATGCCAACTCTTTTCAATACCAAATTGAACCGTTTTTCGAGACGGATCTTGGTAAATTATTTAGTGATGATGTTATAACGTTTTTTAAAACGTTAAAAACTTCCTCTGTTCAGCTTATTTTCGCTGATCCTCCTTATAACATTAAAAAGGCAGAATGGGATACTTTTGAATCACAAAAAGAATATGTTGATTGGAGCATGGAATGGATTAGAGAGGCTCATCGAGTACTTGCCTATAAGGGGAGTCTATATATTTGCGGGTTTTCTGAGATACTAGCTGACCTAAAATGGGCTGCAAGCAGTCTTTTCAAAGGATGTAAGTGGCTAGTCTGGTTCTATCGTAACAAGGCCAATCTTGCCAATGACTGGGGGAGGTCCCATGAAAGCTTATTGCATTTCAGGAAAAGCAATAGAATAATTTTTAATGTTGATGAAGTAAGAGTCCCCTACAATGCACATACGCTTAGATACCCGCACCACCCACAAGCAAAAAGCTCGCAATATGGGAATGGTAAGGAATATGTGTGGACCCCTCACCCAAAAGGCGCAAAGCCGAAAGATGTTTTTGAAATACCAACTTTAACCAATAACTCATGGGAAAGAGAAAAGCATCCGACCCAAAAGCCGATTGAGCTAGTAAAAAAATGCATTCTTGCATCTTCAAATCCAGATGGTTTGGTGGTTGATCCTTTTGGAGGTTCAGGGACAACATATGCCGTAGCTGAAGCGTTTAACCGCAAATGGCTTGGGACTGAAACAAATGAAGAATATTGCAGAATAATTAAAAGAAGAATTCAGGATCGAAACCACATTGAAAGAATTGCCAACAATGGGGAGGATGCGGAGATCTTTGAACGTAGGAGAAAGCTAAGAGGATAATAAAGTCCATATATCCTCGGCAATGAATTGAGAAAAGGGAGAAATGTGCTGGTTATAGGGTGCACTTTTAGTAATAGGCGGCGGATCAATAAAGTAGACGCCTTCAAGTTCGGTTAGGAATTTTGTATATACCATGAACAGGCCAGAAACAAAGGTATAGCTGATTTGTTTTATGTCCTTCCTTTGAACGTCATTTAAAAAAATGCCGACAACTTTTACTGAATGTTGAG
>Ga0315535_1000781_pt1 | contig 21997 bp, 16 predicted proteins | sample SalMarSW160220MG_2_FD_203092 | JGI IMG/M metagenome (GOLD analysis project Ga0315535, IMG submission 203092) | Salt marsh sediment microbial communities from the Plum Island Ecosystem LTER, Massachusetts, United States - Salt Marsh Sediment SW1602-20 ... | reverse complement strand
GGGGTATTTTCCCAGATAGTCCCTAAGGGACTTCTTGGCCTGGTCCGGACGATTTAACTGGAAGAGGAGAAGCCCTTCCCTGTACCGGGCAATCTCCGCGGCATCGGGATAGTTCCTGTATACCTCTCTGTAAACTTTCAGGGCCTCTTCCGGGGCATCTAAGAAAGAGGAGAGGAGAGTCGCCTTGGCAAGTAAGGCGTCGATCTTTATCTTGGGTATGGAGGTTAGCTCTAAGGCCGTCTCATAGTTCTCGAGGGCCTCCATATATTTACCTACCTCAATCAGATAGTTGGCATAGTTAATATCATAACGGGCCTCGCGTGCCCTTTCCAGGTCAGCCTGGGCCGGGCAGGTGGTGTGATAGGAGATAAAAAGGGTTAAGATCGTTAAAAATAGCGCAATTTTTTTCATTTTAGAGTTTTCCCCAGTATCCCTTCTACTTCCCTTCCAGGTATTCCTTCATAAACTTCAGATTTGCATCATTCGGGGCTATCTTAAGCCCCCTTTCCACCAATAAGAGCGCCTTCTTTTTTTTGCCCGTAGCAGCAAGGTGTTTCACATAAATCCGATAGAGACTGACCTCTTCCGGGAATACCTTTATCCCCTTTTCAAGAGTCTTTTCCAGTTTCGATTTCTCCCCTAAGTTCATCTGAGTATATGCCAGGTACAGATAAACCTCTTTGTCATCCTTTTTGGAGAGGGCCCTGGTTAAGGATTTGTTCGCCTCCTCGAATTTCTTCTCCTTGAAAGCTTCTATCCCCTTGGCCTTCAATTCCTGAAAATCAGGGCCTTTCCTATCAGGGGCAGCCTCCTGTTTCCGGACAGGGAGACTTTTTTTCTTCCGCGCCTGCTCCTTGGGAGCTACTGTCTGAGCAGGTTTCACAAGACCGTCCCTCATCATCTTCAGGGCTTGATCGTCAGGATTCATTCTGAGTGCCTTTTCTAACAGAGACAAGGCCTCATCTTTCCTACCCTTGGAGGCGAGGTACCTCGCATAAATCTGATAGAGCCTCGCTTCATATGGAAATGTCTCTATCCCCTTCTCCAAGGTCTTTTCAGCTTGTGAATCCTCGCCTAAGTTCATTTGCGTATATACCAGGTAGAGGTAAACTTCCTTGTCGTCTTTCAGGGACATGGCCTTGCTCAGGAATTGATGCGCATGCCCAAATCTTCTCTTTGTAAAGGCCTCGATGCCCTTGGTCTTCTCTTCCTGAAAACGTGCGTTTATTGCCTCGGGTGTGATATCCTTTTCATCCACCAAGACTATTTTACGTCCGTGGGGATAGGGGGCGTCAAGGAGGCTTTTAACAAGGATGTCTCCTTCAAGTTTTGACTCCTTTACTGTTTTGGCTCCAAGGTAATTGCCGTAGAGGGTAAGCTTCCCCCGGGCCAAAAGCTCATTTTCCCGGTTTCCGTATATATTGTTTTTGGCCAATTCAACAGCGCCGTTTACGAATTCCACTCCCACACGGTTCTTGGTGATCGTGCTCTCAAGAACACTCCCCTTGCCACCCTTGAGAACAATCCCTTTATCAAAGCCCCCAATTAGTAGGTCTTTCAAATGAAAGCGACTTTCCTGGTCTATGAGCACACCATTGCCCCCCTTCCCTTTCATTGTCACCGATTTGACCTCAAGGTTTCCCCCTTGGGCCTCAATGCAGGGCGAACAATCCTGCAGACTGGCACGAGAGATTTCAGCGCGCCCCCCGGAACCCACATAAATCCCCTGCCAGTCTTTGCCCTTCAAAATGACTGATCGCTCCCGGGACCCCTTGATCTTCAAGGTTCCCTTTGCAGTCAAACGGGACCCCGGTGAGAATTTGAGACGCGAACCGGGACCTATCTCTAAGATCTCACCCTCCGGGATAATAGATTCCATTGCAACGAGATAGACTCCGGGAATCAGGGTCCCTTTTGATACCTTTGGCAGCTTCACTTCATCGAAAAATGGCATGGTGACCTTGACGGCCCTTGTGGGCGGGGAACGGTTGCCGATTTTGTCTATGGATCTGACCCGATAATAATGGGCGCTCCCCTGGGTGACTGCAGCGTCTAAAAACCTCTGATCTTTTGTTTTCGCTAAGATAGCAAAATCTCCTACAGGCCTGTCGCCCCTCTCCACAACAAACTCATTCAAGTCCACGGTCTGGGGCAGTGCCCATGAGAGGGAAACCCCTTTCCGGCTTGAACTTGCCACCACATTTCCAGGGGGAGGTGGGGCAATCGCATCTATGGTGACGGCTCCTCCTGTCTCCAACCATATCCTCTCAACACCGTTGGGCTTCACCATTCGGATCTTGATGGGCGCCATGGATGCCTTATCCCCTTCCCTGACGAGATAGACGCCTTTGTAGATGCCCCCCTCCGTGTATTGGAGCGGGATATCTTTCTTGAAATCGCCTAAGTCAAAGGTACAGGTAAGACCCTTTTCAGCGTTTACTTCCACTTCAACCTGTTCCCCGGCAGCGAATATCCCTTTATCGATATTGGTATCTACGGAGATTATTTCCGGCAGCGCCTCTTTGTGCGGGCTGTCCGGGACGAACTGGGTAATCTTCCACCCTAAATCGTATATAATAAGCCGCATGTGTTTTCTTTCTGACTCGTCCATGAAGGCCTCTAACACAACAGCTGCTGCGCTTAGGGGGCTCGTTGGGATCGATATCTTTCTTTTTGAAGCCGACTCAGTCCAGGCGCCTAAAGTTTTACCCATGTTGTTGACCATTTTGATCTTAGCCTCGATTGAATACTCATCATAGGCTAAGGCCTTCATCATAACTGCAGAAATGATCTCAGGATAAACCAGCCCATCCACCCCTAAAATCTTGCAAAGCTCTCCGGGAGACGCCTTCTCCCAGGCCTTGTCTTTTAGCGAGCCAAGCTTCCTGTCCACCTGATCTAAAATCCGGGTCGAATATCCCTTTCCATTCAACTGATTGTTAATTACGCCCCTGAGCAGCTTGGCCACAAACCTCCCTTTCTCGCCTGTTGGATCAACCTGCATGCTGAATTGCTTTTTATCCTCGGCTCCCGGCTGCATGTCGGGGCCCCGTTCCTTCTGGGACTCGCCTTTTAAATCACCCTTTTTACCCTCATCGGAAAGGAATCTGGCAGGCAATACCGCTATTATCTTAGGGATATTTCTCTCTTCGATATAAGAGATCTTTTTGGGCTTCTTGGGGGTGCTACAAGACCAGACAAATAACGCCAAAAGAGGCACGAGCAGGATCAACCACCTACCCGCAAAAGAATTGATATTCGATCGCCTCATCATGTCTTCCTCCTCTTCAATACCTTGTCTATATTTAGATCTTCTGTGATCCCCAAGGCAGTTTGGACATGCCCCGAGAGCTTGAGCCGTTTTTCCTTCAGCAGATATTCTCCCCCCCCCCATGCATCAACCACAGGGCCCCTGAGGGAGAATGTATCCAGAACAATCCGTCCTTTTTGCAGATCGGCCCTGGCTAATACCTTGTCAAAGGGAAGAGAATCTAATGTATCGGGGTTTACCCCGGCTACTCCAAGGATATCCATCAAGAAACTCAGACGGTAGTCCAGAGTTGAGAGATTATTGACAGAGCATCGGACCAATGTAGCCATTACCTGGCCCTCAGATCCATCCAAAAGTGCCTTTGGATTATCTCCTTTGGCAAAAAAGGACGCTGAGACGGTAAGCTTACCAGCTAAATAAATGGGAAGTTCTTTAGAGAAACAGGCAATAAAGGAATAGAGGTTTAGACTCACTCCTCTTCCGTTTACCTGGGCAACAACCGTACTGGGCGGAATAAATCTGGCGGCCAGGGAAAGATTAACGCCACAGACCCGGATAGCCCCTGTCACCGTTGCCTGGTCCTTTCGGCATAGTAACTCGAACTCCATATCATCTATCTGAGGCAAATCGTTGAATTGGAAGCTCTTGATAAGCGCCTTCCCGTAAAGATCTTTTCCCTTTATCAGGGCAAGGTTGAAATCCTTTGTCTCCTCTCCCGCCGCTCCCGGACCGCCGGCGCCTTCTTTTGATACAGATTGGGATATCCGGAAGTTATTCAGGCGCGCCACAAAACTGGTCTCCCGGTTGGGAGGCACACGAACCATTCCCCCCTCTGCCAGAACTTCAAGGGATGGATTGGTCAAACCAAAATCAAATTTCAGACTTGATGATTTTTCCTTTTTGGCCTTCAGATTCAGGACCGTGTCAAAGACTTCAAATGTATTCAGACGGCCTTTGAATGCCACATCCTTAAGTTTCAGGGGAAGGGCAAAGGATCCACTGATTGAACCGGTTCCGCCTCGCGATGAACTAAATTTCAGTTTTTCAACGCTGACGGAGGGTTTCCCCTCCTCTATTATTACCTTTGTATTAAGTTGGCTTATAGTAAAGTCCTGGCTCTCCCCCTTTTCCGAGACCACATGAATTTTAAGCCCTTCGGTTTTGACATCCACCGAACCGCTGATAGCGCCCTTTTCGCCCTGGGTCCCCTTCACATCGAGAGAAGAAAGCGCAATCGCGCCTTTGGCGCTCAGACTTTTCAGCTTTGCCTTGGCATAAAGATTGTCCAGGGCCTCTTTTCCCTTGGGGTTCTCCATAAGCCATCCATGAACGGTCTCCATGTCAAAAAGGAGATTGGCGCATTTGAGTTGATAGTCGCCTCCTTTGGAGAGGTTAATGGCAACGCCTTTGAGTTCGTTCTTATCAAAGTTAAGGGCCGCTGAGGAGAGAACAAATTCTCCGGATTCGGTATCTATGTTCAATTTCAGGGTCTCGGCCCCCACGCTTTCAATTTTGGGGATCTGATCGCCGAGTTCTCCCTTAATGAATCCGAACTTCACTAAGAAATCCTTCACGGCCAAGGCATTCAGCGAGGCCTTGGGGGCATCTACCTTCAACTTCAAAGGAGTCAGGGAAGAGATAGTAACGCTCCCCGCAAACTTGAGCCCTATCTCGTCAATGGAGAAATCTTTTACCTGCACCGATATAGTCTGATCTTTCTTTTCAATTTTGTTCATGGCCAAGGCAAAAGAGACCGGTTGGACGTGGGAGCCGCTCCCTTTCAAGATCAGCTTTCCACTATTGACCGTAATCCCTCCCACCCTTTCCGCTGGGATGGTAGCTGTGGATAGGAGAGAGGCGCCTGGCAGATTCCCATCCGCGACTCCGGAAGGAATAAAATCCGCGAGGAGAAGCGGTTTTTCCATTACCACCCTTTTGAGAGAAATCCGGCCCCCGATCAGGGCCAGTAAATCCGGGTATAGACTTAGGGACGGGATCTTGACGCTGTTGTTCTCGTTCTCAACCTCCAGTCCTGAAAAAACGATTGTTGGCATTGGTGAATAATGAAATTCCACGCTTTCAAATCGGACCGCTGCCCCTAAGTGTTTGCGGGTTATCTCTTCTATATTGGCATTGAGGTAAAGCCCGGCCCCGAATAAGAGGATGACAATGGCAAGAAAACAGGACGACACGATTATGATCAGTTTCTTTTTCATTTTATTATCCCCCGGCTGTTGGATTTTAGATTTGGGATTAAGGTAGGTGTGGATTGGATGTTCATACTTTGCCAGAGGCCATAGGGGCTCATATGCCCGGCGTCTGAAGTCCGTCACACCGTTTCTGTGACGGACCTCCATATCTAATGACCCCGCAAAAGGTCAAAAAGCGCACGATCTGGTGCAATCATCTCAGGTTTAAGTTATCATAATAATTCGTAATCTCTCAATTCCTCAATTCGGAATTGCCCGTAAAAATGCCTTTTTTGGGCAACTCTTTATTTCAGCAGAAACACCACCTTGGCCTGGGCCAGGAGATGGCTTTTCTTGTCATGAACATATATGGCCGCAGCATCATCAACAGACACCTTTGCATTCGTCATCTTGACCACTCCGATTCCCTTCAGCATCATCGGCTTTTTGCTCCCCCAGCTCTCGAGGAGGGCCTTTGCCTTGCCGGGATCTGTGGTAAAGCCGCCACATCCCCGCTCCACTAAAACACTGCTCAATATTTTGGATGGATCAAAGACTATCTCGTCCTTTTCCGTCAGGATGGTGTTGACCAGGGCGGGTTTGAACTGAAATGCACGCACGTCTATAATAATACCATCATAAACAACCGTTATTTCGGATGGCTTAACCACCTCCGGTTTGGCCTCGGGCACAGGGGCAGCATCCTTGACCTTCGGTGGAACCGCGACCTGAGCCTTTTGGGTTGGAGCGGGGGTTTCAGAGAGGACCTTTGGTATCAATTTCGGTTTGTAATAGGGCCTCTGCTCGGGTTGCAATTTATTCTCTTTAATGAGAGGCAAAATGACGTCATAAAGCCCACCCTTGCCCCGGATGTAGAGTCTCATGCAGACCTCGGCAGATCCTCGGTCACTGTGGAATTTATCCCCGCACTTCACGGCCCCACGCAGGAATCCCTGTATTGTCGTCCGGATGTCATCAGACCGTAACATGCCGTCTTTCACCGTGGTCTGACCATAGAGACGAATCCCCTCAAGGACCTCAAGAAGATCCCGCTGGGCGATGACAGTCGCCGCTCTAATGGCTCTATACCGGCTCTGCCCCTCTTCTGACGCGCCCGTCACCTGGATGTACCCCTCCTCAAAGACCTTGACCGGAGCGGTTATACTCTCCCAGTCATCCCCTGCCCATGCCACGCTGAACAGGAAAAACACACCAATAACAACGGCAATAACTTCACAAATTCTTTTCATGACAATCCTCCTTAGATAATCTAATGAATATTCATTACATTTCTTAAACGTAAAACAGCCAAGAGCAGCTCCGCGCCATCCACCTTATCATCAGGTCTGAACGCCCCTGATAGATCCGGCTCCATAAGTCCTCTCGTCACGGCATTTGTTACCGAATTGAAATATGAGGAGGTGGTAGGAACATCAGGATAGGGAGAATTCTTCTGCCCATAATATTTTGTGGGCAGGGATTTGTCCCCCGTTATTTTGACCAACAGGTCTTCTAAGATAAACGCTAATTCCCTACGTGTTATCGGTTTATCAGGAAAAAAGAGATAGGCCCTTGAAGTCTTGTCATAAGTAGGTTCCAACCCCCGCAATCCCCACTTCAAGACAATCAGTATCTCGGGCTTAAACATGTTTTTCCCTACATCAGCGGGCACAAAGGATTCTTTGGATTTCTTTTCAGGAACCGGAATCCGTCCTGCTAAGAAACGGTCTAAGTGGACCTCATCCACAAGCAGGGCCGCCACGTCAGCACGATCCACCCCGTCCTTTATAGCAATACGTTTGGCCACATCCGTAAGGGTAAAATTGGTGGATGCCCTCGTAATCTTCTGTACCCTCTTAAAAAGCTTGTTGGCAGCTTCGTGCCAGCGACCCGGGGAAGCGCTCAGAACGTTTCCCAGTGATCTCTCCGAATCCCTGAAGCGCAAGGCCTTGAAATAGGCAACACCCATGAAATAATCGGCCGCTTCTCTGGACCTGTAATAAGGCAACTCCCCAGGTTTAACCTCACTGAGTTTCATCGCCCTTTTGTACTCTTTCTCTGCCTTCTTAACCCATTTCTTGGGCTTGGCATGCATAAATACCCTGATACCTGTAACCCCTGCTACAAACTTCTGAGAGTCTCCATCGGCCTCATCTTCGGCGTCATCCAGCAGTTCTAGGGCCCTTTTCAACTCCACTGACTGATGCTCCCTGTCTTTCTCTGCCTCAGTCCTCACGGCCGCTATTAGGGCCTTGCCCGCAAGGGCAGGGGAATAATCCGGCTCTAACTTTATGGCCCTTTCAAAACGCGCTGAGGCCTCGGTCAGGTTGCCCTTATCTATAAGCTCCATTCCCATGAGGTAATGGTGGGCAGGGTTGTCCTCAGGTGAAACAGATGCGACTCGTTTAGTGGCACAGCCTCCTATCATCCAAACAATACTCAAGATAAACAGAATGGCAAATAATTTCCTCATGATTCTCCCTCCCTTTTTTGTTTTCGAGTGAAACCTGCTCCCATAAAGCAGTTACCAAATAAATCTTAGCCAAAAAATATAATTTTTCAATCCGTTCTTTGTCCTTAACCTCAAATCGTCAATATTCAATCGTCAATATTCAATTTGCTCTTGGTTTATCCGGGCTAAGATTTCCTTAGCTTCTTTTCCATTGCCGCGAGGGCCTCAAGATAGTTGACATACATTCCTATCTGGTCTTTCTGGGATATTGCATGCCCCCAGGTGGCAGCATAGTTTACCGGCAAAGAGGCAAATCGTTTGGCTAAGACCTTTGCCCTTTTCTTTGCGTCAGGTCTGTTTGCTATGCCCTGTGCGGCTAAGTAACCTATGCTGTTTGCTATCTGTGGCGTCGTAAATTCGGCAAATATCATCATATCATCCACCAACTTAACGGTCAACGCCGTCATTGCTGCCGAAACCTGCGAAAAGCTCTCATCGATAAAGAGGGCAACGGCTAAGAGTTTTTTTGCCTTCCTTATCTTTTCCGGTGTGACTTCCACCGTGCTTGTCGCTTCCCTGTACAGCTTTTGCTGAATTGTTGCCTTACTTTTCACCTCCCTTTCCAATTCTTCTTCCTTTCTTTCAAGCCCTGCCTTTTCTCCACGCGGCAATTCTTTTTCTTCAAGCCTGGCCTGAACCTCCTTTAAATCTGCAACAGCAACCTCTACCTCATTATCCACCCTCTCCATGGCGTCACGGATATGGTCTGGAAGGAGGGTATAAAAGACGTCTTTGAAGGTCCCTAAGCGCTCCCCTTCTACGATCCTGAGACATTTGACAGGTATTCTCAGATCCACCCACGATTTTAATCCGTCTTTCTCATAGAAATGTTGATTGAGCAATTCCTCGGTGGGGGTGTTAAAAAAAGTGCACTCTCTCTTGATGGGCATTCTCCTGCATTCTACAGATCCTGGCCGGAGGCTTTCGAATTTTTTACTGTAATAAGGACATTTGCATCCAAAAGGATAATAACTTATCACCCTTTTGGCATGTTCATAGCGCTTGCCCATTGTCTTGGCGGCTTCTATGATAAGGGTACCCCTGGCCGCGATAATTGCACGTGCTAACAGGGCGTTTACTCCTCCCGGACCCACATAGCCAAAATAAAGAGCAGGATTATAGAATTTGAAAAAGTAAAAGTCATTCTTCAAAAGCTTCAATAAACAACCTTCATACCTTTCCCTGGCATCTTTCTCGCCCTTTGAAGGATCTTGTGAATATTGATTCAACAACTCGGGCCAGGGGTCTTCTAAGGAGACAGGCATCCTTTTTAAAAGTAATTGATTCAGTTTGGTCATGGCGGCTATTTCATCTAAGAAGACCAGGTCCATCTCAAGCTCCATTGCAGGATTAACCGCCTTGGAAACCTGAATGCCTGTTGCCTGTTCTATGGCCTTAATACAGCCCGCCAAGAGAAGTAAAATTGAAAGTATGCAAAGAATTCTCTTCATTTCTTATCACCTCTTATCACCCTAACCCGGACAAACCTGAACCACGCAAAGATTTTACCACGAAGCACACGAGGGCACGAAAAATGAGTTTCTAATGGTTTTATGATCTCTTCGTGTTCTTCGTGATCTTCGTGGTTGATGAATTTTTCCACGTTTTGAACGCAAATTTATTGCTCAATAACCTTTGGGGGCCTTATATTCGTCAAGAGACCTGCCGGTGGCCTTTTGCCTTTTAAAGGATGCAAAAAAAGTGTCTAATTCATAAAAAACATCTTTCATCGCTTTTTGCATCTCCCTGTCTTCAGGGTTCATGATCGCGGCCCTCTTGTAGAATTCACCGGCCTTGGTCAGATAACGCACCTGGGTTTTCTGATCATTAGCCACATTCCAGGCCATACATTCCTGGGCAACGCCGGCATTATAAAGGAGGGCCGGATCCTCACACTTGTGATCATTAGCCGCAGCCTTTAGGACCTCATAGGCCCCCCTGCAATTGCCCGCGTCTATCATCTGAGCCGCCTTATCTGTCAGCTCTCCATCGGTTTTAATCGGTCTGAGAACACTGCTCTTTACAGGCACGAACTGGCGCACCACCCCTTTTACCGCCTCTTTCACCATCGTCTCTTTCACACGGATCGGAGAAGGTAACCGTTCCTTCTTGTAAACAGGTGCTTCATAATGCTTTTCTATCAAGACAGGATCGCTTGTCGAGCACTCAATCATCCCCGCCTGTCGGATGGAAAAGCTGGCCTGAAAGACGCCCTCTCTCGTGATACGGCCCCCATTTTTCCTGGTTTTTACGGAAAACCTGTGCACCCTGATGCTGAGATCAGGATACTCCCCGCTCATGGCAGGTACGGAAATTGGATTAATAAACCTCGTCTGGCCCAACACGGCACGTGCATATTGAGCAATAACCCTTTTTTCCTCACCAACTACTTTGCCGCTCACGGTCTCAGGACCCACGTACATATAAGAGATGCCCGGCTCCCCCGGAGTCGTGCAGACCATTGCTTCTTTTACAGGGTTAGGCCTGTACACATTCACCAGGGCGCCCTTTTTGAGGGGGCCCGTGGCTGCGCATGCCGCCAAGAAAAGGGCAAGTAATACAGCCATAAAGGGGATGTATCGTCTCATCTAATATCCTCCTGTGGCTTTTCCGGTAAAAATAACCCGGCTACCGATCATTTCCGAGGGGGTGAGAGGAAGCCTATTCTTGTTCACGGCCTGGCGTACTGTCCGCCTGACGGAGGTCGGATCGGCTTCACTGAAGATCTCTAATTCTATATACTTACCCGTCTGACGGGAAACACGGTATCTCCATCCGATCTCTTCCACAAGCTGTTCTACACTGTTTTGGTCTTTTATTGAGATATTTCTGAAAATAAGGGTGACAAACTTTGCCCTCTTCGTGCTGAAACGGTTAACGATCTTTTTCACCAGTCGATCCACGGTCCTTGGTCCCACCTTGATAGCGGTCCGGGCAATCCCATCCTGCAAACCATAAGCGCCACCCCTTGAAATGGTCTTGTCCCTATCCTGAACATTGGCAAAAAGTTCGCCTGTGGTTGTATCAAAGGCCTTTAGTGAGAGGGTACACAAAATGATATTATATCCGTCCGAGGTGGGCTTCTTGGCGGCATCGAAGCTGACGACTATGGCCGCATCTGCCGCCTCCTGCCTGGCAAGATTGATGGCGTCTTCTTCGTCTACCACCGTTTCAGCGCTCTTTGTCTTTATGCGCACCAATTGGTCAGGCAGGAAAACCCTGAATCCGTAGCTCGACAGCTTGTCTTGAATCAGGTCCATTATGGTCTGTACACCCTTGGAGTTGGCTGGAAGATCAAACCCTGTTCGGGGCTTATACACAACAATCACCTTTCTCTCATCAAAACTTGTCTCCTGAAAGGTCCTCTGCGCCCTCGGGTCCTTAAGAAACTCATCTAAGGCATTTTTCAGCTTGTGGTCGTCTACGTTTACCCGCACCTTTGCCCGGTACATTTCGCTGACCGGGTCCTTTCCCGCGGCTATGACTTCATGACTTTTTACATATCCGGCGCTTGCCGAAGCAATCCTGTCCCAAACCAGCTTTCCCTGACTGACCTGGGTCTGGGATTTTACCATGGTGCCGAGGGCCTGCTCAACTGCTGCCCGAATGGCATTATTAACGGCTTCCTGCCGGGTCCTCCCCTCTCCGACGGCCGTTGTCTCGATGGCCCAGCTCACCGACGAGAGGAAAAAAAGGACTAACACGGCAACTAACAAAGAAATCCACCCTTTTCGTCTTGTTTTCATTTTCTTACTCCTTTCATTTTGAATTGATAAATTTGAAATATTTCAGGATATTGCGTTTAAATTCCGAGCATCGAAATCTGAATAGTTTAGGTCTGTTGGTATTATCACAACGGGTTTGGGGCAAAAAAGCCGGTTGATTTAGAATGGCGTCAGATAAAATCATCTCAAAGCCTGCGTTGAAGTTTGCCGAGCGGGTTACGAGATTTAGATATCTTTACCAATCAAATTATGAAATGTCAAAGAGAAGTTCATACAATCTGCGACCTGGAACCCGTAACATCTCTCTTGCCTCTTGACAGGCTACCCTTATAGTTGAGTAATATTACTCAATCACTGAGTAATTAGCGGAACATCGATAGATCGCAAGTAATATAAGCATGTTACATATCCGTTTACAGGTTCAGGATTTCCCGCTGAAAGCCGGATTCAGTGTTAGAGAAAAGGTTGATGGATTCGGTTATGCGAAATCACGTTGAATAGAAAATGTAAGCTGCTTTTGGCCTGTTATGAATGATGCCCAAACATTAACCTTACGATATATGGACTGTATTGCATTCTCAGAAGCGAATTGCAATAATCGAACGTATTAGGCCAATCCGTGAAGTAGCGGCTTAAGAGTTTTTGGGAATTTCCAATTTTTTTCAAACGACGCGAAATAGGAGGTGCTACCATGAAGCAGAGAGCGGTCTTAGGTCTTTTTATTATCAGCCTGTTGGTTCTGTCTGTTATCCCCCTGTATGCCGGGTGGAACCCGTCTAAACCGGATACGTCAGGAGACCAGGGCGTTAAGAACGACCCAGTGGCAAAGACCATTGCCAATTTCAAGTATTATGATCCCGGCCTGAAAGTGTTTTTTGAGCAGGCTTATGGTTATGCCGTATTCCCCTCAATCACAAAGGGCGGTCTTTTTTTCGGAGGCGCTTATGGGGAAGGGAAAGTGTATGAAAAGACGGCCTTAATCGGCACCTCGAGCCTGACACAGGTGACGGTAGGTCTTCAAATTGGCGGTCAAACATACAGCGAAATCATTTTTTTCAAGGACAAAAAGGCGCTTGACAGCTTCACGGGAGGGAACCTTGAATTTGGGGCACAGATGTCGGCAATAGCGGTGACTGCCGGTGTTTCTACCGACGTTGACTACAGCAATGGCGTTGCCGTCTTCACCTTACCCAAGGGGGGTTTGATGGCTGAAGCCGCCATAGGCGGTCAGAAATTCAGCTTCGAACCTGTTGCCAAACAAAAATAACCAGTGAAAGACCAGGCGAAGGCCGTTTCAGAAATCTTCAAGGAATCCCAGGAACCAAGTATCATCGGACTTGAAGGGGCTTGGGCCGGAATTCGATGGAGAACTGAAGCCGTTGAAATGGTTGCTTGGCTTTGTTCCGGCTGGCATCGCTGCTCTCATCTTTCACAATCATTGTAGCCACATAGTCCATTTTAAGCCATAATGCACCTGCCTACGACGACCGGAAATCCAGCAAAATCCCAAAACGAAGCGTGAACCTGGGATCAGATCATCTCCAATGCGCAGGCCATTGACACGCCCCCGCCGCCGCAGAGTGTGGCCAGGCCCAAGGAGTTGCCCCTCTTTTTCATGCCATAGAGAAGGGTCACCATGATGCGTACTCCCGTTGAACCGACCGGGTGACCGAGGCCGATACCGGAGCCGTTTACATTGGTGATCTCCCGGTTCAGACCCAACTCCTTTTCACAACCTAAGTACTGGGCCGCAAATGCCTCGTTCAGCTCAATCAGCTCAAAATCTTCGATCTTGATGTCAGGATTCTTATCGAGAAGATTCCTGACTGCAGGGACGGGACTCAAACCCATTACCGAGGGATGGCAGGCCCCTCGGCCTGTAGCCCGTATTCGCGCAATCGGCTGGATGCCCAACGCTTTGGCCTTATCGGCGGACATGATGATCATGGCGCTGGACCCATCGTTGATGCCGGAAGAATTTCCTGCCGTTACCTTTCCGATCTTTGGGACAAAGGCCGGGGGCAGTTTTACCAATTGTTCCATGGTAAGCCCCGGACGGAAGTGTTCATCCTTGTCGAAAATGATAGGAGGCTTCTTCCTCTGCGGCACCTCGATCGGTACGATTTCATCCTTGAACGCTCCCTCTAATGTGGCCCTTTCCGCGTTGTTGTGACTGCGCAGCGCAACCTCGTCCATCTCTTCACGACTGATGTTGTGGAACTGGGCCACGAACTCGGCCGTATGCCCCATGATGTATGGCTTTCCCTTGAAAAGATCTAAGGGCATCCCTTCTTTTACGGGGCCTTCTTCGGGGTGGGGAATGAGAAAGGATCCGCAATGGAGGGCATGGATCAAGGCATCCACAAAAACATGGTCCTGTAGCCGGCAGCCCCAGCGGGCGCCGGGCACCGTGTAGGGAACACCCGACATATGTTCCGTGCCACCGGTCAGGATGATATCGGCCATGCCGGCCTGGATCATGGCCATCCCTGAAATAGTCGCTTCCATGGCTGATGTGCACACGCGGTTGATCGTTACTGCCGTGACCGTATCGGGTATCCCGGCCATGAGGGCTGATACACGGGCCACATTGAGGGCATCCGCAGGTTCAATACAATTCCCGAAGCGGACATCGTCAATCATCCCGGGTTCAATCCCGGCCCGCTTTATGGCCTCTTTCATGGCAATGCTTCCGATAACGGCCGCGTTCATATCTCTCAGTGTTCCGCCAAAGGCCCCCACGGCGGTTCTGCATGCAGAAACAATGACAACATCTTTCATAATATCTCCTTCGTTTTATGGGTTCTCGGTTCAGGGTTCAGAGGTTTTCGTGTACTGTATACACGAGGACCTGTCAAGAGGTTTTTGTGCGGTTCCTGCGCCCTTTCCTTTGATAGATTTTGACTGCCCTGTTATGTTCCCGTAGGGTCTTGGAAAAGTGGTGGCTCCCATTATTCTTAGAAACAAAATAGAGATAATCGGTGTCTGCCGGGTATAAAACGGCCTTGATCGACTCCTCGCCGGGATTTGCAATAGGACCGGAAGGGAGCCCATTAATAACATATGTGTTATAAGGGGTCGCTTCACCCAGATCCTTTCGCGTCAGGTTTCCGTTGAAGTCCCTGATCCCGTATATGACGGACGGGTCGCTTTCGAGACGCATCCCCCTTTTTAAACGATTCAGAAAAACACTCGCGATGACAGCTCTCTCTTCCCTCTGTCCGGTCTCCTTCTCAATCAGGGAGGCCAGGGTAATGACCTGCTGTAACGTCATGCCCGACTCCCCTACCCTCTCCTCCAAGGGTTTGGTTACTTCAAAAAAACGCTTAACCATGACATCAATAATCGATATGGCAGGCTGGCCCCGGCCAAACCGGTAGGTATCGGGGTATAGATATCCTTCAAGGCTGGGGCCGGATATGCCGTAACTCTTGACAACATCCGGATCCCCTGCAAGCGCTGAGAATCTTGCCCTGTCTGCCAGGCCTTTCTTCTCCAATTCCTCCGCAATCTGCTTTATGGTAAACCCTTCAGGGATGGTTACGGGATGCGTTATAATACTTCCTTTACTCAAGATTTGGAGAACCCCTAAGGGAGCCATACCGCTGTTAAGCCGGTATTCACCTGCCTTTATCCTGGCCCCGTGCCCGGAGAATTTGTTCCATAAAAGGAGGGGGGTCTTGTTGGCGATGATCCCTTTCTTTTCAAGATCATCAATGACCTCCCTTAAAGTTGAGCCTTTATGCACAATAAAGATCTGATCCGGGCCGATTTTTCTTGCCGGTTGAACAAGGTATAGGGTAACCCCGGCGGACAGCAGTACTCCTGCGAGAAGGAGAAAAGCAGATGAAAAGAAAACCGTTCTCTTGGCCCTAATAGAAATCGACATGACGACCTTTGAGTATCTTCCAGATCACATTTTCTTTAATAGCTGGTTGGCGGCAGTGAGCATCGGGTCCCACACAGGACTGAACGGGGGTGCATAGGCCAGATCACACTGACTGAATGCGTCAACCGTCATCTTCTGATGCAGGGCTACGGCCACGGCATCTATGCGGTGGGCCGCGCCCTCCTTCCCCACCATCTGGGCGCCCAAAAGCCTGCCTGATTTCCTATCCCCCACCATCTGGATATGGAGTGTCGAAGAACCAGGATGGGCATGTGCCCTGGATCGGCTTTTAATTACATTTTCAACCGGATCGAATCCATACTTCGCGGCCTCGGCAAGGCTCAGGCCGCTCCGGGCCACCTGCAAGTCAAAGACCTTGAAGACCGCTGTCCCGGCGATCCCCTCAAGCTCAACCTTCTTTCCTGTCACATTATCGGCCACGCCCCACCCTGCCCTGTTGGCCCTCAACGCCAGGGGTATCCAGGTCTTTTGCCCGGTCACCACATGGAAGGCATCCGCGCAATCCCCGGCAGCAAAGATCTCCTCATCAGATGTCCGCAAGTCCTTTCCCACGGCGATAGAGCCCCCGGGACCCAGTTCCAGCCCGGCCCGATCCGCCATCTCACTGTTGGGTTTGACACCCACGGCCACCAGGACCATCTGGCCTTCAAGGATCAGGTCTTTACAGATGACTTTAAAATTGTCTTGTTCTCTCTCTATCTTATGGATTTCGTGGCCCGGATGGATCAGCACACCACGGCCTTCAATTTCCTCCTTGATTACCCCGGCTAAATTGCTGTTCATCCAGGGCAAAAGGGTCGGCCTGGGCTTTACCATCTCCACGTCGATCCCCCTAACAACCATGGCCTCGCACATCTCCAGGGCGATATACCCCATCCCGATGATGATCACCTTCCGGACAGACTCCTTTTCTATGAACCCTTTGATCCTGCGCCCATCATCCAGGCTCTTGAGGGCCATAACACCGGAGAGGTCAAACCCCGGCAGATCCGGTTTGACAGGTGAGGCCCCCGTGGCAATCAAAAGCCTGTCATAGGCGACCTCAAAGGGCTCGCCGGCGCTATTCATGCCTCTGACCCTCTTCGAACTCCGGTCAATCTCCTCGACAGAATGGCCGGTCCTCAGGTCGATCCCCTGTTTTTCCCTGAACACCTGGGCCTGGCGGACCACAAGGTCGTCTATCGCGCGTCCGGCCTCGGCAATGTTATAGGGCATGCCGCAGGCGCTGTATGAGACATCCTCTGTCTGCTCCAATACCGTTACTTTCAGCTCAGGTGAGTTTCTCTTGGCGCGACTTGCCGCACTCATTCCTGCAGCATCTCCACCGATGATAACAAATTTCATTTGGATTCCTCCTTTAACAGATATTTTTTAACAAGCGCTGATGATTTTTGCAACCTTGAGGTTTTCACCTTCCCAACCATCCTGCCTATATGATCCTTGAGCCTTGAACAGATGAAATCGCTGATCTTTTCCGTCTCTTCTTCTGTTTCCGAATGCTTGATGTCCATAATGTCTATATAAAGACGATCGACAAAAGGGTAAACGTCTCTAATTTTATCAAAGGATATCGATTTGTATACATTCTTACCTAAGAGGATGACCGTGAAGTCAGCCTCGGGACAGATATCCCGGATCACCTGTTCGGCATTTTCAGGATATATGACAAGGGGCCTTTCATCTTCAATATAAAAGGATATATTCTCCTCTGCAATTCGAGTCCACAGCTTGTCCCATTGCGACACGCTGATTTCAGGTTTGCCTTTTCTCAATCGGATGAACTCTTTTCTGAGACGGGTTTTTGTTGCTGACAGTATCTCCTCTCTCAGTTTTTTAACCATCTCATCAAAAAACTCAGTCGGTTTGAAGCCATGTCGAGACAAGTTCCGGTTGGAGTCTCCATGATAGAATTCCCTCGTCATGGATGGCAAAATGAGTATTTTAAGGGCATCGAGCTTGTGCGAACCTCCAAAGCGGCTGCATTGATACCTCTTATAGTTTGCATCACGAATTCTCTGTTTGACAAATGCCCCTCCCTTGATTGCGCCCGTCTCGTAAAAAGCCTTAACCAGAAAAGGGGATTTCAAGTATTGGTAGATACGTGGCTCGCTCTTTATAACATCTCTAATGAGTTTCAGTTCAGCGGGCTTGAGATTTATGGCATCGAGATCTTCTTTTGAAGGCTCTAAGCCCGGATACAACAAAAGCCCATCTCGATCAATAAGGGCCTTGAGGTTTATTTTTTCAGTGCGATGGATTTTTTGCAATAGGAGCAATCTTACGGCTATGAACTCAGGGGCCGGATAGATACTCGCAACGCTGAAATCACCTTTATATAAACTCAGTTTCTCATCGTAATAATAAAGGGTCCTTGTAAGATCCAGGATATTCATGTCAAGAACCATCAAATCAAGCTGGTTTCTCTCCGGATTGGTCATGACTTCAACAATGTTCCTAAAATCGAGTTTTTCATCTATCCCTCTTATTTTCCAATCCTCTCTCGACCCTAAGCGGCCAGCCTGGCCCAGAACTACCTGCAAAAGATAGGATAGTATTTCTCCTGCGTATTGTTGCGCAGGGGTCAGTCTGTTAAGCTGCAATTTAGGGGATTCATTCTGTGCGTGGCGGGTTTTTGGACTGACGATCAATGCACCATTGGATGCCGTTTCATGGGAATCAAAGGGTATTGCCTCGCTTATGAAATAGGAGTTTTCAATGGCGGGGAAGAATATCCACAAAGAGACTGCAATCAGAAAGAAATGAGTTAGTTTCTTCAAAGGTTGTAACCGTTTACGGAAGGTTGAAATTAGCCGCAGACACACAAAGACAGACACTGACAAAGGCAGTCAAAGAGATACACAAAAAAGGTGTAAACCACTTTTACGTTTTCACAAACATTGCTGATTTCTCCTTTCCCTTTATGTAGAAATCTTGTATCATGATAATTGTGGGACATCAAGTGGTCAGAAGAGAGGGAGCAGGACTCATTTCTGGATGGACACTATTTAACCGGGAGGGACCAAATGGATGAAGTTGAAGTCAAATTCGGTGAGTGGATCGAAAAGGGATTCAACCTTTATAAAGAAAATTTCACCATACTTGTTCTGGCCTCGCTTATTGCCGTTGTTCTCAGCGCGGTAACGGTCGGGGTACTTGCGGGACCCATGTTTGCGGGGATTGTTTTGATCACCCTCGGATTGCTTGATAAGAAGGAACCCGGGCCGGAGGTTGGGACCCTGTTCAAAGGGTTTGAATACTTTTTGGACTCATTCCTCTTTGTAATCCTATGGGGGCTTGCACTTTTTGCAGTGTCGATTGTTATTGGTCTAATCCCCTGTATCGGACAATTAGCCTCTATTTTCGTCGTTTTCGTCGCCCATGCCCTGCTGATGTTCGGTCTGTTTCTCATAGTTGACAGGCGGAGAGAATTCTGGCCTGCTTCCGTGGATAGTTTCAACAAGGTAAAGCCCAACATCTGGCCATTCTTGGGCTTTTCAATTGTTTCGAACATTATCGGCAGTATCGGGGCTATCGCCTGCGGAATCGGTGTGATTTTCACTATCCCAATTCAGGCCTGTATCCTGACCGTGGCCTACCGCGACGTATTTGGCGGGAGCGAACCTGAGGTCTCTGCTGAAAAGCAATTGGATGAGGACGGGAACAAGGATATCGAGACGGCCCAGCCATTATGAGACCTTCGAAAAACGTTCAATTTCGTTCAAGATCAAGGCGCATGAGGATTTTAACCACAGGAATATATTGAATATTTCGAGGATTAAAATCCGAATGCAACGCAGAGATTGGGCGAAAGGGGGCGTTTTGCAAAGGTCTCACTATAGCGGTTATCGAATGCATATCATTCAGAACGAGTGGCTTAGGGGGAGATTTTCCCATTTTTTATCCTGGACACGGCCGAATTCTTACTGGGATGTGGTCGTGGCGCACCTCCCCCTCGCCCTCATTACAGGGATAGCATTGCTGCTGCCACACCTGATTTCATACGATCTTCTACCTTTGAAGAAATGCACCTTTCTCAGCCTGACAGGTTATCCGTGCCCGTTTTGCGGTTTTACCCGTTCTTTCTGGGCAATCGCTGAAGGTAACTGGGGTTTTGCATTTTACAACGCCCCCCTGGCCTGTTTGACATATATAGCAACCGCTCTCCTGTTCGCATGGCACATGACAGCCCTCTTAATAGGTGTCAGGGTTGTAAGCGGTCTGCGCCATTTACTGAAATCCTTCCATGCAGGCTGGCTAATCGTTGCGATGTTTATTCTCAACTGGGTTTACAGACTCGGTCTTGGTTTGAAGTAACCATTCGGAATTTTCAATGAATGGGGTCAAATATCGATCGCCTCCCTGAACCCGAAACGTATGCTGTTATCCAGATAGTAGATGAGCGTGGGCCTGAATTTGTAAAGCCTGACGTGAAAGCGTTTTGCGAAAGCATCCAGATCCAGGGCCTGGTCTTTCGAAAAAAAGTCTTGTGCAAAACCGAATTTCTTCAAGTATTTAGCGATGGCCTCCACACCCTCCAATTTTCCGGACACCCTATCTATGCTCCCTGACATCTGGACCCCCCGGATTTCCTCCCATGAAGACGCAACTGAATGTATGGCTGCAGACGCCTGGCAGCTTGCCAATGATTCCTGGATATGTCTCGATCCCGGGTCAGAGAAAAAATAGAAGGCGGATCTGCAAAAGACGTAATAGACCGGCGCGGCCCAGGCAGCATCTCCTTGGGCCGTAGCTAACGTCATGGTGCTTTGTCCATCAATGAGGTTTCCAACAAGCGTTCTGATCCGCTCTTTACTTACCTCTTCTGATTTATTATCACCCATATGATTGTAGATCCTTCCGCACAATCCTCACGCACCTTTATCCCGAATCCCGGCCAACCGTCTCGCCTCTTTCAATATCTCAGGGAGTATTTCGCCTGCCTTTCCCCGGATCAGCACGTCACTCACATTGTCATAGGGAGTTTCAGAAAGATTGACGATGACCAGGAATGAACCGTTTTCTTTGGCATGGCCTGGCATGGCAGCGGCAGGGTGAACCAGGAGTGTGGATCCCACGACCATAAAGAATTCGGAGGTTCGGGATAACTCTGTTGCCCTTTCCATCTCACCCTCCGGCATGGCCTGACCGAAGGAAATGGTGTCCGATTTGAGATAACCACCGCACTCACACTCCGGGGCCAGGTCTCCTTTTTCTATACGCCTGTGGATTTCATGCAGGGGAGCGGTTTTTCCGCAACTCATGCAGCGTACTCTTCGGGTATTGCCGTGGAGTTCAATGACGTTCTCCTCCAGAATACCGGATTCCTGATGCAGACCATCAATATTCTGGGTGATAACGGCCTCAAGCAGACCCAGTTCATGGAGTTCGGCAACCACCATGTGGGCAGGGTTAGGTTTGGCCTTTTTGAGATCGGGGTAAAGTGCACGGTGCCTTTTCCAATATTCTATCCGGGCATCTTTCGAGGACATGAACTCGTCAAAATAAACCGGCCGGTATTTTTCCCATATACCGCCTTTACTTCTGAAGTCAGGGATCCCGCTTTCGGTGGATATGCCGGCGCCGGTGAAAACGAGGTTCCTGCCGCCTTTTACAAGTTTTTGTGCAACGAGGGCTATCTTGTCATCCATGAAATTAAACCTTCCCAGAGACTTTTCAACGTCTTACGTTTACTATCCCTTTTATGGTTCACCATTCGCGGTTTCCGGGATGATTCCTTGACGAAGGGCACGTTTCCGCCACTGCCGGCGGGCCAGTTCCTGCATGTCCTGAACCTTGTCACCCTCGTCCACGATTTCAAGACCTAACAGCGTCTCAACTACATCCTCCATGGTAACGACCCCCTCGGTACCGCCATACTCATCAGCCACGAGAGCCATGTGGGTTCGCTCGTTTACAAGACGATCAAAGAGTTCATGGAGCGGCAGGTCGCCCGGGATCACCGGGATCGGGCGCTTCAAATGTGAGAGAGTTGTCTCCCCCTGCAGATTTACTGCATCGAGGAGCATGTCACTCTTCAAAACAAACCCTTTCACTTCGTCGCGGTCCTTCCCATAGACGGGAATTCGGGAGAAGCTGGGGTCGGGATGAGCCTCCATCGCCTCTGCCACGGTCAAGGCCTCGGCAAGGGCAAAGATAACGGTGCGAGGCGTCATGATATCGCGGGCACGTACCTGGCGAAAACGGAAAAGACTCTTCAGAATGCGAGATTCCTCTTCGTGTAGGACGCCCTCCTGCGCCCCTGCTTCAGCAAGGGCAATAAACTCATCCCGATGGAAAAATACTTTTTCCTTGCCGCGTGCGATCAGCTTTGTCAGGCCATCCGCCATCTTCACCAGTGGCCACATGATCCGGATCGCACGCGGCAAGGAA
>Ga0315535_1000780_pt1 | contig 22018 bp, 23 predicted proteins | sample SalMarSW160220MG_2_FD_203092 | JGI IMG/M metagenome (GOLD analysis project Ga0315535, IMG submission 203092) | Salt marsh sediment microbial communities from the Plum Island Ecosystem LTER, Massachusetts, United States - Salt Marsh Sediment SW1602-20 ... | reverse complement strand
GCTGATCCGGGTGCACACCGCAGGCTCGGTCGGCGGATCCACCGGGATTGTGGCCGCCAGCCTGGTGCAGTCGGGCAAGTACCGGCGCGTGCTGGCGATGGCCTGGGAAAAGCAGTCGGAGTCAAACGCCATGTGGGCGCTATCAATTCCGATCCCATTCATCAAGCCGGTGGGCGCTGGGGCCGGCGGCTATTTCGCACCGCATGTGCGGGCCTACATTCGCCGCTCGGGTGCACCGACGAACATCGGCGCCATGGTCGCCGTCAAGGACCGGCTCAACGGCAGCCGCAACCCATTGGCGCACCTGCACCAGCCTGACATCACCCTGGAAAAGGTGTTGGGATCACCCATGCTGTGGGACCCGATTCGCTACGACGAGACCTGTCCCTCGTCGGACGGCGCATGTGCGGTCGTGATCGGCAACGAGGAGGCCGCCGACGCCCGGCTGGCCGAAGGTCATCCGGTGGCCTGGATTCATGCCACGGCGCTCCGCACCGAGCCGCTGGCATTCGCCGGACGCGACCAGGTCAGTCCGCAGGCCGGCCGTGACGCGGCCGCGGCGCTGTGGAAAGCCGCCGGCATCAAAAGCCCCATCGACGAGATCGACACCGCCGAGATCTACGTTCCGTTCTCGTGGTTCGAGCCAATGTGGCTGGAAAACCTCGGATTTGCCGCTGAGGGCGAGGGCTGGAAACTCACCGAAGCCGGCGAGACCAAGATCGGCGGGCGGCTGCCGGTCAACCCGTCGGGTGGCGTGCTCTCATCGAACCCGATCGGCGCCTCGGGCCTGATCCGTTTCGCCGAGGCGGCGATCCAGGTGATGGGCAAAGGCGGGGATCACCAAGTTCCCGGTGCGCGAAAGGCGTTGGGGCACGCCTACGGCGGTGGCTCCCAGTACTACTCCATGTGGGTGGTCGGCAGCGACAAACCCAAACCGGAAAAGGTCGGCGCATGACTCGCTGCGACGACGATGCGGTGGCGGCACCTCCCGCTCGTAGGGGAGAACGGCGCCGATGACGGAAGCGGCGAACGCGATCGCGCACCCGGCGCACGAGGCGGGCCGTCGCTCGCGCGAGGCGGTCATGGCCAAGGACAAACAAGCGTGGCTGGCAACATTTGCCGACGACGCCATCGTCGAGGACCCCGTCGGTCCATCGGCCTTCGACCCGGAAGGCACAGGGCACCGCGGGCGCGACGCGATCTCGGCCTTCTGGGACATGGCCATCGCGCCTACCACCAAGATCGAGTTCGTCTTTCGTGACACATACCAGTGCGGCAACGAGGAAGCCAACGTCGGGCACATCCTCATCACCACGGGTGACTATCAGGTCACCGCGGAAGGCGTCTTCACGTACAAGGCCAACGACGAAGGCAAACTGGTAGCCCTGCGCGCCTACTGGGAGATGGAGCGCGCGGCGGCGAGCACCCGAAAGGTTTAAACTTGAACAGCCCGCGGCTGCGATTCTGCGGACAGTTGCCCTATCCGGTGTAACCCTTATCTGTGTGTCCGACAGGCATGTCGTGCTCGTGCACGGCTCTTGGAGCCGCGGGGAGCAGTGGGCCCCGGCCCGGGCCGCTCTTGCGGAACGAGGTCTCACGGTGCACACGCCGACCCTGCGCCATCACGGACTGCCGTTGCGCGAGGGTGCTGCAGCGATTGCAGCACTGAGCATCCGTGACTACGCGGATGATCTCGTGACGCTGGTCGCCTCACTGGAATCCCCGCCGCTGTTGGTCGGGCACTCGATGGGCGGTCTGCTCGTCCAGCTCGTCGCCGCGCGCACCGCACACGCAGGCGTGATCGCCGCCTGTCCGTCGGCAGTGGGACCCTCGGGCCTGAACCCGACGACACTCGGGATTGCGCTGGGGCACGCACTCAAGCCGAAACCCTGGGCCAAGCCGGTCCATCCGCCGACGTTCCAACGGTTTTGGCGGGGAGTGGCCGAAGCTCAGACCGAGGAAGTTGCCCGTGCAGCATTCGACGATCTGGTCTGCGAATCCGGACGGATACTCTTTTTTGAACTCGCTATGCCGTGGCTGGACCGAGCCAGGGTCGCAAAGGTGGACTACGGCGCGATCACCGGACCGGTGCTTGTCATCGGGGGCGGCCACGACCGAATCGTGCCGCCGCGGTTAGCACGCCGGACCGCAGCCCGGTATGCCAACGCAACGTACGTCGAGATTCCCGGTTCCGACCACATGGTTTTCTATGGTGAGGCGTTACCCGTCACTATGGGCCACATCGACGACTGGATGGCCGACCACGACGTATTCACCAACACCTGACGCGGAGCCCCGCCAGAGCTTAGTCAATCGGCTCCAGCCCGGTCAGATGCCGTTGCGCGAGGTCGCGGTAGGCCTGCGGGTTCAGATTGACCCACATCTCCGCGCCCGTTCCGGCGATCGGCCCCTTCACCTGGGCCGGCGCACCGACCGCCAAGACCCCGGCAGGAATCTGGGTTCCGGCCACCACCAGGGAATGGGCAGCGATCATGCTGCGCGCCCCAATCACCGCGCCGTCGAGAACCGTGGAGTGGTTGGCGATCAGCGCCTCGGGCCCGACATGCACCCCGTGAATGACGCACAGATGCGCTACCGTCGCGCCGGGTCCGATATCGACCGGGATACCGGGCGGTGCGTGCAATACCGATCCGTCCTGCACGTTGGCACCCTCCCGCACCACGATGGGCCCGTAATCGCCGCGCAGCACGGCGTTGAACCAGACCGAGGCGCCGGCCTCGACGGTGACGTCGCCGATCAGAGTGGCGGTCGGGGCTACGAATGCGGTGGGATCCACCCGCGGTGAGCGACCCTCGAAGGAAAACAGCGGCATCGTTTAGATATACCCCGAGCGCGCATGCGCCGCGGGAAAGCCCAGGCAGACTCGCCATCGTTGCGCGCCCCCGCCGCAAAACTGTAACGTGTTCTAATTAGAAGGCTAGTTAGTTGGAGGTGACAGGTGAGTACCGACACCAATGCGGTCGGCATCCGGGAAATCGATTCCGGCACCTTGCCGACCAGGTACGCCCGGGGCTGGCACTGCCTGGGCGTGGCGAAGGATTTCCTGGATGGAAAGCCGCACTCGGTCGAGGCATTCGGCACCAAGCTGGTGGTCTTCGCCGACTCGAACGGGGACATCAAAATCCTCGATGGCTACTGTCGGCACATGGGCGGTGACCTGAGCCAGGGCACCATCAAGGGCGACGAGGTGGCCTGCCCGTTCCACGACTGGCGCTGGGGCGGCGATGGGCGCTGCAAGCTGGTGCCGTACGCCAAGCGCACGCCCAAGACGGCGCGCACCCGGTCGTGGACGACCGATGTGCGGGGCGGCCTGTTGTTCGTCTGGCACGACCACGAGGGCAATCCACCCGACCCCGCAGTCCGGATCCCGGAGATCCCCGAAGCGGCCAGCGACGATTGGACCGACTGGCGGTGGAACCGCATCCTCATCGAGGGTTCCAACTGCCGCGACATCATCGACAACGTCACCGACATGGCGCACTTCTATTACATCCATTTCGGTTTGCCGACGTACTTCAAGAACGTCTTCGAGGGCCACATCGCCTCGCAATACCTGCACAATGTCGGCCGGCCCGACACGGACGACATGGGGACCGCCTACGGCGAATCGCACCTGGATTCGGAGGCGTCCTACTTCGGGCCGTCATTCATGATCAACTGGCTGCACAACAGCTACGGCGACTACAAGGCCGAGTCGATTCTGATCAACTGCCACTACCCGGTCACCCAGAACTCGTTCATGTTGCAGTGGGGCGTTATCGTCGAAAAGCCCCAGGGGATGGACGACAAGATGAGCGACAGGCTATCCAGGGTGTTCACCGAAGGTGTCAGCAAAGGTTTCCTGCAGGACGTCGAGATCTGGAAGCACAAGACCAGAATCGAAAACCCGTTGCTCGTCGAGGAGGACGGCGCCGTCTACCAGATGCGTCGTTGGTATCAGCAGTTCTACGTCGACGTCGCCGACATCACGCCGGAAATGGTCGAGCGCTTCGAAATCGAAGTGGACACCAGCCGCGCCAATGAGTACTGGAACGCCGAGGTCGCGGAGAACCTACGGGTCAAGGAAGCCGAATCGGCTACCGAGGGCGTGCCCGCCGAACAGCACTGACCAACATGCCCGACGATCAGCCGGCAGTTCCAGACGTCGATCGGCTCGCCCGATCGATGTTGCTGCTGCACGGCGACCTCGATGATCATCGGTCGCCTGCCGATGCGGATGGCGCCTCGCCGCCTAAATCATGGGCGAAGTCAAGGGATTTCAGCAACGATCCGCAACGCGCCGCCGCAGTGGCCGAAGCCAGCCGCGCCGACCGCGAACGCTACCTTACTTCGGGTCTGAAGCCGGTGGACTGCCGGTTCTGCCATGTCACGGTCACCGTCCGGAGGCTGGGGCCCGGTCACACCGCAGTGCAATGGAACACTGAAGCATCACAACGCTGTGCGCACTTCGCCGAAATCCGTAACTCCGGTGGTGATACCGCACGCACTCGGTCTTGCCCCAAGTTGGCCGACAGCATCGAGCACGCGGTCGCGGAAGGCTACCTGGGCGACGCCCCACGGGACAACGACTGATCACAGCCCGGCGACGATGCGGGCCGTGGAAACGGCACGGTGAGAAGCCGGGCAATCGAACTACAGCCCGGCGAAGCGCTCCTTGACCGTTTCGACGGACAGCCCGTAGTCGGCCAATGAGTACGTGTGCTTGGGCGCCCGCTCACCGGCCCGGCTTTCGGCGTGGCTCTTTTCCATGGCGACCCGCGCTTCATCGGTCAGCGCGATGCCGAAATGCCGGTAGATGTCGGCCACCGTACCGATCGGATCGTCGATCAGGTCGCGGTAATCGACGTCGTAGAACTGGGCCGGATCGTACTTGGCCCGTGCGCTGTTGAACTGCTCGAGACCGCGCGACCAGGTTTCCATTGCGTCCGAACCGATTTGAGCACCGACAAACGTCGTCGACCACCCCTCGGTGGTGTGCTGCGCCAGCGAACACATCGAGGCCATGATCGTCTCGACCGGCCGATGGGTTTGCACCACCAGCGCGTCGGGATAGGTCGCCATCAAAGCGTCCAAGGCGAACAGGTGGCTGGGGTTCTTCAGTACCCACCGCTTGTCAGCGTCGTTGAGCCCGATCAGCTGAAGGTTCTTGCGGTGCCGCTGATATGACGGCGTCCAGTCCTGATGCGACAGCCAGGCTGCATAGCTGGGAAGGTGCGCCAGCGTCTCGTAGGACACCGAATGCAGCGACTGGCGAAGCAGCTGCCAGCATTCCTCCAATTCGTAGGCGGCCATGAAATGCAAACCGGTGTAGCCGGGGTTGTCCCGGTGGTGCTGGGTGAATTGCGCGTCGAGCTGGTGATAGAACGGGTTTGATTCCCAGGTGTCGCGGGGCGGGCGCGGCTGCGGGAACTCGGCCAGCCACATGTGCAGGCCCTGATGTGCGGGGTCGGCGCCCAGCAGCCGGTGCAGGGCGGTGGTGCCGGTACGCACCAAGCCGGTGACGAAGATCGGCCGTTCGATCGCCACATCGGCGTACTGCGGATATTGCTTCCACGCGGATTCGGAGAGCAACCTGGCCACCAGTGCGCCGCGCAGGAAGAATCGATTCATCTTGCTGCCCAACACGGTCAGGCCGGCTTCGCGACGATAGGAATCCAGCAGCACCTCCAGCGCCTCGCGATAGTTGTCGTCGTCGGTACCGAAATCGTCGAGCCCGACCAGTTTGGTGGCCGATGCGTGCAGTTCCCCGACGGTGCCGATATCGGTGCGATCGGACATCAGGTGTGGTACTCGCCGCAGTTGACGTCCAGGGTCTGGCCGGTGATGCCGCTGGACAGGTCACTGGCCAGGAAAAGGATCGCAGCAGCCACCTCGTCCTCGGTGGGCAACCGCTTGAGGTCGGAGTTGGCCGCGGTGGCCTGGTAGATCTGATCTACCGTGGTTCCGTACTTGCCGGCCTGGTGCTCGAAGTAGCTCTGCAATGTGTCGCCCCAGATGTATCCGGGTGCAACTGAATTGACGCGGATGCCCTTTTCGCCGAGTTCGGTGGCCAGCGACTGCGACATGGCCAGCAAGGCCGACTTGGCCATCTTGTATGCGCCGTATTTGGCTTGCGAGTGACGCAGCACCATGGAGTTGACGTTGACAATTGATCCGTGCGACTTCTCCAGCGCGGGCGTAAAGGCCTGGATGAGCCGCAATGCCCCCAGTGCGCTCAGCTCGATCGCGTCACGGATGTGCTGAAAACTTGTGCCGGCCAACGGCTTCATGGATGGCACCCGGAAGGCATTGTTTATCAGTACGTCGACCTTGCCGTAGGTTCCCATGGTGGCCTCGACGAGGTTGTTCACCTCATCGTCATCGGTGATGTCGGCGCGCACCGACAACGCTTTGTGACCCGTGTTGCCGACCTGCTTGGCGACGGCGTCCAGGCGTTCGAGGGTGCGGGCCGCCAGCACCAGATCAGCACCTTCCTGCGCGCACCGGTGCGCCAGCGTGGTACCGAGCCCCGGCCCGACCCCGCTGATGACAACTACCTTGTCCTTGAGCATCTCTGACATCGTCACCCTAGCATTCTGGCCGCAATTTGCTGTTGCCGCAATGTTATTCGCGCACGCCACTCGTCATCGGAAATCTTATTGTGCTCGAAGTACGGCAAAGCGGCCGGGACGGCGTCGAAGTCCACCAGCTCGACGGTAGGACCGTCGGCGTCGGCGAGTTGACGCGACACCCGCTGCCACCGGAACTGCAGGAAACCCCGCCGGTGGCCGAGCGTTTCGACCCAGTTGGTCACGCCCGGATTTCGGTCGGCGACGACGATGCGCACTTTGCCATCCGGATCCGCTTGCGCCTGAGTATTGTTCAGCGACGTCTGATGATTGATGTAGTCCAGCGAGATGTACCACAGGCTGCCCAGCTGGAAGCCGAGGTAGGGGGCATCGGAGACCGGGATGGTGATCACCAGCGCCTGATCTTCTCGCAGGTCGTAGTGCCCGACCGACGAGTACTGGGTCGCCAGGCCGCCCGGTGTCAGCCGGGGAGCCACCATGGTGTTGACCGGGATGTCCAGGTAGAACCACTGCGGGAACTGCAACCACGTCTTCACCCGGTTGACGAGCTGCTTCCCCGCTGTAGCGTAACGCTTTTCGATGGTCTCGCGGGTCAGCGGCGGCGGCGCGGTGCCCGCGGTATCCAGCCTGGAAATCGTCAGCGTGCCGCGTTGCGCCGACCAGTCCGCATACACCTCGCGCATCACCAATTGCCCTGCGTTCTTTGGTGTCACCCGCCATTCGAAGCTGCCGTCCGGCGCGATGTCTAGTTCGCGATCGTCGAATGCGGCCTGGCTGGCGGGCACATTGTCGTCGGTGTACTCACCGCCGAGCAGCTGAAAACTCAGGTCGGTGGTGGTACCGCGCCTGCCAGTGACGACGTAGTCGTGGCCGGCGTGCACCCGGGTACCGAAGTAGAGCGTGTCCGGGTTGTCCAGGCCCATCTTGGTGAACGGGCCGGTGCCCGATTGCAGGAACGGATGGTCACGCTCGTAGTCGAACGCCAGGTGCATGCATCCGGCAATGCAGCCGGCCAGGTACTGCATTCCTTCCAGCAGGTCGGCTTCGGTCTCGATGTGCGGCGCGGACGCCACCAGTTGCTCGGCCTCGGCGATCGCGGCGGTGAGGGGGTTAGAGAACACGCCTAGACGCTAGAACGTGTTCTACTTTTTCGTCAATGGCGAACGTTCCAGCGCGTCGGCCGCGGCGTTCGAGAACGAGGCCGGCTCACTAGGACGTGCACTGCTGCGACAGGTCGATCAGATGCTGCCGCACATCGGGATGCCGATTCAGGTAGTCGATAACGCTGCCGCCGTCGCCCTCCGCCTGCGACTTGGCGATCAGCTCCTGGTGGAGGTCGGGATGCCGCTTGAGGTACGAGTCGATGGATTGACCCACGGTCTGATTGCACTGGGGATCCGCACTGGCAACTGGCAGCGCGATCACCGCCGCGGCGGTGGCGGTTAGCAGCCCACCGGCGAGCAGGCCGTACAAGTCCCGGCGCCGAGGGCCGACTGTCTTGTTTGTCGTGCTCATGCGCGCGAGGGTACTCGCGGCATCTTTACGCAACCTGTGCGCGCAGGTTCCCGCGACAAGCGGGCTATTGCGTGGTCGCGGCAGCGCTTTCTTGTTCGCGCTTGATCTCCAGTGCGATGTCGATGAGTTGGTCTTCCTGGCCGCCGATGAGTTTGCGCTGGCCGGCCCGGTGCAGGAGCTGGTGGGCCGGCACACCGTAGCGCTCGGACTGGCGGATGGCGTGCTTGAGGAAGCTGGAATACACCCCGGAGTAGCCCATGATCAGGGCGTTGCGGTCCAGCAGGCATTCGGTCGGCATGGCCGGGGCGACCACGTCTTCGGCTGCGTCGGCGATGTCGAAGAAGTCGATGCCGGTTTTGACACCGATCTTGTCGAACACCCCGATGAGGGCCTCGACGGGAGCGTTGCCGGCACCGGCACCGAACCGGCGGCAGGAGCCGTCGATCTGCTTAGCACCCGCTCGAACGGCCTCCACCGAGTTCGCCACACCGAGTCCGAGGTTCTCATGGCCGTGGAAACCGACCTGGGCGTCGTCGCCGAGCTCGGCTACCAGCGCTGCCACCCGGTCGCGCACTCCTTCAAGGACCAGAGCACCGGCGGAGTCGACGACGTAGACGCACTGACAGCCGGCATCGGCCATGATGCGCGCCTGGGCCGCCAGTTTTTCCGGCGAGATGGTGTGGGACATCATCAGAAACCCGACGGTTTCCAGTCCGAGTTCGCGGGCCAGGCCGAAGTGCTGGATCGACACGTCGGCCTCGGTGCAGTGCGTGGCTATCCGGCAGATCGACCCGCCGTTGTTCTGGGCCTCCTTGATGTCCTCCTTGGTGCCCACGCCGGGCAGCATCAGAAAGGCGATCCTGGCCTCTTTGGCGGTTTCTGCGGCAAGCTTGATCAGCTCCTGCTCGGGCGTCTTGGAAAACCCGTAGTTGAAGCTCGAACCGCCCAGCCCGTCGCCGTGCGTCACCTCGATGACCGGCACACCCGCGGTGTCCAAGGCGGCCACGATGGCACCCACCTCGTCCTTGGTGAACTGGTGACGTTTGTGGTGGGAACCGTCGCGCAACGACGTGTCCGTGAGCCGGACGTCCCAGATTGGATTGAAGAAGACTTCGTTGTTCATGCCTGCATTCCTCCCGCCGTCGCGGACAAGGATTCTTTGGCGATCTCCTCGCCGACCTTGGTGGCCGCCGCCGTCATGATGTCGAGGTTGCCCGCATACGGCGGCAGGTAATCACCGGCGCCCTCGACCTCGACGAACGTGGTGACCACCGCTTGGCCGCCGGAGTTGATCGACGGCTCATCGAACTGTGGCTCGTTGAGCAGCCGATATCCCGGCACATAGCTCTGCACCTCGGCCACCACCTGGTGGATGGATTTGGTGATCGCGTCGCGGTCGGCGTCTTCGGGGATCGCACAGAAGATGGTGTCGCGCATGATCATCGGCGGGTCGGCCGGGTTCAAGATGATGATCGCCTTGCCGCGCTTGGCGCCGCCGATCGTTTCGACACCCTTGCTGGTGGTCTTGGTGAATTCGTCGATGTTGGCCCGAGTGCCCGGCCCCGCCGAGACGGAAGCGACCGACGCCACGATCTCCGCATAGGGGACCTCGACCACGCGAGAGACCGCGTAGACGATCGGGATGGTCGCCTGTCCCCCGCAGGTGATCATGTTGACGTTCGGAGCATCCAAATGCTCACGCAGGTTGGCCGGCGGAATCACCGCGGGACCCACGGCGGCCGGCGTGAGGTCGATGGCCCTAATCCCCGCCTCGGCATACTTCGGCGCCGCGTCCCGGTGGACATAGGCGCTGGTCGCCTCGAACACCAGGTCAGGTTTCTCCGACTGCGCCAGAAGCCAGCCGACGCCTTCGTGGGTGGTCTCCAAGCCCAGCTTGCGAGCCCGGGCCAGACCCTCGCTTTGCGGGTCGATGCCCACCATCCAGCGCGGTTCCAGCCAGTCCGATCGCAGCAGCTTGTAGAGGAGATCGGTGCTGATATTTCCCGACCCGACGATGGCCACAGTCGCCTTAGACGGCATGCCGCTCCTATTCGAATGACAATCGGACCGAACCGAGGCCCGTGAAGTCGGCGACAAAGTGGTCACCGGCGCGTGCGTCGATCGCCCGCATGCACGATCCGGGAAGTACCACGTCGCCCTTTCGCAACCGTACTCCGAAGCTGTCCACCTTGCGGGCCAGCCAGGCCACCGCGGTGACCGGGTTGCCCAGCACCGCGTCGGTCCGGCCCTCGGCGACGACCTCACCGTTGCGGCTCAGTACCGCATCGATCCCCTTGACGTCGATAGCCCGCGGCGAAACCCGGGCCTCACCCAGCACGAATCCCGCCGACGAGGCGTTGTCGGCGATGGTGTCGCACAACGAGATCTTCCAGTCGGTGATCCTCGTGTCGATCAGCTCGATCGAAGGGACCAGGGCCTCGGTGCCCGCCAGCACGTCCTCCTCGGTGCAGCCGGCTCCCGGCAGGTCCGCGGCCAACACGAAACCCACCTCGACCTCCACCCGCGGGTACAGATAGCGGCTCGCCTTGACCGGGGTGTCCTCGAACACCTGCATCTCGTCGAGCAGGTGCCCGTAATCCGGCTCGTCGACCCCCATCATCTGCTGGATCGCCAGTGACGACAGCCCGACCTTGTGGCCGACCACCCGCGCCCCCTCCGCGACCCGCTGACGGATATTGATCAGCTGAATCTCGTAGGCGTCGACGACGTCGATTCCGGGGTGGACAGAGGTCAGCGGAGCGATCGGCTCGCGCGTCCGCTCAGCCTCCGCCAAGTCGGCAGCCAGCTCGTCGCGGGTCGCAACACTGAGCATTTACCGAAGTCCCCTCGTCCATGTGACCGGGCCAGTAGCATCTGGCCGGGGCAATTCTATAACGTGTTCTACATGACAGCACAGGAGCTCGACGTCGTCGTGGTCGGCAGCGGCGGGGCCGGCATGGTTGCTGCCCTCACCGCCGCCCACCGGGGCCTCTCCACTATAATCGTAGAGAAAGCTTCACACTTCGGCGGCTCCACCGCGCGGTCGGGCGGCGGCGTCTGGATTCCCAACAACGAAGTCCTCAAGCGCGACGGTGTGCGTGACACGGCTGAGGCGGCCCGCACCTATCTGCACGGCATCATCGGCGACATCGTCGAGCCGGAACGCATCGACACCTATCTCGACCGCGGACCAGAAATGCTGTCGTTCGTGCTGAAGCACACTCCGTTGAGGATGTGCTGGGTACCGCGCTACTCCGACTACTACCCCGAGGCGCCGGGCGGCCGCGCGGACGGCCGATCGATTGAGCCAAAGCCGTTCGACGCGCGCAAGCTGGGCGCCGATATGCCCGGCCTGGAGCCGGCATACGGGAAGGTGCCGCTCAATGTGGTTGTGATGCAGCAAGACTATGTGCGGCTGAACCAGCTGAAACGGCACCCGAGGGGTCTCCTTCGCAGCCTGAAGGTCGGTGCCCGCACCATGTGGGCGAAAGCAACCGGGAAGAACCTCGTCGGCATGGGTCGGGCACTGATCGGCCCGTTGCGGATCGGGCTGCAGCGGGCCGGTGTTCCGGTGCTGCTGAACACCGCCCTCACCGACCTCTACGTCGAGGACGGCGTGGTACGCGGGGTCTACGTGCGCGACACAGGAGCGTCGGAATCGACCGAGCCGCGCCTGATCCGGGCGCGGCGTGGCGTGATCCTCGCCAGTGGCGGTTTCGAGCACAACGAACAAATGCGGGTTAAATACCAACGTGCACCCATCACCACCGAGTGGACCGTCGGCGCCAAGGCCAATACCGGCGACGGCATCGTGGCCGCCGAAAAGCTGGGCGCTGCATTGGAGTTGATGGAGGACGCCTGGTGGGGCCCGACGGTGCCGTTGGTAGGGGCGCCGTGGTTCGCACTGTCGGAGCGCAATTCACCGGGCTCGATCATCGTGAACATGTCCGGCAAGCGGTTCATGAACGAATCGATGCCATATGTCGAAGCGTGTCATCACATGTACGGCGGCGAATACGGTCAGGGGCCGGGGCCGGGGGAGAATATTCCCGCGTGGCTGGTGTTCGACCAGCAGTACCGGGACCGTTACATCTTCGCGGGACTGCAGCCAGGACAACGAATTCCCCGCAAGTGGCTGGAGTCCGGCATCATCGTGCAGGCGGATACGCTCGCGGACCTCGCTAAGGCGGCCGGTCTCCCTGTCGGTGAATTAACTTCCACTGTCGAACGTTTCAACGAGCTCGCCCGCTCGGGCGTCGACCTCGACTACCGTCGCGGAGAGAGCGCATACGACCGGTACTACGGCGACCCGACCAACAAACCGAATCCCAATCTCGGGGAGATAGGTCGTCCGCCCTACTACGCCGCCAAGATGGTGCCCGGCGATCTGGGGACCAAGGGCGGCGTCCGCACCGATGTGCACGGCCGGGCGCTACGCGACGACGGCACGATCATCGAAGGCCTCTATGCCGCGGGCAATGTCAGCGCCCCGGTGATGGGACACACCTACCCCGGCCCGGGCGGCACCATTGGACCGGCGATGACGTTCGGCTACCTGGCCGCGCTGCACATAGCGGGTGAGCGCTGATATGCCGATCGATGTAGAAGTGGCCCTGAAAGCCGAGCTGGACCCCATCGAATTCTCTTGGACCAGCAGCGATGTGCAGCTCTACCACCTTGGACTGGGCGCCGGTGCCGATCCGATGAATCCGCGCGAGCTGCGTTACCTGGTCGATGACACACCGCAGGTGCTGCCGACGTTCGGCAATGTGGCCGCGACCTTCCACGCCACCAAACCGCCGACCGTGCAATTTCCCGGCATCGATATCGAGCTGAGCAAGGTGTTACACGCCAGCGAGCGGGTTGAGGTGCCCGGGCCGCTGCCGCCGACGGGTTCGGCTCGGGCCGTCACCCGGTTCACCGATATCTGGGACAAGGGCAAGGCTGCGGTGATCTGGAGCGAGACCAAGGTGAGTGCGCCGGACGGCACCCTGCTGTGGACGCAGAAGCGGTCCATCTTCGCTCGTGGCGAAGGCGGATTCGGCGGGGAGCGCGGACCTTCGGGGGGTGGGTCGTCGGAAGCGCCCGACCGCGCGCCTGACGTGGAGGTCGCGATGCCGATCCTGCCGCAGCAGGCGCTGCTGTACCGGCTCTGCGGCGACCGCAATCCGCTGCACTCAGATCCCGAATTCGCCGCTGCCGCAGGCTTTCCCCAGCCCATTCTGCATGGCCTGTGCACCTACGGCATGACCTGCAAGGCGATCGTCGACACGCTGCTGGACGGCGATGCCAGCGCGGCGGCTGCCTACGGCGCACGTTTCGCCGGGGTTGCCTTCCCCGGCGAAACGCTCAAGGTCGGGATCTGGAAGGACTCGACTTCCTCGGAAGGCCGCTTCGTGGCCAGCGTTGTCGCGCCGTCGCGCGACAACGCTGTGGTTTTGAGCGGCGTCGAGTTGGTCCCAGCCTAGGCCGGTTTCCCTGTGGCGCCGAGCGTCACGTCAGCGTCGCGCCGAGCACCGAGCGTCACGCTAGCGTGACGCTCGAGCCAGCGGGGAGATGGCTAGCCGAGGATCAGGCCGGAGGTGGGCACACCCGTCCCCGCGGTGACGAGAACGTGCTCGACGCCTGGAACCGGGTTCACCGAAGTGCCGCGCAATTGCCGCACGCCCTCGGCGATGCCGTTCATTCCGTGGATGTAGGCCTCCCCGAGTTGGCCCCCGTGCGTGTTGATGGGGAGTCTGCCGCCCACTTCGATCGCACCGTCGGCGATGAAGTCCTTGGCTTCGCCCTTGCCGCAAAACCCCAACTCCTCCAATTGGATCAGGGTGAACGGCGTGAAGTGGTCGTACAAAACGGCAGTCTGGATGTCCGACGGCTTCAGACCGGACTGCTGCCATAACTGCCGGCCCACCACGCCCATCTCGGGCAAACCCAGTTCGGGCCGGTAGTAGCTCACCATCGTGTACTGGTCGGGGCTGGAGCCCTGCGACGCCGCCTCGATGACGGCGGGCCGGTGCTTGAGGTCTCGAGCGCGCTCCACCGAAGTCACCACGATCGCGACCGCGCCATCGGTTTCCTGGCAGCAGTCCAGCAGCCGCAACGGCTCGGCGATCCATCGCGAATTCTGGTGATCCTCAATGGTTATCGGCTTCTCGTAGAAGTATGCATTCGGATTTTTGGCAGCATGTTTGCGGTCTGCCACCGAGATGGCGCCGAAGTCGCGGCTGGTCGCTCCGGACAGGTGCATGTAGCGCTGCGCGATCATGGCCACCTGGGCGGCCGGCGTGGAAAGCCCGTGCGGGTAGGAAAAAGAATTGTCCGCGGCGGTCGAATCGGCCTCGGCGGCAGCGTCTCCCGCCAACCTGGTCTGCACCTGGCCGAATCGCATGCCGGAACGCTCGTTGAAGGCCCGATAGGCCACCACGACGTCGGCCACCCCGGTCGCGACGGCCAAGGCCGCCTGCTGGATCGTCGCGCATGCGGCGCCACCGCCATAGTGGATCTTGGAGAAGAACTTCAGATCCCCCATGCCGGTCGCCCGCGCGACCGCGGTCTCGGTGTTGCTGTCCATCGTGAAGGTGGTCAGTCCGTCGACGTCGGCCGGGCTCAGGCCCGCGTCCTCCAGGGCATCGAGAACCGCCTCCGCGGCCAACCGCAGCTCGCTCCGGCCCGAGTTCTTCGAGAAATCGGTAGCGCCGATCCCGACGATCGCGGCCTTACCCGACAACATCAGGCATCCCCCATCGTCAGCGTCACCGTCGCGATGACATGATCGCCAAGACTGTTGCTACCCAAGACCTTCACGGTGATCAGGCCATCGTCGATGGCGGTCACCTCACCGGTGAACGTCACAGTGTCGTAGGCGTACCAGGGCACCCCGAGACGCAGCCCGATCGACTTGATCAGCGCCGACGGCCCAGCCCAGTCGGTGACGTAGCGCTGCACCAGTCCGGTGTCGGTGAGGATGTTGACGAAGATGTCCTTCGACCCCTTGGCCTGTGCCTTGTCGCGGTCATGGTGCACATCCTGAAAGTCCCTGGTGGCCAGGGCCGTCGAGATGATGAAGGTGGGATCCCCGTACAGCTTGAGCTCGGGCAGCGTCGTTCCCACTTCGATGCTCGGGGCACTCATGCGGCCGGCTCCCAGGCGTAGAGGGTCCATTCGGGTCCGGTGGCACCGGCCGGAAAGTCGATGTACGTGGCGCGCACCGGCATTCCGATCGCCACCGATCCCGGGTCCGCGCCACGCAGCTCGCCCAGCATGCGCACGCCCTCCTCGAGCTCGACCAAGGCGATGACGAAGGGCAGCGTGCGGCCGGGCACCTTCGGTGCATGGTGCACGACGAAGCTGAACACCGTGCCCTTGCCGGTGGCCACCACGTAGTCGACCGGCGCGGCCTTGTCCTGCCACACCGCGGGTACGGGCGGGTGCTGCAGGCTGCCGTCGGGCCGCCGCTGGATCCGCAGCTCGTGCGCCTTCACCCCCTCCCAGAAGAAGACGGTGTCACGCGATGATGCGGGGCGCATCATGGCGTCGGGATCGAGGTCCTCGGGCACCGACGACGGAGGCTCGGCCTCGAGTGGCTTGAATTTCAGGATGCGCCAAGCCATCTCGGCAACATCCTCGTCACCGACACGCCAGGTGATGTGCTGATTGATGAACCAGCCCTCGCCAAGCGCGGTCTGCTTGGGGCCGACCACGTCGCGCATTTCGGAGACGACGGCCACCTGCTCGCCGGGCCGCAGATACCGGTGGTAGGTCTGCTCGCAGTTGGTGGCGACCACGCCGACGTATCCGGCACCGTCGAACAGTTCCATCATGGGGCCCATGGGATCATCCGTCGGACGCTCGCCGCCGAGGCCGAACATGGTCCACACCTGAATCATCGCCGGCGGCGCGACCAGTCCGGGATGACCAGCGGCGCGCGCCGCAGCCTCGTCAACATAGATTGGGTTGCGGTCGCCGAGCGCCTCCACCCAGTTCTTGATCGTCGGCAGGTTCACCGGATCCCGAGCGTCTCGCGGCTTGGCGACAACAGTTGCTGTGATTTCCGCGATGGCATCCCGGATATCGGTCATCGAGGCACCCTCGGCACCTTGAGGCCGGACGCGGCGATCATCTCGCGCATGACTTCGTTCACTCCTCCGCCGAAGGTGATCACCAGGTTGCGTTTGGTCTGGGAGTCGAGCCAGTTCAGCAGCTCGGCCGTATCCGCCTCAGCCGGGTTGCCGTACTTGCCGACGATCTCTTCGGCGAGCCGGCCGACGTACTGAACGCGTTCGGTGCCAAAGACTTTCGTCGATGCGGCGTCGGCAACGTTGATGTCCTCGCCGGCGGCCGCCACCTGCCAGTTGAGCAGCTCGTTGATCCGCCACATGGCGTGGATCTCACCGAGCGCCCGCTTGACATCGTCGTGGTCGATCGGAGTCACACCGTCCCCACCGGGCTTGGATGCCCAGGCATGCACCCGGTCGTAGATGCTGGCGAAGCGGCCCGCCGGGCCGAGCATCACCCGCTCGTTGTTGAGTTGGGTGGTGATCAGTCGCCATCCGCCGTTCTCCTCGCCGACCAGCATGTCGGCGGGCACCCGCACGTCGTTGTAGTAGGTCGCATTCGTGTGGTGGGCGCCATCAGAAAGGATGATCGGTGTCCAGGAATAGCCGGGATCCTTCGTGTCGACTATCAAAATTGAAATACCTTTGTGCTTAACGGCTTCCGGATCGGTACGGCAGGCCAGCCAGATGTAATCCGCGTCATGCGCCCCAGTGGTGAAGACTTTCTGGCCGTTGACGATGTACTCGTCGCCCTGGCGCACGGCGGTGGTGCGGAGTGACGCCAGGTCAGTGCCCGCCTCCGGCTCGGTGTAGCCGATCGCAAAGTGCACCTCTCCGGCCAGAATCGCCGGCAGGAACTTCTTCTTCTGCATCTCGTTGCCGAAGACCTGCAGCGTGGGACCCACCGTCTGTAGCGTCACTGCCGGCAGCGGCACGTCGGCCCGATGGGCCTCGTTGACGAAGATCTGTTGCTCGATCGGGCCGAACCCGTGGCCGCCATACTCTTTTGGCCAGCCGACACCGAGCATGCCATCCTTGCCCATCCGCCGGATCACCGCGCGGTACGCGGCGTTGTGGCGATCCTGCTCCATCGCCTTCATCTCGTCCGACGAGATCAGGTTCGAAAAGTACTGCCGTAGCTCGGCTTGCAGCTGTCGCTGCTCCGGGGTCAGGTCGATGAACATTGCGCTCCCACCAGGTCGAGACGATGAGAAGGCCCGCCCAACAGCCGGGTCAGGTCCTTGATCGTGGAGTAGTACCGGTGCATCGGATAGGTGATGTCCATTCCCATGCCGCCGTGTAAGTGGTGGCAGATCTGCATCACCGGCGGCGCCTGCGACGTCACCCAGTATCCGAGGACATCCAGATCGTCGTCGGCATCCCGGCCTTCCGACAGTCGCCAAACGACCGATTTGGCCGCCAAGTCGATGGTGCGCGAAGCGATATACACCTCGGCGAGCTGCGCGGCCACGGTCTGGAACGTCGACAACGGTTTGCCGAACTGCTTCCGGTTGGCCACGTAGTCAGCGGTCAGGCGCAGCGCACCGGCCACCAGTCCGTCGGCGTAAGCGCCGATCATCGCCAACGCAAGCTGGTTCACCCGGCGCGCCTCGGCGCCCGCCAGGATGTCGGGGCCACCAACCGCGACGTCGGCGAACGTGACCGTGTACTCGTCGGAACCATTCGAGGTCGGCGTGCGCACCAACTGCACTCCGTCGGCCTCCGGCGACACCACCACGACCGCGCTGTCCGCGGTCACGAGCATCCAGTCCGCCTTATCGGCATACCCGACACCGATTTTGGTGCCCGACAGCCGCCCGTCGGCGAGCGTGGTGGCGGGCCTGTCCGGCAGTGCGGTGCCCGGTTCATTGAGAGCCGCGGTCAACAGACCGCCCTCGGCCACCCCGCCGAGATACCGGGCCTGCTGCTCGTCGGACGCCAGATCGAGCAGGGGCACCACACCGAAGCCCAGCGTGGCCAGCGCGGGCGTGACGGCGCCGTGGCGGCCCACCTCGGTCAGCACGGTGGCGACCTCGGGCAGACCCACGCCGTCTCCGCCGAGGCGCTCGGGCACCGGCAGCGCCGTCACACCACCACTGACCAGCGCATCCCAGCTCAAATCGCGATCCAGCACTGAAGTAGCGACGTCGGCGACGGCCTGCTGTGTCGCGGTGAGATCGAAGTCCATCGTCGCCTTTGAATCCGTCGTCGTTTTCGAATCGATCAATGCGCTACCGGGCACTTGCCGGTGTAGTCGACCTGCCAGCGCTTGATGCCGTTGAGCCACCCTGAGCGAAGTCGCTCTGGCGCCGAAATGGGCTTCAGGTCGGGCATGTGGTCGGCCACGGCATTGAAGATCAGGTTGATCGTCATCCGCGCCAGGTTGGCGCCGATGCAGTAGTGCTCTCCGGTGCCGCCGAAACCGACGTGCGGGTTGGGGTTTCGCATGATGTTGAAGGTGAACGGCTCGTCGAAGACCTCTTCGTCGAAGTTGGCGGAGCGGTAGAACATCACCACCCGTTGCCCCTTCTTGATCTGCACGCCGGACAGTTCGTAGTCCTCTAGCGCGGTGCGCTGGAAAGAGGTGACCGGGGTGGCCCAGCGGACGATCTCGTCAGCGGCGGTCTCCGGGCGCTCCTTCTTGTAGAGCTCCCACTGGTCGGGGAAGTCAGCGAACGCCATCATCCCCTGCGTGATGGAGTTCCGGGTGGTCTCGTTACCGGCCACCGCGAGCATCATCACAAAGAACCCGAACTCGTCGTCCGAGAGCTTTTCACCGTCGATGTCGGCGTTGATCAGGGTGGTGACGATGTCGTCGCCGGGATTCTCGGCCTTCAGGGCGGCCATCTGCATCGCGTAGGTGAGCACCTCGACCGACGAGGCCTTGGGATCGATGTCGGCGTACTCGGGATCGTCGTTGCCGGTCATCTCGTTGGACCAGCGGAAGAGTTTGTCGCGGTCCTCTTGCGGCACCCCGAGCAGGCCGGCAATCGCCTGCAGGGGCAGCTCACACGCGACCTGCTCGACGAAGTCGCCGGAGCCAGCAGCTGCCGCGGCCTTGGCGATGCTCTGGGCGCGCTCGTTGAGTTCGTCGCGAATGCGTCCGATGGCACGCGGGGTGAAGCCGCGGGCAATGATCCGGCGCAAGCGAGTGTGCTGTGGCGGGTCCATGTTGAGCATGACGGTCCGCTGCAGGTCGATGTCCTCGCGCGCGATGTCGTTGTTGAAGCGCGGGATCACGCAGTTCTCGTAGCTGGAGAACACGTCGTTGCGCAGCGAGATCTCCTTGACGTCCTTGTGCTTGCTGATAGCCCAGAAGCCGCCGTCGTGGAAGCCACCGCCGTTGTCCGGCGCCTGCGCGTTCCACCAGATCGGCGCTGACGACCGCAGTTCGGCAAACTCTTCGATCGGAATCCGGTCCGCGTAGAGGTCGGGATCGGTGAAATCAAACCCGGGGGGCAGATTCGGGCTGGGCACGGTGCTTCTCCTTACGCTCGTGCATATGTTGGCCTGGTAACTGGCGATGCCACGGCACTAGCTCTCCTAGTGGAGCTCTATTGCCAGTAAAACATGCCTCCACCGTAGAAAAAAGGCGCGGGCGCATCCTCGCTTGTCATAGTAATGAAACGTGTTCTAGCCTGGCCCCATGGGTAACCCGGTAATCGTTGAAGCCACTCGCAGCCCGATCGGCAAACGCAACGGATGGCTGTCGGGCCTGCACGCCACCGAGCTGCTCGGCGCGGTGCAGAAGGCACTGGTGGAGAAGGCCGGCATCAATTCCGGCTTTGAAGCCGGCCAAGTCGAGCAGGCCATCGGCGGCTGCGTCACCCAATACGCGGAGCAGTCCAACAACATCACCCGGACTTCGTGGCTGACCGTGGGCTTGCCCGAACACGTCGGCGCCACCACTGTCGACTGCCAGTGCGGCAGCGGCCAGCAGGCCAATCACCTGATCGCCGGCCTGATCGCGACCGGCGCCATCGACATCGGCATCGCCTGCGGCATCGAGGCGATGAGCCGGGTCGGGCTGGGCGCCAACGCGGGCCCCGACCGCAACTGGCGCGCGGAGTCGTGGGACATCGACTTGCCCGACCAGTTCACCGCCGCCGAGCGGATCGCCAAACGGCGGGGCATCACTCGCGAGGACATCGACCAGTTCGGCTTCGAATCCCAGGTCAAGGCGAAGCAGGCCTGGGACGAGGGCCGCTTCGACCGCGAGATCTCCCCGATCGTGGCTCCGGCCCTAGACGAGAACAAGCAACCGACGTCGGAGCGGGTGACCATCTCCCGCGACCAGGGCTTGCGCGACACCACGCTGTCGGGGCTGAGTGCCCTGAAGCCGGTCATGGAGGGCGGCATCCACACCGCGGGCACGTCGTCGCAGATCTCCGACGGCGCGGCGGCCGTTCTCTGGATGGATGAGGACAAGGCCAAGGCGCTGGGCCTGCGACCCCGGGCCCGGATCGTCAGCCAGACGCTGGTCGGCGCCGAGACCTACTACCACCTGGACGGTCCGGTGCAGTCGACGGCGAAGGTGCTGGAGAAGGCCGGGATGAAGATGGGCGACATCGACCTCGTCGAGATCAACGAGGCGTTCGCGTCGGTGGTGCTGTCCTGGGCGCGGGTGCACGAGCCCGACATGGCCCGGGTCAACGTCAACGGCGGCGCGATCGCGCTGGGCCACCCGGTGGGCTGCACCGGCAGCCGGCTGATCACCACCGCGCTGCACGAGCTGGAGCGCTCGGACCAGAGCACCGCGTTGATCACCATGTGCGCCGGCGGCGCCCTGTCCACCGGCACCATCATCGAGCGCATCTAGCCCGAGCGGTGATCGTTTCCGAAGACAGCCGCATCGCCGCGGCGCAGGCCTATATCGATGCGCTCGTCAGTCATGACGCCGATGCGGTTCCCTTCGCGGAGCGGTGCACCCGCGTCGAGCAGGGAATCAAGAACGGGTTCTCCGGACGCCACATGCGGCGCGGCCTCAATCGCGGCCCGCAGTACCGGATCATCGCCGGGACGACACCGCCGGACTACCGCATCACCGGCGATGAGGTGCGCGCGGTATATGACGTGCTGACGAAGGTGGCCTTCGGCGGCAGGCGGCTGGCCGCGCGGGTCGACGAGACGTTCGTGATTCCCGCCGAAAGCGCCGGTGGCACAGCAGAGATCCAGCACATCAAGGTTCGCTTTCAACCATTCATTCGAAACCGGTGACGCTCATGGAAAAGCCCCGCAGTCTGAATTCTCCCTGGGTCGGCTTCTTCATCAAGTGGATGTCTCGTGGCAACGCTTGGATCTACCGGCGCAGCGGCGGAAAGCTTGGCGGCGTGTTCCAGAAAAACCCGGTCGCGCTGCTGACCACAACGGGCCGCAAGAGCGGACAACCGCGGGTCAGCCCGCTGCTGTATCTGCGCGACGGCGATCGCGTCATCCTGGTTGCTTCGCAGGGCGGTCGCGACAAGCACCCGTTGTGGTACCTCAACCTCAAGGCGGACCCGAAGGTGTCGGTGCAGATCAAAGACGAGGTGCTGCAATTGCGCGCGCGTGACGCCACGGCCGAGGAGCGCGAACACTACTGGCCCAAACTCGTCGCCATGTATCCGTCATTCGACGACTACCAGTCCTGGACCGAGCGGGTGATCCCGGTCATCATCTGCGAGCCCTGAGCCTCGCCCACCCTGGGCGGCATGGCCCAGGGCTGGATCCGCACCTCGCGAGCGGTGGCTTTGCTGCTGAATTTTCGCGCACGCCCACATCTGGGTGTACCGCAGGACAACGGCAAACTCGGCGCGAAACTACTGCGGTTCCCCGCGGCGCTGCTGACCACGACCGGGCGCAAGTCGGACGAGCCGCAGA
>Ga0315535_1000777_pt1 | contig 22035 bp, 19 predicted proteins | sample SalMarSW160220MG_2_FD_203092 | JGI IMG/M metagenome (GOLD analysis project Ga0315535, IMG submission 203092) | Salt marsh sediment microbial communities from the Plum Island Ecosystem LTER, Massachusetts, United States - Salt Marsh Sediment SW1602-20 ... | reverse complement strand
GTCGGGCTCAGGCATCGAGAACCACAACCCGAACTCCGTCAGGATGCACACGATATAGAACAGCCCACCGGCCACCCACATCAGCAGACCCCCGATCTGCTGGTCGGCCAGCACCGACAGTCCCCACCCGTTGCGGATGAGCCCGAGGGCCCCGTAGGGGTCGGGAGGATGAACGTAGAAGGGGTAGAGGGGTGTCGGCGCCAGGGTGATGACGATGCCCAGCAGCGCGATCCCTGCCATGGCCGCGAACAGGTAGGCCATGGCCGCCGGCGGCGCCAGGCGCCGCTCCCGCACCGGGGTGAGCACCGGCCACCAGAACATGGTGGCGGTGACGATGAAGATCAGGTGCTCCAAGGCGTGAACGCTCTCGCTTCGCAGGGCCAGGTCGTAGAGGAAGGGAAGGTGCCAGGCCCAGAGCGCGCCCACCTTCAGCGGCAGGGTCACCAGCGGACGCCCGATGGTGCGCTCCAGCCTGCTCACCAGCGGCACCCGCAGCAGCTCGCGGGTGGCCGCCGGCGGCAGGCCGATGAGCAGCAGCGGCGGCGCCACCAGGATCAGCAGCATGTGCTGAACCATGTGCACGCTGAAGAGGTAGAGCTCCCCGAGCCGGTCGATGGGCGACACCAGCGCCAGCGTCAACACCGTCACGCCGGCGCCGAAGGCCGCCACCCGCGGCCAGGAGACCCGGCGGCCCAGCCAGGCGAGGTAGGCGGCCACCAGCCCCGCCACGCCGCCGAGCACGGTGGGTTCCGGGCTCCAGGCGAGGGAGATGAGGTGCGCGGTCGTCATCATGCATCGAGGCTCACACGAAGATCAGGTAGGCGACGCTGAAGACAGCCACCCAGACGGCGTCGACGAAGTGCCAGTAGTACGCGATGGTGGCCAGAGCGGACTCGTTCTTGGGGCCGAGCTTGCCGGCGAAGCTGAGGCCGGTGAGGCTGCTCAGCATGATCAGGCCGGTGATGACGTGCAGCCCGTGGAAGCCCGTCAGGGTGAAGAAGGCGGAGCTGAAGACGTCGTAGTTGAGGGTGATGCCCGAGGTGATCAGCTCGTGGTACTCGATGCCCTGGCCGGTGAGGAACACCAGCCCCAGCGCGATGGTGGCCAGCATCCACAGCCGGAAGGTGCCGTGCCGGCCGCGGTGGAAGGCGCGCTCCGCCAGCCACACGGTGAGGCTGCTTGAGAACAGGAAGAGGCTGAAGACGAAGGTGCGCGGCACCGCCAGGCTCTCGCGCGGCAGGTTGCCGAAGGCGCCGCTCAAGTAGGCGTAGCTGGACAGCAGCGTCAGGAAGAAGAAGATCTCGGAGCTGATGAAGAACAGCATCCCCACCTTGTGGCGGTTGACGTTCGGCCCGCGCGCGGCGCCGGCAGCGGAGTTGGCGGTGGTCATGCGGTCCCCTCCGTCGTGGGTGAGGGCGTGACCTCTGCGAGGTCGGGGTGGTTGAGGTCGAACAGCGGCCGGGCGCTACGGACCGGCGGCAGCTTCTCGAAGTTGTGCTCCGGCGGGGGCGAGGTGGTCGCCCACTCCAGCGTCCAGGCATCCCACGGGTTGTCGCCGGCCTTCTCCCCGTGGCGGAAGCTCCACACCAGGTTCCACAGGAACATCAGCACGGCGATCCCGAGGATGAACGCCCCGATGGTCGAGATGAGGTTGAGGGTGCCGTAGTCGGGCAGGTTGGGGTAGGTGTACACGCGCCTCGACATCCCCAGGAGACCGAGGATGTGCTGCACGAAGAACGTCATGTTGAAGCCGATCACCGCCAGCCAGAAGTGCCAGCGGCCCAGCCGCTCGCTCATCATGCGGCCGGTGATCTTCGGGAACCAGTAGTAGATGCCCGCCCACAGCCCGAACATCGAGCCCCCGAAGAGCACGTAGTGCATGTGCGCGACCACGAAGTAGCTGTCCGTGAGCTGCCAGTCGATCGGCACGGCGGCGAACATCACCCCGGTGATGCCGCCGATCACGAACTGGATGATCATGGCGGCGGCGAACAGCAGCGGCGCGTCCAGCCGCAATCGCCCGCGGAACATGGTGGTGCTCCAGTTGAAGATCTTCACCCCGGTCGGGACCGCGATGAGCATGCTGGCCGCGCTGAAGGCGCCGTTCACGGCCGTGGTCAGCCCGATGGCGAACATGTGGTGCACCCACACCATGAAGCTGAGCAGCCCGATGGCGATGCCCGAGCCGGCCACGAAGGTGTAGCCGAAGATGGGCTTGCGCGAGAACACCGGAACCACCTCGGACATGATGCCGAAGGCCGGCAGCGCCATGATGTAGACCTCGGGGTGACCGAAGAACCAGAAGATGTGCTGCCACAGGATCGCCGAGCCCCCGCTGACGTTGGCGCGGAAGAAGTGCATGTGCAGCACCCGGTCGCCGAGCAGCATGATGAGCCCGGCGTTCAGCGGCGTCAAGGCGTAGAGGATGATCAGGCTGGTGATCATCATCATCCACACGAACAGCGGCATGCGGCGCCAGGTCATGCCCGGTGCCCGGTAGCGCACGATGGTCGCGAGCAGGTTGACGGCGGCGGCGATGGTGCCGACGCCCGTCTCGATGAGCCCGACGATCCAGTAGTCGATCCCCGGCCTCGAGGAGTAGGAGAACTCGCTCAGGGGCGCGTAGGAGAACCACCCCGCGTTCGCCAGGCTGCCGGTGAAGCCCGCCAGGTAGATCACGATGCCGCCCAGCAGGAACACCCAGAAGCCCAGCGCGTTGAGGCGCGGGAACGCCACGTCGCGGGCACCCACCATCAGCGGCACCAGGTAGTTGGCGAGCCCGATGAAGATGGGCATCACCACCAGGAAGATCATGGTGGTGCCGTGCATGGTGAAGATGTTGTCGTACTCCTGCGGCGTCAGCACCCGGGCGTTGGGCGCGGCGAGCTGGATGCGCATCAGCAGCGCCTCGATGCCGCCCACCCCGAAGAAGAACAGCGACGTGACCATGTACATCACGCCGATCTTCTTGTGGTCGGTCGTGGAGAGCCACGACAGCCAGCCCCAGCCTCGCGTCAGCGGCGGGAACGGGTGCTCGTGGGGCGCGGTCGACCCCTCGATCGCGGAGATCGACTCCTGCGTCACGGTTGTTCCTCCAGATAGGCAACCAGGGCGTCGAGCTGCGACGACGTCAGGTGCAGGTTCGGCATGTGGGCTCCGGGCTTGATGCTGGTCGGGTCGGCGATCCAGGCGCGCAGGTCCTTGGGCGTGTTCGGCAGGGCGCCGGAGGCTAGGGACTGCCGGTCGGCGAGGTGCGTGAGGTCGGGTCCGACCACCTGCCCGGCCGGGGCGCCGGACCCGGAGATGTTGTGGCAGCTCGAGCAGGTCAACCCGACGAACAGCGCCTTGCCGTTGGCCTCGGCCGCCGTCCTCGGCGCCGGATGCGGCTGCGCCTGGGCCGTCAGCCAGCTGTGGTAGTCGGCCTCCGTCTGGGCGACCACGCGGATCCGCATCCAGGCGTGCCCGGCCCCGCAGTACTCGGCGCAGGTGCCGAGGTAGACGCCCGGCTTGTCGGCCTCGATGACCATGGTGTTGGGATGCCCGGGGATGGCGTCCATCTTGCGCCCCAGCTCCGGCACCCAGAAGTCGTGGATCACGTCCTTGGAGGTCAGCTTGAGCTCGATGGAGGTGCCGGCGGGGATGTGCAGCTCGTTGGCGGTCACCACATGGCTACCGGGATAGCGGAACTCCCACCACCACTGGTGCGCGATCACGTCCACGTTGACGGGATCGCCGGCGGGGTGCCTGGGCGGCGATACCGCCGCCATGGTTTGCATGGTGAGCACGAAGAGGACCACCAGGATGGCCAAGGGGATGGCCGTCCAGGTTACCTCCACGAGGGTGTTGCCGTGCGTTTGCGGCGGGAGGCCTTCCTGCCCTCGGTCGCGGAAGCGGATGAGGTTGAAGATGACGAAGGCGCTGACTGCCAGCAGGATCGCCATGGAGATCCAGAAGGTGATCCAGAAGAGGTGCCCGATGTGAGCCGCGTAGGGCGAGGCCGGGTTGAGTACCGAGTTAACGGATGAGTAGAGTCTATGCACGCACGCTCACTCCACGCGGGCGGATCGCCGCGAAGCCTCCACCCTGGACTAGGATTGCGAGTCGCCGCCTGCCCGCTGCGGTGACCCCCGACCCCCTGGCCGGGCCCCGCGTGTTCCTCAGGCAGACACGCCCGTTACGGCTCACCGCCACGAGCGTGTAGGTGGGAAGGTGTCGACCCTTGGTCCGACAGGCCGAAGCCCTGGAACCGCCTGTATGGCCTTGATGCCGAACCTGCGTGAGTCTATCACCCAGGCTGCGCGCGTGTTGCAACTGTGGGACGTTCGGCTCTTGCAGCGGCGCGGCGGACGGCTCAGCGGCGGCGCAGCGCCTCGCGGTTGATCACGTTGGCCGCCACCCCGCCGCCGAGCACGGCCGCCACGGCCTCCGCCGCCAGGCGCGCCATGGCGGTCCGCGAGCGCTCGGTGGCGGACCCCGCGTGCGGCGCCAGCACCACGTTCGGCAGCTCCCGAAGGCGCCGGTGCACGCTCGGCTCGTGCTCGAAGACGTCGAGCCCGGCGCCCCACAGGCGGCCGCCGGCCAGCGCGTCCGCCAGCGCCGCTTCGTCGACCAGCGCCCCGCGTGCGGTGTTCACCAGCACCGCCGTCGGCTTCATGCGCGCCAGCGCCGCGGCGTCCACGACGTGCCGCGTCTCGGCGGTGAGCGGGGCGTGCAAGCTGAGGAAGTCGCTCTCGGACAGCAGCGTGTCGAGGTCCACGTGGCTGGCGCCCAGCTCAGCCTCCGCGGCCTGGTCGCGGCGGCGGTTGTGGTAGAGGATGCGCATCCCGAAGCCGGTAGCGCGGCGAGCGACGGCGCTGCCGATGCGTCCCATCCCCAGGATGCCGAGGGTGGTCCCGGCCACCTCACGGCCCAGGAGCTGCAGCGGCTGCCAGCCGCTCCAGGCGCCCGAGGTCACCAGCGCGTGCCCTTCCCGCAGGCGCCTCGCCACCGCCAGCAGCAGCGCGAAGGCGTGATCGGCGGTCGCGGCGGTGAGGACGTCGGGGGTGTTGGCCACCGCCACCCCCCGCCGGTTGCAGGCGGCCACGTCGATGTTGTCGTACCCCACGGCGTAGTTGGCGACGATGCGGAGATCGCCGCCGGCGGTGTCGAGGAAGGCGTCGTCGACCCGGTCGGTGAGCAGGGTGATGGCGGCGGACGCCCCCCGCACGCGCTCGAGCAGCTCCTCGCGGGGGCAGGGGTCGTCGGCCTGGCGCATGTCGACCTCCAGGCCGGCACGGCGCAGGGGCTCCAGGCCGGCGTCCGGCAGGCGCCTGCTGATGCTCACGCGTCCTCGAGGCATGCTGCAGTGTAGTCGAGGGGCGGCGAGCGCGGCCTGCGGGATGACGCTGGCGCGTCGCCGCGCGCCGCCACGCGCTAGGCTGAGGTACCAGGAGGAAGCGGCCTATGGGCGAGACCGTGCGGATGCGACCATGCAGCTGAGCCTGTTCATCCCGTGCTTCGTGGACACCCTGTTCCCCTCCGCCGGCCAGGCCATGGTGGAGGTGCTGGAGCGCCTGGGTCACGAGCTGCGCTACCCCGGCGGGCAGACCTGCTGCGGCCAGATCCACGTCAACACCGGCTACCGCCAGGAAGCCACCATGCTGGCGCGGCACTTCGTCGACGTCTTCGCCGATGCCGAGGTGGTGGTCGCTCCCTCCGCGTCGTGCGTGGGGCTCGTGCACGACGTCTACCCGGACCTGGCGCGGGAGAGCGGCGACCGCGGGCTGGTGGCGGCCGTCGATGAGCTGCTGCCGCGCGTGCACGAGTTCAGCCAGTTCCTCACCGGCGTGCTCGGGCTGGAGGAGGTGGGCGCGTACTTCCCGCACCGGGTGACGCTCCACACCAGCTGCCACTCGATCCGGGTGTTGAAGGTGGGGGACGCGCCGCAGCGCCTGCTCGCCGGCGTCAGGGGGATCGAGGTGGTGCCCCTGCCGCGGGCCGACGAGTGCTGCGGCTTCGGCGGCACCTTCGCCGTGAAGAACGCCGACACCTCGGCCGCGATGCTCGCGTCGAAGGTGAGCAACGTGCTGGCTACCGGCGCGGAGTTCGTGGTGGCGGCGGACAACTCCTGCCTGATGAACATCGGCGGCGCGCTGTCTCGCCAGCGGGCCGGGGTGCGCACGCTGCACCTGGCCGAGGTGCTGGCATCGACCGAGGCGCGCCCGTGGAGCGCGCCGGGAGCGCGCGCATGAGCGGCGCCGCGCCCCGGCGGCGCAAGTTCGAGGCGGCCGCGCGCGAGGCGCTGGCCGACAGCCAGCTGCGCCGCAACCTGGCCAAGGCGACCGGCACCATCCGTGAGAAGCGGGCGGTGGCGACGGGGGAGATGCCTGACTGGCAGGAGCTGCGCGAGGCCGGCAGGCGCGTCAAGGCCGGCGTCATGGCGCACCTCGGCGAGCATCTCGAGCGGCTGGAGGCGGCGGTGCAGGAACGTGGCGGCGTGGTGCACTGGGCTCGCGACGCCGCCGAGGCCAACGCCATCGTTCGAGACATCGTCGCCGCCGAGGGAACGCACGAGGTGGTCAAGGTCAAGTCGATCACCACCGACGAGATCGGCCTGAACGAGGCGCTGGCCGCGGCCGGCATCACGGCCGTCGAGACCGACCTGGCGGAGTTGATCGTGCAGCTGGCGCACGAGCCGTCGTCGCACATCCTGGTTCCCGCCATCCACAAGAACCGCGCCCAGATCCGCGCGCTGTTCGTGGAAGGGATGGGACTCGATCCGTCGGAGCTCTCCGACGAGCCGCGGGAGCTGACGGCCGCCGCCCGCCGCTTCCTGCGCGAGCGCTTCTTCCGTGCCCGCGTGGCGGTGAGCGGCGCCAACTTCGCGGTGGCCGAGACGGGCAGCGTGTGCGTGGTCGAGTCCGAGGGCAACGGACGCATGTGCACCACCCTGCCGCACACGCTGGTGACGGTGATGGGGATCGAGAAGGTGGTGCCCGACTGGCAGGCCATGGAGGTGTTCCTGCAGCTGCTGCCGCGCTCCAGCACCGCCGAGCGCATGAACCCGTACACCTCGTTCTGGTCGGGCGTCACGCCCGGCGACGGGCCGCAGGCGTTCCACCTGGTGCTGCTGGACAACGGCCGCACCCGCGTTCTGGCCGACGAGGCGGCGCGTCAGACGCTGCACTGCATCCGCTGCAGCGCGTGCCTCAACGTCTGCCCGGTGTACGCGCGGGTGGGCGGGCACGCCTACGGCTCGGTGTATCCGGGGCCCATCGGTGCCATCCTCACCCCGCAGCTGCAGCGCAGCCGTGAGGCCGACACCCTGCCGTTCGCCTCCACCCTGTGCGGCGCCTGCTACGAGGTGTGCCCGGTGAAGATCGACATCCCGCGGGTGCTGCTGCACCTTCGGGGCCGAGCGGTGGAGCGGCGGCGGGGGTCGCCGGGCGGCTGGCGCAGCGCCGAGGACGCGGCCATGCGCGCGGCCGCCTACCTGCTGGCCGAGCCGTGGCGCTACCAGCGGGCGCAGCGACTGGCGCGCGGCGGCCAGGGGCTGCTGGCCCGCCGCGGCATCATCTCCTGGCTGCCCGGCTACCTCGGCCGCTGGACGCAGACACGGGACCTGCCGGCGGTGCCTCGCCGAACCTTCCGCGAGTGGTACCAGGAGCGAGCCAAGCCTGCCGCTGCCGACCGGGGGGGACGCTCGTGAGCGCCCGCGACGACATCCTCGCTCGCATCCGCGCGGCCGTCGCGGGGGGCGAGGCGTCCGCGGACGACGCAGCCGGCGCCCGACCCGATCGCGAGGCGGCGGCGTACCGGGTGAGCGGCGCCAAGGGCCGCGAGGAGCGCCTGGCGCTGTTCGTGGCGCGCGTCGAGGAGTACGGCGTACGCATCCAGCGCTGCGCGGCCGCGGAGGTTGGCGCGACGCTGTTGCGGATCTTGCGGTCGCGCCGGGCGGCCGGCGTGGTGGCGCCGCCGGGCCTGGCTCCGGAGTGGCGCCCGGACGGCGTCGAGTGGCTGGACGACGAGCGCGAGTCGTTGGCCGTGGAGCGGCTGGCGGCGTCCGACGGTGTAGTGAGCGGCTGCGCGGTGGCCATCGCCGAGACGGGAACGGTCGTGCTGGACGGCGGTCCCGGGCAGGGGAGGCGGGCGCTGACGCTGGTGCCGGACTACCACCTGTGCGTGGTGGCCGCCGACCAGGTGGTCGAGACGGTGCCCGAGGCCATCCGGCGGCTCGAGCCGGCGGCCCGCGCCGGCCGGCCCATCACCTTCGTGTCGGGGCCGTCCGCGACGTCCGACATCGAGCTGAGCCGGGTGGCGGGAGTGCACGGACCCCGCACCCTCGACATCGTGCTCGTCGACTGACGGAGCGACGCCGATCAGCACGGACTCCGCCCAACCCGGCGCGTGGTCGATACTCCCACATGACGGTCGGCGCTCCGCCGACCCGCGGCACGCGCGCAGCCGCTAGCGTCGCATAGGCCTCATCGCCAGCATGCGTCGTCCCGCGCGCCGGCCGCGCGGCCGCGGGGTGCTAGCGCCTCGAGGCGGCGCAGCTCGACCGAGAGATCGGGGGAATCTGCCATGGCGACCTGGTTGCGCATTGCGATCGCGATCCTCATCGTCATCCACGGTTACCTGTACGTCCCGTTCGCCTTCTACCTGGTCAACGACTTCCAGCGCTCCAAGGGCGGGTCCAGGCTCCTCGCTGGCGTCCTGGGGGCGGCGACCCTGAGGACGGGCACCCTGGCCGTCCACGTGGCGGCCGGCGCGCTGTTGCTGGCGTGCGGCCTGCTGCTGGCGCTGGCACCCGGAGCCACCCCCGTCTGGCGCACCCTCGCCGTCGCGGGCGGTGCCGCCGGCGTGCTGGCCTTCATGGTGGCCTGGAACGGCCGGTCGAGCCACTTCAGCGAGCAGGGCGTCCTGGGAGCGACGGCCAGTCTGGCCGTCCTCATCGGAGCTCTCGCCTTCGCAGATGCGGTCGGGTGATGGGAGGAGGGGCACAGATGCGGGAGACGTGGCGCATGACGATTCGTCGCAACGCCCGGGTTAGCGTGGTCGGCATCGTGGCACTGGCGGCGCTGTTTGGCAGCCCTTGGACGGGCGCCCAGACGCCCGTCCAGCCGCCCGTCCAGGGGCCTGCGATGCCGATCCACACGGCCGCCCTGGTGGGCGATGTGCAGGCGGTGCAGGAGCACATCGCTGCCGGCACGGACCTCGACGCGAAGGACGCCTACGGCTCGACGCCGCTGATCGTGGCGGCCACCTTCGGCCGTGCCGACGTAGCGAAGGTCCTGATCGACGCCGGCGCGAGTCTCGACCTCACCAACGCGGAGGGCTCCACCGCCCTGCACGCCGCCGCCTTCCTCGGCCGCGAGGACATCGTGCGGGCCCTGCTGGCCGCAGGCGCCAACCGCTACCTGAGGAATGACGCGGGCCATACCGCCCGCTCCTCGGTGCTGGCGCCCTTCGAGGAGGTCGCGCCCGTCTACCGGACCTACCGCGAGGCGCTGGGCCCGCTCGGCCTGACCCTCGACGATGCCGAGCTGCGGGCGGCGCGCCCGCGCATCGCCGCCCTGCTGGCGCCAGGCGCCGACGCGCTCGCGAGCGTCGACTACGCGCCCCGGCCGGGCGGAGCCTGGCCCGTGTCCACGCCGCAACAGGAAGGCCTGGATCGTGCCCTGGTGGCGGAGGCGTACCTCAACGTCGAGGCGCTCGACCACCCCTACGCCCTGCTGATCGTCAAGAACGGCCGGCTCGTCGGCGAGCGCTACCTGAACGGCGGCGCCATCGACCGCAAGACGCTCCTGCAGTCCGTCGGCAAGAGCTTCACGTCCGCCCTCGTCGGCCTGGCGTTGCAGGAGGGGTGCCTCACCGGCCTCGACCAGACCATGCTCGCGTTCTTCCCCGACGAGGCCTCCGGGATCACCGACCCCCGCAAGGAACGCATCACCCTCCGGCAGATGCTGCAGATGCGCGCCGGCTACCCCTGGGAGGAGACCAGCGACGCGCTCTGGGACGCCATGTACAGCGCCGACTACCTTCACCTCGTCGCCGACGTGCCCCTCACGGCCGACCCCGGCACCACCTTCCAGTACAGCAACCTCACCTCCACCTGGCTCGCCGTCATCGTGGCGCGCGCCTGCGGCACCGACCTGCTGAGCTTCGCGCAGCAGCACCTCTTCGACCCGCTCGGGATCAGCGTCGGCGAGTGGTCCCGGGAAGCGTCCGGCTACTACATGGGTCACGGCACGATGCACTTCACCGCGCGCGACGCCGCCCGCTTCGGGCTGCTCTACCTCCAGGACGGCAAGGTGGACGGCCGCCAGATCCTCCCCGCGGACTGGGTCCGCGACTCCCTGCGGATCTACTCCCAGCACGCCTGGGACGACCTCGGATTCTTCCACCAGGTCGGCTACGGCTACCAGTGGTGGTCCGCCGACGCCGGCGCGCACCACGTCAACTTCGCCTGGGGCCACGGTGGCCAGCTGATCGCGCTGGTCCCCGACCTCGACATGGTGGTCGTGCTCACCTCCGACCCCTTCTTCGCCGGACCCCGCCACGACCCGGAGTCCTGGCGCAGCGAGATCGCCAACCTCACCCTCGTCAGCGAGTTCATCCGCTCGCTGCCGACCGACTGATCGGCGAGGTCATCCCCTCGGTGCCGGCCGGCGATGGCATGATGATGGCGTTCAGCCCGCCGCCGGCCGACGTGCCGATCCGCACGCCGTAGCACGACGTTCTACGGCCGGTCTCGGGGCAGCAGCGGTGCGGGACGGTCACACGCACCACTGCTGCTTCGGCGCACTGAGGCCGCCCTCCGCAACCGGTGCGCACCGGCATGCCCGGCGCCTGGACGCCGCAGCGTGAGGAGGCGACGATGAGGGACCTGACCGCGGACCTGTTCCTGTCCCTGGACGGCTGCGCCGGAGCCAAGGGCTACGGCGCCTACTTCGGCTACGGGGGCCCCGAGCTCGATGCCTGGATCATGGGCAACTTCGACCCCGGCTACGAGATACTCATGGGTCGCGCCACCTACCAGGCCCTGGCGGCACACGGCGCGGGCGAGGACGAGGTGTCCCGCCTCATGCGGGCCGCCCCCAAGGCGGTCGTCTCCAACACCCTCCGTCCGCCGCTGACCTGGGCCAACACGCGACTGCTCGAGGGGGACGCCGGCACTGCCATCGCCGACTTGAAACGCGAGGCGGGAGCGCCCATCCGCACCATCGGCAGCCTCCGCCTCGTCAGGAGCCTCCTGAGGCACGGCCTCATCGACCGGCTGCGGCTCCTCGTCTTCCCCCTGATGCTCGGCGAGGCCGGGCTCGAGCCCTTCTACCGGGACCCGCCCACCAGCCACCTGCAGCTCTTGAACGCGACCGTGCTCGACGGCAGGCTGGTGCTCCAGGAGTACCGCCCGGCCTGACGCCCAGGGGCGGCCACCGGGGCGAACGAGGCTGTGAGGACCGTGCGTCGCGGGCGGCCCGCACCGCACGGAGCGTGCCGTCGCGGCGCTCTCTCGCCAGCTGCGCGGTGCCGTCCTATGGCTTTGCCCGGTAGCGGAGGCCATCGATGAGCAGGGCAAGCATCCGGTCGGGGTGGTGCGGTTCCTCAGCGCGCGTGCCGGCGCTCAGCCGCGCCACAGCGGTCAGGAGCTCGCCCGGCTCGATGTCGTCGACCCCCTGCCCGGCGGCCGAGGCTGCCTGGAGCAGGGACCGCAGCGCGGGTACGAGACGCGTTTCGAAGTATTGCGGCAGCCCCTCGAACGCCGGGTCTCCCGAGTGGAGGGCCGTCGCGAGCCCGCGCTTGGTCGCCACCAACGCCGAGAAGCGCTGCAGCCAGCGAGCGAGTGCCTCGCTCGGCTCGTGCTTGGCGGCCAGGACCGCCGCGGCGTCGGCGCAGGCATCGATCTCTCGGCTGAAGACGGCCGCGATGAGTCCGGACCGGCGCGGGAAGTGGCGGTACACCGTTCCAACGCCGACGCCGGCCTTCTCCGCGATCTCACGGATGGGAGCGTTCACGCCGGACGTCTCGAACACCGCCTTGGCGGTCTTGAGCAGGGTGTCCAGGTTGCGCCTGGCGTCGGCGCGTACGGGCCGCCCCGCGTTCTCGGCTATCCCCAGGATCTCGTCTGCTTCTGCATCGTCAGTCATGCGACCTCTTGACAAGCGGAACGCCGTTCCGTATAAACGGATCACCGTTCCGATTAGTATAGCTCCGGGGAAACGGTGCTGGCAGCCGATCAGGCATGGGAGGAGTACATCGTGGCAGACGAGCGAGTGGCGCTGGTCACCGGCGCGAATCAGGGAGTCGGGTTTCAGGTGGCGAAGGAGCTGGTGGCGAATGGCGTGACCGTGCTGCTCGGGTCGCGCGACCTCGCGCGCGGGGAGGCTGCCGCCGGCGAGATAGGGCCGGGTGCCTCCGCGCTCCAGCTCGACGTCACGGATCGTGCATCGATCGCGGCCGCGGCCGAGCGGGTCCGCATCGAGCACGCCAGGCTCGACCTGCTGGTCAACAACGCGGCCATCTCCAACACGAGAGCGCGGGCGCTCGGCCTGTCGCTGGCGGCCTACAGGGAGATATCGCGCGCGAGCACCGCGTCACTCGACGAGGTACGGGCGGTGTGGGAGACGAACGTCTTCGGTGTGCTTGCCGTCTACCAGGCGATGCTCCCGCTGCTCCGCGTGTCGCCCGCCGCCCGCGTCGTCAACGTGTCGAGCGAGGTCGGCTCGCTGACGGCGAACGCCGATCCCGACTCGCGCTACCACGCGTCCTTCGGCCCGGTGTATGCGGCGTCCAAGGCGGCTCTCAATGCGATGACGCTTGCCATGATGGTCGAGCTCGAGTCCACCGCGATCAAGGTCAATCTGGTCTCGCCGGCCTTCACCAGCACGAACCTCAACGGCTACGAGGGCACCGAGTCCCTCGAGGACGGGTCTCGTGAGGTGGTGCGCGTCGCGCTGCTCGGGCCGGACGGCCCGTCGGGCACCTTCACGCGCTGGGAGAACACACCGATCCCGTGGTGAGCAGGGCGCGGACTTACAGGCGTCTCGCGGTCGGGTCAGTCGGCTCCCCTCAGGGAGGGGGTCACGGTGAGGCCGACGAGGATGCCTTCGGGGCCGAGCAGGCGCGTGACGCGCTGCCCCCACGGCTCTTCCTTGTCGGCCACGAGGATGCGGAGACCCTTGGCCTGAAGCTCGCGAGTCGCCTCGGCCAGACCCCGCACGCCGGCGTCGACTGCCGGATCGCGGGGCGAGACGTGGCGCAGCCGCGCCGCACCCTCACTCGCCGACGTTCGTTCGTGCGCCCGCTCGGAGCGCCCCTGACGTGCCTTCCAAGCCGACCTTGTGGTGGTGGAGCCAGCCGGATTCGAACCGGCGACCTCTCGCTTGCAAAGCGAATGCTCTCCCAGCTGAGCTATGGCCCCACGGGGCGCCGGCGCCCCATCCGGGCGCGCCGCGCGCCCTGAGGATACGCGGGCACCGGTGGGCTGTCAAGCTGGATGCGACCCGTGCTGGACGGTACTTCCCGCGATGCGACGGCTGGCGTCGGTCAGCCGCCTTCCTCCGTCCGGCCGTCCGGGCGGGCGAAGATCATGCGTCCCATGTTGGTCTGCAGGCTGCTGGTGACGACCGCCTCCACCGTCTGGCCGACGAGCTCGCCGGCGTACTCCACCACCACCATGGTGCCGTCCTCCAGGTAGGCGAGCCCCTGCCCTTGCTCGCGACCGGGCCGAACGATGCTGAGCGACAGCTTCTCGCCCGGCAGGAAGGTGGCCTTGACGGCGTTCGCGAGCTGGTGCAGGTTGAGCACCCGCACGCCCTGCAGCGCCGCCACCCGGCTGAGGTTGTAGTCGGTGGTGATGAGGTCGGCGCCGCGCGCCCGGCACACCCGCACCAGCTTCTCGTCCACCGGTAGGTTGCCGCTGGGGTCGTCGTGGATGACCTGGGTGGGGACGGTCTGGTCCTTGGCGATGCGATCGAGGACCTCAAGGCCGCGGCGCCCGCGCTGGCGCCTGAGAGGGTCGTCGGAGTCCGCGATGCGTTGCAGCTCGCTCAGCACGAAGTTGGGCACCAGCAGCGAGCCGTCCAGGAAGTTCGCCTCGGCGACGTCGGCGATGCGCCCGTCGATGATGGCGGAGGTGTCGACCAGCTTGTCGCGCGGCGCGCCGGCGCGCGGCGCCGCACGCGGGGTGGCGCGCTCGAAGGGGAAGAGCTGGCGATTGGCCACGAAGAACGCGGAGGAGGCGCCCACCAGCACGACCGCGATGAGCAGCGACCAGTACCAGGTGAAGCCGGGCACGTTGGCCAGCAGGTTGTTGAGCAGCACCGTGATGAGCAGGGCGATGGTGGCGCCCGAGCCGGCCGCCAGGATCGTCTCGGGCGGAGTCTTCGCCGCCCGCCGCACGAACCGGCCCCACAGCCGTCCGGTGCGCTGCGCCGGCGCGCCGCCCAGCAGGTAGGCGACCAGCACGCCCAGCAAGGTCAGGTAGAGCAGGTTGTTGGGCCCGGTGAGCAGCCCGCGGTCGAGCAGCAGCCAGGCCAGGCCGTAGCCCGCGAGGCCGCCGATGAGCGTGAACAGGCCGCGGGCCAGGAAGGTGGCGGTGCCGGTCGAGCCGCTCACGCCTTCACCTCCCGCTCGCCCTCCTGCCACACCTGGGCGATGGCCTCGCCGAGGTTGCGCACGCCCGCGCGCAGGTCGCGGGAGCGCGGCCCCACCAGGTGCGGGTGGTCGGCGCGTCTGGCCTCCTCGAGGCGGCGACTCAGGTGGCTCACGGAGCGAACCTCGCCCGCCAGCCCCACCTCGCCGACGACCGCCGTCCGCTCCGGCAGGGCGCGGTTGGTGACGGCCGAGTAGACCGCCAGCGCCACCGCCAGGTCGGAGCCGGGGTCGGTGAGGCGCAGCCCGCCGGCGACGTTGACGAAGATGTCGAGGTCAGCCAGCGGGAGCTGCAGCCGCCGCTCGAGCACCGCCAGCACCACGTCGACGCGGCGTTGCTCAAGGCCCTGGACCACTCGCCGAGGTGAGGCGTACGGCGTCTTGGACGCAAGTGCCTGCACCTCCAGCAGCAGCGCCCGCTGCCCCTCCAGCGCCGCCAGCACCACCGACCCGGGCACGCCGTGAGGGCGCTCGGCCAGGAAGGCCTCGGACGGGTTGGGGACGGCGTGCATGCCGCTCTGCGCCATGTCGAAGACGCCGACCTCGCCCGCCGGGCCGAAGCGGTTCTTGATGGCGCGCAGCACGCGCAGGCCGCCGGCGGACTCCAGCGCGAAGGTGGCGTCGACCACGTGTTCGATGACCTTGGGGCCGGCGATGGACCCTTGCTTGGTGACGTGACCGATCAGGACCAGCGTGCTGCCGCTGTCCTTGGCGGCGCTCACCAGCAGCGCGGTGCCGTCGCGCACCTGGCTGAGGGTCCCGGGCGTGCCCTCGGGGTCCGCCAGAAGCGTCTGGATCGAGTCGACGACGACCAGGTCCGGGGCATCCGCTCGCAGGTGCTCCGCGATGACGTAGGCGTCGGTCTCTCGGGTGAGGCTGACGCCCTGCGAGAGCCCCAGGCGCTCGGCGCGCAGCCGCACCTGCGCCAGCGACTCCTCGCCGGCGACGTAGAGCGCCCGGCGACCCGACCGCACCGCCAGGTGGGCGAGCTGCAGCAGCAAGGTCGACTTGCCGATGCCCGGCTCGCCGGCCAGCAGCAGCGCAGAGCCGGCCACCCAACCACCGCCGAGCACGCGGTCCACCTCGTCATCGCCGGAGGGCGAGCGCACCAGGCCGGCATCGCGCACATCGTCGATGGCGACGGTTTGCAGACGTCGGCGGGCGGTGGCGGCGGCTGCCGCCGGCGCGCTGGAGCCCGTGAGCTCCTCTTCGAGGGTGTTCCAGGCGCCGCAGCGCGGACAACGCCCCATCGGGGTGGCGGAGTGGCCCCCGCACTCCCGGCACACGTAGCGCGCGCTGACGCGGGCCACGCGCCTACGCGCCCCCCGGGTGCGCGATGCTCACCATGGCGCCCACCATACCGCTCGCCCGGACCGCCGATGCCGGCCCCCTCGGCAACGATGAACGACGACGGGATGCCGTACGGCGAGGCCGCTCGCGCCCAAGGACCTAGACCATCGGAACGGGCCTGGCGAAGACCACCCGACCCGCTTCCACGGTGACGAGGAGCGGCTCGTCCGAACCGTGCTGGAGGATCTCCAGCGACAGCGGATCTTCGATGTGCTCGCGGATGATGCCGCGCATCGGCCTGACGCTCTCGCCGTGGGGCAGCTTGTCGACCAGGAACTCGGCGACCTCCTTGGCGAAGCTTACGTGGATGTCGCGGCCGTCGAGCTCTGCGCGGATGTCCTCGAGCATCTGCTCGGTGATGGTCACGATGCCCTCGCGGTCGACGGTCTCGAAGACGATGACCTCGTCGAGCCGGTCGAGGAACTCGGGGCTGAAGATGCCCTTGAGGGGGGAGCTGGAATCCTGCTGCGCGGCCTCCTGGAAGCCGATGGTGGTGCCGCGGTTGAAGCCGGTGTTGCTCGTCATGATGAGGATGACGCGGCGGAAGTCGACCGTGCGGCCGAGCCCGTCGGTGAGGCGGCCGTCATCGAGCACCTGCAGGAAGGTGTTGTAGATGTCGGCATGAGCCTTCTCGATCTCGTCGAGCAGCACCACGCTGAACGGCTGCCGGCGAACCGCCTCGGTGAGGCGGCCGCCCTGCTCGTGGCCGACGTACCCCGGAGGCGCCCCGATGAGCTTGGAGATGCTGTGCGCCTCCTGGAACTCCGACATGTCGAGTCGCACCAGCGCTCGCTCGCTGCCGAACAGCTCCAACGCCAGCTGCTTGGCCAGGAAGGTCTTGCCGACGCCGGACGGGCCGACGAACATGAACGACGCCGCCACGCGGGTCCGGCCGCCCAGGCCCACGCGCGCGCGCCGCAGGGCCGAGGCCAGCGCGCCGATGGCCTTGGCCTGGCCGACCACGGTCTTCTCGAGGTTCACTTCGATGTTGGCGAGCTTCTCCGAGTCGGTCTCGTCGACGTAGATGCCGCCCCACGAGTTGACCACCGCCTCGAGATCCTCGCGGCTGACGACCGGCGTACCGTCGTCCTGCTCCACCACGGGGAAGCCGAGCGACTTGTTGAGGCGCGTGCGCGCGGCGGCCTCGTCGATGAGGTCGATGGCCTTGTCGGGGAAGTTGCGGCCCGGCAGGCTGCGCTCGCCGTAGCGCACCGACATCTTGAGCATCTCCTGCGGGATGATCACGCCGTGGTGCGACTCGTACTTCTCGCGCAGGCCCTCGAGGATCTCCAGGGACTCCTCCGGCGAGGGCTCGAGCACGATCACGGGCTGGAAGCGCCGCTCCAGCGCTGCATCCTTCTCGATGTACCTGTGGTACTCGCCGGTGGTGGTGGCGCCGATGACCTGCACCTCCCCCCGGGACAGGGGAGGCTTGAGGATGTTGGCGGCGTCCAGCGTGCCCTCGGCGCCGCCCGCGCCCACGAGCGTGTGCAGCTCGTCGATGAAGGCGACCACCTTGGCGCTGCGCAGCTCCTCGATGACCTGCCGCAAGCGCTCCTCGAACTCGCCGCGGTACTTCGTGCCCGCCACGATGTTGCTCAGGTCGATCGACAGCACCCGCACGTTGCTGAGGTTGGGCGGCACCCGCCCCTCGACGATGGCCTGCGCCAGCCCTTCGACGATGGCGGTCTTGCCCACCCCAGGCTCGCCGATCAGCACGGGGTTGTTCTTGGTGCGCCGGGTGAGGATCTGGATGACCCGGCGGATCTCCTCGGTGCGGCCGATGACGGGGTCGAGCTTGTCCTCCCGCGCCTCCTTGGTGAGGTCGCGGGCGTACTCGTCCAGGAACGGCGTGTTCACCGTCTCCGACTGGTTCTTGGGGTCGGCCGCGGCGAGGATGCGCCAGCGCACCGTGTCCACGTCGCGGGTGAGGTTCTGCAGGATGCGGTAGGCGACGCCGTCGCCTTCGCGGATGATGCCCAGCAGGATGTGCTCGGTGGCAATGACGTTGCTGCCCAGGCTGCGCGCCTCGGAGCCGGCAAGCTCCATCACCCGGCGGGCGCGCGGGGTGATGGCGGCCGTCTCGTTGCGCGGCAGGCCGTCCCCCCGGCCCACCATCTCCTCGACCTGACGGCGGAAGCCCTCCAGCGTGGCGCCGAACTCCGCCAGCACCTTGCTGGCAGTCCCCCCCTCGCGCATCAGGCCGAGAAGCAGGTGCTCGGGACCGATCATGGCGTGCCCAAGCTTGGAGCCCTCTTCGCGGGCGAAGTGGAAGACCAGCCGCGCGCGATCGTCGTACCTGTTCAAGGTGCCCTCCGGGTGGGGGAAGGAGGCGTCGGTCGATTCGGTACCGTGCAGCAGGCCGTTGGCGGCCGAATCATGATGGTATAGTACCCGCCTGATGTGGGTCCAGAAAGGGCGTTCGTTACGTTTGCCCTTCACCGGACGCTGACTTAGAAATGCCGCGCACGCCTTGAGGAGTTGCTGTGCTGTTCCAAGATATCATGCTGGCGCTCGATCGCTTCTGGGCCGATCAAGGGTGCGTCCTCGCCCTGCCTCACGACACCGAGGTGGGGGCCGGCACCTTCTACCCGACGACCTTCCTGCGGTCGCTCGGCTCCGCGCCGTGGCGCGTGGCTGGCGTGGCACCCAGCCGCCGCCCGACCGACGGGCGCTACGGCGACAACCCCTACCGGTTCCAGTACTTCTTCCAGTACCAGGTGCTCCTCAAGCCCTCGCCGCTGGACGTCCAGGACGTCTACCTCTCCTCGCTCTACAGCCTGGGGATCGACGCCGGCAAGCACGACATCCGCTTCGTTGAGGACAACTGGGAGTCGCCCACGCTCGGCGCCTGGGGGCTCGGCTGGGAGGTGTGGATGGACGGGATGGAGATCACCCAGTTCACCTACTTCCAGCAGGTCGGCGGGTTCGACTGCAGGCCGGTGCCGGTGGAGCTCACCTACGGCCTGGAGCGCATCGCCATGTACCTGCAGGGCGTGCATCATGCCTTCGACATCGAGTACGCGCCGGGCGTGAGCATGGGCGAGCTGCGCAGCGACTTCGAGGCGCAGCACTGCCGCTACAACTTCGAGGAGTCCGACGCCGAGCTGCAGCGCCAGCTTTTCGAGCGCTACGAGGCCGAGGCGGGGCGGCTGCTGGACCTCGGCCTGGTGCACCCCGGCTACGAGTTCGTGATGCGGGCCTCCCACGCCTTCAACCTGCTCGACGCGCGCGGCGTGCTGTCGCAGACCGAACGGCAGACCTACGTGCAGCGCGTGCGGCGGCTGAGCGAGGCGAGCGCGCGCGAGTACCTGGTTCAGCTCGGTGAGCTCACCTCCCTGGAGGAGGGCGCCTGATGCCGGACCTGCTGTTCGAGATCGGCACCGAGGAGCTGCCCAGCTGGTACGTGGACGAGGGGCGTGCCGCGCTCGTCCAGTTCGTGCTCGAGCGGCTCACCGAGGCGGGGCTGGCGCCGTCCTCGGTCCGGGGCTTCAGCACGCCGCGCCGCCTGGCGGTGGTGGCGTCGGACGTCCCGGAGCGGAGCGAGGCGCGTGAGGAGCTGCGCCGCGGGCCGGCGGCCGAGGTCGCCTTCGACGACATGGGCCGTCCCACCCGCGCCGCCAGAGGCTTCGCGTCGGCCAGCGGGGTCGAGCCAGAGGCTCTGGAGATCCGCGAGACGGACCGCGGGCGCTACGTCTTCGCGCGCCTCAACCGTGGCGGCGAGCCGGCGGCCGACGTGGTTCCGGCGCTGCTCGCCCGCGCCGTGGCGGAGCTGCCGGCGCCACGCAAGATGCGCTGGGCCGACGTCGACACGCCGTTCATGCGGCCGGTGCACTGGCTGCTCGCGCTGCTGGGGGACACGGTGCTGGAGGTGGAGGCCGCCGGCGTGCGCTCGGGGAGCAGCAGTCGCGGACACCGCTTCCTGGCGCCGGGCGAGGTGCCGGTGGCGAGCGCCGGGGCCTACCTCGAGGCGCTGCGCGACGCGTCGGTGCTGGCCGACGAGGGCGAGCGCGACGCCGCGACCTGGGGCGCGGCCAACGATGCGGCGGCGGAGCACGGCCTGGCGGCGAGCGGCGACCAGGCGTTGCGGGCCGAGGTACGCAACCTGGTAGAGCTGCCGGTCGCGGTGCTGGGCAGCTTCGACGAAGCCTATCTGGAGCTGCCCGACGAGGTGCTGAGCACGGTGATGATCCACCACCAGCGCTTCTTCCCGACGCACGATGGCGAGGGCAGGCTGGCGCGCCACTTCGTGGGCATCTCGAACAACCGCGTGACGGACGTCGATCTGGTGCGCTCCGGCTACGAGCAGGTGCTGGCCGGGCGGCTCTACGACGCACGCTTCTTCTGGGACGCCGACCGCCGCAAGAGCCTCTCGCAGCATGCCTGGGGGCTCTCGGGCATCGGCTTCCAGAAGGACCTCGGCACCATGGCGGACAAGATCGCCCGGGTGAGTGAGGTCGCCGACGCCCTGGCCGAGGCGCTCGAGCTCCCCAGGGAGGAGCGGGCGGCCCTCGATCAGGCCCTCCCCATCTTCCGCGCCGACCTCTCCACCGACATGGTCTACGAGTTCCCCGAGCTGGAGGGGGTGATGGCGCGCGCCTACGCACGCGCCGAGGGTCTTCCAGAGGCGGTGGCGCAGGCCCTGGAGGACGGCGTGATGCCCAAAGGACCCGCGAGCCGGCTGCCGGTGTCACGCATCGGCGCGGTGCTGGCGGTGGCCGACCGGCTGGACAAGGTGGTGGGGTTCTTCGCGCTCGGCAAGCGCCCGTCGGGCTCCGCCGACCCGTTCGCGCTACGGCGCGACGGGCTGGCGCTGGCGCGGGTGCTGAACGCCGAGGCCTGGCGCCTGCCCCTTCCCGATCTGGTGCTGGAGGCCGCGGCACCGCACCGCGCCGCCGGCGTGGAGATCCCCAAGGACGTGGAGGACGACGTGGTGCGCTTCCTGTGGGACCGCGTCGCCTCGCTGCTGGCCGAGCAGGGGATGACCGTTCAGGTGGTGCGAGCCGCCGTGCAGGGCAGCAGCAACGTGGTGGACGCTGCCCGCCGTGCCTACCTGCTGCGTGCCCTGATGGTCCACGAGGAGTTCCCGGCGCTGATGGCGCTCCACAAGCGGGCCGCCAACCTGGCGCGCCAGGAGAAGCGCCGGCACAACGTCAAGCCGGGCCTGTTCCGCAACGAGTACGAGGCGCCGCTCTTCGAGGCGTTGCCGGGGGCCCGCCGCGGGGTGGAGAGCCTTCTGGCAGAGGTCGTCGACGCCCTGCCCGGCTGGGACCTGGCCTTCCCGCCCGAGCGCCCGCTGGGCGAGCTGGGCGGCGACGTGGGGGCGGTGCTGGCCCTCAAGCGCCCGCTTGACGCGTTCCTCGACAACGTGCTGGTGATGGTCGACGATGCCGAGGTGCGCGGCAACCGCCTGGCGCTGCTGCGCGAGGTCACCGATGTGCTGCGCGAGCTGGGCGCGCTGAACCAGCTGGAGGGGGCGGCGTGAGGGCGGGCGCCTGAGGGCGGGCGCCTGCACTGCGGTGCCGGCGGCTCGTGCCCGCCGGCTGCGCGCTTCCCGCGCTACCCTTGGCGCGTGGAGCTGACGTTCGAGGGCTCGCTGTGGTACTGGCGGGGCCCGGCCCCCTGGTACTTCGTGAGCGTGCCCGAAGCGGAGTCGGAGCTGCTCAAGGTCGCCTCGCGGTTCGTGACCTACGGCTGGGGCATGATCCCCGTGGCGGCCCGGATAGGCGGCACCGAGTGGACGACCTCGTTGTGGCCCAAGGACGGGCTGTACATCCTGCCGGTCAAGATCCGCGTGCGCAAGGCGGAGAGTCTGGTGGAGGGCGACCCGGTCAGCGTCTCGCTGCGGGTCGGAGCGTGACGCCGTGCACGTGCCGCCGGGCAGGCGCGCCCGCTCGGGCGAGCGGGCGGCTCCGATCGGAGCCGCCTGTCAGCTTGCCGTTTGCTGGTGCCGAAGGGGGGACTTGAACCCCCACGACCTTGCGGTCACATGACCCTGAAACGCTTCAGGGCTTATCGGCGGAGTATGGCAGTTCTGATGATTGCGTCTGA
>Ga0315535_1000776_pt1 | contig 22051 bp, 19 predicted proteins | sample SalMarSW160220MG_2_FD_203092 | JGI IMG/M metagenome (GOLD analysis project Ga0315535, IMG submission 203092) | Salt marsh sediment microbial communities from the Plum Island Ecosystem LTER, Massachusetts, United States - Salt Marsh Sediment SW1602-20 ... | reverse complement strand
CTCTTATAGTACGCTGCAATGACGAAGGATGCATCACAACGCAGAAGTTGGACTTTTTACGAGACCGTCAGTTATAATACTTTTACCATCAGCGGTATGGCAACAAAGGTACCCAGAGAACTGCCCAGGTTGGTAAAGACCACCACCAGAAGGATTCGCGTGATCTTGTTTTTCCAGAATCCTCGTATGGAGAGTATGTCTTCCGGTAATTGTTCGAAATCCCTGACCTTGGGTTTTCGTGAAAAGGCTTCAACAAGCCCGGCAACCCATCCCGCGGCAATCATGGGATTCAAGGAAGTCAACGGGGCGGCCAAAACCGACGAGAGAATTGTCAGGGGATGAGCAAAAGCAATGATGGCGCCAAGACCAGCCAGAATACCGTTTGCCATAATCCACCAAGTTATCATATCCGTTCCGGCATTGGCTCCGCCACGATAAAAGCCTAAGACAATTAGCACCAGTATGGCCATGGGAATAATCCATTTCAGGATTGCGGATAGTTTTCCTTTGGGCGGGACTTGCTCAAGAGCTTCAAAATCAATCTCTTGGTTCCAATATTTTTTTATACCGGGCACATGTCCTGCGCCCACAACTGCAACAATTTTATTGCCGGGCGCCGTCCGGATTTTGTGGGTCAGGTACCGGTCTCTCTCATCAATCAGTATATCTTTCAATACCGGAAGTGATTTCCCAACATCGGCAAGAAGTGTTTCAAGCACATCCTCCTGCTTCATCTTTTCTATGTCTTCCTCGCTAATATCGTCGATTTTTCCCATGGATAAAACCAGTTGAAACAACAGCTTGATTTTATCCCATAGTCCCATAACCCGCCAGGTTTTGGTCAGAGTGATGCGGATGTTCCTGTCGGCAAGATGTATTTTAGCGCCAGCGGCCTCTCCGGCTTCAATGGCCGTTATCATTTCTTCCCCGGGTTTAATGTCAAATTTTTCCGCAATTCGTTTTTGAAAAGACGCCAGGAGAAGATTTGAAAGAAGGAGGAACGATTTTTTCTCCTTAATCACTTTGATGATATCTTTGTCCAGCCATTTGTCTTTTTGTCGAATGGACTGGAACCTGGATTCGCAAAGCTCAACACAGACCGTGTCGGGTTTTTCCGACTCAATAACATCGGCCACCAGCCGGACACTCTCTTTGGATACGTGTGCGGTCCCCAAAAGTATGATCTCTTTATCTTCAAATACGAGTCGATGTATGTTATGGGTGTTGTTTATCATCTGAATTCGGTATATATATCTTGGCCGGTTAATGATTTGATAAACTCGTAAAAAGTCCGATTTAGACGGTTTCGTAAAAAGTTCAAATTCAAGGCGTGCAAATTTTGTAATTATGAGGCGTACTTTTCGTACGTTGAATGATTACGAAATGCAGCACAACGCAGAAGTTGGACTTTTTACGAAACCGTCAATGATTTTTCGATGCTGCTAACATAACTATTACATCGACCATGTCAATACAATCTAAAACTTGCATTAATAATGAGGTACCATTTATGACACACCAAATTCAACCGGATACCGGGAGCCGTCTGATTATAGAAGCGCCCTATTATCTTGGGGCAGGGGATGAGATCAGAATGTTTGAGGCCGCTTTTGACGCCAGGCTTCCGGTTATGCTAAAAGGGCCTACCGGGTGCGGTAAAACCAGATTTGTAGAATATATGTCATATCATTTAAAGCGCCCCCTGATTACCGTTGCCTGCCATGAAGACCTGTTTGCCTCCGACCTTTTGGGGCGCTACCTTTTAAAAAAAGATGAAACCGTATGGGTTGACGGTCCGTTAACACGGGCCGTGCGCATGGGCGCCATCTGCTATCTGGACGAGATCGTTGAAGCTCGCAAGGATACAACGGTTGTGATACATCCGTTAACAGACATGCGGCGAGCGCTTTCCATTGACAAAAAAGGAGAGATGATTCATGCCCATCCGGATTTTATGATGGTGATATCCTATAATCCGGGATATCAATCGGTATTGAAAGATCTCAAACAGAGTACGCGCCAGCGATTTATATCATTAGAGTTCGATTATCCCGAAGCCGAAAAAGAAGCCGAAATCGTCTCTCATGAAGGAAATATCGATATGAAATCCGCCTTAAAATTGGTATCTCTGGCGGGAAAAATAAGAAACATCAGAGAGCATGGTCTTACCGAAGGAGCCAGCACCCGGCTTTTAATTTATGCCGCTCAGTTGATCGGACGGGACATCCCGGTTCACGATGCGTGCCGGTCCGCCATATGTCTTCCCTTAACCGATGATGCCAGGCTTCAGGAAACCTTGAACGATCTCATCGAAGATATCTTTTAGTTTGAAATCAGGATGTAATAATCCCAGCTTATGGTTTTTGGTAAGCATTTCGAAGTGATTTTCCCCTTGCTTTTTATCTGTCATTCGCTTAAACATCCTGCGGTTTAACTCAAAAAAAGGGGGGGGGCAAACATTTTTATTCGTATCCCTTGAGGATAAGAATAAAGAAATGAAAAAGGGATATAATTGTGTGGGTAACCGAAAGGAGAAAATTATGGCAGATGTAAAAAATTTTTTAATTGTTGTGAACAGCGGAGTGGATCATCCGTATAACCATTACGCCGCTTATGTGGTTGCATTTCTGGGTAAAAAACTGGGTAACATAGAAAATGTAACCATTTACTATGGGCCTGAAGGCGTTGCCATGACCAAAAAGGGCGAACTGGCAAAACTTGCCATTCAGGATTCAGTCAAAGAACTTATCGCCGGCCAGATCGAAGGTCTCAATGCCTCTGATTTACCGGATAATCTCGAGCAGCTTGCCCGATTTGAAAAAGAAAATCTGGGCATTAATATTGTTTCTTGCGGCACCTTTCACGTCATCGATGGGGTGGGCAAAAACCTGGATGACCTTTCAAATATAGAGGATTTTATAGTTCCCGTTAAGTTGCCCCAGGCGGCAGAGGCGCTTCTGGGCGCAGATAAGATACATTATCTTTAAAATTTATCAGGGTATCTCCCCCCTTTTTTGCATCCCTGGTTGTAGGAATTGTTGTTCATCATGGGATTAACTTGAGATATATTTTTTTTAGGTGGTCCGGTAGAAAAAATATTACAACAGCTTCGGAAAAATAATGAAACTACATCATATGGCTATAGTCTGCAGCTCCATTGAAAGGGCCGACAGATTCTATGAGGGAGTTCTCGAACTAAAAAAGATAAAGTCCGGAACACTTGACCGGGTGTTTGGAAAACAACTTTTTGGTATATCTCAAGAATGCGAAATGATCCTCTATGGAAACGAGGACTTTAGGATTGAGGTCTTTGTTGCCTTTTCTGATCCTAAAATGAAGTTACCCTATGTACACGTCTGTCTTGAAGTCAACGACAGAAAATCCTTTGCAAAAAAGTGTGAAGAAGCGGGGGTAACTGTCAAACGGATTCCCAGGGGAGATCATGTGATTGTGTTTATCGAAGATTATGACGGAAATCTGTTTGAAATAAAGGAATCCATGACAGAATAATTTGAGGAGCGGAGCGATATCATTATTCGACGTTGGACGTTCGATGTTCGACGTTGGACGTTCATCTTTTAATATGTTGGACATTCATCTTTTAATAAAAACGTTGCGCAAGAAAGCATGCACAAAAAAGATCCTCTCAAACAGCTCGCCATTGCCGATCCGGACTTAGCAAAGACGGTTACGAACGTTTTGGATCAAAAAGGCTGTCCGGTTTCAGACCAGAGCATTGCACTGCTGGTTGAAGAGACGTTATGGGGGTTCGTCCGGGAGATTTCTTTCGGCCGAACCATAGCATCCGGTTATGCGAATCTGATTGGGGCGGTTGATGTTAAAAAAATTTATCGCTACCGGGATCTGGTCCGCAGCTTTGGGCGCAAGGGTCCGACATTGGGGCGGATTATGGCCGAGCATCTTGTGCCGGTGATAAAACACGGTGACAAGCTTTTTTTAAAGCAATTTTTGCAAACCCTTGAAATTATGCTGAACAAGGGGACATATACCCTAAAAGATCCGCTTAAAGCGCTGTCGGAATTATTAGACGGGAACCACATGGAAGCCGCATCCGCAACCCTTGATCTGCTGGGCGATACCTTTTCCCAGGAGATGTCATATGTGCGGAGCCAGCATTTTGCTCATATCCTGCCCGGCGCCGTGCTTGGCTTTTCTCCTTCACGGCGAGCCTGGCAGATAGAACAGCTTCGGCGCGTTATAACGGCTGATTTTCACCTGGCCGATTCCTTTCTGGACGGACTTGAGAAGGGACTGTATCTGCTTTCCAAAGAGGCGTTACGCGTTTTTGTTTCCCTGGGGCTTGAAAAATTAAAGCGCAACCCAAAACTTGCAAAAAAATTTCTTTCCCTGGAATCCAAACTCGGGATCGATACCTTCACCGATCTTCAGGTAACCATTCCTATCTCCCGGGTCCGGTACCAGCTAAACCGTTATCTCATGGCCAGAACCGGTCTTTCAATTTCAGTACGTCCAGTTTCTTTGCTCCCGGATTCATTACTAACGAAATTCAATAATAAAACTCTTGTTTGTTCAGATGGAAAATTCATATATCTTCCCGATGAAATCAGCGTGTTTCCCCATAGATCCGAAAATATAAACCTATATAAATGCCTTGCAAGACTTGAAGCCGGACATTATGAGTTCGGCACCTTTGATTTTGATCTTGAAAAAGCCATAGAAAAATGTGGAGGGATTGAAAAATTAAAAGATTGTGATTTGGAATTCGATGTCATCCAAAACCGGGAAGATCTATCCGATCTGGAACGTTTTTTCTTGTATTTTCCAGTCCCGGCGCTGGCAGCGGATCTGTTCACCATCTTCGAATACGGCCGTATCAGAATTATGTTGCACCGGCAGTATCCCGGCCTTGTCCGGCAGAGTCTTCCCGTGCTTCAACGGGAAGCCCGGCGGTTGATTAAAAACCATAAACCGGTTGAAATCGTTTTTCTTTTGTATCTGTGGATTGCACTCGGTATGTCAGAAGAAGAACGTTTTGGTATGAATACTAAAACATATACTCATGCCAAAGAATTTAAACACCTCTTTAAAACCACAATAACAAAGGATTCTACGGTTGAGTCCTGTGCGGAACTTGTTGTCAGAATATACCCGGAAATGGAAAAAATTTTGAGCCGAACGTCATATGTTGGAAAAGAGCTTAATGAATGTTATAAGCCCATGCAAACACCGTTTGGCCGAAAATTAAGACCTGATCTTTTTTTCTCGGCATATCGGGAATATGAGCGGTTAGCCAGGACCTTAAAGGTGACGCTCGAGAAAAAAGGGTTTGAAGTCTATACATCAGATATTAAAAAACGCCTGATGGAAAACAACGGTATGGTTTCCCATCAGGACCTTAAAGAAATGATATGCTGTTTTCGGGGAAATCATGAGCCTCATGGAGCCCCGCAACAAAAATTTTCTATAGATCTGTCCTGGCTTAATCTGTCCAAGCTGTTTGGTACAAAGAGCATTACGGTGCTTCAGAAAGAAGATTTTTCCGGCTCTGTCACCTGGCTCAAAGAATGGGACTGCAACTTGCAGGATTACCTCCATTCTCATGTGAGAGTGCGTGACAAATTTTTAACCGAAAAAGAGAGCGACTTTTATAAGTTAACATTGGAACATCACAGAGGGCTGGTTAAAAGAATACGCTATGCCTTTGAACTGTTGAAGCCCGAGGGTCTTGTAAGATTAAGACAATGGTTGGAAGGGGATGAATTCGATTACCGGGCACTGCTGGACTTTGCCCTGGATAAAAAGGCCGGGAGAATTCCATCAGACAGGCTGTATATCAAACATATTAAACAGACCCGGGATGTTGCCGTACTTTTGCTTGTGGATCTTTCCCGTTCAACAGCAAATACTGTTTTTGATTCACATGCAACCGTTTTAGATGTCGAGAAGGAAGCGATCGTACTTTTTTGTGAAGCACTGGCCGTTGTTGGGGACGCCTTCGCCATCGCCGGTTTTTCCGGGACCGGCCGTCTGGGAGTAGATTACTTTCGCATAAAAGACCTTGATGAACATATGGATGATACGGTCAAACGGCGTATTAATGCCATGGCGCCCCAACGGAGCACTAGGATGGGGGCCGCCATCCGCCATGCCACCCGTCACCTTAAAGAGATTTCCTCAAAAGTGCGTTTATTGATTATTTTAAGTGACGGGTTTCCTAATGATGTTGATTATAAACAAAATTACGCAACTGAAGATACCCGAAAAGCCATTTTCGAAGCGCGTTCAAAAAACATATATACTCATGCCATAACCGTTAATTTTGCAGGAGATCCCAGGCTGGACGATCTTTACGGGGACGTTCATCACAATGTGATATCTGACGTTCGCGAACTACCCGACAAGCTTTTACGGATCTACGGAAGTCTGACCCGGCATTAAGGGTAACATGAAACCACTAAACTGTGACGGTTTCGTAAAAAGCCCAACTTCTTCGTTGTGCTGCATTTCGCAATCATTCAACGTACGACAAGTACCCCTCATGATTACAAAATTTGCACGCCTTGAATTTTAACTTTTTACGAAACCGTCTAAATCGAACTTTTTACGAGTTTATCAAACAGTGAACGGTTACGGTATTTGTTTCATTTCCAGAAAGTTGCTTTATTGACAATGCATTGATCACGCATTAATGTTATAATTTACGCGTGATGCACTGGCAGCCATTTTTTGCAAAGACATAATTTAAGCAAGGAATCCATATGAAACGGGTTCATAAAAAAGAAAAAGAACAATTCGAAAAGCTTTTTAAGCAAGAAGATATTGATCATTTCGAAGATAGATTCAATATCCTGGAGGTTTTTCTTCAAACCGAGCACCACGTCACCGTTGCCGAACTTGTTCAGCTCCTTGAAGAAAACGGATATGAATTTACTCTCGATTTTGTTCGAGACACGTTGAAGCTTATGTGTCGTTTTGGTTTTGCCCAAAAAAGGAAGTTCAATAACGGAGACGTTCGCTATGAACACCGGCACTTAGGTCAACATCATGATCATATGATCTGTACAAAATGCAAGAATATCTTTGAATTTGAAAACGAAGATCTTGAAAACCTGCAGGTTCAGATTGCTGCAGCTTATAATTTCCACATGCTTCGGCATAAAATGGAAATCTACGGCATCTGTTCAAAATGCCTTAAAGATCGCGCTCAGCTCATGTCCCTTGTCAACGCCAAACAGGGGGAACGGTTTGAGATCAAAGATTTTACCGGAGGCGCCACCGCGCGCATGCGACTATTGTCCATGGGGTTGAGAATCGGTGACAAGATAGACGTTATTACCAACCTGGACAGAGGGCAATTGGTGGTTGCCGTAGATTACAACCGCTACGCCCTGGGCCGCGGGATGGCAAAGAAGATACTGGTGGAACTTATTAGAAGGTAACCGGGGAGATTCCTTCATGTTGTTAAGCAATTTAAAAGAACATCAGACCGCAAAAATTGTTCATATCGGAGGTAACGGGGCTCTGCGCAGAAGAATACTTGAAATGGGGCTCATTAAAGGTACCGAGGTCTATGTTGAAAAATATGCGCCCCTGAAAGATCCTATCGAGTTAATTGTAAAAGGGTATCATGTGTCACTTCGGGTTGAGGAAGCCGCAAAAATTACTGTTGATAATGTCAAATAGAAGTATCAATTTTGAAAAAAACATCGCATTCAGATAATTCGTAATGAATCAAAAACGCCTTTCAATAGCCCTGGCAGGCAATCCTAATTCAGGCAAAACCACAATATTTAATAATATAACCGGCACTCGACAGAAGGTCGGAAACTGGCCTGGGGTAACTGTTGAAAAAAAAGAAGGTAATGTCAAAAAATTCGGATATGATTTAAAAATTATAGATCTTCCCGGAACCTACAGTTTAACACCCTTCACCATAGAAGAAATTATTGCCCGTGACTTTGTTCTGGAAGAACATCCGGATGTTGTGATCGATATCATCGACGCATCCAACCTGGAACGAAGCCTTTATCTGGCAACCCAGTTTAGAGAGATCGATTGCAAGGTGCTTTTCGCTCTAAACATGGCAGACGTCTCCCGATCACGGGGATTCAAAATTGATGATAAAAAACTTTCTGAACTTCTGGATGTGCCTGTGGTTTTTACCGTTGGAAATAAAAACCAGGGCATTGATACCCTTCTGGAAAAAGCCATAGAACTGGCAGAATCGAGTTATGAAATCCCTCAAAAACGGAGAGTCAACTACAGCAAAGATATTGAAGATTCGATTTCCAGTCTAAAGTCCTTTCTCGAAAACTGGACGCAAGGGTCAATTCCTTACAATACCCGATGGACAGCCATAAAGCTTTTGGAAGACGACAAAATCGTAAAGGAGCGTGTCCTCAACAAAGCCGGAGAAAACAGCGGGGAGATTCTACAACAAGCCCGGACACATCGGAACTTTCTCGTGGACCGTTTCGATGATGATCCGGAAATTGTAATGACGGACGAGCGTTACGGATTTATCGCCGGAATCATCAAAGAAGTACTTACAACCTCTACAAAACAGCGTATTGATATTTCACGCAACATTGATCTGGTTCTTACCAACCGATTTCTGGGATTCCCGATCTTTATTTTTTTTATCTGGGCCATGTTCCAGCTAACGTTTTCTCTGGGAGCCTATCCCATGGAATGGATCGACATGGGGGTTACCTTTGTTTCAAAGTCCTTGGCTCATGTTCTTCCGAACACTCTTTTTAAGGATTTCCTTTTGAATGGAGTCATCGCAGGGGTTGGGAGCGTTGCCATCTTTTTGCCGAATATTTTAATTCTTTTTTTCTGTATCTCAATTTTTGAAGATACAGGATACATGTCCAGAGCGGCCTTTCTGATGGACAAGATCATGCACCTTATCGGACTTCACGGCAAATCCTTCATTCCCATGTTGATGGGTTTCGGGTGCAATGTTCCGGCCATTATGGCGTCCCGAACCCTTGAAAGTGAAAAAGACCGCACGCTCACGATTCTTATCACCCCTTTTATGTCATGCTCGGCAAAACTGCCGGTCTATATTGTACTTGCGGGTGCATTCTTTGGCGCCAGGGCCGGGACCGTTATCTTCGGCATATACCTGGCGGGGATTATACTTTCCATTGTCACCGGTCGCCTGTTCCGATCCACCCTTTTAAGAGGCGCTGACGCACCGTTTGTCATGGAACTTCCGCCCTACAGAGCCCCTATGATCAAAAGCCTGTTGATTCATATGTGGGATCGGAGCAAAATCTTTTTAAAAAAGATGGGAGGCGTTATCCTCGTGGGTTCGGTTGTGGTATGGACACTGTCGGCATTTCCTCATAACATATTGTACTCATTGGACTATAACTCAAAAATCGCAGAGGTCAAGGCATCCTATCGTTTTGAAATTGAAACTGCCCGTGAATCCGACAAAAAGCTGCTCGCAAAGAAACGAGACATTGAGGTTGCAGAACTTATAAAAGCAAAAAAGGCTGAAAAAGCTGAAAAATCTTTTATGGGCAGGATAGGGAAAGTGCTTGCACCCGTGTTTGCACCCATTGGTATCGACTGGCGCGGCAGTATAGCCCTTCTTACCGGTTTTGTTGCCAAAGAAATCGTTGTAAGTACCATGGGAATACTTTATGTTGCAGATGAAACAGACGATTCCTCAGCACTCAAAAACGCACTGTTATCTTCGGGCATGACACCTGTTGGGGCGCTTGCAATGATGGTTTTTGTTCTGTTATATATGCCGTGTCTGGCAACGGTAGCTGCCATCAGACGTGAAACCGGTTCCTTTAAATGGATGATTTTCAGCGTTGTTTACAGTACATCTCTTGCGTGGAGTGTTGCTTTTTGTATATATCAGGGGGGAACCCTTCTGCTGGCTTAAGGTTTCAGGTGGCAGGTGGGGTGGTGAAAATAGCCGTGTATACAGATGGAATTTTAATCCCGTTTTTGTTCCATATCTTCTATATATGCCTGGTTTCAGGTGTCAGGAATGATGAACAGAGGCGATGACACCTGGTACCTGACACCTGAAACCTGACACCAGGCATATGGGATATTTTTTAAAACCATATTATGGGCAATTTTAATCATCCCAGCAGGAACCTAAATATATGCCGCTTTTTAAACCAGCCTATATCGAAACTTTTAAAAAGGGATTGCTATCGGAAAAGATTGAAAAAGCGTATGAAATTTTGAAGTCCTGCACCCTTTGTCCCAGAACATGCAAGGTAGATCGTCTGTCCGGTGAAATCGGTATATGCAAAACAGGTGAAAAAGCATATGTTTCAAGTTTTAATTCTCATTTTGGAGAAGAGGACCCTCTGGTCGGCACCCATGGTTCCGGCACGATTTTTTTTACCCACTGCAACCTGTTGTGCATCTTTTGCCAGAATTACGATATCAGCCACCTGGGGCATGGTGAACAGATATCTAATGAAAAGCTCGCCGGTATGATGCTGCAGTTACAAAAGGCCGGATGCCACAATATCAATTTCGTTACTCCATCCCATGTCGTGCCCCAGATCCTTTCCGCCCTACAAATAGCGGTCGGTAAAGGTCTTTCAGTGCCCCTGATTTATAACACAGGGGGATACGACCGTGTTGAAACCCTGAAACTGCTTGAAGGGGTATTTGATATCTATATGCCGGATTTTAAATTCTGGGATCCTGAAATTGCAAAAACCCTTTGCAACGCCGAAAATTACCCGGAGGTGGCCCGAAAAGCGCTTATTGAGATGCATCGCCAGGTCGGTGATCTTATTACCGATGAATCGGGTATTGCCCGGCGGGGGCTTTTGGTAAGACATCTTGTTCTACCCCATGGACTTGCGGGGACACGTGAACTAATGAGATTTATTGCAAATAAAATTTCATCCAACACTTACGTAAATATAATGCCCCAGTACAGGCCCTGCGGCAGAGCTGCAGAAATAGAGGAACTTTCCGATTACCTTTCACAAAAGGATTATAAAGCGGCCTTGCAGGAAGCAAGGGAAGAAGGAGTTGAACGACTCGACAGCCGAAAACGCAGGTTTATGTTTCTGTAACCTGTTTGGCCCGAATTCCTGATAAAGAATTCCATTGACTTTTTGTTCAATGATAGTTCAATTGTTGTATCCAAAAAGACAGTCTTGAAAAAATCTGCGAAAGTGCAAGGTTAAAAATGAAACCCTGTGCAGTGATGATAATGATTCTGCTGTTGGTATTCAGCAGCGCGGCTTGGGCTGAACGATTGGCCGTTTCGGTTTCGGTAGCCAATGTACGTTCCGGACCCGGAGAAAATTATGACGTCTTATGGGAAATCGAGGAATACCATCCCCTGGATGTTATAAAAAAGTCCGGTCAATGGTATCAATTTCGAGATTTTGAGGGAGATGAGGGCTGGATTCACAAATCGCTTGTCCGTAACATTCCATCGATTATTACAAAAAAAGAAAAATGCAATATTCGATCCGGTCCGGCTAACGGTTCTACGATACTGTTCACGGTTGAAAAAGGAATTCCGTTTAAGGTTATAAAACGGAAAGGGAGCTGGATTTACGGTCAGCATGCTGATGGAGACAAGGGGTGGATCCATAACTCTCTTGTCTGGTAACATTTCCGATTTATTGATCATTCAAAAGTACTATGGATAAGCTAATTTAATACAAAAGATAAAATAATGTTTATCGGTCAGAAATTTGAGCACAGAAAGCTTGTCGTGGGGGTTGGATCGGCTCTTGTGGATATACTTGCCCGTGAAGACGATGAATTTTTGCAGAAAACCGGTGCGATAAAGGGCGGGATGAAGTATGTTGACAAAGAGTTCATAGAGTTGACAATGTCACGAGCATCCAAGAACCCCACTATGGTTCCGGGGGGTTCTGCCTGTAATACGGTTATAGGTATTGGCAAACTCGGTGGACATGCCCGCTTTGTCGGCAAAAGAGGCAAAGGTAAAATAGGTGGATTTTTTGAAACAAATTTAAGAAAAAACAATGTCGACCCGGTGCTTTTTACATCATCTTCATTCACCGGAAGAGTCCTTTCCATTATCACGCACGATGCACAACGTTCCATGTTTACATTCCTTGGCGCGTCTTCGGAAACACAACCCGAGGAAATTACTAAAGAATGCTTTGAGAATGCGGCAATTGTACATATCGAAGGGTATCTTCTTTTTAACGAGGATCTGATACTCGCCGCTTTAACTGCCGCAAAAGAGGCCGGAGCACTGGTATCTCTCGATCTTGCCAGTTTTACAGTTGTTGAGGAATCCAAAGTCCTTTTGAAAAAAATTGTAAAAGATTTTGTTGATATTCTGCTTGCCAATGAGGATGAAGCACTGGCATTTACAGGATATTCGGATGAAATAAAAGCGGCCGGCGCTCTTTCGGAACACACACTTATCGCGGCACTTAAGGTGGGAGAACGGGGAAGTTACATTGCCCATGAGGGTAAAATTATAAAGATTGACCCCATGGTCTCCGACACCGCTGTTGATACCACAGGAGCCGGAGACCTATGGGCATCGGGTTTTCTGTTTGGACTGGTTAACGGCTATAGTCTTGAACAATGCGGCAACCTCGGATCAGCATGTGGGTATGAGGTGTGTCAGGTAATAGGAGCAAACATCCCGGAACAAGGATGGCAAAGAATAAAAAAATATTGGAGGAATCATGGCGAAAAAAAAGGTGTCCCGATCCCGGAAAAGAGACCTGAATGAACCCGATGAGTTTATAAGCTTCTGGACAAAAGTATTTAGATGGATCTCTGAATATAAGCTTATTTTTTCAAGCGCGTTGGGGGTTATGGTTGTCGTAATTATCGTCATTACGGGAATGGTCTACTTTATAAAAAAATCCGAAAATAAAGCCTTTGCTTTGCTTCAGCAGGAAATCATCAACTACCAGACAAAACTGGAAACCAGCACTCCGGAAACAGCTTATCTTGATGTGGAAAAGAATTTTAAGCTTATTATGGATAAATATTCAAACAGAGCTGGGGGCAAACTGGCGGGTTTTATTTATGCCAATATATGTTACGCCGCCAAAGATTATGACAAGGCCATAGAACTTTACAATAAATCCCTAATAAATTTTAATCACGAACTGTTTATTAAAGATCTAATTTTAAACGGATTGGGTTATGCTTACCTGTCAAAAAAAGATTTTAAAACCGCAGCCAAATATTTTGAAATCATTGCTTCGGATCCTAATTATAAAATCAAAGACGAGGCTCTTTTCAACCTGGGAGAGCTTTATGCCGCCATGGGCGATCAGGATAAGAGCACAACCGCCTTTAAGCAGATCATATCTGATCATTCGGACTCCATGTATATTGAGCTTGTAAAGGAAAGGGTGACAGGGTAGGTATATTTCAAAAAAAATGACTAATCGGAAGTGTTCCGATTAGTCATTAAGGAAGAAAACAGATGAAAAAATTATTAGGTTGTAAATTGTATATGCAATTTGCTTGCCAAAACATAGCATTCGGTCTGATAATTTCTTGGTATTTCGAATAATGAATAAATTCTATTGGGTTACGCTAAAAACTATTTAAAATGATTCTTTCTGTTTTGTCCATTACAACTTCCTGAAAAACCTAAATCGTTCATATTTTTGAACCATCTTTATAGATAATTCATATAACATATTAATATAACTAAATTTAGTTTTAAATCCTCGGGGTTCAAATTTTTGAACCCAATTAAAACTAAACGATATAACCCATTAATATAAAAAAGAATAATACAAATTCATCTTTGTTCAAATTTTTAACCCCAAACCGTACCCGCCTGTCAACCATAATATAACCGATTCACTTTTAGTAAATATCTTGGCAAGTTAGCCCGGATTAATGTAACATCTTAATAAATTATGGAGTCAGGTCAATTTGATCATTGAATACACCGGATCTTATCGAACAGTTACGAATTATTGCTTTGAATCTGTACTCAATTTAAATTTTTTAATCTTCCAGTTGAGTCCGCTTTTACCAATGCCGAGTAGTTCTGCAGCCTGAGATTGAACGTTGTTTGTCAATTTCAACGCTCTAATAATCATTCTTTTCTCTATCATTGTAAGAACGTTATCTAATTTTGCATTTGCAGGTATTCCTTCAATGTGCAACGTATTGTAAACATTTTCCTTAAATTTTTTGGGAAGGTCTGATATTTTGATGTTGCTGCTTTGGCACATAATCATAGCCCGTTCAATAACATTTTCGAGTTCACGGACATTACCGGGCCAACTATAATCATAAAAAAGACGTTCCACTTCCTGATCCAGACCGGTTACAGGATCTGCAGATTTTCGTTCCTCTCTATATTTATTCATAAAATGCTCCACAAGCGGGAGAATATCCTCCTGACGCTCCCTTAAAAGGGGGATGACCATATGAACCACATTTAATCGATAATAAAGATCTTCCCTGAATCTTCCCTGTTCCATCTCTTCTTTGAGATATTTGTTTGTTGCGGCAACAATACGAATATCGACCGAAATCGGTTTAACCCCCCCAACCCGTTCAAAAATCTTTTCCTGAAGCACCCGTAACAGTTTTACCTGGAGGTTTTGTGAGAGTTCACCGATTTCATCAAGAAACAGGGTTCCGCCGTCGGCCAGTTCAAAACGGCCTTTCTTCATAGCCATGGCGCCGGTGAACGCCCCTTTTTCATGGCCAAAAAGTTCGCTCTCAAGGAGGGTCTCGGCAAGTGCGCTGCAATTCACAGCAATAAAGGGCTTATCGCGCCGCAGGCTGTTAAAATGAATGGATTTTGCGACCAGCTCCTTTCCAGTGCCGCTCTCACCTTCAATCAAAACCGTCGTTGTGGTGGGCGCGACTTTCCTTATGGTTTCAAAAAGATCCTGCATCACCTTGCTTTTCCCGATGATGTTTCCGAAACTATATTGCAATTCCGCTGCATTTCTCAGTCGCCGGTTCTCTTTGATCACCCGGAACATAGAAATGGCTTTATTCACATAAAGGATCAATCTGTCGTTGTCGAAAGGTTTGAGGATATAGCTGTAAGCGCCTTTCTGCATAGCCTCCACGGCCTTATCCACTGTACCGTGAGCCGTCATCATAATAACCGGAAGCTCTTCATCTTTGGTCTTGATTCTTTCCAAAAGTTCAATACCGTCCATGGAGGGCATTTTCATGTCGGTGAGAACCAGGTCTACATCGGTATTTTTCAGTAACTCAAGGGCCTCGGGCCCACTGTTGGCCGTAAAGGTCTCAAAACCTTCTTCTTCGAGAACCGCACCTAAGATCAGCGGATAATTTTTTTCATCATCTACGATCAGGACCGTCTCCATAACTATACTCCCTGCTCTATGGGTATTTTTACGGTCACTCTGGCACCGGATTGCGATCTGTTGTTAATCTGGACGGTTCCGCCATGAGATTCGATAATGTTTTTAACAATACCAAGTCCCAGTCCGGTCCCTTTTGATTTGGTCGTAAAAAAAGGGTCCCATATTTTTTCCAAAATATCTTCTGCGATACCTTCCCCCTGATCTTCAAAAAATATTTCCACAGAATTACCACTCGAACAGATTTGTATGCTAATTTTGCCGCCTTGCGGCATTGCCTGCATGGCGTTGATCAGAATATTCAAAAATGCCTGATACAGCATATCAGAATCGGCGGTAATTTCCGGAAGGTTATTATCACAATGTTTATCAACCGTATATCCTTGTTCTTCAATCTGTGATTCTAGGAAGGTTATGTTTTTTTCAATAATATCTTCAAGTTTACACGGCACCAAGTTTGGGTTTCTGGGTTTCGCAAAATTCAAAAAGTCTGTTATGATATCGTTTAATCGGGAAGATTCTTCAATGATTATGTTTGGGATGGGATTTGAAGGATCGTAGCCGGCCATCTTTTTCTTTAAAAGTTCGGAGGAACTCATTATAATACCCAGCGGATTACGAATTTCATGAGAGATTCCCGCCACCATTTCACCTAGGGAAGACAAATGTTCTGCGCGACTTAACTGTTCTTTCAGCCGTATCCTTTCCAAAGCGCGCTTTTCAATCATAGCCTCGCCTCTTTTGACGACAAACAAAAGCACTAAAAAAAGAGCCCCCATAACCACAGTGCAGGTACTAATAATTCTTATCTGGAAGCTGAAAATCGCTTTATAATCTTCCGTTAAGTCCTGGATTATTTCAACAACACCAAGCACCGGACCGGAAATACGTGAAAGCGGCTGCTCTGCGCGTAGCGGTGCAAAAGTAATTAATTTGCTGTGTTGCGGAAATCCTAATAATATCTCGAACCAATTGCCCCTTTGAAAAAGTTTTGAGGTCGACTTGCCTGAAAGTGCATCCTGATATCCTTGACCTCCGGCATCTTCTTGGCCGATTACCGATGAATCGAAGCTGTAAGAAATTGTATTACTTATATCGTAAATATTGACCATATCGATCTTGAAGCTGTGAAGGGTGCTTCTAACCACTTTGTCCATACGTTCAAACTGTTTTTTGTTGCTGAGCTGGATTTTGCCAAATTTCAGTGCAACAGGGATTATGAACTGTAAAAAGACCTGATGGTTCAAATTTTCTATCAGAAGCTGAGCGTACTCTTCACTTTTTTCCTGCTGCATGGTCCTTGCCAGGTGAGTGTTGAGTAAAGAGAGGAGCAATGTCCCAATAAATATTACCGTAAGGCTTGTAAAGGTAAAGTATTTGACGAGTCTAAACGGTTTGACTTTTTCTTCTGATGAATGGATATTCATAGATAAGAGTAATTTTTCGGAACGGATCTATTTGATATCAATATTTTAATCTTTTCATCCGCGATAACCGGCTCCGACACCAATAAAATGTTTTAAATTCATCAGATTAACCATATGGAACATCGTCATTAAAGTCAAGGTAATGCTTATCTCCATTGATACAATAACAAAGTACCCATCAGGCAGGGTGTAAATCAAGATTGTTGGTTATTTAGTTCAATCGTAAGGTGTCAGTGTTCAGGTTTCAGCTCTTCAAGTTTCTCGACCCTGACACCTGAAACCTGACACCTTTTCCCCAAAGCTAAATACGTAGCGCAGACGAACATGAATTTTCATATTGCCAACAGCCGTGATTCACACCCCATCAGGCTTAGGGGACCTGAACATGTGTTTTGATAGAATTGTTATATTATATATATTTTGAGCTTTTCATACCATACTATATATAGTAACTTTATTAAGCAAACCACAAAATAAATAAATTAATTTAAATTTATCTATAATTATATATAAAAGTCCTTGAACTTGACTATAATTTAAGGTAATATCATTCAAAATTCAGATTTATTAATAAATTTTACCTGTTGTCGATATTACAAATTTACTTATCACAATTTATTTTGTATAAGGACGAATGAATGAAAGGGAATTCTGTAAAGAAAATTAGAGAGTCTTTACTGATGAGTAAGACCGAACTTGCCAGAAAGGCAAACGTATCTCCTATAACGATTGCACGCATAGAAAAAGGCATACCGTGCCGCCTGGAAACTCAACGAAAAATTATTCTGGCCCTTGGGTTCGACCTTTCTGACAAAAACAAAATATTCGGCGATGAATAGCATATCATGATTTTTGGAAAAAAAACTCATCTTATCGGCCTTGATATCGGTTCCAGAACTATAAAGATTGCTGAAGTAGTTGATAAAAAAACAACTCGGATCTTTAAAAGTTTCCATACGATTAATATTGAACCGGGATTAATAGAAGAAGGTACGGTTAAAGATCCTGAAACTGTTTCTAAATATATCCGTGAACTTTACGCAAAAGCAAAACTGAGAGAAAAGAATGTTGCTATCTCCATCGGGGGATATTCGGTAATTGTCAAAAAGATCAATGTTCAGAACATGACGGAAGATGAGCTGCAGGAGACGATCCATTTTGAAGCGGAACAGTATATTCCGTTTGATATCAGCGATGTTAATCTGGATTTTCAAATAATAGGGGAAAGCGAACACAACCCAAATCAGATGAGTGTTCTCCTGGTTGCAGCCAAAAAGGAAATGATTAACGAATATATCAATCTGGTCCAGATGACCGGGCTTAACCTCTGCGTAATAGATGTTGATGCGTTTGCTCTCCAAAATATCTTTGAATTTAGTTATAATCCGGGAGATGAAAATATTGCCCTTATTGATATCGGAGCCAGCAAGACATCATTGAATATCCTGAAAGATAATTCTTCTGTATTCATGCGTGATGTATCGCTGGGATGCGGACAAATAAATGAAAAAATCGCTTCCCTTGTAGAGTGTTCTTTAGCGGAAGCCGAAGAGATTAAACATGGCGGACAATCAGAGATAATTTCCCCTGAAGATCTGAGCAGCATTGTTTCATCAGCGGTAACCGCCTGGTGCACTGAAATAAAACGCGCTCTTGATTTCTTTTACTCTACATTCCCTGAAGATCAAATAACAAAGATTATTCTTAGCGGCGGTGGCGCTAACATTAAGGAGTTTCGCCAGCTTCTGGCTGTGGAAACAGCAACCGACGTCGAAATTATAAATCCTTTCCAATATTTTTCCATCAACAGTGACCGTTTTGATTCTTCTTATCTTGAGCAGATAGCTCCTCAGGCTGCAATATGTATGGGGCTTGCAATAAGAAAAATTGGTGATAAATGATACGAATCAATCTGCTGCCTTATCGAGCAGCACGTAAAAAAGAGAACATTCGCAGACAAATCGGTATATTCTTCCTCTCTTTATTAGTTGTTTTTGCCATTTTGTTTTTCTATAATATAAGGTTGCAAAAAAGAATTGATGTTCTAAATACAAAGATAGCAGAAAATAAAACAATGTTGGCCAAATTTGAAAACCAAGCCAAAGAAGTTGATAGAATAAAAAAGGCCTTTAACAATCTAGAAAACAAGACAAAAGTTATCAAGGCTCTTGAGACAAAACGTAATGATGCCGTCTGCCTGCTGGACAACATGACAAAGCTGGTTGCTGAGCAAACGTTAAAACCCGAATCAGATTCATTGCCAGACAAAGATAACACGTCGGTTAAGCGATTATGGTTCACCAATTTTGAAGCAAAAGGAAACAACATCGTCATCAAGGGAATTGCCATGGACAATAAAACGGTAGCCGATTTTATGACCCGTTTAGAGAGTTCAAAACTTTATAAAAATGTAAACCTGAACACCCTTCAACAACAAAAAATAGCTAAATTAAATCTGAAGCGGTTCGACATTAATTGCGATAAGGTTTCTTTGAATAAATCGGAAAGTAAAAATTAAAAATTGCTCCGCACAGAGCAAAAAAAAAATGAAAAAGATTGATATTTCCAAATTCACGGGGTTTTTCTTAGAAAAAATCGATAAAATCGGAAAGCTTTCAAAACTTTACAGATTTTTGATATGTTTTGGGATTTTATTGGTGCTTTTCGGACCCTTTTTTTATTTTTCTTATCAGCCTAAAATTAAGAAAATTGACGAATTAAAAACTGAACACGAAACTTTGGAAACAAGAGTTGTCAGGGCAAAAGCAAAGGCGAGACAGCTTAAACATTTTCAGGATAAGCTGGAAAAAGCAGAAACGGAATTTAAAACGGCAGTGAAAAAACTTCCCGAAAAAAAAGAAATTCCTTCTCTGCTGTCAAGCATTTCTCAATCCGGTCATGATGCCGGCCTGGAATTTTTGCTATTTGAACCCAGAGGAGAACAAATCAAAGAATTTTATGCTGAAATTCCTGTATCCATAATAGTTACGGGTAACTACCATAAAACCGCCCTTTTTTTCGACAAGGTTGCACGATTACATCGGATTGTCAATATAGACGATATTAAAATGATCGAAGCAAAGGAGAGCGGTGAGCTTAGAACATCATGCACTGCTGTGACTTATAGGTTTGTGGAAACGAAATCCAAACAGGCCTCGAAAAAATAAAAAATAGCCATAAATCATGGATAAAATAATTGCCATAATGCGCAGTTTCATCTTGCTTATCTGTTTCTTTTTCCTCCTGATGGGTTGTGATCAAAAAGCTGAACCGCCCCAACAAGCCAAAAAGATTACCCAAAAGATCATTATTGTCAAAAAGGAGGAATCAAAATCTCAACTGCCCAAAAAGACTGAGATCCCAAAACCTGGACCCATACAAGAAACCGCTAAGCCCATCTTAAAAGTTGCACCTGACGTTTCAACGGCAACAGTCGATGTGGCAAAAGAAAAACGGGTTGCTTCAGTATCCACGATAACTGAAAAAATTGAACCACCGAAAATAAGCGATTTGTACAACCCCGAAGGAAAACTTGATCCATTTGCACCATTAATCAAAGAAAAACCTGTGAACTTACCGGTTAATCATAGAAAAGCCGTTCAGCGTAAGCCACTCACCCCCCTTGAAAAACTCGATTTAAGCCAGCTTAAACTTGTTGCAATATTGCGCGCTCAAAGCGGAAACAAAGCCCTGGTTGAAGAGGATTCGGGAAAGGGGTATGTAATAAAGAAAGGTACGTACATCGGGACACACTCAGGCAAGGTATTAAAAATATTATCGGACAGGATTATTATTGAAGAAGAGGTCGAAGATATTTACGGCAAAATTTCTGTCCATAAAAGAGAGATAAAATTAAACCCTCCTGGAGAAGAATAACATGAATGGTAACATCAAAAGATGGTCAAAGATTGGAGCTATTACCTTCTTTTTGGGTATGTTGATGATCGTTTTGTCTGGCTGTGCTTCAAACACCATGGCAGTTAAAGAAACAAAAAAGGATGCCGACCAATCTTTTGAGCCCAAGCGTATCATCGATATAAGTCTAAGCGAGAACTCACAATCGTCTATAATATGGATTAGAGGGAACCGGCTGCTGACTTATACTTCGGTTAAACAACCTTTCCCTCCGGCCGTTTTACTTTATTTTCCTGAAACCCATCTGGGCGATATCAATACGAACTATGTGCCGGACAGTGACATCGTAAGTTCAATCAAAGCGTCTGAATTAACAACCCAGGGACATACATCCCGAATTGAAATTTTATTAAAAGAAGACGTTTCTTATAAAGTAACCCAAGAAGATACGGACCTTAAAATAACATTCAACAAGAAATCTGAAATTTCAGTTTCCCCCGATACAAAATTAGATAAAAAAGAAAAATCGATCGATGAATCGAAAACCACCAAGGAACAGCCGGCCCCGTCTGAACAGGAAAAATTAGGTGCGAACACTACAGTCAATAAAATTGTTGAACCTCAAATTAAAAAACACACGCCTGCCTGGATTAACCGGATAGATTTCTCAGATGAAGAAGGCGGCAAATCCACAATTATTATCGGAACCACAACGCCGGTCCAATATCAATTAAAAAAGATCCATGATAAAAAACTGCAGATCAATCTTTATAACACAAGGCTTCCGGAATATCGCCAGCGCCCATTAATTACCACACGGTTTCAAAGCGCTGTTGACCGTATAACCCCGGTTCAGACACCAACCATGAAAGACACCTCTCTGGTTACCATTGAATTACGAGAATCCGTACCCTATTTTGTGGAACAGACCGATGATCTTCTGTTGCTCCATTTCGAAGCTTCTTCAATATCGCCCAAGCCCCTTGATAAAGCCAACCTTCCATTATGGAAAAAGGTTATGACTCAGCCGGCTGGCGATACGGAAGCAAGGCAGGAAAAAGTCGGCGATGAAACGACTCCCGTTGAAGCTTCTCATAGGTTCGCTACAAAAGATAATAAAGATACGACTATGATAGTTAGAGAGACAAAAGTTATGGGATACGATCATGATATTGAACGTCAAAAAACCGTTGATCCATACACCGGTATCAGCCAATCTCTGAATTTTTATCGGACGGAGACGGAAAAGAAATATGTGGGGGAAAAAATCGCGGTCGATTTTTTTAGAACCAATATTAAAAACGTATTTCGCATCATACGGGAAGTCAGCAAAGAAAATTTTGCCATTGACAAGGATGTCACCGGAGAGGTCACACTGAGTCTTGAAAAACCCATTCCATGGGACCAGGTTCTGACCCTAATCCTGAAGATGAACAACCTGGGTTTGGTATACGAAGAAGGCATCAT
>Ga0315535_1000775_pt1 | contig 22057 bp, 16 predicted proteins | sample SalMarSW160220MG_2_FD_203092 | JGI IMG/M metagenome (GOLD analysis project Ga0315535, IMG submission 203092) | Salt marsh sediment microbial communities from the Plum Island Ecosystem LTER, Massachusetts, United States - Salt Marsh Sediment SW1602-20 ... | reverse complement strand
TCATGGGTGGTTTTTTAATTGGAGGGCTGCCTGGTGAACACGAAGCCACTTTCAAGCGCGTTCTTGGTAGCCATCTTTATGTGCGGGTTACTTTTGGTAGGTGTTGTAGGTTTTGAAACAGTTCCGGGTATCAGTGGAATATCCGAGCCGTCTGCCCCCAGAGTTTACTTTGGAGCTTGTCGATTCTTCTTATGAGTACCTACAACTTATTCGATAGACCCTTATACAGGAGAAAATTTGACTCATTTTGGTTACCATGTAAATAAAGGGACAGTACAAACTACAATTAAGAATAACTTGGGTGCCTCGTACTATACTTTCAGATACAAACCACATTACATTGATGAATGGAGTTATTATCCATTAAACCCGGCCTCTTCTAGAGGCTATGACCTTTTTGACGCTTATTCTGTTCCCTGCCAAGCTTCGTCTTCAAATTACACAATAATACCGTTAACTTTTTTGCAGCCTATTCCTGAAGGAGGTAAGGTTGACGTGCAGGTGCAAGCATTATTTGGGGATTTTAAGGCGGTTCCTTATGGACATGTTCAGCCTATGCCTGCTCCGACATACGATTTTTATTTTGAAGGAACAACAAGTGATTGGAGCGAAACCGTAACCTTCGTCTATGATTTTACTCCGCCAAGAATCATAATTATTTCTCCTCAGCAACAGCGTTATTTCACTTCAAATGTAAGTTTGACTTTTTCAGTAGATGAACAACCTTACCAAGTCGCGTATAGCCTTGACGGCGAAGAAAACACGACTATTCTTGGGAACACTACATTAACGGGGTTGTCTGATGGCTCGCACAACATCACTGTTTACGCTTGGGATATGGTGGGCAACGTTGGAGCTTCAGAAACAATCTTCTTCGACGTGAAAGCGACTTTCCTAACTGAAATCGTTGTAATTGCTGCTGTAGTCTCAGTTGTTCTGGTTGGAATAGGCTTGTTAGTTTATTTCAAGAAACGTAACCGAAAGGAGGGCAAGCATGGGTAAATTTACTGTTTTGTTGTTTGCTATAATTTTTGTCACATCAAGCATGATGATGGTTAAATCAGCATATTCCATTTCTGCGCCGTCTATCCCAGAATTTGCCGTGACGTTAATTGCACATCCTTATGATTTATCGACGACTTATTCGACAAACCCTTACACAGGGAGACAATAACTCATGAGGGTTCCCACGTGGAGAATAAGTCTATAGAAGTTTGGATAAACAATCTGCCCTTTACCCCTTACGATGATGCTGAAGGACACGAGATTAATCTATATTATAATGTTCAGTGTCAAGGGTCATTTTGAAGAGAAATGGACTACGCCAACCACTTATTTAGAGCCTGATTCAGTTACCCGTATCATTCCGTCCGGCTCTGAATACACGGTGGTGTCACTACGACAAGTTTATCCTCTTAATGCACAGGTGGATTTTCAAGTGGAAGCATTTGTGGGCATTTCTATACCGACTATTTTCCAAAGGGACACGCATTTGCCTAGCTTGATAGGGTGTTCCAAATTGACGAAACCAGTGGTTGGAGCAACACGCAAACATTAACCATTAGCGAGAGTAAGGCGCTAACGCCTGAACTGGGCAACGTAATCTTAGACGTGGCTGTCGTAGCTGTGGTACTTGGTGAAGGATTAGCTTGTTGGTCTATACTTTAGACGGCGGAGGCACACTTTTTAGAACTTCGAAAGGTCGTCAGCACTGAATTTTCCCCTACCGATAAGTGCAACATAAACTTTGATTGCAATTAAGTAAGTCCTAACTATTGAAAGGTGTTGATGATGTTCAAAAGCGTTACCCCTTATTATAACTCTTTTTGAGCTAAAATTTATAAAGGACAAGTTATGCATACACAGGACTGGAGAAGGCAACCTAACTTAGGGTTAGCTGATTCTCCATATAACCCTTTAGAGGGCAAAAAATGGAAAAACCAAAAATTAAGAATGCGATAATTGCAATGGCTATTTTGGCTATACTGATGATTTCTTCAACTCTAGTGTTACTCGGAAACTCTGCAACTTTCTACGAGCCTCGGACGGCTCCACCGCTCTCGACAATGACCGATTACGGTGACATAATGCAGTACCCATGGCCTCGAGCCGGATATGACGAAGGATTGTCAAGTGGCAATCCAGGGCCAGGTCCTGAAAAAGCTAACATACTATTCAAAATACCAACGCCAGGAAATAGTATGGTGGTTGTGTTCGATGGAAAAGCCTTCGTCACTAGCGGCGATCGCGTCTACTGTTATGACGCTTTGACTGGCAGTGAAGTCTGGGTTTCTGATCCTGATGGATCAATCTCTGCTTCAGGTCAAAACAACGTATTCAAGCTTGACGACACCTATTTCCTCACGCAAGGCAGCCAAGGCATATCGGTTCGCAGAATTTCGGACGGACAACAAATTTGGCAATTTGACTTCCCCATGGGACAACATGGCATGCCTGGTAGTGGCTCATACTTTGGAGGTCACTACTCTGACAGCATGAAGATGTGGATGCAGGGGTATAGTGACCCATCGTATGATGATCCAACTAAGCAGCATGCAGGAGTCATAGCTATTGACCTGTCAGATCCATCTGTTCCTCAAACTGAACCACTTTGGGACTATGAGGCTGATACTACTTCTGAAGTTCTTTGTTCTGGCGATGGCTTGCTCTTCTTAGGAAGCACTGAAGGCGATATTATTGCCTTAAACACAAACGGAACCAAGGAGTGGCAGGGCTTTCTGCAGGGCGGAGTTGCGCAGCAGACAGCAATGTACTATGATGGCAAGTTAATCTGCTCAGCGGTAAGCTGGTATCTGACCGCCTTTGACGGTGCCACCGGCGAGAGGCTGTGGCAAACGCCAAAGGGTATTAGGGCTTTCACCGCTTACCACGGATGTATTGGAGCAGGAATGATCTTTGACGAGACCGACGAACTTGATCCTTATGGCAGTGTCGGAGCGTGGGACTTTGAAACAGGAGAGCGGATTTGGAAGAACGCTGGATACTTTAACATTCGCTATGATACTATGGCGTATGCAGATGGCAAAGTCTACGGCATAAAATGTGATAGAACAGGACAAACCGGAACGCTAGTTTTCCCTGATGACCGATCATTTTCATGCTGGGATGCCTATACCGGAGAAGAAATGTGGACTCTAGATGGCATATACTTCACCTATCCTTCCATAGCCTATGGAAACCTCTACGGATGTAATGGCGGCTACTTGTATTGCATTGGCGGTGACCCAGCGGACTGGAACTTTGGTCTCATTGGAAACGTTGACCAGCCCAGAGTGGCTGTGGGGCAACAGGGTCCCGCGGACATTTCGACGCCTAGGTGGGCGTTCCAGACTGGCGGCGACACATATAGTTCACCTGCGGTTGTGGATGGCAAAATATACTTTGGCTCAAACGACCACAACATCTACTGTCTAAACGCGTATACTGGCGATGAGATCTGGCACTTTACGACTGGCCACTACGTGCATGCTTCACAAGCTGTCCTGAACGGGAAAGTCTACACTGGCGCGGACGACGGCTACTTCTACTGTCTAGACGCTGACACCGGAGAGGAACTGTGGAAGACTTCTGCGGGAGGATTCTTCACTAACTTCATGAACCCTGGCGAAGCTAAACCTGGATCCTCGCCCATCATTGTGGGCAATTCGTTATACTGCGGTTCAAAGGATGCCAATCTTTACTGCTTAAGCTTGGATGGATCAGTGAAATGGAAATTCTCAACTGATAACGCAATCATTGGTTCACCAGGCTACTCTGACGGCGTGGTGTACATAGCGTCAACGGATGGATACCTTTATGCTGTGAACGCAAACACTGGCACTCAAGTCTGGAAGAGCACCTTCACGCTCAACGGAGAGGTTGTGCCACCTATCTACTCCACTCTCTACAACGTAGGTTCACCCACCGCAGCTGATGGCGTGGTGTACATTGGTGGAGGAGTCCAATACGGTCAGAACGGCAACAATACGTACTTCGAGCTTATAGGCCAAAGCACTCCAAGTGGCGCTAACGGAGGAGGCATAAGAATGTTCGCCTTCAACGCTACGACAGGCGAGAGCATCTGGAACCAGTCACGTGCTGGAAACTCACAACCCATATACTATCCAGCCGTAGTCGACGGAAGCATATTCGCTCCTGAATTCTTCGAGATCACAGAGATGGACGCTGCAAACCCCAACTTCACCGGAACAGTCTATCCGGTACCTGACTTCAACCAAAGAAATCGCAGAGGCGGAAGCCGCATATGGAGTGCATGGCTAGGCTACCAGATACAGGGTTCAGTTGGTTACGCGGATGACCCAACTGGCGCTAAGATCTATGCTGGCTCTGACATCGGCAGCATGTATGCACTCAAAGCTGAAGACGGAACCACACTTTCGGTGTTCACGGTGGGCGGGAACGTGCCTGCCTCTCCAACGGTTTGGGATGGCAAGATGTATTGTGGCTGTACCGATGGTAAGATGTACTGCTTCGATGATTCGCCAGTCGTATCCATGGACATCAATGCAGCGGCTGACAAGGGCGCGGCAATGTGGAACAATGAAACACTCACCATAGGCGGGCGACTAACCTCGAACCCGACTATGAAGGTGTGGAGCTATGGTACTGAGAATGTTAGTGGTGCATACGTACCCGCAGCTAGCGAATATCATCCAGGAATTCCGAACGCGACGGTGCTGGTGTCTTTAACCAAGCCTGACATGACCTCGGTAAACTTGACGGCAACCACTGATAACAAAGGCTACTTCACATTCTCTTACAGTCCAACCGACGTCGGAGAATGGGGCTGGGTAGCTTACTACGAAGGCATACGAAGAGTGGGAATCAGCTACACTGAAGCTTACGGCGAGTGGACTCCCTTCACGGTGGCTTCACCGACGGCTTCTTCTGGCGGTGAGGAACCTCAGCCAACTGCAGGATTTCCGATGGAATACGTTTACGTTGCTATCGCGGTCATAGTCATCGTCTTAGTCGCTATCGGCGCGTACATGTTCCTTAAACGTAAGTAGATAAAGCCAAAATGCAAAAATCTCTTTCCCTTTTTTTGTTCGAATAGGTTAGATTAACCCTGAGCTTATTAATTCGCGTAACTCAATCCTCGAACTCTCCACCGCACATAGGACACTTCGCTGGAAACTCGTTTTTGACTCTCGTTAGCGTGAGCCTGCACATAAAGCACAGATAGATGTTGCACCTTGGGCAGTGCTTGTAGCCGCCGCCTATAGGTTTTCCGCAAGCGTCGCAGCGTCGCACCAAAAGGTCGGTCATTACCCTTTCAATTCTTAGTAGAGGGTAGATTCTGCCTTTCTTAGCTTAAAAAAATGGTGGGCGAAAGACTATTGGAAAGAGGGGAGAGTGAAGTTAACGGTACGTTGTTGGAGAAGGCGAAAAATTCCTCTCTCTAAAAAGCCTGACCAAGCTGTCGAGGCTGTATCAGACTTTCGAGTTCAAGCACGCAATGGATATTATATCCCATATGAGCGAAGTGTCGCAATATTTGGCTTCGATTTTTATGGACAAGAAAGTTGTTGAAGTGCTACGCAAACATTAACTGTTGGCGAGAGCCAGACGCCGACGCCCCATCAAGAAATAATAATAGGTGCAGCTATCGCAGCGGCAGTAATCTTTGCTGGATTGGTCTTTCTAATCTACCTCATCAAAATAAAAAGAAAAGGTTGTTTCGCTTTCTAAACAGGCGTGTTATCGTGTTTTTCGGTCTATGATTTTGCCTTCAGCATCCATAAGCTGTGCTTCTAGGGGCATTTGTCCGACGGCGTGGGTTGCGCAGCTTAAGCACGGGTCAAACGCGCGTATGACCGCTTCAACCCTGTTCAGCATACCCTCTTTGAGCTGTTTTGAATTCACGTATTTTTTGGCGACTTGCGTAATGGCTTTGTTGTAGGCGAGGTTGTTATGTTCAGTGGCGATTATCATGTTGCACCAGCGTATCATGCCTTGCTGGTCCACCTTGTAGTGGTGAATTAGCGTTCCCCGCGGCGCCTCAGCCACGCCTATGCCCTCGTAGTTGTTTACGAAGGCTTTGGCTTGGACACGTTCCGAAAGCACCTCAGGGTTCTCGAGAAGTTCTTTCGCGGTTTCGATGCAGAAAAGCACCTCTATCAGACGCGCGTAATGGTACAGGAACGTGCTTTGAACGACTCCGTTTTTCCCGAGTTTCTTGAATTCTCTGAGTTCTCTGTAGGCAAGAGTCGTGTCGCAATGCGAAGCCACGTTCAGCCGAGCCAGCGGACCTACCCTGTAAACCCCGTCTGGATAGCCCAAGGGCTTGTAGTATGGGAACTTCATGTAGGACCACGGCTCCGCCGCCTCGCCAATGAATTCTTGATAAGTTGCGGGGTCAAGTTGGTCAGCCACGATTTTGCCGTCCTGATCGACAATGCGTATGTTGCCGTCATAAAACTCTAGTCCCCCAACTTCTGTGACTAAGCCCATGTAGTAGGTGGGGAAGTTGCCGAAGTTTTGCACTTCCTCGTCCAACCCTTGCAGGCGGTCTTTGAACATCCGAATCGTCTTAAGCGTAATGTCAAGCGCCTCGGGCAGGTTAGAAAGCAAGTAATCAGCTTTACTCTTCGGAAGAGGCCACTGCACTCCGCCAGGCAGAATCCAGTCGCTGGAGTGAATCCGTTTTCCCGCCACTTTCTCTATAATTTCCTGCCCAAACTTCCGCAGCTTGATGCCCTGCAGCGCCAACTCAGGCTGTTTCTCTATTAAGCCGAAGATGTTTCTTTCCGCTGGCGCCGCGTCCATGCCTAACAGCAGGTCTGGCGAGGAGAGATGGAAGAAGTTCAGCGCGTGTGACTGTATCATCTGTCCCATGTGTATAAGCCGCCGCAGTAGGATGGCGGTTTTCGGCGGGTTCACCCCCACTATTTCGTCGCAGGCTTTAGCCGAAGCCAGCAGGTGGCTTACGGGGCATATGCCGCAGGCTCTTGAAGTGATGCTTGGCATCTCGTAGAATGGGCGTCCCTCGCAGAACTTCTCGAATCCTCTGAAGTCAACTATCTGGAAACGCGCGTCCTTAACAGAGTCATCCTTGCCTAGGCGGATGGTTACTCTGGCGTGTCCCTCTATCCTCGTAATCGGGCTAATCACAATTTCCTTCATGTCTTTTCCCTCAACCATATTTTGACCTCCCTTCCATGTTAGGCGTCCTTCCAGCCAGCAACTCCGTCAGCACGTAGGTTATCAACCCAGCAGACGGCGGACAACCTGGAATGAAATAGTCCACTTTGACTACTTCGTGAAGCGGATGCACCTTCTTCAGCAGTTTAGGCACATCCGTTGGAACCTGCGGGTTCATGTCCGTATGGTCGATGAACTCTTTTTCAAGAACCGCTTTGTCGCTGTCTTTCCATGCGTTTCGCAGGGCGGTAACGTTGCCTGTCACGGCGCAGTCACCGAGCGAAACCAGCACTTTCGATTTGGTTCTTGCCTCTTCAAGCAGGTTCTGCTGTTCCTCGTTTGCAACCGCGCCCTCGATGAGGGTTACGTCAACGTTTTCGGGAAAAGTCTTCACGTCCACGATTGGGCTGTAGACCAGCTGAATTTTCTTCGCCAGGTCAATGAGCACTTCGTCCTGGTCTAGGAAGGACATGTGGCAGCCTGAGCAGCCGCTAAGCCAAATCGTAGCAACTCTGGTTTTTTCTGCCGTCTTCATTTTCGGTTCCTCCTTGCCTTGATGAACTCGGCAATATCCTTGTTCTTTGTATGCGAGACGGGTTCGCCTTCGATGTAGATAGCGCCGACTGGGCAGACTTTCGCGCATTTTCGGCATGAAGTGCAAGAACAGGAATTGATCCACTTGTTATCCAAGTCCATTATGACCTGCGCGTTTTTCCCACGCCGCTGCAAATCCAGCGTGTGCACGCCCTCGATTTCGTCGCAGATCCTTATGCATCGAGTGCACAGTATGCACCTGTTCCGGTCTACAACCAAGAAATCGTGAGTGGAGTCAATCTCTTCTTTGGTGAAGTTCCGCTCCAGAATCACGTGGTCAACGCCCAACTGGTTTGCCAAAGCTTGCAGTTCGCAATGGTCATTCGCCACGCAGACCGAGCAGATATGTGTCCTTTCCGCGAGCAGCAGCTGCACGGTCATCTTACGGTACTCGTGAAGCCGCTCCGAGTTGGTTATGACATCCATTCCAGGGCTAACTGGTGTTGAGCAGGCGGGAAACAGCTTAGGCGAACCACTAATCTCCACCAGGCATAAGCGGCATCCACCGTAACTCGTCAGCCCATCCAAGTTGCAAAGCGTCGGAATGTCAATCCCGTTGTCCTTAGCAGCCTTCAGAATCATGGTGCCCTCAGGAACCTCAACTTCAACGTCGTTTATTTTCAGCTTAACCGTTAAAGTACTCATGGCTTCGCCTCCTTTTTGAAACACTTACCCGCCTTGCACCTCTTCTTCACAATATGCTCAATGTACTCATCCTTGAAGTACCGCAACGTCGTGATAACTGGGTTAGGCGCTGTCTGCCCCAGCCCGCAGAGGCTCGCGTCCCTGATGTAGACGCCAGTTTTCTCCAACGTCGCTATATCCTCCATCCTGCCGTCGCCCTGCGTGATCGCATCAAAAATTCCTTTCACTCTCGGAAGACCCGCTCGGCATGGGGTGCATTTGCCGCATGATTCGTCCACGCAGAACTCCGTGAAGAACTTCGCCGTGTCCACCATACACGAGTGGTTATCAAGAACGACGATTCCGCCTGAACCCATTATGGCACCGACTTTCTTTAGTGATTCGTAGTCTATGGGCTGTTCCAGAAGAGTCTCTGGCAAACACCCGCCTGAGGGACCACCAACTAGGACCGCCTTAAACTTGCCGTTTTCCTGCACTCCGCCGCCAATGTCGAACACGACCTCCCGCAACGTAATGCCCATCGGAACCTCAATCAACCCTGGATTGCTGATTTTGCCCGTGAGCGAGAAGCATTTGGTTCCCGTGCACTTTGGCGTGCCGATCTTGGAAAACCACAAGCCTCCATTCAAAACAATTTGCGGAATGTTCGCCAGCGTCTCCACGTTCTGGATAAGCGTAGGTTTTCCCCATAAACCCGAATTCGCTGGGTATGGCGGACGTGGGCGAGGCATGGCTCTTCTGCCTTCAACCGAGGCGAGTATGGCTGTTTCTTCGCCAGCCACAAACGCCCCCGCGCCCAATCTGAGTTCAACACCAAACTTGAACGGCGTCTCCAGAATGCTGCTGCCTAAAAGGGACATAGACTTCGCTTGGGCTATGGCTCTCTGCAACGTCTGAATAGCCAGCGGATACTCCGCTCTAATGTAAATGTAACCCTTCTCCGCGCCAATCGCGTACGCGGCAATAAGCATTCCTTCCAGAATCGCGTGGGGGTCAGCCTCAGCCAACGTTCGGTTCGCAAACACACCAGGGTCACCCTCATCCAAATTCGCCACAATGTACTTCGGCGAACCGTGCCCTCTCGCCACTAAGCTCCACTTTTGCCCTGTGGGGAACCCTGCGCCTCCGCGTCCTCTGAGACCACTGCTGGAAACTTCGTATATGACGCCTTGAGGGGTCATCGTAGCCAGGCACTTGACGAGCGCGGAGTAGCCGCCCATGGCGATGTAATCCTGAATCCTGTACGGGTCAATTTTGCCGGCGTTCCTCAGAACTAAGCGTTTCTGTTTCTTGAAAAACGCCTCGTTGCTGTACAGCATTCCCTTAACGGGTAACCCTAAAACGATGTGGTCTCTGACTATCTCCCGGACTTTTTCGGGGGTGACGTTCTGGTAAATGTAGTCGCCTGGTTCAATGACAACAACTGGACCCACTGAGCACGTGCCCACACAGCCCGTTCTAGCCACTTTGCATTCTCTTTCAACACCGAACTCTTTAACCGCTTCTTGAAAAGCCTCCAGCACTTTAAAGGCGCCGAATGGAACGCAGCCACTTGAACAGCACACGTTTATCCTGTACTTATAGGCTCTTTGAAAATCCACCTCATGCTCCGCAATGGTCTGTAAATCCGCGAGCTTCACTCTTTTGCACCTCCAAGAACCTGCTTGATTCTTTCTATCACAATTTCTTTGGTGGCTTTGCCGATGACTTCGGCGTCCACAACTATGGCTGGCGACATCGCACACGCTCCAATGCACCGCGTGACGAACAACGAAAGTTTTCCGTCAGCTCTAGTTTCCCCTCGTTTAATGTTGAATTCGCGTTCGATAGCTTGCATGATGTCGTCCACGCCTTTCACGTAACAAGCGGTTCCCATGCAGCCCGTTACTATGTGCTCGCCTGGCTTTGTTAAGTTGAAGAAGCTGTAGAACGTTGCCACACCAAAAACGTGGCTCGGGGGGAGGTTAAGCGACTGTGAAATGTCCATCAACAGGTCTTTGCTGAGAAACCCGTAGATTCCTTGGGCTTTATGAAGGATCTCCAGCAGAGCGCTGCCCTGATAGTTGTTTTCTTTCAAAGTTTTTTCTAATAACATGCGGCGATTATCATCTTTCGACAAAAAAACTCCTCCGGGAAACTGGGATCTCTAACATTTTTTAGTCTCACCCAGATCTCTCTGAGGGGAGTACTTCAAGACGCTTCTATATAAGTTAGTGCCTTGCAAAAACGTGATTTTCACATTGAAAATCTATGTCTTTTCATGGGTGAAAGCAAGTTCGGATTAAATGATGATAAAACAGCCGACTTCTTTGTTGGTAAATACTTTCTTTTCCATTAGAAAACATTAAAAGTCGCCACATCACAATAGCTTTCTAAAAACTTGCTCTGCTTTGAGTAATTTGGGGATGGTAAAAATGCGCATAATCATGAAAGAAGACTTCGAAAAGTTTGTCAGTTCTCTAATAAACGATAATTCCTTGAATGTTATAGGCGTCAAATCGAAGGGCAACAAATTCGCTTTCGGACAGCTAAACTCCGCCAGCGAATTGCGGCTGGATTATGACGTGACTCTTCTCCCTCCAAAGAAGTATTTCTTTCCCCAACGCGAAACATTAGTCACTTACGACGTGGCTAACGGATTTTTTGCCAAGGACCCTGCGCATCTCAAGCCCACAGTAATCATTGGCGTTCATCCCTACGATATTGTTGCTCTGCTTCACATGGATGAGATTTTCAGGGAAACAAAGTCCGACCCGTATTACTTTGAAAAGCGCAAGTCATCGATAATTATCGGCGTTAACATTCAAAACATGTCCAAATGGTGCTTTGCTCCCCAGATGGGCTGCGCCACAATTGATTATGGCTATGATTTGATGCTGACGGACTTAGGCAACAGGTACGCCATCAATGTTGGTTCCCAGAAGGGCGAGGCGCTTCTGGATAAATACGCGAAGAATGTGACTGATGCTTTTGCGCGGGACATTCAGTTGGTAGGTCAGAAAAAGCAGGAGATAATTAATAGCTCTCAGCAGAAATTCAACTTTCCAACAGAGTTAATCCCCGAGTTGCTGAGCAAAACTTATGAACAAAGCGGTTTTTGGGAGAAACACGCTGAGACATGCTTAGCCTGCGGCTCCTGCGTTCTAGTGTGTCCCACCTGCTACTGTTTTGACGTTAAAGAGGACCCTCATTTATCGCTTGACAGTGGCGAAAGAATCAGAACGTGGGATGGTTGCCTGCTAGAGGACTTTGCGAAGATTGCTTCAGGAGAAAACTTCCGTCCGACGAGACCCACAAGGTATCGCCACAGGTACTTCAAGAAAGGCAGGTATCTGTTTGACAGGTTTGGCTTCGTTTCATGTGTTGGCTGCGGCAGATGTTCCTCAAACTGTCTGCCTGACATTGCAAACCCCGTTAACCTTTTCAACGACATGTACGCTGAAGTCGTCAGCATGGGCGTGGAGATAGATACGCCGGCTCAGCCTGACGTGAGCATTAAAACTGAAGGCGACATAAATTACGTTCCGAAACTTGCCACTATCGTTAAGAAGACACAGATGACTAAAAACGAAACGTTGTTCGAAATAAAATTGGATGACGGCTCCTCCCTGAATCACGTGCCTGGCCAGTTTGTTCAAGTTTCTGTTTTCGGTGTAGGCGAGGCGCCAATTTCCGTGTCGTCATCACCCACACAGAAAGGTACGTTCCAAATGTGCGTGCGCAAAATAGGAAGTGTAACAACTGGGTTGCACATGCTTAATGTGGGCGACAAAATTGGAATTAGAGGTCCGTTTGGGCACGGCTTCGACACTGAATTCTTGAAGGGCAAGGACCTGCTGTTTGTTGCAGGCGGTTTAGGTATTGCACCGTTGCGGTCTATGTTCAACTATGTTTTGGATAAAAGGGCAGATTACGGAAAGGTTACTCTTCTTTACGGCTGCAAAGAGCCACGCGAACAGCTGTTCGGCGACGAGATGGTTGCCTTGGAGAAAAGAGAGGATGTGGAATTCAAGCCTTCCGTTGACTGGTGCCCTGAAAACGAGTTATGGACTGGGAACATCGGCGTGATTACCACGTTGATTCCTCAGGTTAGTTTTGATCCCGAAACCACCTACGCGATTGTGGTTGGTCCCCCCATAATGTACAAGTTCGTTATCGCGGACTTGAAAAAGCGGAATGTCCCTGACGACCACATAATTGTTTCTCTTGAGCGAAGAATGAAGTGCGGTGTTGGGAAATGCGGGCACTGCCAGATCAACCAGATCTACGTGTGCAAGGATGGTCCAGTGTTTAATTACGCAAAAATTAAAGGAGTACCGGAGGCATTATAATGAAACCAAAAGTAGCTTTCTTTGACTTTGCTGGTTGCGAAGGCGACGAGCTGCAAATAGCAAACTTGGAAGAACAACTTCTTGACCTTCTCGGACAGGTTGACGTTGTAACCTTCAGGGAAGTCATGAAAGAAAAAAGCGACGACTACGACATAGCCTTCGTCGAAGGGTCGTGCACTCGACTTCAGGACGAAGAAAGACTGAAAGAAATCAGGAAAAACGCCAAGTACGTAGTCGCCATCGGCTCATGCGCTGCAATCGGCGGTATCAACTCTTTGAAAAACTATCAAGACTTGGATGATGTTAGGCGAACCGTTTACGGCGACAAAGCCAAGCTATTCGACACTTATGCTGCGAGACCTATTGATGCGGTGATTCCTGTGGATGCTTACGTGTACGGTTGCCCGATGACTCGAGAGGAATTTCTCCACGTAGTCAAGTCGCTTCTGCTGGGAAAGAAGCCAGACATCCCCAACTACCCTGTTTGCGTTGAATGTAAGAAAAACGAGAACGTCTGCGCGTTTGAACGAGGCCAATTCTGCGTCGGGCCGGTCACCAGAGCAGGCTGCAACAGCTGCTGCGTCAACGAAGGCACGATATGCTGGGGCTGCCGCGGCTTGGTGGATAACCCGAACGAGAACTCCGAAAAAGAAGTGTTGATAAAGAATGGGCTTACAGTTGACGATGCAATTAACAAGTTTAAATTATATTTCGGATGGCAGGAGAGGAAAAGATAATGGAAAACAAAAATTTTGATGTTGAAGTACACCACGTGACCCGCGTTGAAGGTCACGGAAACATCTACGTGAACGTGAGAAATGGAACCATAGAACGCTGCGAATGGAACATATCGGAGGCACCCCGCTTCTTTGAAGCCATGGTTTTAGGGCGCCACTGGAACGAGCTACACCACATAACTTCGCGCATATGCGGCATCTGCTCAATTGGCCACACCCTCGCATCTTTGAAAGCCACTGAGGCGGCAATGGGCATCGAGATAAGCGACCAAGACCTTAAACTGAGAAAAATCGCGTTGCACGCGGAGAACATGCAAAGCCACATCTTACACGTGGGCTTTCTGGTCCTTCCAGACCTCATGGGCGTTGGCTCAGTCATTCCGCTTGCGTCTTCTAACCCTGACGAAGTCAAAATTGTCTTGCGCTTGCACAGGCTGGCGAACGAAATGTCCGACATGCTCTGCGGCAGGACAACACACCCTCAAAGGTTGATTCCAGGCGGGTTCTCAAAGATTCCCTCCATGAAGGAATTAAACGGGCTCAGAGAGAGACTCAAAGCATCCGTTCCAGACCTGCAAGCCGTTGCAAACCTGCTAAAGACTTTGGCGCCGAAAATCCCTGATTTCGTAAGGGAAACCGAATTCATCGGATTGACTAGCCCTGACGAATATGCACTTTACGATGGAAAAATCGGCTCCACCGACACAGAGTCAGCACCGGCAAGAGAATACCTCGCGTATACTAACGAGTACATTGTACCGCAGTCTACCGCAAAATGGGCAAAACACAAACGTGACTCATACATGGTTGGCGCGCTTGCCAGATTAAACATCAACTACGACAAGCTGTCTCCGCTAGCCAAGAAAGTCGCTGAAATGTTCGACCTGAAACCAGTATGCCACAACCCATACATGAACAGCGTCGCGCAACTAGTGGAAGTGGTTCACAGCGTAGAAGACTCAATCAAGCTGATCAACGAGCTTGAGGCTGCTGGCTTAAAGAGTCAGCCAGACTACAACCTACCCGACATCAAGGTCAAGGCGGGTCAAGGAGTCGGAGCCGTTGAGGTGCCCAGAGGCATTCTGTTCCATGACTACACATACAATAGCGAGGGCGTCTGCACGAAAGCTAACTGTGTCATTCCAACAAACCAGAACCACGCCAACATTCAATTAGACCTGAAAGCATTATTGCCAAAAGTCATTGATAAAACACCAAAGGAAATTGAGCTGACCTTGGAAATGCTGGTGCGCGCTTACGATCCCTGCATCTCCTGTTCAACACACGCCGTCAAAGTACACTTCGTTTAAAACCGCTCAGGTTCAGCACACGCAAGAATTGCCAGTTACAGCGAAGTCATTTCAGCCTCTGGCTCAACGTCCTCTTCCGCTTTTTCACGCTCTTCTTCCTTTTCTTCAGCACGTGGCTTTGGGCATTTAGCGCTGACCATTTCCTCTTTGAGGTCTAAAACTCCTTTCACCGTGTCGTCGTCTAAATATTCCAGTTTGAAACCCATTTTCTTCGTCAGATTCAACGCTCTCTGGTTGTCAGGAAGCATTATGGCATAGACGGTTTCGACACCCATGTCTTTGGCTATTTCAAGCACGTAATCCACAATTTTAGTTCCTAAGCCTTGTCCCTGCCACTGGTCAACGATTATGAACGCAAGCTCCCCAGTTTTTCCGTCAGGCTCAATGCTTAGTCTTCCCACTCCCAAGATTCTTTTGCGGTCTTCTTCACTGAGCTCCGCCACTATGGCGATTTCACGGTCATAATCGATGTTGCAGTAGCGCACGCGCACCTCATGCGGCGTGTCCTTAAGCAGCTGGAAGAACCTGTAGCGTATGGCTTCCTCGGAGAAGCTTTGAAACATCTCCAGCCACATAGGCTCATCTTCAGGCTTTATGGGCCTCAAAAGCACTTCCTGCCCGTTCCTCAGCTTCCAAGGCATCTCATACTTCTTCGGGTACGGGCTTATCACCAAGTGCTCATGTGGCTCAAACTTTCGGAAAACCTTGCTTTTGTCAACTGTTATCCTCGCGTCGAGAATGCAGGCTTCCTTCTCGTTTATCAGAAGCGGGTTAACGTCAATTTCCTTTATCTGCGGAAAGTCCACAAGCAACTGCGAAAACAGCACCATAGTTTCTTCCAGCAGCTTAAGGTTGGCTGGCGGCACGTTCCTGTAGCCTTTCAGAAGCTGATAGACCTTGGTTTCCTCCATCATCCTCCTGATAAGCGTGGTGTTTAACGGCGGCAACCCAATTGAGTAATCTTTGAAAAGCTCCACGCCGACGCCTCCCATGCCAAACAGGATTACTGGACCGAAGAGCGGGTCAGTTTTTCCGCCTAAAATAATTTCGTAGCCTTTCGTGCTTATCATGGGCTGGACGGTGACGCCGAGTATTTCGGCTTTCGGATTATGCTTCTTCGCCCTGTGCATGATGATGTCAAACGCTTGCTTGACATCCGTGTCGGAGTTCAGGTCAAGCATTACGCCGCCCGCATCGGTTTTATGGGTTATCTGAGGAGAAAGAATTTTCAGAACCACGGGGTAGCCGATTTGACGGGCGAAAGCAACCGCTTTATCTGCCGTGGCGGCGACTTCGGTTTTCACAACTGGGAAATTGTAGTAGTCCAATAGCCGTTTCGCTTCTTCTTCCGTCAGCACTTCTCGTCCTTCTCTGGCGGCGTTTCTGAGTATAGCCATTATTGGCCTTTTAGGCGGCGCCGCATCCACCGGGCGTTCTTCTGGCGTCTGATAGATGAGTTCAAGGTTGCGCTCATACTGGTACATGTACATGTAAGTTTTGATGGCGTTTTCAGGCGTGGAATAAGTTGGAATGTTATTCGCGTTAAGGATGCTGTTTGCTTCCTGCACTGCGCCGTAACCCATGAAACTGGTCACTATGGTCTTGTTCTGGTACTCTTTGCTCTTAACAAGCTCCACAATAGTATTGGCTACTTCAACCGCCTTCGAAACAGCCTGCTGAGTGAAAATTATGAGTATGCCGTCGATGTTCTCGTCGTTCAAGCAGGCTTCAACCGCAACCTTGTACTGCTCAGCGCCCGCGTCTCCGAGAACATCAATAGGATTGCCTCTGCTCCAGAACGCTGGTAGAACACCGTTAAGCGCGTCCATGGTTTTTCGGCTTAGCTTGGCAAGCTTGCCGCCCTTCGCGATCAAAGCATCAGTCGCCATGACTCCTGGACCACCCGCGTTCGTTATCACCGCCAAGTTGGGTCCACGCGGCAGAGGTTGGGTTCCCAGAACTTCCGCGGCGTTGAATAGATCTTCTATTTCTTCCACTCGCACTATGCCTGCACGCTTGAACGCTGCGTCGTAGATGGCGTCTTCGCCTGAAAGCGAGCCGGTGTGGGACGCGGCGGCTTTTGCGCTTTCGCTGAACTTGCCTGCTTTAACCACTATGATGGGTTTGGTTCGTGCGAAGTGGCGGGCGGCGCTCATAAACTTGCGGGCTTCCGTGATGCCTTCCACATACATGAGTATGCTTTTGGTTTTGGGGTCGGTGCCGAAATAGTCGATGAGGTCGCCGAAGTCCACGTCAATCATGGAGCCGACGGAGACGAAGTTGCTGAAGCCTATGTTCTCATGCATCGCCCAGTCGAGAATGGCGGAGCCTAACGCGCCGCTTTGAGATATAAATGCGATTTTGCCGGGTTTCGGCATTTTATCCACGAATGTGGCGTTCAGGTTTATTCGGGGGCGGATTACGCCGATGCAGTTGGGTCCGATGACTCTTACCCCGTATTTTTTGGCTACTTCCAGAATCTTGTTTTCCAAGGCTTTGCCTTCAGCGCCAGTTTCTTTGAAGCCCGCTGAAACGATGATGACGCCTTTAACGCCTGCGCTTCCGCACTCTTCCACCACGGCGGGAACGATTTTCGCTGGCGTGGCAATCATCGCCAAGTCCACTGGTTCTGGGATTTGCCCTATATTCTGGTAGGTTTTCACCCCGAGAATTTCGGGTTTCCGTATGTTAACGAAGTAAACCTTGCCGGCGTAGCCGTGCTGAGTGAAGTTTTTCACGATGGCGTATCCGACTGAGCCTTCAACGTCGCTGGCGCCTACGATGGCTACGCTTTGAGGATTGAAACTTTTGTCGAGGTTTAAGGTAACCATTTTGCTGGATAACCTGCCTTGGTTTAGGGCGTGCCAAACGGAGAATTAAAAGCTTATGCATCACAGCTAACTTTCCGCTTGTAGAACGCTTATATAATTTCTGCCCGTGTACTTCACAGGGAACAGCAATGGGCGCTTCTGCAGAGGGCTTGTGCCTTTTTAACACGTTGACTCGGCGAAAAGAAAAGTTCACTCCCTTAGAAGAGGGCAAGGTGGGCATGTACACGTGTGGACCCACAGTGTACGATTACGCGCACATCGGCAACTTTCGGGCTTTCTTGTTTGAGGATTTGCTTAAAAGGTGGCTGGAATACCGCGGCTACAAGGTTACGCACGTGATGAACTTGACAGACGTGGATGACAAAACCATACGGGGCAGCCAGAGGCAGGGTGTGCCGCTCAGCCAGTACACTGAGCATTTCGCTGAAGCTTTCTTCGAGGACATCAAAGCCTTAAACGTGGAGCAAGCAACCGTTTACCCGAGGGCGACAGAACACATCCCTGAAATGGTTAACATAGTCAAGACGTTGTTCGCCAAAGGCTACGCGTACAAAGCGCAGGACGGCAGCATATACTTCGCCATCACCAAGTTCCCATCATACGGCGAGCTCAGCCACATCAAAGTCCAAGAACTCAAAGCGGGCGCCAGAGTGAAAACGGACGAGTATGGGAAAGAGGAAGCGCAGGACTTCGCGTTGTGGAAGGCGTGGACGCCTGAAGACGGAGATGTTTTCTGGGAAACCGACCTGGGCAAAGGCAGACCTGGCTGGCACATCGAATGCTCCGCCATGTCCATGCGCTACTTGGGCGAAACCTTTGACATCCATTGCGGTGGAATCGACAACATGTTTCCGCACCACGAAAACGAGATTGCGCAAAGTGAGGCGGCTACGGGCAAGAAGTTTGTGCGTTACTGGTTGCACAATGAGCATCTGCAGGTGGAAGGGAAAAAGATGGCGAAGAAACTTGGCAACTACTACACGCTGCGTGACTTGCTTAAGCAGGGTTACGACCCGATTGCGATTCGTTATTTGTTGCTGTCCACGCATTACAGGCAGCAGTTCAACTTCACTTTTGAAGGTTTAGAAGCAGCCAAAGGCGCTGTGGAACGGCTGAGAAACTTTACGCGGCGGCTACAGGACGCCGACGGCGGAGGTGCTCAGGTTGCGGAGTTGCTGCGTCAGGCTCAGGAGAGTTTTGGCTGTGCCATGGATGACGACTTGAACATAAGTGTGGCGTTGGCTGCTTTGTTCGATTTTGTGCGCGAAGTTAACAACCTGTTTGACAAGGGCGCAGTCAGCAGAAGTGAAGCTGAAGCCGCTGGCAGGTTTATGGCGGATTTAGACAACGTTTTAGGCGTGATCGGCAAGGTTGAGCCTGAGCCAGAAGCGCTGCCTAAGGACGCTGAAAAACTCATCGCAAAACGCGAGGAAGCACGGAAGGCAAAGGACTGGGCAACCGCGGATGCGTTGAGGCTTAAGCTGAAGGAGATGGGTGTGGTTGTGGAGGACACGGCGCAGGGTGTTAAGTGGCGTCTTGAGAAGCGGTGAGTTTGCCTGTGTTGTTCCAGTTGGCGCTGGAATATTTTCCCTTGTAGAACTTGTTGGCGAGAGCCTTCTCGTACTGAGTTAGGGTGCCGTTTTCAAGGTTGATTTTCAGGATAGCTTTAAAGCCCTGTGCAAGCGCGTTTTGAACTGTTTCCGCCGAGACCGTATGACCGAGCTCGTTTTTGATGCTGGTGATTTTACGCTGAGCCACTTGCGCGGCTATGCTACAGTCGTCTGTGAATGGAACGCGTAGGAGCTGGAACATCAGGGGCAAGTTCACGCTGAGCAGGATTGTGCCGTGTTGCTGGATGATGCCCTGCCTAAACGTTTGGGCGCTGCCGCTGATTTTTTTGCCCGCAACCGTCAAGTTAGGACAGTTTTTCTGGTCGCCAGGGCTGAAGTCGGCTGGTATGCCTATTAGGCGCAAAGCATCAGTTATGGCGGCGTAAACGCTCGTGTACGCGCCTATGATGTCCGCTGTGCTGCTTAGGTCGCGTACTTTTGCGGTGACGCTGTAGGTGACTTCACCTGTTTGGTCGTGGTAGACTGTTCCGCCGCCGCTTGTTCTGCGGACAAGGTCCACGCCATTTTTGCGGAGCGCATCCAAGTAAACCTGTTCGTGCGGGTTCTGGTTTTTGCCTATACTGACCGCGCTGGGCTTCCACTGGTAAAACCTTATCGTGTTGGGAACCAGGTTTTGGATGCGGCTGGTGAGTATGGCTTCGTCAATCGCCATGTTCATAAAACCGCTGTGAGTTTCGAGGGGAAGCAAACGCCAAGTATCCATGTTCTTCCAGGTCCTTTCTCCGTGAAGATTCAGCGTTGAGCTTAAAACTTTTATGCTCACACGAGACTATTTCCGCTCGGTTTGAGGTCATAAATCTTTTTAAGCATTCATGAATCTATCACTAATCGGTTCAAGATGAACAAAAGAACAACAGCATTTGCGATTATCGCCTTACTGCTTTCTGTTGGCATCATTCTATACCTTCAAAATCTGGTGTTACCCAAGCCAGACTCTAACCATGTAGAAGTAGATTTCGGTTGGTCGCCACTTTACGTTGATGTTGCGCAAGGCGAAACGTTCATCGTGAACGGAACGCTGTTTAATAAATCGTCCAATCAAACTGTAAACGCTGGTCTGAGTTATCAACTTGCTTGCATCGACAACTTTAGTTACTGGGAAAACGCGTCCATTTGGGACCAAATCTTGAATGCCACCTTTACGCCCAATCCCGTATTCTTAGAACCACGCCAACTGAAGTCAATAGCGTTGACTATTACCCTTGCAGAAGATGCCCCAACTGGAGAATATCAGGTTTCTCTTCAAGGGAAAGAGCCTGAGAACAGCACATTACACATATTTGTAACACCGAAAAACGGCGCGCTATAGATTTTTTGAAGTTTTAATTGAGCCTCAGAAAAAATTCTTGAGTACCTTTTGCAGCATCGTTTCCACAACGGAGCACAACAGACCATACTTAGACAATGAAGAACTATTCGGTTGTTGTCTCGAGATGGGTGGAAAAAGCTTTCAAAACCTTAACCTGTAACGTTTTTCCAAGCAGTTTCGCTGAACTTTTCACGGTTACAGGCTTGTAGGCAAAGTTTCTGCCTGTCCATGAGCCAGGCAGTTTTCCCTTCTCGTCTATGAGAACTTTGCCTGTCCAGCCGACCCAACGCTTGTTTTTCTCCAGTGATATTTGCTTCGACAGCTTAGCGGCTTCGGCGCTTCTTCGCTTAATCTCCGCTGGCTCCACAGTGTCGTGCATTTCAGCCGCTGCAGTTCCGGGTCTGGCAAAAAACTTTGAAACGTTAACTATGTCTGGTTTTACTTCGCCGATTAGCTTAAGCGTGTTCTTGAAGGCTTCTCTGGTTTCACCTGGAAAACCGCAGATGACATCGGTGGCAAGCGTAATCTCGGGAAAAGCGGCTCGAAACGCGTTCACGGTTTCTCGGAAATCCTGGGTCGTGTAAAAACGGTGCATACGCCGCAAAACCTCGTCATCGCCGCTTTGCACGGGCAGATGCACAAACTTGAAAACCTTCTCGTTCTTGAAGACATCAATCAGGTCATCCAGCATGTCCTGCGCCAAGTTCGGCGTCATCATGCCGACGCGAACCCGAAAATAGCCGTCAATGTGGCTTATAGCCTTAAGCAACGTTGTAAGGTTTGTGCCGATGTCTCTGCCGTAGCAAGCGGTGTCTTGAGAAGTAACCCAGAACTCTTTTGCGCCGGCAGCCAAATCCCGCTGCGCTCGTTCAGTAACTTCTTTAACTGCGTAGCTGCGCAAGCTGCCTCTGGCGAAAACCACGCAGCAATAAGTGCAGGAGCCTAAGCACCCGTAACTCACGGGAAGCACGCTTACCACGGGATTCGACCTTAACTTTGGCAGCGTCAACGCGGGTTTCGCCGTCGAGGCAGCGTTCACATTCACGATTTTTTCGCCTTTCACCACGCGGCTCACAACACTCACGATTTCAGCTCCAGCCGCAGGTCCAATAGCACCATCGAAATATGCTTCTCGGCGTAACCTTTCGAAGTTGATTAGGGGCAAGCAGCCGGCCACAATTATTTTCTTCCCACTTGGCGCGTGTTTCAGGGCTTCGATTATGCGGTTTTCGGTTGGTCCTTTAACAGCGCAGGTGTTGTACACCAGCACGTCTGCGGCTGAAGCGGAACTAGTCAGTTCGTATCCTGCTTTGGCTAAGCAACCCGTCAGAACTTCGCTGTCAGCTAGATTCGCGGAGCAGCCGTAGCTTTTCACGAAAACGCGCATATCTTCACATCGCAATACGTTAGATGCTTTACTAAGAAATAAAAACATAGAGGTTGCTATGCGCGAGAATTTACAAGAAGCTGTAACTTGGCTGGTGAAAAGCTTATAAAATGAGGCA
>Ga0315535_1000772_pt1 | contig 22128 bp, 16 predicted proteins | sample SalMarSW160220MG_2_FD_203092 | JGI IMG/M metagenome (GOLD analysis project Ga0315535, IMG submission 203092) | Salt marsh sediment microbial communities from the Plum Island Ecosystem LTER, Massachusetts, United States - Salt Marsh Sediment SW1602-20 ... | reverse complement strand
CCCCTTTGCCCCGGGAGCCCACGGTAGAAGAAGCGCTGCACAGGTGTCGAGGATCCCGTTGATCTGCGCGGCCTGGTTCGTGAACGTCGCGGCCGCTTTGACGGCCGACGGGAAGATACTGCGAACGACCGGAATCAGGCGCCTGCGAACCCTGTTTCTGAGATAGCGTTCGTCGCTATTGGTTTCATCCACTCGGTAGTCGACGCCGCGGCCCGCCAGATAGTCGAGCACCTCCTGGCGCGTACAGCCAAGCAACGGTCGGATAATCTTCCGTCTCTGTTCCGGGATTCCTGACATACCCTGGAGGTGCCCGCCTTGCAAGAGTCGCATGAGGAGCGTCTCGAGTTGGTCGTCCATGGTATGGGCGACCGCTATCCATTCCGCGCCGCCGTTCTCCGCCGCCTTCTCTATCATCTCGTAACGCAGCTCGCGGGCCACTTCCTCTGTGCTGCGATTCTCCGTGGAGGCAATCTCGCGAATACGTCCCTCTTCGATCCGCCGGACACGCAGCTCGACGCCGAGCTCCGAACACAGAGATTCGAGGAAGGAGACATCTCGCTCATGTTCCGCCCGGGCGCGGAGGCCGTGAACGACGTGAACCGCTGTGATTTCGGTTTTCAACCGCGTCGAATCAATCAACGAGCACAGGAGCGCAGTGGAGTCAGCACCGCCGGAGACGGCAACAATCAGCCGGGTCGCGGACCGAACGCCGAATCTTCGAAGCGAGTCCTCGACCTTTCGGACTAGCTCATACCTGTCGTCGATTGAGGTCATTCATCACCTGCTCGACCGGCCGCTCTGAAAGCGATAGAATTCCGTTTGCCGCAGCGCCCAGCGCATCGGACAGCTTTCGCCACTCGGAATCGGATGGAATGCCCAAGACGTGGTCAACGACGCTGCCCCGATTCGGCCTTCCTATACCTACGTAGAGGCGCTTGAACTCACTGGAGCCCGCGTGCTTGATGATCGAGGCAAGACCATTGTGACCGGCGCTCGATCCACGGCTTTTCATTCGACAGCTACCGACAGGGAGATCGAGGTTGTCGCAGACTACGACGAGTTCCTCGAGGTCGCACCGACTTTTCGAAAGCAACTGATCAAGCACTTCGCCCGACCGGTTCATGTAGGTCAAGGGCTTCACGAGGTAGAGGGGTTCCCCCCCGAGAGCTGCGCGAGCAAGAAGGTATTGCCGGAAAATGGGCTTGCGGAACCGACAGCCAAGTTCGTCTGCGACCCGGTCGACGACCATGAACCCAGCGTTGTGCCGTGTCTCGGCATATTCGTCGCCCGGGTTCCCAAGTCCAAGGACGAGGAGAGCCAGTCCCTATTCCTCGTTTTCGTCCGTATCTTCGGCGGCTTCGGCTTCCGCCTCCGCCTCCGCTTCGGCTTCCGCGAGCTCCTCCTCTTCGGCAGCCGCAACCAGGATTTCCTCTTTTGCGTGAGTTACTGCGACAATGACCTGATCCGGAGTATTGAGAACCTTGACTCCCTCAATCTCGGGAATCTCTTCCACATGGATCGACTCTCCGATGCCCAGCGCAGCGATGTCGAGATCTATCTTCTCCGGAATGTCCTTCGGCAAACACTCAACCTCGATCTCGTGCAGACGTTGTTCGAGAATTCCGCCCTCTCTGACCCCGGTGGGATTCCCGAAAAGGTGGACCGGCACGTTGGTTCTCAGCACTTTGCCGCTTTCGATTTCGAAGAAATCGATGTGAGTTATTCGCCCTGAGAGAACGTCCTCCTGAAAGTCCTTTACCAGGACGTCATGAGATTTTCCGTCAAACGAAAGACTCACAATAGTATTCTCGGTTATCCGCTTGAACTTCAGACCAAACTCGTGCTCATCGACTGACACCGACGCGGTGCCGGCGTGACCATACATGACGGCGGGAATTCGTCCATTCCTACGCAGCTCGCGCGTAGCTCCCTTGCGTATTTCCTTCCGCACGGTCGCGGAGAGGCTTTTCTGATCCATCTAGTGCTCCTTGATTTCTGTAGTGGGTTCCTGATTCTGGGACGGCAGGATTCGAACCTGCGAATTGCCGGTACCAAAAACCGGTGGCTTACCACTTGCCGACGTCCCAATGCGTTCTATCGCATCAAAGCTCTTGACTCATATCCTGTTCCTCGACTTGGTCTGATTCATCGAGGCTTCCATCGGAGTCCGGAGAGGTGTCGGCATCCTCGCTTTCGCTCGCCTTCCGATATTCCTCCAGGATCCTGTCCTGAAGCATCCCGCGGAAGGTGGAGTTGATCGGGTGAGCTACGTCCTTGTATTCACCCGTCTTCGTCTTCCTGCTGGGCATTGCAATGAAGGCGCCGTTCTTCCCCTCGATCACCTTAACGTTGTGAACCACGAAGCAATCGTCGAACGTCACGGTCACGTACGCTTTCAGCTTCCCATCTGCAGCGACCTGTCTGATGCGAATGTCAGTGATATCCATAAAAGAAAACCTCCTCGCTTCCGCGGTTCCCAGCCAGCTTCATTGTAATATGGCGTTCGGCATCGATCAAGCAAAATAAGCCGATGTCCGTGTACACCAATACCGTCAACCGCAGCTACGTTTTCACTGAACGCGTGGCAAACAGGAAAGACGTGAAAGCAACAGGTCCCTGCCTTCGAGTCGTGCTCCAAGAGCAATTACTTACTGCACAAAGACCTGCTTTTCAAAGATCGTTCCATTCGACAATCGTACGAGGCTTTGTGCCCCCCTTTTTCGGAAATAGACTACACCGAAAAATCGATCGCTGTCAATTCTCGCATACCGTCGTCAAGGCCGCCGTCTTTAGGCGAATCTGCCCTCGAAAACGGCCAGAAAAATGGATTGAAACCTGAAACAAAAGAGTTGACACGAATTATATGATACCCTTAGATTGAGACTATTACGGGACTCAATTCGTACGGTTCTATGAGGGTGATTATGATGCCAATCGAGCAGGATTCGGATCTGGAGCTACTGACCTACCGAATGCAGGGCGAGGACAACTTTGACGAAGAAGATCACGAGGACGAAGACTACTACGAAGACAGCTTTGACGACTATGAGAACGACTACGACGAGGAGTTCGACGACTTCGACGAGGAAGACAACATCGAGGAAGAGTATCACGACGACCTGACCGATGAGCTCGATGAGGACTTCGACGAGGAGGACGAAGAAGAGGATTTCGAAGAAGACGAAGAGTATCTAGACGATGACTACGACTACGATGACGGCCTCGACTATGACGATTTCGATGAGTAAAGACTCTTTGCCTGGAACCAGAGATTTTCCAAGTCGTAGAATTCCCGCCGTTCGGCGTCCATCAAATGGACGACGATTTCATTGCAGTCCAATATAATCCATCCGGTATCTTCCACCTGACGGTGTTTGCGCCGTATTTCGATTTCATTTTCCGACAGAAATTCATACAGCTGACGCACGAGGCCCTGCAGGTGTGCGTTGCTGCCGACGGTTGTGATGACGAAGTAGTCGGTCCAGCTACTCTGCCCGTTGACATCCAGCACCTTCGTGTCTATGCCTTTGTGTTCTTCGAGAAAACGGCCAATTGAAAGCGCTTTCTTCCGCCTATTTGCAGTATCTGCCATCGAAATCCTTTCCAAGGATGATCGTCACATCATACGAGGTCTCAAGCTGAATCGGTTGGCCCCCGCCGGATTTTTGCGCGGCATTCGCAAGGGTCGAAACCGAAGGCGCGACGGGCTGGCTCGCGATTTGAGTGCATTTGATGATGCTGGCAACTTTCTGCGCCTGCGAAATATTACCGCTGCGATCGAGGATCTCCGTATGGGCGTAGTCCTGTCGGTCCGCGTTGCCCACCGATACCACGTCATAGCCGAAGCTCTGAAAGATCTGCGAGGTCCGGTGCGCCAATCCGGTAACTTGAGTACCGTTCAGGATCTGGAGCCGAGCATTCAGGCTCTGGTCTGAAGCGGTCTGTGGATTAGCGAGAGAGGTCAGTGTTTGTTGCACGGTCTCTCGGAGCAGACGTCCATCGTAATGCGGAAACAGCAGTTGCTGCCCGTCTACCGCACGATCCACGCCGAGTACCCGTTGGAATACGATTTTCTCCGCGTCCAACTTGGACATCAGGCCTATGAAGCTCAGCAGTGAGCGGCGATTCATGTCGGTCGAAACCCAGCTTCGGAACGCGGTGTAGACCCCTCCTTCATCGAACAGCGCCGAATGTGTGCCGATCGCCTTGAGGAGGGACTGAACGAACCGCTGCCTTCGCGAGATAACCTCGATTTCGCTGTCAGAAGGACGCTTGAAGCTCAAATAGGACTCCACTTTGCTACCGTCCAGTGTGATGCTTCCCGATGGCAACAACACCATCGGATTCGTGTCCGTTTGCTGGACAGGATTGGCGATGAATAGGTTGAGACCTCCCAGCAGGTCGACGATTTTGGGTATGTCCGTGATATCCGTCTCGATGTAGAGTGGAACCGAGCTGCCGATCAGACTCGCGATTTTGGCCCGGTACGCATCTTCCTTGCCGGGTTTGAACAGAACGTCGATACGATCGATCTTCTGGATCGAGCCGATGAGCGATCCCACGTTCCCTGGAATGTCGAGTAGGGCTCCTTTCTGGGTCTTGGGATCGTAGGAAAACAGCTCGGTAAACAGCAAGGTGTTGCTGACAGCTGAGATCGGCGGCGTCCCGCCCGTTGCCGTCGCCAGAGCCGTACTGTTTGAAGCGTCGGATGCGACCGGAGTTGTGGAGGATCGAGCGCCATTCGAGCCACCATCTGCGGCTGATGATACTGGAGGCGCCGCGCCGTCGGGTCCGCCTATCGACGACTGCGCGACTTCGCGCCATTTTACAAGATGGGTCCGGTCTGTAACGAAGAATGCAACCGTGAACGGCCCGCCTTTCTTGACTAGCTCGGTAATCTTGTCCGTCCGCACCTGCGCGTACAAAAAGATGCCCGTTCCGACAAGGATCAAAATGATGACCAACAGGAGCAGGAACCCCTTGTCAAATCCGCCTCTTCTTCTCAATCCGAATCCCTTTGTATGTAGAGCATGTTCTCTTCAATATATCTAAATACCGATTCCGGTACAATGTGCCGGTAGGCTTTCCCCTCACGAACCCGGGCCCGGATTTCGCTGGAGGATACAGGCAGGAGGAGATTGTCCAGGTAAACATGTTGATAGGAGAATGCAACCTTCTCTCGAAATGTGCGATGCGCGATCACGATGTCCACCATTTCCACAAGCAGTTCGTGATCTTTCCATGTCTGGAACCCCTCTATCAAATCATCGCCAATCACGAGCGCCAATCGTCCGGTAATATCGTACTGCGACAGGAGCACCGGGATCGTCTCGACTGTATAGGAGGTCCCACCGCGCCGTATCTCGCAATCGTCGACAACGAGCGAGTCGATCTCGGCGACCGCAGAACGCAACATCTCTATCCGCTGAGCCGACGTGGTTGCGCCACTCGGCTCCTTATGAGGCGCCTCGGCAGCCGGCACGAGTATTATCCGTTCGTAGTCGAGCTGCTTCAGAAGTTCCTCTGCGAGGAAAAGATGACCGATGTGAGGAGGATCGAAGCTTCCCCCGAACAGGACCGTTCTCATAAGCGCTGCGGAACGGTCCTGAACATGGCTTCAATCAAATCCTTCACTCCCTTCCGGGTCACCGCAGAGATGCCCAGCACGATCTCCTCCGGGAGAGCTTCTCGCAACCCGGCAAGTGCAGCGTCGGTATCCGCAATATCAAGCTTCGTCCCCACCACGAGTCGCGGCTTCGCCAATAGCTCGGGATTGAACGATTCGAGCTCTGCAGTCAACACGCAGAAGGCCGCAGCCGGGTCGCCGTCAGTGAGGTCGATGAGGAAGATCAGCATTGCCGTCCGAGAAACATGTTTCAGAAATTGCGTCCCGAGGCCGGCTCCATGTGACGCCCCTTCGATAATCCCCGGGATGTCTGCGAGCACCAGCTCGCGATCCTGGTCGCGAAGCATTCCGAGATTCGGCGTGCGAGTGGTGAACGGCCAGTTTCCGATCTTGGGATGGGCGTTGGTAAGAATCGAGAGAAGGGTCGACTTCCCGGCGTTGGGATGTCCGACGAGCCCAATGTCGGCAATGAGGTTCAGCTCCACCCGAACTGCCGCTGTGATTCCCTCTTGGCCGGGCTGGGCAAATCGCGGGGCCTGCCGCCGCGACGTCGTGAAATGGCTGTTCCCGCGGCCGCCCCTCCCACCGCTCAGGAATCGCCATTCGCCCTCGGTTTCGAGATCTTTCAGGACCGCGCCGGTCTCTCGGTCTCGGAGGAGGGTTCCCGGAGGGACCTCGATAGTCACGTCCTTCCCGTCCCGCCCATGCTTGCATCTTCCGTGGCCGGACTCACCGTTTTCGGCTCGAAAGCTCCGCTGAACCTTGAGATGAGATAGTGTTTTCAGATTCCGTCTTACTACGAAAACGACATCGCCACCCCGTCCGCCGTCACCGCCGTCAGGGCCGCCTTTCGGAACGTACTTCTCTCGCCGAAACGACACGGCACCCGGGCCGCCGTTGCCGGAGCTTACTTCGATCGTGGCCTCGTCGACAAAGCCGAACACGATCGGCGCCCGCTCACTCGCTCGCGGGAGAGATGTTGACGTACTTTCGTCCGAGATGTTCTTTGAATACGACCGTGCCGTGTACCTTGGCAAAGAGGGTGTCATCCTTTCCCTTGCCCACGAACTCGCCGGGATGGAATCGGGTACCCCGCTGCCGAACGATTATGGAACCGGCTTTCACCAGTTCACCGCCGAAATGCTTCACTCCGAGTCGCTGAGCGGCCGAATCTCGTCCATTTTTGGAGCTGCCACCGCCTTTCTTATGTGCCATTCTGCGTCTTCTCCTCAGTCTCTTTCGAAATTGTCAACCGAACATGATCGGGATACTCGGCGGCAAGTTCGCCCACCCCTTTCAGCAACATGTCCGTTATTCCACGCCCGTACTCGATCACGTCGCCGTCTCGGGAAACGACCTCGAGTTGCAGGCTCCCCGGCCGCTCTGTTTGCCCGCCGACCACGAAACCCGCACTCGCCTCAATGGTCCGTGCGGCCGTGAGCAGGAGCACGCTTGCCGCCGCGCACGCAGGATCCTGACCCCGAGCCGCAAGGCCGGCGTGTCCGTCCGCCGTGAGGGTGCGAAGAACCCCGCTCGCGTCGACGGTCGCGCGGATTCGAAGCAAGGCTACGCTCCGACGATGTCTTCCACTCGAACGACGGAGTACTGCTGTCGGTGCCCCCGTTTCTTGCGGTAGCTCTTCCGTCTCTTGTACTTGAAGACGACCACCTTTGCGCCCTTCTCGTGCTTTTCGAGCTTCGTCTTGACGAGGACGCCCTTCACGAAGGGGGTTCCGACCTTCACCTTCTCACCGTCACTCAGTAACATGACGTGATCGAAATCGAGCTCGTCGCCTTCAGCCCCCTCGAGTCGGTCGACCTTCAGCAAGCCGCCTTTTTCGGCTCTGTATTGCTTTCCCTTGATATCAACAAGTGCGTACATCGATCTTTAACCTCTGATTTCACTTTCCGGACGCTGGAAGGCCCGAGTTCACGCCTATGGCGCTATTTGGAGGAATATATTACACATTGCCGATTGCTCGGTCAAGTCCGCGGATGAGGCGCGGAAAGCTCTCTATACCAACAGGGTTGTCCCCATCAAGTAGCGGTCAACCTCTCGAGCAACGGATCGCCCCTCATGGATCGCCCAGACGACGAGCGATTGTCCCCTCCTCATGTCTCCCGCCGCGAAAACACCCTCCTCGGTGGTGTTGAACTTGCCATAAGCTGCCTTCACGTTGCTACGCAGGTCGCGTTCCACCTTGAAGTCCTCAACAACCGCGTCTTCGGGTCCGAGGAAGCCCATTGCAAGAAGCACCAAGTCGGCCCTGAACTCCTCCTCGCTTCCGGGAATCTCGGTCATGCTCCATTTGCCGTTCTCGCCCTTCTGCCATTCGACCCGCACCGTTCGGGCGGACTTCACCTGGCCGTTCTCATCCCCGACGAACTCCTTTGTCAGGATGCAGTACTCTCGTGGGTCCTTGCCGAAAACCTCGATGGCCTCTTCGTGTCCGTAGTCGTACTTGAGGAGTCGCGGATACAGCGGCCACGGGAAGTCGTCGGTACGCCCCTTCTCCGGTTCGGGCAGAACCTCGAAGTTGCTGAGGCCGGCGCATCCGTGCCTCATGGCGGTGCCGATGCAATCGCAACCGGTGTCTCCGCCACCGATGACGATGACGTGCTTTCCTTTCGCCGAGATGTGATTCCCGTCAGTTAGGTTTGAGTCGAGCAAGCTCTTCGTATTGGCGTGGAGAAACTCCATGGCGAAATGCACTCCACCGAGCTCACGCCCAGGGATAGGGAGGTCGCGTGGCTTGGTTGCGCCGCAGGTCAGCACGACCGCATCGAACTCACTCCGCAGTTCCGCGGCGGAAACATCGACCCCGACGTTTGCGTTCGTGACGAACTCCACGCCTTCGGCCGCCATGATATCGAGCCGTTTTTGAACGAGTCCCTTGTCGAGCTTCATGTTCGGAATTCCGTACATCAGCAGACCGCCGATTCGATCCGAACGTTCGTAAACGGTCACGAGATGACCCGCTTTGTTGAGCTGTTCAGCAGCGGCAAGCCCCGATGGTCCACTGCCCACGACCGCAACCCGTTTCCCGGTACGAGCTTCGGGAGGTTCCGGGACAATCCACCCGTTTTCGTAGGCAAGGTTGATTATGTAGTTCTCGTTCTGTTTGATAGTGACCGCCGGTTCGTTGATTCCCAGCACGCAGGCGGTTTCACAGGGCGCGGGGCAGACGCGTCCGGTGAACTCGGGAAAGTTGTTGGTCTTTCGCAGCCGAATGTAGGCGTCGTGCCAGCGTCCTCGGTAGACGAGGTCGTTCCACTCCGGGATGAGGTTGTCGACAGGGCATCCGTAGGATGATTGGCAGAACGGAACGCCGCAGTCCATGCACCGGGCACCCTGATTCTGGCGCTCCTCCCGCTTGACCTCCTGATGAAACTCCTTGAAGTCTTTAATTCGCTGGTCGGCTTTCCGATCGGGAACTGCCTGGCGGGCGATTTCCATGAATCCGGTAGGTTTGCCCATGTTTAGACTGCCTCCTGAAGCGCTTCTTTTTCCTGCATGAGGACGCGCTTGAAATCAGTCGGCATGACCTTCACGAACTGATTCCTTGTTTCCCGCCAACCTGCGAGGATCGCCTGCGCGACGGTGGAGCCGGTGTACTTCTCGTGATCTTCGATCATCTTTCGTATCTCTTTCAAGTCATCCTCTTGGGGGGTCTCGAGCTCGACCATTTCCATGTTGACGTTCGGTGTGAGCTCTTCGGAGGGGTCCCACACGAAGGCGATTCCCCCGCTCATGCCGGCCGCGAAATTGCGCCCGGTAGAGCCGAGAATCACGACGCGTCCTCCGGTCATGTATTCACAACCGTGGTCGCCAACCCCTTCGACGACGACGTGAGCTCCCGAGTTTCGCACGCAGAAGCGTTCGGCCGCTCGACCTCGAATGAAGGCGGTACCGTCGACGGCTCCGTAGAAGGATACGTTGCCGACGATGATATTCTCCTCAGGCACGAAATGTGCTTCTTCGGGCGGGTAGATGATGAGGTTCCCCCCGGAAAGCCCCTTTCCTGTGTAATCGTTGGTGTCCCCCTCGAGCTCGAAGGTCACCCCCGAGGCGAGCCATGCGCCAAAGCTCTGCCCGGCAGAGCCCGAAAACTTGACGTGGATCAGGTCAGCAGGCAGCCCCGCTTCGCCATAACGTTTTGCGATCTCATGGCTCAACATGGTTCCGGTCGCCCGATCGGTGTTCGTGATCGGGAGATCGAGTTTAACCTGTCTTTCTTTGTCCAGTGCGTCATGGCACAACCGGATGAGCTCGCGATCCAAGACTTTTTCAAGCCCGTGGTCCTGCGAAATCGTGCAGCAAACCTCGGTTTCAGGTCGCGGTTTGACTGCCGGGTGGAGCACGCCTTCGAGGTCTACGCTTTGAGTCTTCCAATTGCGCACCGAGTCATCGGGCTCGAGCATGTCCACCCGGCCGACCATTTCGCGAACCGTGCGAAATCCGAGCTCAGCCATCACCCGGCGCGCATCCTCCGCTACGAAGTAGAGGAAGTTGACGACATCCTCGGGCCGCCCGGTGAACTTCTTCCGGAGCTCTGGGTCCTGTGTCGCGATCCCAACCGGACAGGTGTTGAGGTGACATTTGCGCATCATGATGCAGCCCATGGAAATCAGCGCGGAGGTTGCAAATCCGTACTCTTCGGCTCCGAGAAGCGCAGCAATCACGACGTCGCGACCCGTTTTGAGCTGGCCGTCCGTCTGCAGCACGACTCGACTGCGCAGGTCGTTCAACACCAGGGTTTGATGCGTTTCGGCAATACCGAGCTCCCACGGGCTCCCCGCGTGTTTGATGCCGGTAAGCGGAGAGGCCCCTGTTCCTCCGTCATGTCCGGATATAAGGATATGGTCGGCGTGCCCCTTCACGACTCCCGCGGCCACGGTTCCCACGCCGACCTCGGAAACCAGCTTCACACTGATCCTGGCCGCCGGATTAGAGTTCTTGAGATCGAAGATCAGCTGCGCGAGGTCTTCGATTGAATAGATATCGTGGTGAGGTGGCGGGCTGATCAGCCCCACTCCGGTGGTCGAATGCCGTGTGCGGGCAATGAAGTCGTAAACCTTGTGCCCAGGAAGCTCTCCTCCCTCGCCGGGTTTCGCTCCCTGCGCCATCTTGATCTGAATCTCGTCCGCGTTGGTGAGGTAGTTGATCGTCGCCCCGAAGCGGCCCGAGGCAATCTGCTTGATCGCCGAGCGCTTGGAGTCGCCGTTCGGCAGCGGCTGGTACCGTGAGGTCATCTCGCCGCCCTCGCCGGTATTCGACTTTCCGCCAATGCGATTCATCGCTATCGCGAGGGTCTCGTGGGCCTCCTGCGAAATCGAGCCGAAGCTCATGGCACCCGTGGCAAAACGTTTCACGATCTCGCTTGCCGGCTCTACCTCTTCAATAGGTATCGGGTTGCCTTTCTTGAAGCGCAGGAGACCTCGAATCGTCGCCTGCTCGGCGCTTCTCTGGTCCTGAAGATCTCGAAAACGATCGAAGGCCCCCTGATTCTTCTGACGCACCGCAATCTGCAAGTTTGCAATCGACTCCGGGTCCCACATGTGACGTTCCCCGCCGACCCGCCAATGATACTCTCCGGGGTTGAACGAATCGAAGCCGATCGGAAGGTTGCGCTTGGGGAAGGCCATCGCGTGACGCTGAACTGCTTCGGCCGCGAGCACGTCGAACCCTGAACCTTCGATCCGACTTGCCGTTCCGGTGAAACAGCGCTTGATGACCTCGTCTTTCAACCCGATTGCCTCGAAGATCTGTGCCCCCTTATAGCTCTCGAGCGTCGAGATACCCATCTTGCCGAAGACCTTCCTGAGCCCTTTGGCAAGCGCATACCTGTAATGATCGACGATCTCATTATCGCTCAACCCTTCGTCAACGAGCCCTTCGCGCTGCATTTGCCACATCGCTTCGAAAGCGAGATACGGGTTGATCCCGTCCGCGCCGTACCCGAGGAGCATACAGAAGTCGTGTACCTCTTTCGGTTCGCCCGACTCGACTATGATTGCGATCTCCGCTCGCTTCGCCTCCCGCACGAGGTGCTGATGAACGGCCCCTATCGCAAGCAGGGGGCTTACCGGTACGCTCTCCGGACCGGCGTTCCGGTCGGTTAGAACCACCAGGCTGTAGCCGTCCTCGATGGCCCGTTCGCTCTCGGTGCAAAGCCGATCCAGACAATCAATCAGGCCGGCGGCCCCTTTTGCCGCGGGAAAAGTCATGTCGATCGTCTTTGTTCGCCAGCCGCGATAATCGAGGTGTTTAACGCTCGCAAGCTCCTCGTTTGTGAGAATGGGCATCGGAAGGTGGAGGCGGTGACAGTGCTCCGGAGTGCGCTCGAGCAGGTCCTTTTCGGGCCCGATGAAGCTCTCGAGGCTCATGATATTCTCTTCGCGGATCGAGTCGATCGGTGGGTTCGTTACCTGGGCGAAAAGCTGTTTGAAGTAGTCGTAGACCAGCCGGGGTCGCTCCGAAAGACAGGCAAGTGCACTGTCATTGCCCATGGATCCCAGTGGCTCTTTCTTGCCGTCTACCATCGGCTTGAGAATTATCTCGAGATGCTCGAGAGTGAACCCGAACATCTTCAGGCGTTGACCTATAGACTCCGGATAAAAGCCGTGAGCGTTCTCGCTCTTCGGTAGGTCGCCGAACTCGATGCGCTGTGCTGCAAGCCAGTCCGCATAGGGGTATTCCCCGGCGATGCGCTCCTTGATCTCTTCGTCCTCGATGATTCGTCCCTCGTCGAAATCGACGAGAAACATTCGCCCCGGCTGGAGGCGCCCTTTCTGGATGATTTTCTCAGGCGGCAATCGGAGGACTCCCACCTCGCTAGCCATGATGACGAGGTCGTCATCGGTGACGTAGTAACGGCTCGGGCGCAGCCCGTTTCTGTCGAGGACTGCACCGATGTAGTGCCCGTCGGTGAAGCTGATGGACGCCGGGCCGTCCCAGGGCTCCATCAGCGAGGCGTTGTACTCGTAGAATGCGTGCTTCGTTTCGCTCATCGCCTGGTGATTTTCCCAGGCTTCCGGAATCATCATCATCACCGACTCGGGGAGACTTCGGCCCATCATATAGAGGAGCTCGAGGGCGTTGTCGAAGCTGCCGGAGTCCGAAAGATCCGGTTCGATGATCGGAAAAATCTTGCGCAACTCCTCTCCCATCGGGCCGTGACGAAGAGTGTTCTCGCGTGCTTTCATCTTGTTGACGTTACCCTTGAGGGTGTTGATCTCCCCGTTGTGTGACATGAAACGCAACGGTTGCGCCCGATCCCAGCTCGGGAAGGTGTTCGTCGAGAAGCGTGAATGGAGCATCGCAAGGTGCGTGATGTATTCCGGGTCCGCCAGATCCTTGAAATAGGGTACGAGCTGACCGGGAGTAAGCATGCCTTTGTAGACGATGACCTTCGTGGATAGGCTGCAGATGTAGAAGAAGTCGTCCGGATCGTGTTCTTTCCCGCGCAGCTTGTGCGTGGCGAACTTGCGCAGAACGAAGAGCTCGCGGTCGAACTCCTCTATCGCCGTATTCGGCCCGGCACCGATGAAAAGCTGCTCGATGACCGGCTCCGACGCCTTCGCGGCCTCCCCGATCTTGGAGTTGTCCACCGGAACAGAACGCCATCCTAGGAGAACCTGTTTCTGCTCGGCGACGAGCTCCTCAACCACCGCCTTGCATTGCCTGCGTTGCTCGGTGTCCTGAGGAAGGAATACCAGGCCCGCAGCGTATTTTCCGCGCTCAGGAAGTCCGAATCCCGTCTCGCGAGCCGCCTTCTCGAGCAGCTCCCATGGCATTGCCGTCAAGATACCAGCTCCGTCGCCGCTATTCTTTTCACTTCCAACCGCGCCGCGGTGGGTCATGTTCACGAGTATCTCTTCGGCGTCTACTATTATCTCGTTGCTTCTCTTCCCTTTGAGATGGGCTACGAATCCGATCCCGCAGTTTTCTTTTTCATACGCGGGCTCGTAAAGCCCGATCTTGCCGGGACGTTTCACGAATGGCATATCATCACCTCTGAGCACATTTCTAGCTGCATTGTTAGTATATCAAATCAGCAATTTGTGTGCCAACACTCAGCAAGTCTTTTCTGGGAATAGAAATGCGATTTTCGCCGGTTTCGAACGCCTGTGAGGGTCCGACCAAAATGTCGGATTCTTGCCCCGCGTTCCTACCGATTGGTAGGATTCGTGCTACATCCGATCGAGGAACGGGACCCCGACCAGCCAGAAGGCGTTTTTCAGGACCTGGAGGACGGCTCGCGAAAGAGTGACACGCGTAACAACGAGGTTCACATCATCATTGTGTAGAACCGGATTATCGTGGTAGTAGCGGCTGAAGGTTTGGGACAGATCATACAGGTAGCCGGTTATTATCGCCGGCGAGAGCTCCTGAGCCGCTCGTTCGACGACTTCCGCATACCCGGCGACCAGCTTGACGAGCTCCCACTCGTCACCGCGTTGTATGAGTGAAGGATCGAAACGGCCGTCGTTGAATTGGCCGGCACGCTCTTCGTACTTCCGCAGAACGCTCGAGATGCGTGTGCCCATGTACTGAAGGTAGGGACCGGTGTTGCCCGTGAAGGAGATCGACTCTTCGGACTTGAAGACCATGTCTTTTACGGGGCTGACCTGAAGCAGGTAGTAGTTGAGCGCGCCAAGGGCTATTGCCCCAGCCGTTCCCGCTACATCACCGACCTCCTCTTCCCTTCCCTTGGCTCGAATCTCTTCGCCCGCCATCGCTGATAGCTCCGTAATAAGATCGTCTGCGTCCACGACCGTGCCTTCGCGGGACTTCATCTTGCCTTCCGGAAGGTTCACCATTCCGTATGAGAGATGATGGAGGCTTTTCGCCCACGGGTAGCCGAGGCGGGTAAGCACGGAAAACAGCACGCGAAAGTGGTGTCGTTGCTCCGACGCAACAACATATATGAGTCGGTCGAAGGGAAAGTCCTCGTGCCTCGCCAGCACCGTCCCGATGTCCTGCGTCACATAGAGTGAGGTTCCGTCCCCGCGAAGCAGTACCTTCTTGTCCAGTCCCTCCTCCGACAGATCTACCCAGACTGAGCCGTCCTCCTCTCGATAGAACAACCCCTGATCCAGCCCTTTCAGGACCTCTGCTTTCCCCGCACTGTAGGTCTCACTTTCGAAGTAGAGGGTGTCGAACGAGATCCCCGTCTTCCTGTAGGTGGCCTGGATACCCTCAATGGCCCACCCGTTCATCTTCCTCCACAATTCGAGAACTTCGGTGTCTCCGTCCTCCCATTTCCGCAGCATCTCGCGCGCCTGTTCTTCCGCCTGAGGATCCTCCTTCGCCCACTGTGCAAAGCGGACGTAGTAGTCACCTACGAAGTGATCACTCTTCTTCCCGACCGATTCCGGCGTCGAGCCGCCGCCGAACTTGCTATATGCCAACATTGACTTGCAGATATGGATGCCGCGATCATTGATGAGGTTCACCTTGCGTACGTCGGCTCCGCAGGCAAGAAGAATACGGGAGACACTCTCGCCGATCGCGTCATTGCGAAGATGCCCGAGGTGGAGCGGCTTGTTCGTGTTGGGACTGGAGAACTCGATCATCGTCTTCTGGCCCATGAGAGCGCCCGAGCGTCCATACTCCTCGCCCTCTTCCATAACCGCTTTGACGGTTTCCGCGGCTACCTCGGCGACGTCCAGGAGAACGTTGACGTAGGGGCCGGCGTTCTCGGCCTTGCCGGAGGGAGCATCCTCGCTCGACAGAAGTTGATTGACCTCTTCTGCGATCGAGGCGGGGGAGCTGCGCAGCAGCTTCGCGTACTTGAACATGGGGAAAGAGATATCTCCCAGGTTTGGATCCGGCGGACGCTCGGTCACGATTTGTCCTGCCGTGACCTCGAGAGCCCCGCCCCCCTTGGTTTGTGCAAGTCTATTGAGAGCGGCGGCGACGGCCGCTTCCCATTGATCTTTGATCGTCCTCATTTCGGCTTCCGGGAGTCCTGTGTGAAGAGATGTTCGAATATCTGGTGACCTTAGCCGAAATATCCGATCAGGGCAAGCATGTGGGTAAACTGCTCCGGTCCCTCTCGTCGGAACGAACCCAGAAATGGGTTGCAGCTCGTGCAATCGACTATCGCCGTGATGTCACGAACGCCGGCTCCTTCGAGAAGTCGAAGGTTGGCTTCCATCAGGTCGAGATAGAACCGCCCGTTTCTTTCCCGTACAGATGAACCTCCGAAGCGGGACCGAAAGAGATTCGCTCTCTCGACGGGTACGTCGTAGCAGCACGAACCGATACCCGGTCCGACCACTGCTTTGACGTTGCTTGCCCGGGTTCCGTAGGTTCGTCGCATGGCTTCGAGGCTCTCAATGGCGATACCGGTTCCCCTCCAACCGGAGTGCGCAACCCCAAAGGCGCCGCTCTCTGCGTCCATTAGGAAGATGGGGTAGCAGTCGGCAACTCGGACCCCAAGCACGAGCTCACTTTCGGCTGCAACAAGACCGTCCCCCTCTGTCAGCGGCGCAACCTGAGCGACGTCGCAAGCGGGAAGCTCGTCTGCAACGATCACCCGCGTTGAATGGATCTGTGCGAGCAGCCGGAGCCTGTGTTCTTCCACCGCGAGCGACGATAGTAAACGCTTCCGTGCAGGTTCTGCAGATGCCTCTCCCCACATGTCCCCCGCTCCCATCAAGGTAATGCAAATATGCGGGCACCGCGCGTCCGACCCATCGTCGATCGGAAGTACGACATAGTCGTCATGTGAGTGAGTCGCAATGGTAGTGGAATTGATCATGCGCCCGTTCCGAGCTCGAGGTCCAACAGCCCACCGAGTATTTCGTTGGCGGCTGCCAGATGCCCAACCCCCACGCGAAGCGACATCAACAAACGCCGATTCTCCCGGCCACCGATCTGACTGAGATTGGAAATGGTGTCGTAGGTGTCATCACCGTGTCCGTGAAGCACGCCGTCGAGCACCGATTGGAGGGCGCTCAGACATCGTTTTGCCTCCGTTACGAGAACCTCGGCGTCATGGTCGGCCGCCGAAAAAACCGAAGCCACGGCCCTTTCGCGCGAAGCGGGCAATCCCTGCTCGCGTTCGATTTCATGAACGATCTTACCCCGTGGGCCGTCCTTAGACATTTCTGCGTCTAGACTCCGGATTCCTTGCGGCAACAACTCAATTCCGTTGTAGGCGTCCGTGAACTCCTTGCGATTGTCGTCCTTATAGAACTTGCCATCGAGGAGGAATATCTTGACAGTCCGATTGAGCACCTTGCTGAAAACCTGATCGAGGAAACCACGAACGAAAGCTATCGAATGCTCGTGTCTCGCCACGGCAGGGATTCCTTCGGTACGTGATCGGTAGTTCGTCAGGTATGGCAACTCGCCGAGCCTCAACATCTTGACGGCCGCCTCCAGCAGCTGCCTTCGCTTCCGCTGCCGGGCGAAGTGAGCGACGCGCTCCTCGAGACGCTCGAGCCAGAATTGCTTGAAAAGCACGAACCAGTCTTCCCCTCCCCCTTTGAGGGCGGGCATCCAATCGGAGTCGTTTACCACAACACGGATGATGTCGTTTAGTGGCACGGCGGAATTGAATCGGCGTAGGACGTCGAGCGCGTCACTTGCCCGTTCGATGCCCGCATCGAGGTTCAATTCGAGACTGAACTCTTCCTCGGAGAGCCTATCGCGGGCTGCGAATAGGAAAAGCGATCCCACGAGCTGGGTGGACGGCGGGATGGTGAGTCGCTGGAGAAGCGCGGCAAGCTCTTTCATCGGCGCAATCAGGGTTCCTGCAGGGCATGCCCGCTCTCCCTCGACTCCCTCGAATCTGGCGAGCAGACGTTCGAACCCGAAGGTAGCGAGGCTCTGAAGCCAGTGGAGCAGCTGCACGTTCCGATACATCCGCTGCCGGTCATTCTCGGTGATCTCGTCCAAAGCGTCCTGGAGTTCGGATTCGAGAGTACGTTTCATATCGAACTCCGAGAGCTCAGTGACCGAACGGTCGTGGCTCTCCGGGTCCGATTCTCTCAGAAGGTGCTCCTGCACGACGGGCAACTCGAGCCCTGCGAGAAAAGCTATGAAGTCCTTCTTGTGTGCGCCCAGCGCCTCGCGCAATGGTTTCCGAAAGACCTCCACCGCGTCGCGTAGATCCGCTATCTCCAGCGAAAACGGCTCCAGCAGCTCCATGGACCGGGGATTGAGGTATTCGCTCGCGCGCCCGAGGAGAGACCTCACGATCCGCTTGAGCGCAAACTCTTCGACGAGGGCTACCCGGTCTTTGCCGGTGAGAATGCCGCGCAGAAACAGCAAGATCCGCTCGAAAAAGGTCAGCTCGGCGAAGACACGGTCGAATCGTGCTTCGGGCGTGGGTTCCGGTTCGCGCAGCGGGGCTTCGTCCACGGCCTGCGAGAATCGAATTCGCGATAACAAGTCTTGCCGTTCCTGTGCCGAGAGCTCGGATACGAGCTTTTCGAAGACAACAGAACTCGATTTTGCCCCGGGTGACACGAACTCCTTCCTTCCCACATCAATTGTACTCGAAACGGCCGTTTCGGTAAGGATATCGGACAGAACATAGTATAGCGCACCAAACGTCGATTCTCGATACACCGATCCACGCAGGCGGCGCGTCGTCATTCCCGGATTTTATCCGATATGTTCTCGAGCTGACGGAACCGCGAGACTTGCCGGCGGCAAGGGACGGACCGTGTACTCTCCACGCGTCAGGTATTCAATCCCCTGCACGGCCGCCCATGCAGCGGAGGTCGTGGTTGTGTACGGGATCCGTCTTCGAACCGCTTCGATTCGAATCTCCTCGTCGCCTTTCTGAGAGAAGCGACCGAGGGGTGTGTTGATGAGGAGGTTGATGCGCCCGCTTCGCATGTGATCGAGTACGTGGGGACGCCCCTCGTGGATCTTGAGAACTACTTCCGCGAAGATGCCGTGTCGAAAGAGATAATCGGCAGTACCCCGCGTGGCACAGATTGACAATCCCATTTCCGAGAGCGTTCTTACGATCGGGAGTATCGTGGGCTTGTCTTGGTCGTGAACAGACACGAATACTCTCCCCTCGATCGGCAGGCCGCTGCCAACGGAAGACTGTGCCTTCGCGAATGCCTCCCCGAAAGTCTCTCCCGTGCCGATGACCTCCCCGGTCGACTTCATCTCCGGACCCAACAGCGGGTCCAACGCCGCGAACTTGTCGAACGAGAACACAGCCTCCTTGACGGCCCATCCGGTCCGACACTGTCCGACTCCTCGACCGTTCTTCGCCAATCCTTGTTCTTCCAGCGATACTCCGTTCCAGATTCGAACAGCCGCGCGGACCAGGTTGACCCCTGACGCCTTAGAGATGAACGGGACAGTTCGAGATGCTCGCGGGTTGACCTCGAGTATGTAAAGAACACCGTCCTTAACGGCAAACTGAATGTTCAAGAACCCACGCACATTTAGAGCCCGCGCGATCGCCGCTGCGGCATCGACCATCTCCTCTTCGACGCCCGGATGCGACTTGTAGACCGGGAAGACGCATGCGCTGTCTCCGGAATGAATCCCGGCCGCCTCAATGTGCTGCATGATCCCCGCGACATAGATGTTCCCTCCGTCCGAAACGGCGTCGAGGTCGTATTCAAAAGCATCTTCGAGGAACTTATCGACCAGCACCGGTCGCTGTTCGCTCATCACTATTCCACGCTTCAAGAAGGCGTCGAGCTCTTCGCGATTGTATGCGATGAACATACTTCGACCGCCGAGAACGAACGAAGGTCTGAGCAGCACTGGAAAACCGATCTCTCGTGTGTGCGTAGCCACCTCTTCCGGGCTGGAGGCCATCCGATTTTCCGGTTGCCGCAGCCCGAGACGGCGCAGAAGCTCGGTAAACCTTCCCCGGTCCTCTGTGTCGTAGATAGCCTCGACGCTCGTGCCGACAATTCGTGCGCCGGCGGCCTCGAGCTCCAAGGCCATGTTGAGCGGGGTTTGGCCCCCGAGTTGCACCACCACGTCGCGAACACATTCCTTCCGCATCACCTCTCTGACGTGCTCCGTAGTAAGAGGCTCGATGTAGAGGCGGTCAGAGACGTTGAAGTCGGTCGAGACCGTTTCCGGGTTGGAGTTCACGAAGATCGTTTTCACCCCTTCGCCCCGGTAGGCAATCGAGGCCAGCGTGCAGCAGGTGTCGAACTCGAGTCCCTGTCCAATGCGGTTCGGACCGCTTCCCACAATGATTACCGCATTGCCTTCGATCGGTTCCCCTTCGTCGATCTCTCCGTAGCTGGAATAGAAATAGGGGGTTTCGGCTGAAAACTCACCCGCACAAGTGTCGACGATGTGGTAGCTGGGGAAGATCCGCTCACGCTCGCGCTGTGAGAGAACTTCCTCCCGCGCCGTTGAGCGAAGTGATGCTATCCGTGCATCCGAGAGACCTTCGCGCTTGGCCCGCAGCATGAGGTCGCGGGTCAACGGCTCTGAGGAAATCCGTTCCTCCAATCGTGCCTGTTCGAGCATCTGATAGAGAAACCATCGGTCGTAGGCGGTCCGGCGATGCAGCTCCGGGATCACCTCTTCCCCCTCGCGCTTGAGCATCGTGTAGGCCGCGAATATACGCAGCGGATGGAGCGTGCTCAGCATGGCTTCGATCCTATCATCCATGCCAGCGAGCGCCTGAATGCCTTCGTATCCGTACTCGGCGGCGCGAATGGCCTTATTGAAGGCCTCGTTGAAGGTCCTCCCGAGTGCAAGAGATTCTCCGACGGATTTCATTTGGGTTCCGAGCTGTTCGTATCCGCTCGGAAATTTCTCCATTTCGAACCGCGGAATCTTCACCGCGCAGTAATCCAGCGCGGGTTCGAAACACGAGACTGTCTTGCCGGTAATCTCATTGATGATCTCGTCCAGCGTGAAACCGACGGCGAGACGCGCCGAACAGCGGGCTATCGGGAATCCGGTTGCCTTGCTTGCGAGCGCCGAGGAACGCGATACCCTCGGGTTCATCTCTATGACCACCATTCGGCCGTTATCAGGATTCACTGCAAATTGAACGTTCGACCCACCGCAGTCGACTCCGATTGCCCTCAACACCTCGAGCGAGGCCGATCTCATGGCCTGATACTCTCGGTCGGAAAGGGTTTGAATTGGCGCCACGGTGATACTGTCCCCGGTGTGTACCCCCATAGGGTCAATGTTCTCGATGGAGCAGATGACGACGGCGTTGTCCGCTTTGTCCCTCATCACCTCCAACTCGAACTCCTTCCATCCAATCAGAGACTCCTCGACCAGTGTCTCGTGAACCGGGCTCTGTTCGAGGGCCCGTTCCACGAGAAGATCGAGCTGGTCGCTGGTATAGGCGATGCTCCCCCCCTGCCCCCCGAGCGTAAAACTGGGTCGGATGATCAGCGGGAAACCCACCTCAGCTTCGAGAGCCCGTGCCTCGCGGACACTTTTCGCGAGCGTCGAGCGGGGCGTATCCAGGCCGATTGTCTCCATCACCTGCTTGAACTCCCCCCGGTCCTCCGCGAGTCGAATGGATTCGACGTTCGCCCCAATGACCTCTACGTTGTGGCGCTCGAATACGCCCGCCGCGTAAAGCTCCATTGTAAGATTGAGCGCGGTTTGCCCACCGAGCGTTGGTAGAATGGCATCCGGACGTTCTTTGACAATGATTTCTTCGAGATAGGGTACTCGTAGCGGTTCCAGGTAGATCTTGTCCGCGATTCCCGGAGTCGTCATCACCGTCGCCGGATTGGGGTTCACGAGGATAACCTCATAGCCCTCCTCCTTGAGCGCCGTCACGGCTTGCGTTCCGGAATAGTCGAATTCACACGCTTGACCGATCACGATCGGACCGGAACCGACAATCAGGATCTTCTGCAAATCTTTTCGGGCTGGCACGCTCTCTCCTCGGATACTTCAATGCGCAACGCGCGCGTAGAATTCTCTGAAAATCCAGGTCGCATCGTGCGGTCCCGGAGCCGACTCGGGATGGAACTGCGCGGTAAGTATGGGGAGGGTCTTATGACGGATGCCTTCTACTGTTTCGTCGTTGGCGTTTCGAAACCAGACCTCCACCTCCTCGGGCAAAGACGATTCCTCCACTGAGAATCCATGGTTCTGAGAGGTCACAAAGACCCGCTTCGTCAGCTCGTCCCGGACGGGGTGGTTGAGGCCGTGGTGTCCAAATTTCATCTTGTAGGTGTTTGCCCCCAAGGCGCGACAGATCAATTGATGGCCGAGACAGATACCGAAGATCGGTACCTTCCCGATGAGCCCGCCAACCTCGTCAATTTGGGGTTTCAATACTGCAGGATCGCCCGGGCCATTTGAGTAAAGAACCGCATCCGGTTCGAGGGCAAGGATCTCAGATGCCGTTGCCGTGCTTGAAACCAGAGTAACCTTCGAGCCTAGCCCGGTGAGCTCCCTCACGATGTTCGCCTTGGTACCACAGTCCACCACGACAAAATGAGGACCCTCTTCGCCACCGGCCTCGTTGGTTCCCGCGCAACCGACCACGCCGAGGAGATCCCTTCCCATCA
>Ga0315535_1000771_pt1 | contig 22137 bp, 21 predicted proteins | sample SalMarSW160220MG_2_FD_203092 | JGI IMG/M metagenome (GOLD analysis project Ga0315535, IMG submission 203092) | Salt marsh sediment microbial communities from the Plum Island Ecosystem LTER, Massachusetts, United States - Salt Marsh Sediment SW1602-20 ... | reverse complement strand
AATAAGATGATCGAGGATTATCTTCTATATCTTAAAAATGAGAAAGGCAACGCTCCTAACAGCTGCGGCAGCTTTTTAACCGGACTCCGTTTTTTGGAGTGAAGGGGGGTCGGGCCACGGTAACAATATGATATAATGAAGAATACGTTAAAAAAACACGCCTGAAAAAGGCTTAAACGCACATTTTAGATACCAAAATTGTACGTTTAAGAAAAAAAACGGGAACAGATGGCAAGAGCAAAACGGCATTGTCTTCCAGGTCATGTATGGCACATTACGCACCGCATAAAAAAGAGTTTTTGCTTAAATTTGCAAGAGATCGACGTAGATGGTTACAATGGCTGTTTGAAGCCAAGAAGCGGTATGGTCTCTGTATTTTAAACTATATAGTAACTTCAAACCATATCCATCTTCTTATATCTGATGGTGGCGGACGTGAAGTTATTCCAAGGTCTCTACAATTAATTGCGGGTCGAACCGGTCAAGAATATAACCAGCGAAAGAATAGAAATGGAGCATTTTGGGAAGACCGTTATCATGCAACTGCTGTATCAAGTGACCGTCATCTGATTCAATGCATTGTATATATTGATTTGAATATGGTTCGTGCCGGTATTGTCAACCATCCATCTAAATGGGATTTTGGCGGTTATAATGAAATCCAAAAGCCTCGTGAGAGGTATGCACTAATTGATTACAAGCGTTTGATGGATCTTTTGCACATCTCAACTGTTGACGAACTCAGGAGTTTTCACAAAAAATGGGTTGAAGAAATCCTAAAGACAAAAAATTATGTTCGGGAGAGCAAATGGACTCAGAGTATCGCCGTTGGCAGTAAAAATTTTGTCGAAGGCATAAAAGAGAAACTCGGTATTCGAGCAAAGGGCCGCAGGGTTGAGGGATCGAGAGATTTGTATCATCTTCGGGAATCGCAGGCTGCTTACAATAACAAATTTACCCCTGAAAATAGTGTTTTAAGTTCGAAAACAGTAGCTTTTGGGATGATAATCTCTAAATATCAGCAGAGTAGCTTGGACGACCCCAGTTACCGAAAGCAAACTAACAAGAGGAAATTTCAATGTTTCATTGGTTTATCGATCGTCGCCGAAAGAAGCTCACCCAGGCTCCTTTCCCTTCCTTATGGGAGGACATAATCCGCCATAACGTTGCCCACTACTGCATGCTGGAAGATGCCCAGCGTGCTTACCTGCGTGCCTTGATCCAGGTGTTTATCGCCGAAAAAAATTGGGAAGGGGCTGGTGGACAGGAACTTACCGACGAGATCCGCGTCACGATCTCCGCTCAGGCCTGTCTGCTTCTTCTGGGCTTGCCCCACAACTACTACCGGAATGTCGAATCCATCATCGTCTATCCCTCTACCGTTGTTCCGCCTAAACGCAATTCAGGTTTCTTTGAAAATACATTCGCACCAGTGGAGCTCGAGCATCCCATTATCGGGCAGGCGTTCCAGCAGGGGCCGATAATTATTATCTGGGATGCAGCCCTGCGCGGTGGCCGCCATCCTGAGTCCGGTCACAACGTTATTTACCACGAATTCGCCCATAAACTGGACATGCTCGACGGCGCGGCTGACGGTACACCTCCACTGCGCGACCGGGCTGAATACCGTGACTGGGTCCTGACATGTTCGCGTGAATATCTACGACTCAAACACGACACCGAAAAGGGCAAGAAATCTTTCCTCAATGCCTACGGTGCGACTAGCGAAGCGGAATTTTTCGCCGTCGCCACAGAGCAATTCTTCAATAAGCCTCGGTTAATGATTGAGCAAGCACCGGACCTTTATCGTGTTTTGCAGGAATACTACCGTCAGGATCCCTCCGAACGTGTGTCTCGGAATAACTGCACGGGGGAAAATTAAAATCAATAAGAAAAAACAACGGCGTCAGGTCTTCATTCTTGACAGTTTTTTGGCACAATATGAAAAATGAAGACCTGACCCACTTGTTTTCTATTCGTTACAAATAAGGAGGTTACTATGTATGCATTAGCCATAAACGGAAGTCCACGTAAGGGAGGGAATACTGAACTACTTTTAAAGGAGGTTCTCACCGAATTAAAAGATGCTGACTGGGAAACAGAACTTGTAAAGGTTGGCGGAACAGCAATACGGGGTTGCCTGGCCTGTGGAAAGTGCTTTGAGACTAAAGACAATCAATGCGCCACTAAAAAGGATAAATTTAACGACATCTTTTCAAAAATGCTAAAGGCTGATGCTATGATTCTGGGCTCCCCAACCTATTTCGCAGCTGTATCTGCTGATTTAAAGGCATTGATTGAAAGGGCAGGTTATGTAGCTTATGCTAACAATAACGCTTTTTCTGGAAAAATAGGGGCAGCGGTAGTGGCAGTTAGACGCGGCGGAGCCACACATGCCTATGACACGATCAACCACATGTTCCAGATGTCAAGAATGGTCATTCCCTGCTCAACTTATTGGAATATGGGTTTTGGTCTGGATAAAGGGGACGTGCTTGAAGACGAGGAAGGTTTGGCGAATATGCGCCATCTTGGAAAAAGCATCGATTGGCTTGGCAAGGCCATTAAACCTAATATTGCCAACTATCCAAAGTGTTAGGTTTTATAGAAAACTGATCCCAAAAATCATGAATGGTTCCACAAGATGCCATATCGATAAATTTTCTGAGAATTGTAACAGTGTTCAAGCCTCGATAAAAGTTATTAAACAATAGGAAAACCCAACAAGGCTAATTCAGGCGACGCAAAACACCGCGCGGCTCATCCGGCGTCGTTAGCTATCCAAGTTACCCACGAATAGTGAAGGGTGTCTGAAGGGTGTCAAATCTTGAATTGTGAATTAAAGTAATTTGATATTATAATATCAGTAAGTTATAATCTACACAAACCCTCTGCTTGTGGTTATATGGCCTTGATTTAGGATCGGGCCAAGCTAAATGGGGGGGCTATTTTATGCTTCTTTTGCTGTTATTATAGTTGGTGACTATGGTCAGACCCCAATAGCCGCCCCAATAGCCAATCTGATCGAGCGGCTGAGATTTTTTCCATTAAACCGGAAGAAATATTTCAGCCCGGAAAGCAACCGGTAAAAGTCAAAGCAAGAAGTCCCCCAAATCCCCATATAACATTTTACATTTTTCTTGACTTGACCATTTTAATTGACTATTTTATTAAAAAAAGGGGGTGGTCAAATGAAAACAATGGCCATAAGTAAATTTAAGGCACATGCGTTAAAGGTATTAAACGAGGTCGCAAAATCCCAAGAAACCATCGTCATAACGAAAAGAGGTAAGCCCCTTGCTCAAGTCGTTCCCTATCGCAAATCCGTAATGAAGCCTACACCAGGCAAACTTTCAAATGCTTTTATTTTCGAAAAGGATATAGTTACTCCGCTTGGCGAAGGATTGTGGGAAGCATGTCAATAAAATACCTGCTTGATACTCATACCTGGGTTTGGTGGAATATGCGCCCTCAAAATCTGTCATCGAAAGTCACAAAACTGATTGAAAATACAGATGGATATGATGAACTTCTAATATCTGCTATTTCACCTTGGGAATTCAGTAAGCTTTTAGAAAAAGGGAAGATTGGTATTTCCTACAACCCAGAGGAGTGGATCAATGCCGCTTTGGAAATGCCAAAACTCAGATTTATCCATCTAACACCCGTGATAGCTTACCGCTCAACAGTACTCCCAAAACCCTTCCATGACGATCCGGCAGATCAAATAATTGTGGCAACGGCGCGAGAAGAGAATGCCACGATTCTTACAAAAGATAAAAGAATCTTAAATTATCAACATGTTCAAAGTCTTTGGTAAACTATAAGTTTCCTCGATGGATGGGTAGAATTATATATTTATAGGGGCATCTTGCTGATTGATATCGCTCAACTTGACGCCACATTGCTCCCCATAAAAGGGATTGGTAAAGATTTCTTTTACTTGAATGAAGCCTTCCCCAGTCAAAAAAACCTGCTCAGTTTTGAGACGCTTTATGATTACGATTTTGATGATTATAAGTTCCAGGAAGACTCCCGTAAGAAGGAGCAAAAAGACTATGAAAAAAAACCATATAGAGGGTCGCTGTATTTAACCTGGGCACGTTTGATGATAGACGACTCTTTCAGCTATGGCGTGCTAAGCATGCTTAGCGTTCTACGAGGAAAAAATGATAAAAGAAAAGATTCGAAGAGACGTTTTTGAAGTTGTAGACTTGCATGAAGCCGAGGATTCAAATTATTGGCTTGATCGCAGCCCTATGGAAAGAATTGAAGCAATAGAATTCATGAGAAAGGTGATGTATGGCAATGATCGAGTTTCCGAGAGACTTCAAAGAGTTCTTACAGTTGCTGAACTCAAAGAAAATTGAATACCTTGTGGTTGGAGGATATGCTGTAGGCTATCACGGTTACCCGAGAGCGACAGGTGATATGGATGTGTGGATTGCTATAAATGAAAAGAATGCATTAATGATGGTCGACGCTTTAAAGGAGTTTGGATTTGACCTTCCTAAGTTAAATAAAGAGCTGTTTTTAAAAGAAGAAAAAGTAATCAGAATGGGGGTTCCTCCTATGAGATTGGAGATTCTCACGTCTATCGATGGAGTTAGCTTTGAAACATGTTTTGAGAATCGTGTGATTGCTGACTTTGGCACTTTCAAAGTAAATTTCATTTCAAAGGATGACCTTTTAACCAATAAGCGTGCAAGTGGCAGACCCCAAGATCTTGTTGATTTTGATAAATTACAAAATAACTAAAGCGTAGAACATGCGCCTGGACGCAGACGGTCTAATAACCGCGTCCCCCCCACTGGTCAGGCACGTCGTAAAATACCCACTCCCGATAAAGTCGTTGTTTTAGAAGAAAGGATGATTAAATGAACATAATACATATAACGTTGGAATACTTACGTGAACGACAGCCGCCGGTGGTTCGGTTTCTTCATATTACAATTCTATGTTTGGTATTAAGCCAGATAATTGTCAGCAACTTCATGGGATTTACTGATAATGGTGAAGTCAGTAAGAAAACCGTCGAATATTATGGAACATGGATACACATGGGCACCGGATTATCTCTATTGCCGATTGCTTTTGTTTTTATTTATATCGAATTAAAACGTCATGGAATTAAGTATTTTTTTCCTTACCTCTATGGCAATTTTTCCCAACTAAAAAAAGATCTTCAGCAGTTAAAACAATTCGAATTACCAGAACCAAGCGCTTATGGTATCGCGGCGATAGTTCAAGGTCTGGGTTTGGGCGCATTGACTTTGGTTATTTTGTCAGGGGTAACCTGGTTCCTTTCTTGGATTTATATGGCACCATGGGCGAATAGCATAAAAGAATTTCACAAATTATTAACAGGATTAATTGAAGCGTATGTTCTCGGCCATGGTGGAATGGGGATGCTACATTTATTTCTCCAGTTGAAGAACCCAAAAAACCGCTGACAATCGCGTCACACGGACATCCAAAAGCCGTGCCGCTCGTTCATCGCTTTGCAGCTTTTGGTTGCCGGTTACGCAATACGTTGGGGTACGCAGAACGAGGTGAGTATGTGCTGAAAATTATCCACGGCTGGGGAGGCACAGACACTGCCATGCCTGTTGCTCGAGCGTGAGGGAAGAAGATAGTTCTATAAAACAAGATAAATTGGAGGTAAACAATGGATCAAGCAATTAAAATCATGCCGTGTTTAGACATGCAGAACGGACGCGTCGTCAAGGGCGTCCATTTCGTGGACATTCGAGATGCTGGTGATCCGGTCGAATGCGCACGAGCTTATTGTGACACTGGAGCAGACGAACTGGCGCTGCTGGATATCACAGCCACGGTGGAAGGCAGGGCCACCTTGCTCGACGTAGTTAAACGCGTCGCCGAGGTCACTACAGTCCCATTTACCGTTGGCGGCGGGATATCTGATGTAAAATCGGCAGAGTTGGTGCTAAGCGCGGGCGCAAACAAGGTATCGACCAGCAGCGCCGCCTTTCGGAAGCCTGAACTGGTCAAAGAAATGGTCAAAGCGCTGGGCGCCGAGAAGGTGACAGTAGCCATCGACGTGGATCAAAACAAGGCCATGCCCTCAGGCTATGAAGTCTATATTGATGGGGGACGGACAGCCACTGGCGCAGATGCGATCGAATGGGCAAAGCGTGTTGACGGATACGGTGTTCCGGTTATTCTGCCTACCAGCAAAGCGGGCGACGGCGTGCAGACCGGTTATGATCTGCCGGTGATCAGGGCGATTAAGGAAGCAGTCTCGGCCGACGTGGTGGCCTCCGGCGGCGCAGGAAAATTGGAGCATTTCTATCAGGCAGTCGAAGCGGGTGCTACAGTCCTGCTTGCCGCTTCGGTGTTCCACTTTGGGATCATTGGGATTGGCGACTTGAAGGATTACCTACGGGGTCGAGGCCTTACTATCCGCTGAAGCTTCCAGGGCAACGGGTTGTTATTCCCCAATCGGGTAAGGGGGAGTCTTTCTCTCCCCCTCCCCACACCACGGCAAGCGTTGCGACTTGAAGTCGCTGATTATATTGCTATGGGTGACCCCTTTAATTTTTGACCCCTTGAACCTCTATCCCCCCTATAGTGCAAACAGCGACAAATTAAACTACTGGAGTACTACAAAAATATCATACAAACAGCGACAGATTTTTAAGATTTTTTGGTGTAACTTTCCTCAAGCGATGAAGAAATCGGAACATATCGCCTTAAATTTAGAAAAAACTCAACATATTGTTTTGCCCGGTCACATAAATCAACAAGACAAAACTATATAAACCTGGGGCCTGCACAACAATATCTCACAGAACACGGAGCCCACAGATAAAGAAAATTTAAAACGTCTCGAAAATTTCACGAGAGGCCGTATTCGAAGACAGCAGATTATGTATTAAATCTTTTGGTTATATTAATTCAGATGGTCGCTTAGTGTCAATACTAGTCACAAATCAAGCCTCCGGCTTTGCCAGAGGTCAATGACTAAAAAGTCAAATAAAGGAGGAAATATGAAAAATGTTTTCGTATTTTTACTTGGGATAATTTTATGTGTCACTTTGCCGGGCTTCGCCGCTGAACAGTCGGAAGACAAAGCTTCTGATAAAAAAGTCACTATTGGAGTAATCTTACCTTTTTCATCCGGCTTTACAGAAATTGCCGAAGAACAAAAAAAAGCCATTGAGATCGCGCTTGAAGAAGTGGGCAGCGATTATCGGATTATTTTTAAGGATGGACACGGAGACGGTGAACACGCAGTTAAAGCATTTGAAGAATTATTGCAGCTAAAACAAAAGCCACTCGCGGTTATTTCTTGCGCGAGTTGGGCTGCGAATGCATTGCATCCGTTAGCTGCTGAGAATGATGTTTTTCACATCGCTATCGGAAGTGCCATATTGAATAGAACCGTTAAGCAGCATACGGTACGGTTTACTTTGGACGCGAAAAAAGAAGAGAAGCAATTGTCCATGTATTTAAAAAAATTTCATCGGATCGCTATTTTGAATATGGACAATAGTTACGGTTATTTTTGGGCAAAAATCATACAAAATAACTTTCCTCAAAAAACAGTGGTTTCGGTTTCGTATGATCCGACGGGTAAAGATTTTGCTCAACAGCTTGCTGTAATAAAAGAAAAAAATCCGGACGCGTTAGTGCTGTTAAGTGCCGACACTGCGGCCATCATCGCTCAGCAAGCCAGAGAAGCCGGAATTACTGCTCAGTTTGTCGGAACCCGTCCGATTCAACGACCGAAGCTGTTGAATGCTGCTGAATATACCAATGGTTTGGTTTATACTTATCCATCATCTAATTTTAAACATCATTTTTATCACGCTTATCAAAGCGCTTATAATATTGCCCCTACCATTTTTGGGACTGAGGCGTATGATGCCATGACAACGTTATCGCAAGCAATTAACTCGGGGAATACATCCTCCAAAGCTTTGTTTGATTGGTATCGAGGCCGAACATATGTCGGAGCTTTAGGAAAAGTTGTGTTTGATGACAATGGTGACGCGACTTATCCTTACATGTATAAGCAAATTATCGGTGGTGAGTTTCATGTGGCAGAATTTCAGTTTTCTATGTTGCTTCAGCAAACAAGCGAAGAAATTAATCATATTTTGCACGAGATGTCCGAAAGCCTTGAAGTTGCCAAAGATAAGCTTGCTGCCGTCGGTATCAAAGGAGAAGCGGCGACACGAGCGCTTCAAGAATTATACGAGTCTAATGAGCATGCCTTTGATTGTGCAACAATCGATCCCAAAGGAGTTATTGTCGGTGTTGCGCCTAAAAAAGCGTCTTATATTCTTGGAGTGGATATATCCCATCAAGAACAAATTGTGCGATTGGAAAAAACACATAAACCGGTTGTGAGCACGGCGATTGATACGATTGAAGGATTTGTCGGTTTTGACTTGCAACACCCGGTTTTTAATCAAGACGGTGAGTTTATTGGTTCTGTGAGTATTTTGACTAAGCCGAATTTTTTTGGGTCTGTGATCACGCAGAAAGTTAACAATTTTCCGGTTGAAATATGGATGATGCAAAAAGACGGGCGTATTATTTATGATACGAATCCGGAAGAAATCGGAAAGAATCTTTTTACGGATGAGCTTTATGCGGATTATCCTTCATTAATTCAAGTCGGCCAGGAAATGGTTCAGTCAAAGCAAGGCCGGAGTCATTATACGCTTCTTGATAAAAAACTGAAAGTAAACGTACGTAAACAATTGATTTGGACCACGGTTGCCCTTCATGGAACAGAGTTTCGATTAGCGCTTGCTTATGTTAAGAATGATTTTCAATAAATAGGGTCTGACTCTATTTTTGTGCCGAATTAAAAGATATTCCTTATGGATCAAGCAATCACTATTATTTATTTGACTGGTATTCTCGCACTTTGAATCTGGGCAGGAAAAGGCGTAAAAAACCTGACCCATTTTTCTGTGTCATATCGCTCATTCGGAGCCCAGGTAGGAGCAATCGGCTATATATTTAATGTTTTTATGGATATTCCGCGTATGTACGGCATATTTATCGGATGCGGTATTGTTATTGTCTATTCAACTATTGGCGGAATGCGCGCAGTTGTTTTTACGGACATTTTTCAATTTGTTGTGCTTTCAATTGGAATTCTCTTGACACTAATTTCCGGAATTCACCATGCAGGCGGCTGGCCTCTGCCAGAATAATTACTGCAAGGCACCAGACCAGTTTGGTCACAATGCCTGGAATTATAAACAACACTATCATAACAACACTCCGGAAAACCGCACTTGGAATACTGACCACGGCAAAAGCGATTCCGGCAAGACCGCGCTTCAGCAATTATTCATGGTCACCCTCCTGATCAGGAGGTTCCTCCAAATTAAATATATACATTTTGTTATCCCCAACCATTTTAAGGGTTACAACTCCATAAGAATAATAGAGATATCCGTACAACCGGCCGTCCGGCCCTAAAATCTCGTTGAGCCAGGGCTCATACTGAGTGTTCAGAACAATCCATTGTGTCATTTCTGCCAGAATATTTTGATCGTTGACCTTTTTCCACCGATCACCCACCAGTGTTGTATCGTTATTTTTCGGGTCGAACATGATGCCTAAAGCTGACCGAACGCTGAATCCGTCATACTGGTCGGAATAATAAATATTGTAATCATCCCATTTGTCGATTAAATTTTGAATGGTTATTTCGTTTGAGTTTTTAGATATAATTTTAAGCTTACCATAGTTTTTTTGCCATGAAACACAACCTGAGATCATCAAAGTAATTAATAACACACTTGGGAATATATAATTTTTCGTTATTTCCATGTTTTTGCCTCCCGACCCATGGTTTTTCTTTGAATTTGTGAAATAATTATGATAACTTCGAAAAAAACCGACTTTTTTGTTGTGCTGCATTCTGCGATCATTCAACGTACGACAGGTTCACCTTGTGATTACAAAATCTGCACGCCTTGAATTTGAGCTTTTTACGAAACCTTTTAAATTGGGCTCTTTACGAGACCGTCAAATATCACCCTATGAATTATCATATAAATACCACAGGGTAGCGTATTGAATCCGGATCAGCCGAAGGTATTTTCATGCATTAATTAATTGTTGTTTTACAAAGGGTTGGTTTTTTTTATGTCAATCTTCCTCTGAATGCTGTTTGAATTTTCCTTCATATGTTCCTCTTGTTTTTAAACTAATAGATTGAATTTATATAAAATTCAATCTATTAGTTTTTAAATAAGCTTGGCACATCAATTGCTTATATATAACCGATAGATAACCGACCTGATTTAAACCCATAGCCATAATGGAATAAATTACATTTTCAGTGAATTCGTAAGATAATTTAACCTAAACATATCCATTTTTTATTAATCTGAACCAAACCAATCTTTTGTGCAGCAAGAAACCGTGAATATCTTCAACATATTCAAGGCGATGTCTGCGGTTTTCAGAAATGTTCGTGCAAGTGCAATTTTATTGAAAAAAGGAGGTGATGAAGGGGTATTTATTCCTGTATGGTGATTTTATGAACTCATGATTGTAAACAGAAAACCCAAAAAAAGGAGATGAACATGAAAAGAGTTGCAATTATTTCTTTAACGTTGATTTTTAGTCTTTGTTTGGCAACAGGTGCTTTTGCAGTGGATAAAGATGCTATCAAGAAACAAGTAGATGACATTGTTGTCGCCATTGATGGTGGGAAAACAGCTGCGGACTTTGCAAGTGCCGCACAAAATAAACCCCACTATGTATTTATAATGGAAGAAGGGGGTAATCTTTTGGTTCATCCGTCATTGGTTGGGCAAAGCCTTAAAGAGAAAGCAGAACCTGTTTATAATGAATGTGCCAAAGCCACTGCTGATGGTGTATGGGTGGGTTATGTATGGAAAGAAAAGCAAAAACATACCTATGTCAGGAAAACCGCAAGCGGTTTGATCGTCGGAAGCGGGTACTCCGAATAATAAATTTGGTGCTTATCTGAGCAGCCTATGCCAAAATTTTTAGGAGAAGTGTGATGTCGCTCATAGAATTTATGGTTTTATGGGCGACATTTTTTTGTCAGTAAGAGCCTACTTTAAAATCTCCAACCCTTTGTATTATGGGTCTGAAAGCAAGAAAGCATAAATGAAGTTTTCTCCCCTGGCCCTTTTGAATCGTAAAACAGCTTCCTCACCCGTATGTAGCAAATATTCTTTGGTTCCGGCGTGTCCGGGTTAGGATTTTTTAAAGTAAGAATATTTTTTTTAATTTTTGTCAAAAAAGTGTTGCAATATATAAATTTGTGTGTTTATAAGATTAAACACAACTTATTAATGGATTCGTAAAATAAATTACCATATTCCAAAATCATTATTAAGGTTAAGATAAAAATATGTCTGCTTCAAGATTTGAATCTTTTCTACAAAGGGTTTTTCAAGCAACCGGGTTGACATCGCAAACCGAATTGGCTTCCGTTTTAAAGGTCAACCGATCGGCAATTACACAAGCCAGGAAAAAAAACTCCATCCCGGATAAATGGATATTGCAGTTATATAAAACCTATGGATTAAATCCTGACTGGGTTGAAACCGGGTCCGGTCAAACATTTATAAAAAAATCTGCTTCCGGTGATTCCCTATTTAAAAATATACCCAAAGTAAGAGCCAGGTTGAGCGCAGGGGGCGGTTCTTTTGAAGTTGGCTCAGAGATTGAAGGTTACTATGCATTCCGAAGAGACTGGTTGACAACCAAGGGCAGCCGGAACAAAATGGTACTCATGGATATTTTTGGAAATAGCATGGAACCTGAAATGAAAGACGGGGATACTATTCTGATAGACGAATCTCAGAAAGACATTTTAGCCGGGGCTATATATGCTGTGGGCATCGATGATACGATAATGGTCAAACGAGTGGAAAAACATCCCAACAAACTTGTTCTGCTCAGTGACAACAAGGATTATTCTCCGATTTACCTTCAAGGCAATGAATTAAACAGCGTTCGTATTATTGGCAAGGTCATTTGGATTTCCAGGGAACTAAGGTAATTTTTTTTGCCTGCTATGTTTATCTTTATAAACTTTTTGACGCTTACATAAACAGATAATTTTAATTAATGCAACAGCATTTTCTTTGTTACGTTTGGTTTTTAAATAATTATTAACAAAGTTTATGGGAGGACGAATAAAATGACACGATATGCATTTTACGCTCATTATCAGGACTGTTACGAGTACCATGGCAGTACAACGATTGAAAGAACAAGAAAGGAGGCCGGCAGGACTGTCACAAGGGAATGGATATTATTTGATTCGGTCGAAGAAGCCCTGGAATTTTTCAATAATAACTGCGTTAATTAGGGTGGGAAATATGTTCGATACAATTGTTGATTTGATATTAGATTTCATTTTCATGATACTGGTTTTAATCATGTCCGTCTTGGGTACGGTGGTTTTTGGGTTATAAGAAAATATAACGAACGTTCATTTTTAGGCGGGAACAATGCAAATAACAGCTACAGAAATATTTGTGAATAAGGATGTTCGGAAAAAAATACCGCTCTATCTTTTATTCGATGCCAAATTTCAGATAAATCGGTTTTTATGGCCTGTTCCGGGCATTGTTTCATGCAACTGAAACAAAAAACACAGCCGTGGCCGAACTCGGGATACGGTGTCAACGCAATGGCATCCACAGGGCACACTTCCTCGCATATTTGGCATTGGTTACACAACATCGTATCGATTTCACGCTTCGGCATATGGGCTTTGGCGGTTTCCAGGCTGATGTTTTCCATCTCTAAATGATTCTCTTTACTTTGATAGGCCAGATCCGCCAGTTGTATTTCTTTGGGAATGTCACTGTGAAGTTTATAATGAATATGATTCACCAGGTCCTCTACCATTCGATCATCATTAGAATCCGGATGTCCTTTTCCCAAAGGATTCTCAAGCTGCCACATCAAGGAGTGAACGGCCAGTATCTTGGCTGCCCCCAAAACCGTAATCCCTTTGTTTAATAATTCTTTTCCCATTTCAAACAAAGAAATTCCGCTGCAAGCACCTCCCCAGGTAACAAACGGAACAGCAAACGCTCCGGTATTCTCGGTTAAGCCGGCAATACACTCCATGACTCGTGGGACCGCATGCGAAACATAAACCGGAGAGCCGATAAAAAGACAGCTGTTTCCTTTTGATTCTTCAATCCGCTGTGAAATTTCCTTAGCACCGTCCCTGCATTCACCCAGATCCAACATCCATGCATCGGTACCCAGTGCTTGAAACTTTTTTTTTATAATCCCGGCCACATGTCGGGTGGAGCCTGCCGGCGAAAAATACGCAATTAAAACTTTTTTCTTTTCCATAATTATTTTCTAAACTTGGTATCAACGCGGGTATCGACCTTAATCCGGCCGGACCTGCTTCGCCAAATTTTCCTCAACTGAAACTTCAGTGGTGCAAAAACTCTTTTCCCCTTCTTGTAAGGCCGGTGATCAAGGCCTCCACTTGTCGAATATTTCCGTTAACTAGTGTCCATCCAGAAATGGTAGATTTTGGTTTCCGGTAAGGCCCGAGCGAGTTTTCAACCGCAGGCATAGCGCGCTATTTCGAGGATTGAAAACGAGCGAGAACGCCGCCGGGGGCCGAAAGATGCCGTTTATGGATAGACACTAACTAAGCCGCTGGCTTGACAACGTCTAGTGTAAGTCTGGTGTTAACGATCTTGGTGGCGGTCTCCTCCACGGGACCGGAACTTCCTGCAGTCACGCGCGTGATGTCCAACCCGGTAGATGTTTTAAAATGGGTTACGATGGCTTCCGAGCGCCGCTGAGCAAGATCCAGAAGATCGGTGTCCGTGAGTGGCTCAAGTATCACCAACTCCTTGAACATTGCCCGGTAAAAGGCGGTATCTGGACTTTCCCTACCGAAAAATGCCAATGCGGAATTCACCCGTTTGGCCTTCTTGCCGGTCACTTTTTCGTATTGGGTTTTGAAACGGGCCACAGCCTTGTCACCACTCCGCATCTCAAGCAGCTTCTCCAGAGCTTGCTGGGTCTTTGCATCTTCGAGCGCAATGGGCCCAAATTCCTCGTCAGAAGCAAGTGTCACGCCCATCTGCCCGGCGAGGGCAAGCTTTACCCGCTGTGTACGCAACGCCTCACCATCGAGCTTGGGATCAAACCGGCCCTGCACTACAAGCTTTAGCCGAGGGCGCTTCTCCAAAGCTTCAAATACGGTTTTAAGTTTTTTAAGCTCCGGCGGCAAAAGGCGGTCGCTTCCGGGATAGAAAGAAATGACATCCATCTGATCGCTCTTAGCACCCAATAGACCGCCCAGCGCTCGGAACGGTGCGGTTACAACTTTGGTGATCAGTTTGACAAATGCCTGCCAAATCATACGCCCGTATTTGAAATCCGGATGGTCCACGTTGCCACTCACCGGTACTGCAACATCGATTTTACCTTTGGTGTCCGTAAGGAGGGCAATAGCAAGATCCAGCGGCAGGCTAATCGCATCAGGCGCTTCCACCCGCTCGCCGAGCGTGAACTGTTCCAGCAATACTTTATTTTCTCCGAGAAGTTCACTGTCCTGGATTTTGTATTCCAGGTTGAGACTAAGCGTCCCGGATGCGATTTTCCGTCCGGCAAATGTGGCGCTGTAGGGGCTGAAGGGCTTCATTTTCACGTTACGGAAGGACACAGTGATGTCCGTGTAAGTTTTGGGCATGAACGGACTCAAGCTACCATTCACTGTGGAGAGACCATATTCGTCTACTCGGCCGTCAAACTTGACCGAGGCACGGCTCGTCGGCTCCGAAGAGATGCCCGTAACACCTCCGTTAAAATCAGACACCTGGGTAACGAAAGGGAGTACCAGGCTAAGGTCAGCAAAATCAACGACGCCTTTTTCCACGCGAACCCGATCGATATTCACCGGAAAAAGTGCCCGATTTTCTTGCGACACGACGGCAGGAGACAGCGTTTGTGCCGTTTGCGGTTTTTTATCAGTGATCGCTGCATTCTGATCCCTTAGCACCTTGGCCAGATTTACGCTGCGGTCTTTAAAGATAACAACCTTTGCGCCAGGTTCCAGCAGCCTCACCTCCTCGATCTGCAAACGATTGGGCGACAGCCCAAACTTTATTCCATTCGCAGCCATCTCTTTCCACTCAAGAAATCGCTCCCCGGTGTCGGTTTCATTCAGCCTGAGATTGCCCAAACTTACGGAGCCGTTAGCGCGCAATTGCGGACCGGATTTGGTAGAACGATACTTCACACGGGTCGACACAGAGATGTTGCCAGACTCGAGCGCAAGCATCGTGAACTTGGTTACGACCGGATTCAGCGGCTTGATGTTTAACCCTATTAATTTCACGCGTGTGTCAGCATGGTCGCCGATCTGGCCGACCTGGCCACTGACACTTGCGCTTCCACCCTGTACAACCTTGAATGCAGTATTAAAGTCAATGGGTGTCTTTTTGTCGTTGGTGAGATTTTTTAACGATGCGCTGACATCTTTCAGACTATAAACAATGTCCGGAACAAAGATCCGGTCTTGCAGCGCCACCTTGAAGCCGTTTAAGTCAAACGCATCAAGCCGAAACGACCAGGGCTTGCCCTCGACCTGCGCCTTTTTGCCTGTCTCGATAACTTCGCGCTTAATCAAGCCTTTGTCACCAGGGTTTAGCAATTCTACCAGCTGGATCCGCCCGTCTTTGTCGCGCACCATGCTTGTTTCGCCGCCGATGGCCTCCATCCGCGTGAGAGTAATCGCACGGTCGCCGATATCTATGAGGCCATCATCCAGAGAGAGCGTATCAAGCGCGATGAGGGGGATGCCGTCACCTGCCTCAGAAAGCGCAACGCGACTCAATTTCACCCTCATAGTGTCCACACTTGCTTTGACCGGCCCGGTGCCGACTTCTGCCGATGCCTTCAATACAATATTAAGCCCGCCGACGACAAACGATAGGGGGGTAGCGCGGCTGCGGTCTGTATAATCCACCGCAACATTTTCGACTTTCACCTCTCCTGCCTTCAAGCGCCATGGCTGGCCGGCCGGCTCTGAGGCGCCAGGGACTGATGCCTTCACGTCCACGGGTTCTTGGTTGACAACGAGTTTCTGCCAGTCGAACACCCCCTTTTCATCCACCGATGCCGCAACCTTACCGTCACGCACGACGATGTTCGGAACCATGAGTTCCCGTGCTTGAAGGTCGAAATGCATGCCATCGGCTTCAATTGCTTTCAGGGCAAGCAAGGGGTTGTTCTTGCCCTTTTCTGTAAGCAAAAGTCCCTTGAGTGCGAACTTCGCGTTTTGCAACACCAAGAGAGGGGTGCGCTCTTGATAATCGAATCGACAGCGGGTGCTGAAGTCCATTTCGCCCGAAGGCTCGGCAAGGTTCAATTCGTCCTGAGCGAACTTCCAGGCTGTGGCCAGCTTGAAACCAGCCATGCTTAACTCACCTTCGGAAAAGATAGGGTATAAAGATATTTCGCCCCGCCAGCCAACCGTACCGCCGCCGGGAAGATCGGCCTTGACGGTGTAGGGGCCTTTGCGTTCCGGAAGAGTTGATATCTCATTAAATTCGAGATTAAGGGGTAAAAATGTCTCTGCAGCAGGAGTGGGATGGGAACGATCGCTGAAAGTGAAGCTGCCGTCAACGACCTGAGCGTGTTGCAACAGGAGTCTTGGCGGGCGATGATCGGTGGGAGGAGAACCTTCCGACTTGGGAAAGCTGTCAGCAAGATCTGCGAAATTAAGACGGCCGTTGTGCTGGATCTCGATGTACAACGACGGTCGTTCTATACGAATGTCGGCAAACGTCCATGCCCAGCGGAAAAGGCTTGAGAGCTCGAAGTCTACAAACAGCCGGCCGAAGCCAATAATTGGGCGATCATCCGCCTCTTGGAGTACAAAGTCCTTTCCCTCAAAGGTGAATAGGAAAGGGTTGACGTGTACCTCGGCAATGGATGCTTTGCGCTTGAGCTTTTCTGCGACATAAATACTTACATAGCGTTTGAATAGCCGGGGGGCCAGCAAAAAGCCAAGCAGAGCATACAGCAAGACTGCTCCAACCCCGGCCAGCATCCACCGGTTGAGAAGCAACCGTCGCCAATGTTTGGCATCCATATTAGAACCACCGGTATCTGTAGTTATATAAGTTAGTTCACTTCGCTCCCCGGTCGCGCCCCGGGTCGAAAAGCCTCTTTGTCAAGGCTTGATTCCGGGCCGCGAGTGCGGAGTAAAAACACAACCTAAATTTTTTATAGACCTTGTTCGGCTTGTGAGGCCTTTTACTTACGGCGCCGACTTTAGCGTAGGCGTAATAATTACATCGATACGGCGGTTGATGGCCCGTCCTTGGGATGTCTCATTAGACGCCAGTGGCCTTACCGATCCGTATCCAACGGCTATAATTTTCTCGGACGGCAGGGTCTTATTGGCAATCAGGTATTCCATAACTGCTTGGGCTCGTTGTTGGGACAAGTGCTCATTAACTTCATCCGAGCCCGTACTGTCCGTGTGCCCTTCAACCACCACCTGAGGTTCGCCGAAGATTCTGATGGCCCGTTGTACTTTACTCATTAGAGTATAAGTCCCCGGCATAAGGATGCTCTGGCCCACCGGAAACTTAATGGCTTTTAAACGAATGACCAACTGGTTTTCCTGTTTGTAAACTTCGGCCTCGTCACTGTCAAAAAATGCCTGAACTTCATTGTATCTTTGATTGAACTGTTTTTCAGCTGCCAGACGATCTTTTTCGGCCTGACCCCTGCGAGTCTGTTTGTCGAGCAGGGCGATGCGCTGGTTCAGAACTTCCATTTGTTCCTGCTGGGAATTTACCTTTTTGATCATGAAATCATGATCGGATTGCAGCGTCTCTATGGTGCCAAGAATATTCTCCACCTGGACCTCGAAGTTCTGATCCCGCATATCCGGAGCCGACAGTTTACGGGTTGTTTTGTAGAGGATGTCTTCCATCCATAAAGCAATTTGTTCGGGCTCCATGGATTTGATCTTCCGGCTCTGAGCCATTAAGGGATGAAGCCGCTTAGCCATTAACAGGGCCTCATCGGCTTTCTTCTTCATGGTATCTTTATCGTAAGGATTTTCAGTGATGAATTCATCGGCGTCCTTCAATTTTTCTTGGGCCAGGACAAATGACTTGGGCGTTATTTTCTTAGCACCTTCTTTTTTGGCCTGATCGATCAGTGTGTGTACCTCGCCGATGGTTTTTTCTTTAATTGCCCGAATCTCCAGTCGACGGAACACGTCAGAAAGCCTTTTCTGGTTATTTTGAGCATAACGCAAATCATTATCCTCTATGGCTTGAGTGAGGCCGAGAAACCTTTTCTCCGCCGCCACATAATCCTCTCCCAAACCCGTAGCACCGGCAACGCGAGCCTTGTTCCTTGCTTCAATCAGCTCGATTAAGGTAGTTCGAGATATTTTGGCCATTTCTTCTGCTTTTTGCAGTTGCGTTTCTGCGGTATGAACGTACTCCTGGACATCCGAAAGCTCCTTGCCTTTTTCAAGATCATTTTTTGCTTTTAGGTAGGAGCTCTCAGCCTTAGCGTACCAGGTGGGTGAAAGCACATTCAGCTGATTTTTACGAGCATCGGCGATGTTCCCGCCCAGCTGGTTAACCATTTCCACAGGGTTTTCAGCACTTACCATGCTGGGCACTGCTTCCGAACTGATCGGGGTGGAAGCACAAGCATTAATCAGAAAAAGGGATACGATCATCATAATTAGGTAACCTATAGACGGTGTCTTGTTTTTATTCATTTTTTTATCTCCTTTTTTTTAAAATTATCATAGTTATAATCCGACCCATATTCGTTTAAAGAGTTTTTAAAAAGGTTCAATTTTGCCTGCCCAGTTCAATCTGTTTTAAATATTTAACCAGGGTTCAAGGCCAAGGAAGGCAAAAATTTTACCCCAAGAATACATTGAGTATTTTGAGAATTAACCCGCCAAAGTTCGGTGGCGGGTTACAATTTGAGCCTGACACTGGAATTGGACAAAAGGGGATGCTTTACAATGCTCTCGTTTATAAGGTCTTTATAGAGACACTCCATTTTTGTTCAGTTTATCTAATGCTGCTCGAACGTCTTCTATAGTCTTTAGTAAAAAAAATGCTATCATATATTTTTGCATTTGTAAAGTTTAAACCAATCTTATCTCAGGGCAAACGCATTTGATTTCGTTGCAGCATAGCGACGGCGTGTTTCTATCGGAAACCGACTGACTGTTTAAAGGGTTTTAGCACCCGTTAGCCCGAGCCAAATGAATTTATCTAACTTGTTTTCGGCAGCATGCGGCGGGTGACCAGGGGCGAAAGCACATACAGGAACATATAAATTAGAGCGGCATATCCCAGATAGGGGGTAAATATGAAGATGACCAGTAGCAGCAGGTTCACACGACCAAACCAGGAATGTCTGTCTATAAAGCGTCCGATATGCAGGTAGCGTATGGGATAAAGGTTCATCATAATCCCTGAAAAAATCATCAAACCAAAACAGAGAATACCCCAGTAACGAGCCCATTCCGAACCATCCCCGACGGCTTGGTTGAACATGATTAACGGTGCGGCCACCAGTAACGCCGCGGCCGGGGTCGGCATTCCTTTAAAAAATCCAGGAATCGGGGTGCGGTCAATAGTGAAGTAAATCAACCGGACAATTCCCATAAGGGTATACAGCACGGCCACCAGCCCCACCGGTAGTTGCCGAATCACCGGATCCGAAACATCGGCAAGCAACAAATAAAAGATCCAGGCCGGAACAATGCAGAAGCTAACGCCATCTGCAATGTCATCCAAAATACCTCCAAAGCTGATGTGATGTGGCAGATTCTGTGTGTGAAGGGGTTCCGTCAGACCCAACTTTCGAGCCAGAGCCCCGTCGAGTTTGTCAAAAATCGCGGCGCCAATCAGAAAAAGATAGGCTTCACGAATGCGATTCTGGTAAGCAAAAAGCACGGCCAGTAACCCCATTAGGGCATTCATGATGGTCAATGAGTTGGGGAAAAAAGACAAAATGTTTAGCCGCAGACGTTCATCCTCATCACAGATCTCGTCCAGGCAGTAGGTTCCATATTTTCGGCAGTATGCAGCAATTGACCCAAAATTTATGATTAAAAATATTATTTCGATTAAAAACAAAACGCGCAAATGAAGATTACCCAGCCATGAAATCCAGATGTAAATCAGAGAAGTCGGGCCGCCCGGAACATAAAAAGCATGCGCGTACAAGAGGGTTCCGACCGGCGCGGCCACAATTGTTCTTAGCCGTGTAAATTCTCTTAATTCCGGCTCCGGTCCGGTGCGCATAGCGAAAAAACGCATGAAATGAGCAAAATTGTCACGAATCAGAACGGTTACGCACAAAATCAATACAAAAATACCATGAAGCAATTGGGCCTTGGTTCCGGTGGGAGAGGTAAAAAGAACCCGCCACATAATGCCCACTGCCACCAGCGGGAAAATGATTGAATAAACAATTTTGTCCATGATGCGGTCGGTGAGATGAGCCAATGTGGAGTGGAGATGAAAGCGGGTTGTAAGCCACCCGTCGATCATATCAAAACTCATGGAAATAAAAAGCAGCGACACCCCCAAGGTGTAGAGCATCGGGTTTCGGGTCCACATAACCGCAATTCCGCAGAGCATGCCACCAAACACCAGAGGAGGCCTTCCATAAACCAGTAATGCTGAGAATTTTCTTTGAAAATTGAGCGTTGCCGCCATACCTTCTTTCCCGATCTTTAAGTAGACAACAATGTCTTGCTTATAAACAGTCCATCGTGTTTTGAACCTTCAAATAAATCTTATAGCACATTATTTTGATCCTGGGAATGTGAATAATAAAAATGATCGGTCCGTTCGCTGCCTGCCGGATCATAAGCGTATAAAGGTATTCCGGAATAGGGTTATGCCACCACTTCTAAACCGCTCACCCCTGCGGAAATTTTGTTTATTCGTATCTTAGTGGAAATTTCATCCTCAAGCCGCTTGACATGGGAAATGATACCCACCATTTTACCGTTTTTTTTCAGATTCTTAAGCGTGGAAAGTACATTGTATAAGGTCTCATCATCCAGATAACCGAAGCCCTCGTCAATAAAAAGAGATTCTATTTTTCGGCCATTGCTGGCAATATCTGAAAGGCCCAGGGCCATTGCAAGGCTGACCAAAAAACTCTCGCCGCCGGACAATGTGTTGATGGGTCTGCGTGCTCCTTGATGAAAAAGGTCTTCGATTTCCAACCCCAGCCCATGTTTTTCGCGACATCTCAAATAATACCGGCCACTGAGTTCTTCGAGTCGCGGGTTGCTGTGTTCGAGTAAACGCTCCAGCATAAGTTCTTGAACCCGCTTTTTGATGTCAGCCTCTCCTGCCGATTCAAAAAACTCTTTTTCTTCATGCATTCGATCGCATATTTTTTCCTGTTCTTCCATTTCCTGAATTTTTTGTTCATATTTTTTTTCCATGGCTTTCTGGTAGTTCAAACGGTCAAAGCCGGCGGAGAGCGCTTCTTCCAGTTCATCCTTTCGCTTACGCGCATCCTGAACCTGCAGGCTTAAATCTTCCGCAGATTCCACAGCCGTTTCCTTTTCTCCCTCTTCGTCGAATTCTTCCCGGATTGCGGTTAAATTTGCAGTACACTCGGCGAGTTCGCGATCTGTGGTTTCCTGTTTATCTTTGATGGTCTGCTGTTCTTCAGGACCCAAAAAACTGCTTTGGACATCCTCCAAGGTGCTGAAGCCCGAAGCAATAACCTGGGTCGAAAGATTTTGTTCAAGATCTTCACATTCTTTTTGAATGTCCCGATATTTTTTTTCCGTGCTCTGTTTCAACCGCTGTTTTTCCGAGAGGGTATCTCGAACCTCTCGGATGTTTTGCCGGATAGCTTCTATTTCTTCTTTCTTCTCTAGTAATCCTGTTTCGGTTTCCCGCTTTTCTTGAATCGGGTCTCCGGTTCCAAAGCTCATCTCTCGTTTGTTTTGCAGCGCGAGTAACGTCTCCCGGTCGTCTTGAATCCGGCCTTCCAAATTATCCGCTTCCGTTTTTAACCGGTTGAGTTCTTGCGGCAATGACTGGGTTTTGTTTTTCAATAGGGTTGCCTGTTCTTTTAATTCGT
>Ga0315535_1000770_pt1 | contig 22156 bp, 18 predicted proteins | sample SalMarSW160220MG_2_FD_203092 | JGI IMG/M metagenome (GOLD analysis project Ga0315535, IMG submission 203092) | Salt marsh sediment microbial communities from the Plum Island Ecosystem LTER, Massachusetts, United States - Salt Marsh Sediment SW1602-20 ... | reverse complement strand
ATTTCCTTCAGCAGACGGCGAAGATCTTTGTAGGGGACGCCTTGGGGCCATTTCCACAGCTCCCCATCGGCCATAGCTCCCGGCGGAGGCTCCTCCCCGGATCTTATGGGCAAAAAAATACCCCCGCCATTCTCGGAAATAAACGGTCCCGGCAGGGATATCAGGTCACGGAGGACCTCCATCTCCGCTCTGGTCTTGCTCGACGCAGGGATGATGTTCACCCCGCGTTGCCTGCATAGATCAAGCGCCTCTCGGGCTTCCTCCCAGGAATAGGTATCGGAATCCAGGAGGGTCCCGTCCAGATCGGTAAACAAGACCCAGGCGGGATTCATGGAGAGGCCGGGGAAAGCGTCATCCTTCATAAGACGAAACGCCTTTTTTCTCCCTCGACCACCTCAATAAGATCATAAAAGATCCTGGGGAGTTTATTGGACACCCTCTCCCACGAGACGGTTTGAGGCATTTGAAAAACGCCCTGCTGCGCCCTCCTCTCGACTTCCAGGATGGCATCGGACAGGCCCTGCTCAAGAAAGGGTTTGAATTCCGCGTGGGAATGGACAAATCGCAGGAATCTCTCAGTTACCCTGTAGGGAGCGGCGAGGAGCTCGCCCGCCTCAAGGATGGAATTGCGAAAGACTTCCTTGACGAGGTATTCTTCAGTGTCTCGATCGTATGTCAAATTACTGAACCCGGCATCATCGGAATATTTCTTGACCTGGTCTTCGGCCAAGGCCTGGTAGGTAATGGACAAATCGCGAAAAAAGGTGTCCGATATTTCGAGTCCCTCTTCGATGATCAAGGCGTTCATGAGGGTTGTTACAATGTCGATTGCCATGCGGTTGAGCCCCTTTGAGCGGTCATCAGCGGAGATATCCTGATGTTTGTGGTCGAAAGGCTCTTCAGAAAACATGACCTGGGCTGTAGATGAGGCTTTCCTGTAGACCTCTATCAGTGTGAAAATTTCAACTCCCCAGTTCGTGGCGAAACGCATTTTTCTCAGCAGGTCCACGTGAAAGGCAACTTCCCCGGAGAGCTGATAATTGAACCCCAACAGGAACTCGATGAGATCCAGCATCTTGTCCTCTTTGGTATCGGCAAATTTTCTCTTCAGGGTGAGGAGAAGCGGGTCCAGAAGCAGCCTTTTCACCCGACCGTAAAACTGCCTTTCCCTCAGGCGGGTATAGTAGGCCTTTGAGAAATCGTAATCCAGGGCTACCACAGGATACAGAAGGCGATCCAGCTGTATCCGTCTGAAAGACCTGATGTCTGCGTCGATCAGCCCGATGGAGTGAGCGCCGAGGGCAATGGCGATCCCGAAGCTCAGGAACATGTTCTTGCCCTTACCGGGCTCACTGAAATTGAAGCCGGCATCGTTGAGTTTCCCATAGATATGGCTGAATCCTGGACCGTCATTCCACTGGATCAGATAATTCTTGATGCCGTAGGATGATACCAGTTCGTTCAGGCGATGGGCTTCCTCTTCCGTGGCCCTGTCAAGCCCGAAGATAATCATGGAGACATAGGTGACTGTTTTTAATTGCTTCAGGATGTTCCTGAAAACCGGGGCATTCTCCGCCGCCATATACTCGCTGGCCAGGAGAGGGAGAATGAGGACAGTCTTCTTCCATCTGGAATGGAGGCGCAGCTGGGAGCGCAGGTATTTCCGATCCTGCTGGAGGATATGGAATGTGGTGATGTGATGAATATTTTGTGAAAAATCAGATATGGCTGTGCTCCTTTCCAAAAAGAGGGTTCCGGGGGCATTCGCAGCATAAGTACGCTATACAAAAGCCGCGCTCTTGTCAATCTGTTTACCTGAATGGTGAATATGGTTTTCGCTTGCATGGTCATTCGGGAGCTGGTAATTTTTGAGTATTGAAGAAACATTCCTCTCAACTCATAAAGGACTTCGGAGGAAACGATGGGCTTACGTAACTCATTGATATTTATTGCTTCTGTCATGCTTTTCGTGGTGGGCTGTTCAGAAGAGGGATTGACCTTCAAGATCCGATTCCCGGAGATTTCCGGACTGAGGGCAGAAGATCCGGTGGTCTATGAACAGAATAGAATCGGGAAAGTCATCGAAATTGTCTACAGCAAGGAAGGTGACTACCTGGTGAAAGTGGTTATCGCAAAGGAATTCACCCACGCCACGACCGGCAATTCCCGATTTCTCATCAGTAAGGACCCTCAGGATGAAACAAGAAAGGCCGTTGAGGTGGTCGATTCCGTAAAAGGGGGGGAGCCCCTTCAGAAAGGGGTTACGGTGGAAGGCTCGTCCCGCACGGCGGTGGTGCTTGACCAGTTCTTTGGCAGCATGAAGGATACGCTCAAGGACCTGCAGGGAACTCTTGATGAGATGACGGAACCGCTCCGAAGGATTCCCGATTCAGATGAAATGAAGATGCTCCGGAAACAGCTGAACGATCTGATGGAGGACTTGAAGCAGAAGGGAGCCGATGCCCGTGGGAAGTTCGAAAAAGAGATCCTCCCAGAGCTTGAGAAAAGAATGGACGAACTGCGGGAGCGGCTGAAAAAGTTCGGCCGGGAGAAAGAGATGGATCCCCTTGATGAGGAAATGAAAGACCTCAAGAGGATTTGAGAACCGAAATGTCAATCCGCCTCATCGCGAAGGATTTGTATCGCCTCGAAAAAGACGTGGAGTACCTGGAAAAAGCCCTGCTGGAAAGTCCTGCTGAAAAGAGGCCGGAGCTGGAACTGAAACTCCGGAAAGCGCGGGCTGAAAGGAACCGCATGCGCGGGATCCTGGAGGGGAGCAAGGAGGAGTCTCCCTATCGAAAGCCTCTGTGATCATCAGGAAGCAAGACGCAGTTTGTGAAGAGAAGAGTACTCCGGGACAAGGAAGCTTGTGCCATGCTGACAATTGCCCGCTCGCAAAGAGGTAAGATTTTTGAGAAAAGCTGTACTGCTACGGATATTCCTGGTCTGCCTCGGTATAGCGGCACTGTGCGCGCCGGCGGCCTGGCCGGCCACCGCCCGGGTAACGGTGGTTCAGTCCCGGGGCAGATATCCGGCAGGAGGGGCCTACCCCCTGCTTTTCCGGATCAGGCTTTCCGATCACTGGTACATCCATGAAGCGGGGAAGGGTGGCGGGGAACTCATCCCCAGCGCCCTGCGGTTTACCCCTGCCCCCGGCCTGGAGATTGTCCATATCCGTTTCCCAGCACCGCAGAAGAAGCGATTTCCCTTCAGCACGGAAACGCTCAACGTCTACTCCGGGACCTTTCTGGTCCGGGCCTCCCTCAGGATCAGCAGAGAGATTCCGGCGGGAACCAGGAAACTGGAAGGAAATTTCTCCTATCAGGCCTGTTCAGATACGTCCTGCCTTCCTCCTGAAACCATCCCCTTCTCATTTGCAGTCGTGGTTGTCGATCATGGTACGCAAACGACAGCGATCAACCAAATCTTTTTTGCCCAGGCCGAATCTCGGGGAAAAGGACAATTTGCACCGACGGATCTTACACCCGGAGCGGGGCTCCTGCTGACCCTGCTGGGTATCCTGCTGGGAGGCATGGCGCTCAACCTGACCCCCTGCGTCTATCCCCTCATTCCGATTACGGTATCGTATTTCGGCGGCCGGAGCGGGCAAAAAGGAGGGAGGCGCTTTCTTCATGGATTACTCTACATGCTGGGCCTGGCATGCGCCAACGCCTCTCTCGGCGCTTTCGCCGCCCTTTCGGGAGGCCTGCTGGGTTCGGCGCTCCAGAGCCCCGTGGTGCTGGCCGTTGTGGCCGGTATCTTCATCGCTCTGGCTGCCAGCTTTTTCGGCTTCTGGGAGATCAGACTCCCTTCAGGCCTCATGCAAATATCCGCGAGGAGTTTTGGGGGGTATTTCGGCACATTTTTCATGGGGCTAACCCTCGGGGTGGTTGCCGCCCCCTGTCTGGGCCCGTTTATCCTGGGCCTGCTCACCTTTGTCGGGCAGAAGGGAGATCCTGTCCTTGGGATTCTTTACTTCTTCGTGCTGAGTATCGGACTCGGATTTCCCCTTGCGGTCCTGGCGGTTTTTTCAAGCACCCTGGAGCGGCTTCCTCTCTCAGGCGGGTGGATGGTCTGGATCCGCAATGCGTTCGGATGGGTATTGATCGGGATGGCAGCCTACATGGTCCTCCCGCTGTTCCATTCTTCCGTCCTCAAATCGTCCATTGTCGCAATCGTTCTCTTGGGGGCAGGGGTGCATCTCGGGTGGCTTGAAAAGAGCCGGAGCCCTCGACGCGGATTTGCGTATGTGAAACGGGGCTTCGGAATACTGCTCCTTCTGGCTGCGGTCATCCTCTTCCTGGCCGGCCAGCAGAAGAAGACAGAGATCCGGTGGGTTCCCTATGACAGCGCACGTCTGGCAGAGGCCGCGAAACAGGGTAGGGCTGTCATCCTGGATTTTTATGCGGACTGGTGCAGCCCCTGCAGGGCAATGGAGAGGTCTGTTTTCTCCGACCCGGAGGTGCTGTCCTTGAGCAGGAAGCTGGTGACCTTGCGGGTTGATCTCACCAAGCGACTTCCGGGACAGGATAAGCTTCTCGCCCGGTACGGGGTGCATGGAGTGCCTACGATCATCTTCATCAACCGGAAAGGTATCGAGGAACCGGCCCTTCGAGTGGAGGAGAATATCGGCAAGGATGCGATGATTCGACGGATGAAGAGGCTGCTTCGCTAGGAGGGGAACCTTCACCTATTTCATGCGGTAGGTGATGAGGCCATGGGTGGGATCATAGGGTGAGACGCTTACCTGGACCCGGTCACCAACCATGACCTTGATCCGGTATTTTTTCATACGGCCCGATAGGCGTCCGCGGATGATTACGTTGTTATCACACTCGATTTCCATAATTCCGCCTCCCAGGACCCTGGTTATCTTTCCTTCCAACTGGATCAGATCGTCTCGGCTCAATGTCTTCTTTAGTCCCTTCTTGAAGAGTGTAAAGCATTTGAAAGGTTACTTATATCCCACTTCGTGTCCATAAGTCAAGGAAATCCGCAGGAAAAGGGCGTAATGGAGAGGGCTACGGCAATCTTTTTGCGGGCACGATACGGCACTCTGGCACCATTACGAAGTCGTGTACGGCCTCGTTGAACAGGCGGTAGTTTTCAATCATGACCATGTGTCCTGCGGAAGGCACCAGAACGAACCGTGCCCCTGGAATGGCCTTTTTCAGTTCCTCGGAGAGGGATGGAGGCGCGAGTTTGTCTTGTTCTCCACACATGATCAAGCAGGGCAGCTCTATCCGGGAAAGCTCATTCCTGCGGTCAAACCGGTTGCAGGCCAGAAAGTCGTCATGGACAACGGACGGCCCGGCCTCCTTCATCAGTTGCGCACCTTGTCCCATCAGGACAGGGTCGGCGCCGGACGCATACGCGTATTTGATGATGGTTTCCACCGTTTCTTCGAACCGGTTTTTGAGACTTTCCAGGAACTGGGGCGCCACCTGAAGACGCGGCCCCGTGGACGCAAGGATAATACCTGACAGAAGCTCAGGAAAAAGAAGCGCGGCCTCCTGGACAATGGCTCCCCCCATGGAATGGCCCATGAGAAAGAGTGGTTTCGTGTCCATGCGGAGCAGGATCTCGCGTATCCAGGCAGCGTAAGAGCCGATGCTGTCCCTTCCCGGCCCCGGTGTCTTGCCGTGACCGGGCAGGTCGATCGCGAGGGTGTTGATCTCTCTGCCCAGCGGGCGGATTTGACTTTGCCACATTTGGGCGCGGCCACCGGCCCCGTGGATCATGAGCAGCACGGGCGCACCTTCCCGGTATCCGTCCGGGCCTTCCACGACGCCTATCTTCAAGCCCCTCATGATTTCAGCAGGTGACATGGATGCTTCGTCTTCCCTTTTGACAATACTACCTCTCCGTTGCATCACCATCTGATGAGGGCACTGCCCCAGGTCAAACCGCCTCCGAAGACCGGGAGGCAGACAAGGTCGTTTCCCTTGATACTTCCATCACGCACCGCCTCGTCAAGGGCGATGGCGCAGGACGCAGAGGATATGTTTCCGTACTTGTGGAGGGTCACATAGAATCTTTCCATGGGTACTTTGAGGGTCTTGGCCATGGATTGAAACATTCTCAGATTGGCCTGGTGGGGAATAAACCAGTTGATGTCTTCAACCGCCACCTTGTTGAAGACGGCTGCTTCCTTAATGGAGTCTACAAAGTGACGAACAGCAACCCTGAAACTGGCATTGGCCCCTATCATGTTCAGGGTGTGGAGTTTCTTGTCCACGCTCTCATGGGAGATGGGCGTGGTTTTTGATCCGCCTCCCGGCATGAGCAGGTCCTGCCCGTTGGCGCCGTCGGTATGCACATGGGTGGAGAGGATTTCAGGTCCTTCATCTCCAAACCGCAGAATTGCCGCTCCGGCCCCGTCCCCCCAGAGGATACAGGTGGAGCGGTCTTCCCAGTCCACAGTCCGCGTCATGACTTCCGACGCGACGACGAGAACAGTCCCGGCCGCACCTGTCCTGAGATACTGTTCCGCCACGTTCAGACCGAAAATAAAACCCGAGCAGGCCGCGGTCACGTCGAACGTGACAGCCTGGGGAGCATCCAGCTTGGCCTGCAGCCAGTTTGCGCCGGCAGGACAACAGGTGTCCGGGGTGATCGTGGCGAGGATAATCAGGTCCATATCCCTTGCCGTGAGACGGGCCATTTCCAGCGCCTTGAGACTGGCCTCATAGGCCAGGTCGGATGTGGTTACATCAGGTTCTGCCATGCGCCTTTCCCGCACGCCGGTGCGCTGGACGATCCACTCATCCGTGGTGTCGAGTCCCATTTTTTCCAGGTCATGATTACTGAGGATTTTGGGCGGGACATACGAGCCCGTCCCGAGGATTCTTATGGAAGTCATTTTCTATTCTTTCTCCAGTACAATACCCATTTGTTTCTCTTTTTCGGCCACTGCCAGCTTGGTTTTGATGACGGTATCAGGGATCAGGCTCATGGAGTCGATACCGCATTCCACCAGGAACTCGGCAAAATCAGGAAAATCGCTTGGGGCCTGCCCGCAGATGCCGATTTTTCTCCCCTTTTTCTTGGCAGTGTCAATCACCTGTTTCACCAGTCTTTTCACTGCGTCGTTTCGTTCATCATAAAGATGAGATACCAGAGATGAATCCCTGTCCAGTCCCAGTGCCAGCTGGGTGAGATCGTTGGATCCGATGGAAAAACCGTCAAAGATGTCCGCGAATTGATCGGCACAGATGACATTGCTGGGGATCTCGCACATCACGTAGATTTCCAGCCCGTTCTCGCCCTGGACCAGCCCGAATCGTTTCATCAGCTCAATGACCCTCTTGCCTTCTTCCGGAGTGCGGCAGAAGGGGATCATGAGCTTTATGTTCGTGAGACCCACCTCGTTCCGGGCCTTTTGGAGCGCAATGCATTCGAGCTCGAAGGCAGGCATAAAGGCCTCGTCATAATAACGAGATGCACCTCGCCAGCCGATCATAGGGTTGCTTTCCTTTGGCTCGTAGATGTAGCCGCCGAGGAGATTTTCATATTCATTGGTCTTGAAATCGGAAAGGCGGACAATCACGTCGTTGGGATAGAAACCTGCGGCAATCCGGCTCACTCCCTCGGCCAGTTTGTCCACAAAGAAGCGGGCCTTGTCCTCATAGACCGAGGTGGTCTCATCGATTTTGTAGACCACGCCGGCAATCTGGTGATCCGTTTTTGCCTTTTTCTTGAGCGTAGCGTATTGGAGCAACGCCAGGGGATGGATCCCTATATGTGAGTTTATGATGAATTCCTCCCGCGCGAGTCCGACGCCGTCATTGGGGATCATGCTCTGGGAAAAGGCTTTTTCCGGTATTCCCACGTTCATCATGATCTTCGTTCGTGTCTTCGGCAGTTCATCGAGGTTGAATGTTTCCACGTCGTATTTGAGGAGTCCCTTGTAGACATGGCCGGTCTCCCCCTCGCAGCATGAGATGGTAATTTCCTGGCCGTTCCTGATGAGTTCATCGGCGTTTCCGGTGCCGATCACGCAGGGGATCCCCAGTTCCCTGGAGACAATGGCCGCGTGACACGTTCGCCCTCCCCTATTCGTCACGATAGCGGATGCGATCTTCATAACGGGTTCCCAGTCCGGGTCCGTCATGCTGGTCACCAGGACCTCTCCCTCTTTGAACTGATCCATCTCCACGGTGGCCTGAATCACGTGAGCCTTGCCCTGACCAATCTTTGTGCCCACAGCGGTGCCTATGGCAATTATCTCCCCTTTTTCGAGGAGCCGGTAGTTTTCATATTTGTTTGTATTTGCTCTGGAGTGGATGGTTTCGGGCCTCGCCTGTACGATGAAGAGCTCCCCGGTCCCCACGTTGGTTCCGTCGCCGTCCTTGGCCCATTCGATATCCATGGGTTTAAAGTGGCCCGCTTCATCGCTGTAATGCTCTTCAATAATGCAGGCCCACTCGGCCAGTTTCAGGATTTCATCATCATCCAGGACATAACGGTGTCGTTCGTCCAAAGTCGTAGCCACATTCTTTATGGTGGATTCATCCTCCATGGAATAGACCATCTTGATATCCCGATCTCCGACTTTCCTGCTGATGATTGCCCGTTTCCCCTGCTTCAGTGTGGGTTTGAATACATAATATTCATCCGGATTGACCACCCCCTGGACAACGTTTTCTCCGAGGCCGTAAGCGCCGGTGATAAAAACCGCGTCGTGGAAGCCTGTCTCCGTATCAATGGAAAAAATCACACCCGAATAGGCGGAATCGCTTCTGACCATCTTCTGGACCGCGATGGACAGGGAGACGTCGAATTGGCCGAACCCCTTATCGTGCCTGTAGGAAATGGCGCGATTGGTAAAAAGACTCGCGAAGCATTTACGGCACGCGTCCAGGACATCCCTTCGTCCGCAAATATTGAGAAAGGTATCCTGCTGTCCGGCGAAGGACGCATCCGGAAGGTCTTCCGCTGTGGCGGACGACCGGATGGCCACATCCAGCGTGTCCATCCCCTCCTGGCCGAATTCTTTTGCCAGCTGGTCATACGAGGTATAGATTGCTTGTGTCAGATCAGGGGGAAATTCCGCATGCCGGATGACGTCCCTGACCGCTCGCCCTTTCATCATGAGATTCTGCATGTCATGGGTATCGAGTCCCTTCAGAATTTTCTTGATTTCGTCTTCAATGCCCGCGTACTTGAGAAAGTAACGGTATGCGTAAGCGGTAATGGCAAAGCCGTTCGGGACCTTGATTCCTGTCTTGTGGAGTTTTTGGTACATCTCTCCCAGGGATGCATTTTTCCCTCCGACCAAAGGCACATCTTCTATCCCGATCTCGTTGAACCACAGGATGAATTTCTTTTGATTATCCGCTACCATGCACCTAGTCCTCCGTGTTGCGGGTTGCAGCCTCCCGGCCAAATCGGATGCACTCAAGCAACTCCTTGATTCCAAAAGAAATTAGAAACAACAAAAATATCATTATGAGAATAGGTTGTCAATTGGCAAAATATGAGGTAGTTTCCATCCATAAATGGCCATTTTTCAGAATTCCCCGCCTGTGACGGGACAGATCAGCGTCAATTTGCGGGATCACTTGTGCGGCGTACTGAAGGATGTCTCCGCGTAATCCCTTGATTTTCTTGATCCTGCAAAAAATATTCCATTTCCGGATTGGAAACTCGATCGTGCCCAAAATCTATGGGTGGATAGGTACGAGGCAGATGCTCAGGTTTCAGAGTCTCAAGATGCATGGTTGGAAAGGGAGGACTCGGAGGGAGAAGACACAATGGAACAGAAGGAAAGCGCATATATCTATCTGGACCACAATGCCACCACTCCCGTGACCCAGGAGGCTGCAGACGCCATGAGGCCTTTCCTTGAAGGGACATTCGGAAATCCCTCGAGCGCCTATTCCCTGGGTCAGGAAGCGAAGGAGATTGTTGAGCGGTCCCGGCAAGAGGTGGCATCACTGCTCGGCTGTGCACCGGAGGAGATCGTTTTTACTTCGGGTGGAACGGAATCAAACAATACGGTCCTAAAGGGATTGATTGACTGGAGACAACCTTCCGCATGTCACATCATTACCACCTCAGTGGAACACCCGGCCATCTTGAATCCAGCTATTTTTCTCATGGAGTTGGGAGTTGAGGCGACGATCCTTCCCGTGGATGGATTTGGACGGCTTGATCCGGAGGCAGTGGAAAGGGCAATAAGGCCCGCAACCAGACTCATAAGTGTGATGCTCGCGAACAACGAGACAGGCACTCTCCAGCCCGTAGAGGCCATTTCGAGCATCGCCGGGAAACATGGTGTGGTTTTCCACACGGACGCGGCCCAGGCAGTGGGCAAGATCCGGGTGGATGTGCAGGAACTCGGAATGGATTTCCTCAGCATTGCCGGGCACAAGCTTTACGGCCCCAAGGGGATCGGAGTCCTGTATATCCGGAAAGGTGTTGAGGTTACGCCGCTCATACACGGCGCGGCCCAGGAAGGCGGCAGGCGGGCCGGCACGGAGAACATGATCTTGGCGGCAGGCTTGGGTGCAGCGTGCAGGGTGGCAAGGGAAAGGCTTGAAAGGGATATGCGGAATAACCGGAAAATGCGGGACCGCCTGCAGGATCTTTTATTTCAGGGGATAGATGACTTGGTCCTCAACGGGGACCCTGAGCGAAGGCTCCCCAATACCCTGAATGTTTCCGTACCTGGCCTGGAAGGGGCGAAGATTCTCGAAGGGATCCCCAAAGTCCTCGCCTCCACGGGAGCAGCGTGCCACGACAGGACAGTGAGACTTTCGCACGTCCTGTCCGCCATGGGAGTATCCGACCGGATAGGAATGGGGGCCCTTCGTTTCAGCACGGGGAGGGAGAATTCTATGGACCAGATAGAAGAGGCTGCACACTATGTTATTGAGCAGGTGGCGAAGATGAGGAGATGACGCATGGGATTTGACGGACAGGAAAAACCGGCACTCTTGATCATCGATATGGTCAAGGACAATTTCCGCGAGGATCGGCCATTGCCCATTACCCCCTTTGCAAGGGAGATGATTCCACGCCTTAATGACCTGATCGGTTTCTTCAGAACGAATGCCTGGCCCGTGGTTTTCGCAACTGATGCCTTCAACCCGGATGATTTTATCTTTCGGGGCGCCATGAAACCCCACTCCCTCGCGGGAACGCAAGGGGCGGAGGTTGTGGATCAGCTGGATATGCGGGAGGAGGACCTCTGGCTTCCCAAGCCCCGGTTTTCCGCTTTTTTCCGGACCGATCTCGCCGACCTGCTGCATGAATGGAAGGTGACTCTCTGTGCTGTCTCGGGTATTACCACCAACTTTTGCGTCCTCACAACGGTCATGGACGCCCTGTGCCACGACTTCAAGGCCGTTCTGATCGAGGACTGCACGGCGGCCGTGTCCGAAGACCTCCATGAACAGACACTGTCCTGTTACCGGCGGAATCCCCTTTATCCTCTTCTCAGGGTCCTTTCGGCAGAGGGACTGATGGATGCATTATCGTAGGTGACCGGATCCACTGGAGATTGGCGAGGAAGGGACGAGATGGGACAGAAGACCGCTGAAGACATACCGCCATGTGAGATCTTCATCGATAAGGAAGGAAGATGGTTCCACAACGGAGCTGAAATAGTCCGCAGGGACATCATTCGGCTCTTTTATGCCAATATGCAACGGGACAGCCGGGGCCGATATGTCCTTCACTGGCATGGAAGCGCCTGTTCTGTGGAGGTGGAAGATACCGCGTTTGTGGTGAGAAGGGCTGATGGGGAAGAGAGTGCCTTTTCCCTCCACCTGAGCGATGATTCCGTCGAAAAACTCTCCCCGAAGACCCTTTCAGTGGGCAGAGAAAACGTGCTCTACTGCATGGTCAAGGACGGACGATTTCCCGCCCGTTTCACCCGCGCCGCCTATTACCAGCTCGCCGACCATATTGAAGAGGAGGAAGGAGGCGGATTTTTCCTCCGCCTAGGCGAAAACAAACACCCGATTCTGCGTGGACAGCAGCCTCACGAAAAGGGATAGGGTCTTCCGCCTCATGCCGTGAGCCTCGGCACAGGACCTCTTTCCGCGCAGCGGGAGCCATCAGCACCTCTTCGAGGATGCTCAGGGAACAAGCCATTTCTTCCGTTCCGAGGCTCCGGGCTGGTCTTTTCAGTGACTTATCAGCGTGGGATAGCTACCCCCTTCGCATTCTCGACTGCGTCGAGCTGCGGGTTCCCCCACTGATAAGTCACGAAAAGACGGTGCCCTCTCACCAGTCACTTCAGAAAAGGCCTCCTCCCTGAGCATCATGTATACACGCCGGAGCTGGTTAGGTGAGGGGAGCGACGATTTTTACCTTTGCTCGCTTCCGGAGGGCGTCCAGCCAGGTCTGGAAGGCGGTCTGCTGCTTCAAGCGCATGAGAGAAAAACGATACTGCTCCTTCTCTTTCTGGAATTTTTTCTCGTCAATCCCTTTGTATGCCTCCCACTGGATAATAAACGCACCGGCAGGGCTTTCGAAGACCTTGTCCGGGTATCTCCTGTCCTTGTTCAGGTGAAAGGCTGCCTCCAGCAATTCCTGGTCATAGCCTATCTTGGGGACAGGTCCCCGACGGGTGAAGAATCCGGTCTCCTCGGGACTGGCTCCTGATTCCTTGGCGATTTGTTCCCATTTCTTTCCTTTTGCCAGCTCATGCAGATATTCTTCAGCAGTGGATTTCGCCTTTTCAGCGGCCAGGTGGTTCAGAAAATCCGTCTTCACCGCATCTTTGACGTCTTTGAGCTCCGGAAGATAGGAAGCTTTCCTGCCCGCCACCTGGAAGATGTAGAACTTCCCCTGGAGTTCTATGAGCTCGCTTGCTTCATTTTTTTCAAGTGAAAACAGGGATTGTCTGAGTTTTTCATCTCCGCCAAGCCCGGGGATGGGCTCCTGCAATGAAAAAAAGTCCGTATACCCCACGGGTAACTTATTCTCGGCAGCGTATTTGCTCAAATCGACCTCGTATGGCATCTGGTCTATCAGGGAAAGGCCTTTTTCATGTGCCAGGTCTGCGGTGTCGCTTTTTTTCAGGGCATCTTCGATTTGGCTTCGGGCTTCATCGAGGGTTTTCGTCTTTGCCGGCTGGATGTCCTCTACTTTGATGATATGAAAGCCGAATTGTGTCCTGACCAGGCCGCTGATTTCCCCCTTCTTAAGCTTAAAAGCGGCTTCTTCAAAGGGTTTCACCATCTTTCCCTTGGAAAAGCACCCGAGATCTCCTCCGTCTTTCCGGGAGGGACCCTCTGAATATTCTTTCGCCAGCTTCGCGAAATCCGTCCCCGCGCGTGCCTTTTTCAGGACTGCTTCGGCCTTTTTCCGGACCTTCGCCGTTTCCTCCTTTGTGGCGTCTTCCTTTAGGCGGAAAAGGATATGGCGAGCGCAGACTTTTTCCGGGATCTTGAATGAGTTGATATTGTAATTGTAATATTCCTTTATTTCCTGTTCGGTCACCTTGACCTGATCCTTGAAATCTGCAGGGTCTATGGTGATATAGTCCAGCTTGATTTTTTCAGGAACCCGGTAGTCCTCCTTATGCGCTTTGAAAAAGGTCTCCATGGCGGATGGATCTATCTTGAGGGATGATTTAAACCGGCCCGGTTTGATCAGGAGATAGGCGAGGCTTACCTGCTCATGGCTCAGGGTGTATGCATCACGCAATTCATCATCAGTGACCGGGAGAAAGGTGAGCAGGAACTGCTGTAATTTTTCCTGCAGGAGTTGCTGGGCAATTCCCTGCTCGAAGTCTTCCGGTTTCATGCGATTCTGATCCAGGAGCATCTGGTACCGCCGCACATCAAATTGTCCGTTCGTCTGAAACGCAGGATAGGCCATGATAGTCTTCTGGATTTCCGCTTTCGTCACTTCAAACCCGAGCTTCCGGGCCTCCTGGCTGATCAGTTTCCTGTTGATGAGATTTTGCAGTGCCCTGTTCTTGAGGTCGAGCACCTTGATAAGGTTATCGTTCCAGGCATCTCCGTACTGCTTCCTGAAAGAGTCCACCATATCCCTGTATTCCTTGTCATAGGCGAGCCGTGTTATCAGGTCCCCATTTACATACGCCAACTTTGAGGCCTCCCTGGATGTAAAGGAATACCCAAAGTAAAAGACAAAGACCAGACTGATAATCCCGATCAGAAATTTAATGAGCCATGACTTGGCTTGCTTGCGCATGAGGCTCAGCATCGCGATAAAACCTCCTCTGAGGAACCGGAATCAAGTGCTTTGAAGAAAAGTGTAAACTGCCCTTCTCAACTTGACAACATTTCGAGGAAACCCCATACCACGATCCCTTTTCATTTGTCCATGATAAAATCGATTCATTCCTGCTTGACAGTACCTCCGGCGGTCCTGTAACCTCTTGAGCACACGAAAATTCTCGAGAAAGGCGCAGACCGGATGATTGATTTCATACTTGGGAAAGAAATAGCCTATTATGTGAGGCAACACCGGAGACTGGTGATCGCCACCATCCTGCTCGCGGCACTTTCTTCCCTGTTCGTCGTCATTCCGGCCTATCTGCTTCAGCCCTTTGTGGATGAGGGCATGAAGAGCGGCGCAAATCCGGTCAGCTGGAAGATTCCCTGGATCGCCTTTAAGGGAGGGTCTTGGCTTTCGCTGCACCGGACCCAGTTGGTTCTGGTTGAAAATATCTCCCCCAATGGACTCCTTATCCTGCTCACCATGGTGGCCTTTGTGTCGGTGGTGTGCAAATCCATTACCATGTATCTGGGAGGTCTTTCCGCTGCCGCCTTTTCAAACAGGGCTGTACGATCCCTCCGAATCGATGTGTTCCGCAAATTTGTTTCTCTCCCCCTGAGTTTTCACCAGCAGAGGAAATCCGGGGAACTGATAGCCCGGGCCACAGCTGATCTGACGGTCATGCAGGGCTGCGTGTCCCGCATCATCATCGGCCTCATCCAGCACCCGCTGACCATCTTCATCTTTCTTATCTACCTGTTCGTCATGAATTACAAACTGACGCTCCTGGTATTCGTCGCTGTTCCCCTGATCGTCGGGCTCGTCAGGCTTTTTGGACGAAAGGTGAAAAAGCATGCAATTCGGGTGCAGGATGCCACCGCGGAGGTCACGAACGCTTACCATGAAGGACTTGTATGCCTGAAAGTGATCCAGGGCTTTTCGAAGGGAGACGAAGAGACGGGAAAATTCAGGGATCTCGCCTCCTATCTCTACGCCCGGGTCATGCACTGGGCCCGGTGGAATATCGGTCTCGGCCCCCTTATGGACGCGACGGTCTTTCTGGTCTTGCCCGCGGTCCTGATCGTGGGCAAGGTCTATTTTCACCATACGCTGGGGGAACTCATGTCTATGGTCTATGCATTCTCCCGGGTGTACGCGCCGACCAAGAAGCTGGCCACCGTCAACAACGATCTCAAGACCCTGCAGGGGGCCACCGAACGGGTCTTCGGAATCATGCACACGGAACCTGGTATAAAGGATGCGCCGAGTGCGGCGCCTCTGCCGCGGCACCGGCAATCCATCGTGTTCGAAAACGTCACCTTCGGGTATAATCCGGGAGAGACGGTGCTGGATCACGTCTCATTTGAGATTAAGGCAGGGGAAATGGTGGGCTTTGTGGGCTCCACCGGGGCCGGGAAGAGTACGCTCCTGGATCTGATCCCGAGATTCTATGATGTGACCGAGGGTCGTATCGTGATTGACGGGAAGGATATTCGCGATGTGACGCTTTCGTCCCTCCGGGGCCAGATCGGGATCGTAAACCAGGAGACGCTCCTGTTCCACGATACCGTCGCCGCGAACATCACGTATGGAAGGCCCGATGCCACTGAGGATGAAATGATTTCCGCGGCGCGAAAGGCCCTGGCCCACGATTTTATCATGGCGCAACCAAAGGGATACAATACGGTGATCGGCGACCAGGGGACGCTACTGTCCGGCGGCCAGCGGCAGAGGATCGCGATTGCCAGGGCCATCCTGATCAATCCGTCCATTTTGATCCTGGACGAGGCTGCCTCGGCACTGGATGCGGAGAGCGAGCGGCTCGTTCAGGAAGCGATTGAGGACCTGAAAGGCGGGCTGACTATCATGGTGGTGGCCCATCGACTCAGTACCGTGAGAAAGGCGAGCCGGATCTACGTACTGGAACAGGGCCGGATCGTGGAATCCGGCGCCGAACAGGCCCTGCTGGAACTGAACGGCCGTTTCCGCCAGCTTCATGACCTGCAATTCATGTAATTAATCGAGAAAAGGATCATGACGAAGCTCTTCGGCACCGACGGAATCCGGGGTATCGCCAACAGATTCCCGGTCACCCCGGAGGTGGGCACAAACCTCGGCCGTGCCGTTGTGGACTATTGCCGCCGGGCGGAATGGCCCCCCGTTGTTGTGATCGGGAAAGACACCAGGATCTCCGGAGAGATGCTGGCGTTCGGCGTGGCCGCGGGCGTGCTCTCGGCAGGGGGAGAGGTCTTGTTCGCAGGTGCGATTCCAACGCCCGGTGTCGCGTACCTTGTCCGTCACTTCAAGGCAGGCGCTGGAGTGGTCCTCTCGGCATCCCATAACCCGTGCGAATATAACGGATTCAAGCTTTTCTCCGCCGACGGATTCAAGCTTACAGACCGCGAAGAAGAACGAATCGAAGAGACGATTCTCTCCAAGGAACAGTGTCTCGCCGGCGGGGATACAGGACGCGCCGTGATGCGGGAAGATGCCTGGCGGTTATATCTGCAGTTCCTGGAAAAAGCGGCTGCCCGGAGTCAACCGCTGAAAGGGATGCGCCTGGTGATCGATTGTGCGAACGGCGCTGCGTTCCAGGTGGCGCCGGAGCTTTTCAGGAAACTTGGAGCGGCGGTGAAAGTCCTCTTCGCCGAGCCGGACGGGAAAAATATCAATGATCGATGCGGGTCTCAGCATCCCGAGGTGCTGCAACAGGAGGTCCTGAAGACCGGGGCCCGGGCGGGCCTTGCGTTTGACGGGGACGGCGATCGCCTGGTGGCGGTGGATGAAAAGGGAGCGGTCCTTTCGGGGGACCAGATCATTGCCATCTGTGCCCGGGACCTCAAAGATCAGGGAAGGTTGAAAAATGACCTTGTGGTGAGCACCGTCATGAGCAATATGGGTTTGCGGTTTGCCCTGGAAGAGATGGGGGTTCAACAGGTAACTACTCGCGTCGGAGACCGGTATGTGATGGAGGCCATGAAAGAGAAGGGTGCCATCCTCGGCGGTGAGGATTCAGGGCACCTCATTTTCCTGGATCATCACACCACGGGTGACGGTATACTGTCCGGCCTCCAGCTCCTTGCCGCCCTGCTCCGGTCACGGAAACCGCTCTCCGAGCTCGGCCGCTGCATGGCGGTATTTCCCCAGGTCCTGATTAATGTCCGGGTCCGGGAAAAACCGGAGATCGTCTCCGTTCCGGAACTCAAGGAGGTGATCCAGAGGGTAGAAAGGGCACTTGGGGACCGGGGGAGGGCCCTGGTGCGGTACTCCGGCACCGAGCCCCTCTGCCGTGTCATGGTGGAAGGAGAAAGCAGGGACGAAGTGGAGCAGTATGCCGCGGAGATCTCGGAAGCCATACGGCAGGCGATAGGATCCTAATCTACTCGAACTCTTCCGATTCATCCGCAGGGTAAAAAAGGGAGAGGCTTTTCTCGAGGATCTTTTTCGGATCCTCATGGAGGAGGTAGTGTTGCGCCTCTTTGCGGAATACGCGTGCCTGTCTTTCCATGACCTCCAATTCTCCGGCAACGCCCGATTGCCGCAGCAGCACCTTTATCTCGTGGAAGAGTTCTTCACTCCCGCAGAGAAAGGTCCCCTCCTGCATGATCTTGCAGGCCAGTTTGTGCCGAAAGGTGTCAAATTTGAGCTGTTCCCGGACCCGTGCGGTTCGCTTGAGCACATAGTCTATTTCTTCCCGCACGTGCGGCGTGATGAGGAGGCGGTGTTTCTCCCGAAAGATCGCGTCGTCGAGACGGTTTATGATGCTTTCCGGGAGATCATCCGGCACGATCACGACTATGTCCATATCGGAGCCGTTCACCATCTTCCCGGTGCTCCGCTCGGGCCTGGGCACGTCGTGGGCCATAGCGTGGACAATGTCTCCGGCAATGATAAAACAGGCGTGTTCGCCGATGGGTATCTCGCTCGCCAGATGTGAAGCCAGGGAACACATGGTGCGGTAGGCGAGATCCAGTTTTGCCCTGCTCACTTCCTCGATGTGCGCCTGTACCACCCGGCGTTTTTCCTGAACAGCGTGCTCCTCGTCTTTGAGTCCGAGGACGCAGTAGGTCAGGAATTCCCGGAAAATAGAAGGGGAGAGCCTGCTGAATCCAGGAACCCGGCGATCCAGGCGGAGGTACCGGGTGCCCACCGTGCCCATGGTGAGCTCATTTGAGAGGAGGCAGGTTCTCCACAACAGGAGGCCGTTTCCTCCGATATGATTCCACACCTCCGCTCCGGTCAAAGGGCCTTGTTTTTCCAGCAATGCCAGGATCTGCTTTTCCATTTTACTTCCCGATCAATCGCTTCAGTTGGGAAAGGGTTTCGTCCGACATCTTGAAGGAATTTTCAGGACCCGGAAAAGACCCTTCGCGAACCTCTTTTCCATAAGCTGCAATGGCTTCGAGGATAACCGGCCGGATCTTGGTATACTGCTTGACGAACTTGGGAATAAATTTGTCGAACAGGCCGATCATATCGTGGGTGACGAGTACCTGACCGTCGACATCCGGGCCGGCGCCGATGCCGATGACCGGAACAAGCACCGAATCCGCCACAAGCTTTCCCAAAGGGGCCGGCACCGCCTCCAGGATAATGGAAAACACGCCGGCATCCTCCAGGGCCCTGGCATCATCAATGATTTTTTTGGCCGCCGCAGCATCCCTGCCCTGCATCTTGAAGCCTCCCAGCGCGCTCGCTGTCTGCGGAGTCAATCCGATATGTCCCTGCACCGGAATGCCGGCCTTTATCACGGCATTGACCGTGGGGGCAAAATCCACTCCTCCTTCCAGCTTCACTGCGTCGCAGCCTCCTTCCTTGAGCAGGCGTCCCGCATTGATGATGGCGTCCCGGATCGAGGTATTGTAGCTCATAAAGGGCATATCGCCCACCACGAGCGGGCCCCTGCATCCCCGCATGACCGCCTTGATGTGGTGGATCATATGTTCCATGGTAACCTCCACCGTCCCTTCAAGACCCATCACCACCATCCCCAGCGAATCCCCTACCAGCACAATATCCACCCCGGCTTCCCCGGCCATCAGGCCGAAAGGATAGTCATAGGCCGTCACCATGACCAGTCTGCGTCGTTCCTCTTTTGCCTTCATCACATCCTGAATGGTTACTTTTTGCGGTTCCATCGATATTGACCTCCTTGTCATCAAAAGTGTTCCTGCAGCGTTTCCATAAGTCCCGTCAAGGTTCGGTTCACGGGCGCCGGAAGACCGAGTTTTTCTCCTTCCCGAACCACGTATCCGTTGATGGCCCCGATTTCGGTCCGGCGTTTATGATCCACGTCCTGCCCCATGGAAGAGCGATTCGCCCCGGTGGCTTCGGCGATTCGGAAGACATGGGAGACGGCATCGTCCCGAATCCGAACACCCAGGCGCCGGGCTACGGCCATGGCTTCTTCCACGGCCGTCCGGGAAATCCATCGGGTGGATTCCAGGTCGAGCAACTCTCCGTTCCGGATTCCGGTGAGCGCTGTAATGGCGTTGATGCCTACATTGACCAGGAGCTTGTTCCAGACGAGCTTTCGGACGTCGTCTGCGACCGCCGTTTCGATCCCCGCCCGGTTGAAACATTCGGCCGTTTTCTGCGTGCCGGTTGCATCCTCCCCGGTCCATGCTCCGATGACCGTGGGGCCTATGCCCGCGTGGCGGATTTTTCCCGACTCCAGCATGGTGGCCCCGTGGGAGGTGGTTCCGGCAAGTACCCGGGAAGCCGGAACCACCCGGGCGATAGCATCCGCATTCCCCATCCCATTCTGGAGGGTGAGCACCCATCCGTCTTTACGCAGGACCGCCCTGGCTGTTTCTGCGGCTTTTGCCGTCTCGCTCGACTTGACGAAAACGATCACCAGGTCTGCCTTGTCGGCCTCAACAGGATCCGTTCCGGCCTGAAGGAAGACTGAACGAGTCTCACCCTCCCGCTCGACCGACAGGCCTTTGTCGTTAACGGCGTCCACATGCTCTTTCCAAACGTCCAGCAGCCGGACTTCATTCCCTGACTCGGCGAGCAGTGCTCCGAACAGGCTTCCCATGGCGCCTGCGCCCACAATGGTGATTTTCATCAATTACCTCCTGCGTCAGAATTGCTAACTCCATCGATTCCTGAATACGCAAACGTATTTGGCCAAAAATGCACCCTTCCGGGAAAGCAGGGGAACGGGATGTTCCCGGAGCGGCGCATGTCGGCCCTGGAGCAGGACAGCGGAAGGGACGACATCCGCAGTGAGTGGAGCCACGGACGGCGAAGCGAACGTAGCGGAGGGAATATCCCGTTCCCCTGTTCCCAAGGTATCAATATGTGGGGTGTAACTGCTAATCCAAGCATTGAGCGCTCAAGCGCCATTTTCGGGGCCCAGATAGTGCAGGGCGGTCAGCGCGTAGATTTTTGCGGTATCGATCAACTGGTCCAGATCCACCCACTCATCCACCTGATGGGGCACCTCTCTGTCTCCCGCTCCCATGGTGACGATGGGGATTCCTTTGCGTGCCCAGAGAAAGGTGCCGTCCGTTGCCCCGGGGACCCCGCCCAAGACCGGCTCTCTTTTCCAGATCTCGCGGGTGGCCCAGGCCGCCGATTTCACAATCGGCTCTTCTGCATCGGTATAGGTACAGGGTCGATCGGTGAGAAAGGCGGCTTCCACATGCATCGCTCTTGACCGTTTGAGGTCCAGAGACGCATCATAGGATTCGTAGTGAGAGGAGACTTCCTTTTCCACCCATCGTGCCAGTTCCCGCATCTCCTGCCGAACATCATCGTGGCTCTGACCGGTGACGGTTCGAACGTCCACCAGGATCTCCGCTTTTCCCGGCATGACATTGAGCTGGGGTGTTCCGGATGCCGGGACCCGGATGACCGTTGGGGTGAAACTCGGCCATCCGAGCAGCGGATCCCGGCCGAAGACCTGAATGGAGCGTGATTCTATGCGGTGAAGCCCGTCCACAAGCCTCGCCACTGCCCAGGCGGTGTTCAGGCCGGAAAGCGGCATTGCGCCGTGGCTCATCCTCCCGATGACCGTATATCGCGCACGGATGGCGCCCTTTTGAGAGATGCAGATCATGCCGTCCTGCGGCTCGCAGATGACTGCTGCGGTCACCTCGTCCGCATGCCCGTTGTCGATAAAGTGGCGGACTCCCGTCATCTGATCTTCTTCATCGCAGAGAACGCCGCCGATAACTGCACCCGAGAGCACTATCCCGGATCTCTTCAGGGCCTTCATGGCGATGAGCATGGCAGCCAGGTTTCCTTTGGTGTCGTTGGTTCCCCGGCCATACATCCGCCGCCCGACGATTTGGGCGCCGAAGGGATCGTATTTCCAATCGGAAGGATCACCGTGGGTGACCACATCCGTGTGACCTTCAAACAGCAACGTCCGGGTTCCCGCTCCGAAAGGCCAGCCGATAATCACATTGGGTCTCCCGGGTGCGACCGGTTCAAGAGAGACCTGGAATCCCTCCTTCTCTGCCCACCGGGCAACCTTCTCGGCCGCCAGCTGCTCGCTGGTGCCGGCCTCGGGGTCCCATACCGAGTTGATCCGAACCAGGTCGGCAGCGAGCTGGATCAACTCGTCGGAATCCACAGCCCCCAGAAGCCGCCGCACGCTTTCACTTGCCATCATTTTTTCCCTGTTGAGACCATGAATCATAGTCCTTCAAAGAAAGCAGCTCTCCGCTCTTCCCCTATGGCCTAACCTCCCTGATCAGCTTTTTCCTGCCGTTCTGGATCGAGAAGATGAAGGTCGGTTTGTCGGTGGGAACCCCGTCCTTCATGTTCCAGTTGAACATGATGCCATGAAAGTCTTTCATATTGAAGATGTATTCCGCGATCATCTTCCGCTCTTCCTTGAGCTTCTTTGGATTGCCGGTGACAGCGGTCTTTTCGATGGCCCGCTTGATCATGTACAGTGCGTCGTAGTAATTGGTGGACAGGCTCGGCGGCTGATTGCCGT